>Ga0208882_1000011_pt1 | contig 182336 bp, 139 predicted proteins | sample LakWasMet14_LOW5_2_FD_183862 | JGI IMG/M metagenome (GOLD analysis project Ga0208882, IMG submission 183862) | Freshwater sediment methanotrophic microbial communities from Lake Washington under simulated oxygen tension - Sediment Metagenome... | ecosystem: Environmental > Aquatic > Freshwater...
GTACCGTCGGACTCCCCGCCGACGGCCTCGCGGTCGTACCGGGGACTCCCCGCCGACGGCCTCGCGGTCGTACCGTCGGACTCCCCGCCGACGGCCTCGCGGTCGTACCGTCGAACTCCTCGCCGACAGCCACGCGGTCGTTCCGTCGGAAGCACTCGCGCCTCCCGCTCACCCCTCCGTCGACCGCTCTCCCCGCAGCGCCCTCGCGCAGAACACCAGCCACGGCGGCGTGAAGAGCGCCGCCCACAGCACCATCGCCGCGTCCGCCCGGCTCGCCAGCAGCGCCGCGAAGAAGCCCGTCGCCGCCGCCCTCGGGGCGAGCTCCCGCCACGGCAACCGCGCGCCCGTCTTCACCACCGCCACCGTGTACAACGTCGCGAAGAAGGCCAGCGCGGGCGCCGTCGTCGACAGCGGCAGCTCGGCCCGCAGCACCCAGCGCAGGAGCCCCCACCAGAGCCCGAGCACCAGCGCGTGCGACGCCACCAGCGCCAGCGGGATCATCGCCCACCGCCTCGCAGGCGGCAGCGCGGCGAGCAGCCAGGTCGCCGCGAAGGCGTAGCAGCCCCAGCCGACGATGCCGATGACGGGGACGGTCATCACGCCGGGGTGGGTCCAGCGCCAGAGGCCCGCGCGCACGGCGATGGGCTCGATGAGCGCGGCGTCGAAGGTGACCAGCGCCCCGGTGAGGGCGGCCTCCCTCCACGGCGGCGCGTCGGTCGAGCGGAGGAGGGCGCGGGCGACGGCGCGGGCGGAGAGCACCACCGGCGCCCAGATGGTGGGGATCAGCAGCGGGACCCGGTCGACGAAGAGGTGCCACCCGGGCGAGTACGCGTAGAAGCCGTACGCGCGGATCATGGTGTCCTCGCCGATGAGCGCGCCGAGGCCGAGGAGCAGGGCGTCGCGGAGCAGCGCGGGCTCCCGGCGGTGGGCGACGAAGTACGCCGCGAGGATGACGAGGCAGGCGATTTCCAGGGCGATCATCGGCGGGCGCGGAGCATCGCACGCCTCGGGGCGTTTACAGTCCGCGCGTGAACGACCTCGCCTCGGCGCTTCGGCTGCACATCGTGGCCATCGCGGTCTGCGCCACCGTGACCTTCGGCTACCTCTTCATGGGCGCGTACCCCGTCGGGCTCGCGCTGCTCTGCGGCCTCGACTGGTGCATCGTCAACCTCCTCAACCGCGCCACCGACGTCGATGAAGACCGGCTCAACGGCATCGCGGCCACGGAGTTCGTCGCCAGCCACGCGCGCGCTCTCGTCGCGGGCTGCCTGATCACCCTCGCGGCCTCGCTCGCCTGGGGCTTCGCGGCGCTTCCGCTCTCGCTCGCCGTCGTGCGCGTGGTCTTCCACGCGATGGGCCTGGGCTACAGCTTCCGCCTCGTCCCCACCCCGAAGGGCATGCGCCGCTTCAAGGACCTCTACCTCCTCAAGAACTCCATGAGCGCCGTGATGTTCGTGCTCAGCGTGGGGCTCTATCCCCTCCTCGGGGTGCACCACGCGCGGGTGATGTCCCTGCCCGGCATCGCGGCCGTCCTGGGGTTCTTCTTCCTCTTCGAGCACACCTTCGAGGTGCTCTATGACCTGCGCGACGTCGACGGCGACCGCGCGGTGGGCGTCCCGACCTACCCCGTGGTGCACGGCCCCGCGACCAGCGCGGCCATCGTCTACGCCCTCTGCGCGGCCTCCGTGGCGGTGCTCGCCGTCGCCCGCGTCGCCCACGCGGTCACCACCCGGGAGCTGCTCATGGTCGCCGCTCCCATCGCCCAGGCGGCCTTCCTCTCCCGCCGAGGCCCCGACGGGATCACCCGCTCGGACTGCATCGCGATCACCTACGGCGGCGCGGGTCTGCTGCTCTTCTTCCTCCTCGGCACCTCGCTCTGGCAGCGAGCGGGCCTGCCGATGAACCTCTGAGTCCGCGCGCCGCGCGAACCGTCGACGGGACCCCCCGGGTTCTGGTACCCACAGCGACGCCATGGCATCGACGCTACTGCTGGAAATTGGTTGCGAAGAACTCCCCACCTCCTTCCTCGACGGGGCGCTCGAACAGCTCGCGACGCTGGTCCCCGAGGAGCTCACGCGGGCCCGCGTGGCCTTCGGCGCCGTGCGGGTGCTGGGCACCCCGCGCAGGCTCTCGGTGCTGGTGCACGACGTGGCCGACGCCGTGGCCGCCCGCGAGGAGGAGCTGCTCGGCCCCGCCGAGAGCGCCGCGAAGACCCCCGCCGGGGAGTGGTCCAAGGCCGCCGAGGGCTTCGCCCGCAAGAACGAGCTCAGCCTCGACGCGCTCTCCATCGCCGAGACCCCGAAGGGCCGCTACCTCCGCGCGGTGAAGCGCACCCCCGGCGCCGAGACCAGCGCCCTGCTCCCCGAGGCGCTCGGGGCCGTGTGCCGCCGCATCACCTTCGCCAAGAGCATGCGCTGGGCGGACGGCGACGTCGCCTTCGGCCGCCCCATCCAGTGGATCGTCGCCCTCCTCGGCGACGCGGTGATCCCCTTCTCCTTCGCGGGCATCGCGGCGGGGCGCAACACCCGCGGCCACCGCTTCCTCTCCCCCGATCGCTTCGACCTCGCTCATGCCGAGGGCTACGTCGAGGCCCTCGCCTCGGCGCACGCCATGGTCGACACCGCGGCGCGGCGCAGCGGGATGATGGCCGCCCTCGACGCGGCGGCGAAGCAGGCAGGCGGAACGCTCCGTGAGGACGCCTTCCTCGAGCGCGAGGTGACCGGCCTCGTGGAGGAGGCCTTCGTGGTGGCGGGGCGCTTCGACGAGGCCTTCCTGAAGCTGCCCGACGCGCTCATCGAGAGCGTGATGCGAGACCACCAGCGGTACTTCGCGGTGCAGCGCACCGACGCGGCGAAGGCCGAGGGCAACGGGCGGCTGCTGCCGGTGTTCCTGACGGTGGTGAACACGGCGCTCGACGAGGCCACCATCCGCCGGGGCAACGAGCGCGTGATGCGGGCCCGCCTCTCCGACGCGGCCTTCTTCGTCGAGCAGGACCGCAAGCACCCGCTGGCCGACCGGGTCGCCGACCTCGACGGGGTGGTGTTCCACGCGAAGCTGGGGAGCTACGGCGACAAGGCCCGGCGGCTCGCGCAGCTCGCTCCCACCCTGGCGACGGCCTTCGGGGTGGACGGCGCGCAGGGCGCCCGCGCGGCCTCGCTGGCGAAGGCCGACCTGGTGACGCTGACGGTGGGGGAGTTCCCCGAGCTGCAAGGGGAGATGGGTGCCTACCACGCGCGCCTCGACGGCGAGCCCGGCGCGGTGGCCGACGCCATCGGGGAGCACTACCAGCCCAAGGGCGCGGCCGACGAGGTGGCGCCTTCCCCGATGGGCGCCGTGGTGGCCATCACCGACCGCATCGACACCCTGGTGGGCTGCCTCGCGGTGGGGTTGAAGCCCACCGGGAGCGAAGATCCCTTCGGGCTGCGGCGCCTCGCGGGCGGCGTGGTGCGCACGCTGCTGCAGCACCGGGTGAGGCTCTCGCTGGCGGAGCTCGCGGGCGCGGCCTGGGACGTCTACGCGGCGGAGAACGGCAAGATGCTCGCGGCGGCCGCTGGCGCGAAGACGACCCGCGAGGCGCTGGTCGCGACGGTGGTGGACTTCTGCGCCGATCGCCTGCGGGTGGTGCTGGAGGCGCGCTTCGGCCGCGACCTGGTGAGCGCCTGCATGGCCGCGGGCAAGGACGATCCGGTGGACGTGGCGGAGCGCGTCGAGGCGCTGGGTACCTTCTGGAAGACGCCCGCCGCGGCCGACCTCGGGGTGGCCTTCAAGCGGGTGTTCAACATCTCTCGCGAGGCCCCGGCGGGCGAGCTCACCATGGAGGACCTCGGGCGCCTCACGCAGCCCGCGGAGACGGCCCTCATCGAGGCCTTCGCCCACGCCCGCGCGGAGCTCGAGCCCCTCTGGGCGGGGCGGAAGTACGCCGAGGCGCTGGAGCTCATCGCCCGCTCGCTGCGCGCTCCGGTCGACCGGCTCTTCACCGAGGTCTTCGTGATGGACAAGGACGAGGTGATGCGCGCCTCGCGCCTGCGCCTCTTGGGCCGCATCGCCGACTCGGTCGCGGGCTTCGCCCGCTTCGACGCGCTCGAGGGCTGAGACCGCTACCGCAGCACCCGGACGTGCGCGATGAGCCCGTCTCGCAGGGTGTACACGACGATCACGTGCAGCGCCTCGGGCCCGCGCCCGGTCACCCGCTCCTCGTCCACCACGAAGCGCCCCGCGCGCAGCCTCGTCACCACCGTGCAGTGCAGCTCCGGTGATGCCGCGAACATCTCCCCGTAGCGCGCCCGCAGCTCGTCGCGGCCGGTCATCAGCCGCTGCCCCGCGGCGTCGTCGATCACCACGTCGTCGGTGAAGAAGCGCGCGAAGCGCTCGGCGTCGCGCGCGTTGTAGGCCTCGAGCTGTCCTTCGACGGGGTCCATCGCGGCGCGACGGTACTACCGCTGGAAGCCCAGGCGAGCCGCGATGGCGCTGGCGGCCGCCGTGGCCTCCGCCGCCGAGAGCTGCGCGAAGAGCCTCCGCCACCGCGCTCCGTCGAGCACCTCGACCACGCAGCGCCCCTCCTCGGAGTCCTGCTCGGCGGCGACCCTGAGCTCCCCGATGACCCCGGTCGGGATCACCCTTCGCCACGGCATCCACCGTAGCGCCCCTCTCCTCACCAGGGCCTCCGAGGAGACCGTCACCAGCGCCGCGTCTCCGAGGCCGAGCCCGACGAGCACGACCCTCGCGCCCGCGAGCGCCATCGCCGCCACGGCCATCGCCCCGAGCGCGACGTCCCCCGCCGACCATCCCCCCGCGAGGCCCACCCTCGCGGCCACCACCACCGGAGCCAGCGCCAGCGCCACCCCGAGCGCCACGGCCACCCCGGAGCGCGCGGCCCGCCCGACCTCGACCTCCGTCACGCCCCCGCCGAGGTCTCGCACCCCGACGCGCCCGGTCGGCGCCGACTCGCCCGGGTCGATCGCCGTCCCGAGGCCCCGCGCGGCCCGCCACATCGGCTCAACCCCCCTGAGGGGTAGGGTGCGCCCACGGATCGCAGCCGTTGCTGCGGTCGATCACCGACTCGCCCCGCAGCTCGCGCACCGCCACCGAGGCGGCGACCAGCCCGAAGGTGCCCGTCACCCACGCCGCGCTGCCGTCGATGCGAGCGCGCTTCTCGCAGGTGTGCAGCCCGTTGTCCGACTGCGGGCACACGCACTGGAAGCCCTGGTCGTGGTCGTACGCGAGATCGGTCGGGGCGATGGGCGTCTCGTCGCTGAACACGCAGGCCACGCCCGTCGGAATCGACGGCCGCAGCCGCCAGCCGTGCTTGGTGCGAAGGATCTCCCGGAAGTGGTGCGCGAAGGGGTCGTGCTTGCTGCGCGCGATGTCGTCGACCCTCACCCTCGTCGGATCGACCCTGGCGGCGGCGCCCATCACGCTCACCACGGGGATGCCCTCCCGGCGGCAGGTGGCCACGAGGTGGGCCTTGGCGGTGAGGTTGTCGATCGCGTCGATGACGTAGTCGGGTCGGTCGCCCAGCAGCGCCTCGCTGTTGTCGACGCTGTAGAACTCCGCCCTCGGGGTGACGGTGGCGCCCGGGTGGATGAGCCTGAGGCGCTCGGCCATGACCTCCACCTTGTGGCGCCCGATGTTGCCCCGCATCGCGTGGAGCTGGCGGTTGCTGTTGGTCACGCACACCAGGTCGAAGTCGACGAGGTCGATGCGGCCGACCGCGGTGCGGGCGAGGGCCTCGGCGGCGAAGCTCCCCACCCCTCCGAGGCCGACGACCATCACCCTCGACGCGGCGAGGGTGCGCATCGCGGGCTCGCCCAGCAGCCTCGCGGCGCGGTCGAAGCGGCGGTGGGTTCGGTAGCCTTCGTCGACGTCTGCCATGGCGGTCGCATCTCTTAGCGCATTCGCCGCGGGCGTGCGCTCTTGCCGGTGTCCCGTCGTAGGGCTATGTCCGCCGACAAGATGGCAGAGCGCTTCCTTGATGCCCTTCGCGATCACCCCCTCGTGGCCGACGGCGCCATGGGCACCCAGCTCTACGAGCGGGGCGTGCTCTACACGCAGAACTACGAGGAGATCTGTGTCACCCGGCCGGAGCTGATCAAGAGCATCCACCGCGACTACCTCCGGGCGGGCGCCCAGGTGATCGAGACCAACACCTTCGGGGCCAACCGCTACCGGCTGGCGAAGTTCAACCTGGAGAAGCGGGTGAAGGAGCTCAACGAGGCGGGCGTGCGCGTGGCGCGCGAGGCCGTCGCGGAGTCCACCGCCGCGAGCGCCTGGGTGGCCGGAAACATCGGTCCGACGGGGCTGCCCACGCTCAAGGGCCTCACCGGGCGCGACCTCGCGGAGATCCGCAGCGCCTTCGAGGAGCAGGCCGCGGGGCTCGCCAGCGCCGACCTGATCACCATCGAGACGATGCGCTCCCCCGAGGAGATGCGGCTCTGCATCGAGGCCGTGCGGGCGAGCACCGACCTCCCGATGGTGGCCATGGTGAGCTTCGACGCCTTCGGCACCATGGCCGACGGCACCACCCCCGAGGCGATGGCCGACCGGCTGGCGCAGTGGGGCGCCGACGTGATCGGGGTCAACTGCGGCGACGGCCCGGCGGGGGTCTTCGACACGCTGGAGCGCATGCGCGGCGCGGGGCTCCCGATGGCGGCGATGCCCAACGCGGGCATCCCCCGGCGCATCGAGGGCCGGATGCTCTACATGGCCAACCCGGAATACTTCGGGGTGTATGCGCGGCGCCTCATCAAGCTGGGCGTGCGCCTCGTGGGCGGCTGCTGCGGCACCACCATGGACCACATCCGGCGCGCCGCCAACGCGGCCCGCATGCACGCCCACGAGGGGGCGGCGGTGAGCGAGGGCGGCTCCATCCGCACCTCCGGGGGTGGGGCGCAGGAGCCCAACGACCCGACCATGTCCGGCGCGGCGATCGAGCCGGCCCCGGGCGCCCGGGTGGTCCCTCTGGCCGAGCGGAGCCCCTTCGCGGCGAAGCTGGGCAAGCAGTTCGTGGTGAGCGTGGAGGTCAACCCCCCGGCGGGCATGGACCCTGGGAAGGCCGTGGCCGCCGCGAAGCACCTGCTGGCCAACGGCGTCGACGTGATCAACATCGCCGACGGCCCCCGGGCGAGCGCCCGCATGGGCAACCTGGCGCTGGCGGTGAAGCTCATCCGCGAGGGCGTCGAGCCGCTGCTCCACGTCTGCTGCCGCGACCGCAACACCCTCGGCCTGGTGGGCCACGTGATGGCGGCGCACGAGCTCGGGGTGCGCAACCTGGTGATCATCACGGGTGACCCGCCGAAGATGGGCGACTACCCCGACTGCACGGCCGTCTACGACCTCGACTCCATCGGCCTCTTGCGCCTGGTGCGAGGGCTCAACCACGGGCGCGACCCGGGCGGCAAGGCCCTCGGCGGGGTGACGGAGTTCGTGCTGGCGACCGGCGCCGAGCCCGCGGCGATGGACTACGCGAGGGAGATCGCCCGGCTGAAGAAGAAGGTCGAGGCGGGCGCCGACCTGGTGATGACCCAGCCGGTGTACGACCCGGCGGTGCTCACTCGCTTCCTCGACGACGTCGAGCCCTGGGGCATCCCGGTGATGGTGGGAATCCTCCCCCTGGCGAGCTACCGCAACGCGGAGTTTCTCCACAACGAGGTGCCCGGGATGAGGGTTCCCGACGAGGTGCGCGAGCGCATGCGCAAGGTCGGCAGCGGGCCGCTGGCGCGCAAGGAGGGCGTGGGCATCGCGCGGGAGATGCTGCTGGCCGTGCGGCACCGCGTGGCGGGGGCCTACGTGATGCCGCCGCTCGAGCGCTGGGAGATGGCCCTGGAGGTCATCGACGGGGTGAAGTGATCCCCCGTCGCCCGTAGCGGGCGATGAGGTCCTCGAGGTCGACCTGCTCGCCGGCGAGCAGCGGGAGGAAGGTCGCCGACGGGCACGCCCCGTAGCGATCGCAGCGCAGCCGGTCGGGCGCGGAGCTGTCCACCAGGGCGAGCGACTCGTTGCAGCCGAGGGTGATCATCATCTGGCCGCTCGACGAGCGCACCGCGATGCCCGCCTCCCGGGCGTCTCGACGGATGAAGGGCGTCACCGTCGAGCGCGTGGCGACGAAGTCGATGGGGGCCCCGGCGATGGCGTAGGGCCCCCAGACGTCCGAGCCGGGCTCGGTCTGCGTCTGCGCGAAGTCCACGTCGTCGAGGGCGCGGCAGTCGAGCAGGGCCCCCGCCCGGGAGGCCTCGCGGAAGGCTTCCCGCGCCTCGGTGACCTGGGCCACGATGCGGTCGGGGTCCGAGCGCGACGAGGCGAAGGGCGTCCGGGCGAGGCGGGCGGAGACGCGGTCGGCGATCACCAGCGCCCTCAGCAGCGAGCGCATGGCGGGCGTCGAGGCGATCCAGCGGGCGGGGGGGATGGTGCGGGAGGCGCGCGCCCCGGGGCTGGGGGCCACCCGTCGGGGGGCGCAGCCTGGCGCGGCGAGCAGGGAGAGCGAGAGCAGGAGCGTCCGGCAGCGCACGGCGGCACTTGCACACCGGCGCACGGGCGAAGTCAACGGCGTGGATGGCGCTTGCTGCGACGCGGGGGTCGGGGCATAGCGTCGGCGCGGCTCGAAGGAGGAGATGGAGAGCGATGTTGCCGATCGATCCACGGATCAAGGCTCGGGTGGAGCGCATCGCGCTGCCCTTCAACCGTTACGGGTACGACCCCTACGGCATCTCCAAGCAGCACCTCGCGGAGATGTTCACGGCCCTCGGGTTCTTCTACCGCCACTACTTCCGGGTGAAGTGCCACGGCATCGAGCGCGTGCCCACGTCGGGGCGGGTGATGCTGGTGGGCAACCACTCCGGGGGCTACGCCATCGACGGCGCGATGCTGATCACGTCGATGTTCATGGAGCTCGACCCTCCGCGGCTGGCGCAGGGCATGGCGGAGAAGTTCATCAACCGGGTGCCCTTCGCGTCGCTGTGGTCGTCGCGCACGGGGCAGTTCACCGGGCTGCCCGAGCACGCCGAGCGGCTGCTCGAAGACGACCGGATGCTGATGGTGTTCCCCGAGGGGGCGCGCGGCACCGCGAAGCTCTACTGGGAGCGCCACTCGCTGGTGGATTTCGGCACCGGCTTCGTGCGCCTCGCGATGAAGACCCGCACGCCCATCGTGCCCGTCGGCATCCTCGGCGGCGGCGAGGCCATCCCCTCCATCGCCAACTCCGCGACGCTGGGCAAGCTGGTCGGCGCGCCGTACGTGCCCATCACCCCCTACCTCCTGGCCCTGCCGCTGCCGGTGAAGATGGAGCTGCGCTTCGGCGAGCCGATGTTCTTCGAGGGCACCGGCACCGAGGACGACGAGGCGGTACAGGAGAGCGTCGAGTCGGTGAAGTCGCGCGTCGCGTCGCTCATGGCCGAGGGATTGCTCGTGCGCGAGGGAGGTCAGGGATGAAGGTCCTGCTCACGGGCATCGCGTCCCCGGTCGCGCAGATCGTGGCGAAGCACCTGCTGGCCGAGGGGCACCAGGTCATCGGCATCGACCGCCGGCTCTGGGAGGGCGCCCCCGCCGGCGTGGAGATGCACGCCGTCGACATCCGCAAGCGCGCCGCAGAGGACGTCTTCCGCAAGGCCCGCCCCGAGGCCGTGATCCACATGGCCACGGTCACGCACCTGCGCTTCCGCAGCGAGGAGCGCTACCGCATCAACCTCGGCGGAACGCGCGCGGTCTTCGAGTACGCCGCCCAGTACGGCGCGAAGCAGGCCATCTTCGTGGGGCGCCACACATACTACGGCGCCGGCGCCGACCACGCGCTCTACCACCACGAGGACGACCCCCCGATGGCGGTCACCACCTTCCCCGAGCTGGCCGACCTCGTGGCCGCCGACCTCTACGCCTGCACCTCGCTCTGGCGCCTGCCCGAGCTCACCACCTCGGTGCTGCGCATGGTCTACGTGCTCGGCCCCACGGGCACCGGAACCCTCGCGAACTTCCTCCGCAACCGCCACGTCCCGGCCATCCTCGGCTACGACCCGCTCTACCAGTTCATGCACGAGGAGGACATCGCGTCGGCCATCGTGCTGTCGTTGAAGCACAAGCTCCGCGGGGTCTTCAACGTCGCCGGCCCGGCGCCGCTGCCGCTCTCGGTGATCGTCCGCGAGACCGGGCGCAAGCGCGTCCCGATGCCCGAGCTGGCCTTCCTCGCGCTCACCGGCCGCCTCGGCCTCCCGTCGCTGCCGCAGGGCGCCATCGCGCACATCAAGTACCCCGTGGTCATCGACGGCGCGGCCTTCCGAAAGGCCACCGGCTTCCAGCACGACCACGACGAGCTGTCGTGCATCGCGGACTACCGCTCGGCCTTCCCCGTACCCCGATAATTCACCGGACAGGCTATGTCACACGCCCGCTGGACTCCGCGGTCCGGCGGGTGTGTGCTGCGTGCATGAAGAGCGTGAGGGCGGTGCGGCTGGAGGTGTGGCGGCGCGGGGCGACGGTCACCGTGGCGCTGCGGGCGATCGGCAGCGGGCGGGTGGTCTACCGCGCGGCCCGGCGCAGCGAGCGGGCGACGGAGGCCGCGGTGCTCGGGGCGGAGCGCTACTGCGTGACGCAGGGCTGGGTGCTGGTGATGCCGCCCGCCAACGATGGAGCGGGCGAGGCGGAGTCGGTGGCGTAGCTTCAGCGCTTGGGGAGGCCGGGGAGCTCGATGCGCTCCCACACCTCGAGGGGGAGGCGCACGTCGACCTCGGCGCCGTGCTCGCGGCGCGAGGCCACGAGGCGGGTGTGCACGACCGCGGCGAGGTCGCGGCGGGCTCGCCAGCGCTTCTCCACGGCGGTGAATCGTCGCTTCTCCTCGGGGGTGGTGGTGAAGCCGCGAGAGCGCTTGCCCTGCCGCGCGCCGCGCACGAGGCGGAAGCTGCGGGCGGCCTCGCGTACCTCCGAGGCGGTGGCGCCGCGCACCACCAGCTTGCCGCCGGTGGGCAGCTGGATGGTGGCGTCGAGCAGGTTCATCGGGAGGTCGTCTTCGGGGATGGCGTCGACGAGGGCGAGGAGGGCGCTCGAGCGGTCGCGGCCGAGGTCTTTCTCGAGCTCGCGCTCGATGCGCTCGGAGAGGGCGATCATGGCGTCGGCGGTGGACTCCGCCAGGTCGAGGTCGCGCGCGCAGACGTCGTCGAAGTCGGCGCGGCCGAGCGCCTCGAACATCCCCTCGCCCTTGAGCGTACGCAGCGCCTCGCCCACATCGAGGAAGTCGTCGGCCAGCGTCGCGCGGCGCTTGCGGATCAGCGAGATCGCGGCGCGACCCTTGTCGCGCAGGCGCTGCGAGCGGGGCTTGAGGACGGGCTTCACCTTGGCTGCGACCGGTACCGCGGGCTTCTTCTTCGGGGCGGGGGACTTCGACTGCTTCACTCGTGCCATGCGGTCGATCTTACCGGAGAGTGTACGCGCGGGGGAAGCGTCTTCACGCTGCCGCGAGGCTCTTTCGAATACATACGACTGTATTCCGAGGGGCGTCGCGCGGCGCGTGGGACGATCGTCCAACGGGCGTCGCAGCGCGTCCAAACGCTTCGGTGGTGCAGCGATGTCTCCGTTCGTCAGCGGGTTCTGCGACGAGCGACCCGCGCGGTGTGCGCCGCGTCCAACCGGCGGTGGGAGACCGGGCGGCGCGCGCTCCTGGCGGAAACAGCGGCGGCGCAGGTCGTTCGTGCGCGGGTCGGCGAGGGATGCGAGCGCTGGCACGGTGGCTGCTGAAGGGATCTCCATCGGACGCAGCGGTGGCAGGCACCGAACGCTCGAGGCACCCCCCATCCAAGAAAGCCTGCACGAGAGACCAACATGGCCGAAACCGTACATCTCTATCTCAAGGCGAACGGCGCTGACATCAAGGGCTCGAGCAGCCAGGAGAGCCTCGGCCGCAAGGACTCCATCGAGTGCGTCTACTACGAGCAGGGCGTGAAGACCGCTCGCGAGGCGGGCTCGGGCATGGCGACCGGTCGCCGCCAGTATGAGCCGCTGCTCATCCGCAAGCGCATCGACAAGTCCTCGCCGCTCCTCGCCAAGGCGCTGGTCGAGAACCAGGTCATCGAGGGCAAGTTCAAGTTCTTCCGCCCGAACCCCACGGGCGACGGCACGACGGAGCAGTTCTACACCGTCGAGATCAAGCAGGGCCGCATCGCCTCGCAGAAGCAGATCTCCCCGGACTGCATCTGCCCCGCGACCTCGACCGAGCCCGCCCTCGAGGAGGTCACCTTCCTCTATCACACCATCTCGTGGACCTACACGAACGGCGGCATCACGCACGAGGACACCTGGAACCAGAACCGCTGATCGCGGTCTGATCCCACGTCTCTCGCGGAGCCCCCGCGGCGACCACCCTCACCGGTGCCGCTTCGGGGGCTTCGGCCATTTCGCGCCCAGCGCCGAGGGACTAGCCTTCCGCGCAGATGCTCACCTTCAGCGATGACCCGCGCGCCGCCGAGCAGCAGATGCAGGCGATCATCTGGTACATGACCGCCATCGGTCACCTCGACGGGGACTTCGACGAGAGCGAGCGGGAGTACGTCCGCGACCACGTCGCGCAGCTCGTCATCCGCCGCGCCAACGCCGCCCTCGCCCACGACCCCGACCTGCACGCGAGCGTGGTGGAGAAATGGACGGCGCACTTCCACGAGGTCGCCGACGGCGTCGCCGCGGAGGTCGGCGCGTACTTCACCGAGTCCGTCGCCGAGGGGGAGAACGCCGACCAGTTCGTCACGGCGAAGCTCAAGCTCCGGTGCTTCGAGCTCTTCCAGCGCTTCGACGCGCCGGGCCGACGGCAGCTCCTCACCGTGGCCGACGCCATGATCGAAGCCGACGGCGTGGTGCACCCCGCGGAGGCGGAGTTTCGCTCCGAGCTCGCGGCGCTGCTCGACGCGCCGGAAGAACTCCCGGAGATCGACGTCGAGCCGCTCACCGACGGGATGACCTTCATCGAGGCCCCGGAGGTGCGCGTCCCCAGGCAGGACGACCACCCCCTCCTGCAGTCCTTCGAGCGCGACTGGGACCGCGACCCCTCGGCCTTCGCCACGCAGGCGGTGGAAGACCTCAAGCTCATCCGCGCGGTGCACGAGCGCCTCGACGCGATGCGCGCCGCGGGCAAGGGGCGCCTCGCGGGCGTGAAGGACGTCGGCGCCTTCGCGGGCCAGGAGCCCTTCCTCGACGGGCACGTGCACGTGCTGCCGCCGAAGCCCACGATGGAGTACGAGCTGCTGGTCATCGGCGACCTGCACGGCTGCTACTCGTGCCTCAAGGCCGCGCTGCTCCAGGCGGACTTCTTCGCCAAGGTGGTGGCCCACCGCAGCGACCCCGCGCACAACCCGGCGATGAAGCTGGTGCTGCTCGGCGACTACATCGACCGCGGGCGCTTCAGCTACAACGGCATCCTGCGCGCGGCGATGTCGATCTTCCTCATCGCCCCCGACGACGTGTACCTGCTGCGCGGCAACCACGAGTACTACGTCGAGCTCAACGGCCGGGTGCTCGCGCCGGTGCGGCCCGCGGAGGCCATGACCTCGCTCCAGGGCATCGCCTCGCAGGAGGTCTTCGGCGCGTACATGAAGCTCTTCGAGGCGCTGCCCAACACGCTGATCTTCGACCGGACCATGTTCGTGCACGCGGGCGTCCCCAGGGACGACGCCTTCCGGGAGAAGTACAGGGACCTCTCGTCGCTCAACGACAGCGACCTGCGCTTCCAGATGCTCTGGAGCGACCCGAGCACCGCCGAGGTGGTGCCGCCCGAGCTGCAGAACGCCAACGCGCGCTTCCCCTTCGGGCGAAAGCAATTCCGCCACTTCATGAGCGCCCTCGGGCTGCGCACCATGGTGCGCGGGCACGAGCGCGTCATCGAGGGCTTCCGCAAGGTCTACGACGACAGCGACGCGATGCTGCTCAGCCTCTTCTCCGCGGGCGGCAAGACCAACGACGACCTGCCCCCGACCAGCAACTACCGCGAGGTGACCCCGATGGCCCTCACCATCCGCCACCGCCACGGCGTGAGCGAGGTGGCGCCCTTCGTCATCGACTACGCCCGCTACAACGACCCCAAGCTCAACCAGTTCTTCCAGGCTCGTCTGGCGGGCTGAGCACCGCGGCGACGACTTACCGCACAGGTGCGGCGACCTGCCGCACGACCTCCCCCTCACCGCCGCTCGGACGCCACGAAATTCTCCGGTCCCGCCGCGCGCGGCACGAGCCCTGCCCTACGAGGTGGGTTCAATGGACTTCCTCCCTCTATTCGTGTCGTCGGGCGCGCGCCCCTCGGCTCAACCGTCGTTGGTTCGATCGTGATGCGCTGGGTCGCCACGCTCGGCTTCGGAGCCGTCTGCGCCGCCGGCGCGCTGGGGATGCGTGGGCTCGTGAGCTCGGCTCCCTCGCCCGCTCCTGCCTCCGCCGCGGCGCCTCGCTGCGACAGGCCCGAGGGGGGCCCCCGGGTGCAGGTGTCGGAAAATTTCCTACGCCGCTTCGGAATCCAGACGACCCGGGTCGCCACGCGGGCGCTCGCGCCGGCGCTCGACCTCGTCGGCTCGGTGGACTTCGACCCCGACCACGTGGCCGACGTGGGGGCGCGCATCCGCGGCCGCGTCACGCGCGTGCTCGTGGGGGCCGGCGACGCGGTGGAGGTCGGCACGCCGCTGGTCGAGATCGAGAGCGTGAGCCTCGGCGACGTGACGGCCTCGCGCATCTCCGCGCAGGCCCAGGCCGCCGCCGCGCGCGCTCGCCTCGCCCGGGAGACGGACCTCTACCGCCAGCAGCTCACCACGGCCCGCGCCGTGGAGGACGCCCGGGCTGACCTCGCGCGCTTCGAGGCGGAGGCCAGCGGCGCGGCGCAGCGGCTCGCGGCCATGGGCGCGGGCTCGGGCGCGGGGCGGCACGTGGTGCTGCGGGCCCCCATCGCGGGGCGGGTGATTCGCCGGGACGTCATCGTGGGCCAGACCATCGACGACACCAGCAGCGTGATGCGCATCGCCGACCTCACCCGCGTCTGGGTGCAGCTCGACGTCTACGAGATGGACCTCCCGCAGGTGCGCGTCGGCGACCGCGCGGAGATCAGGGTGCACGGCGAGGGCCCGCCGGTGACCGGCGAGGTGAGCCACGTGGACGCCACCATCGACCTGCGCACCCGCGCGGCGAAGGTTCGCGTCGAGGTGGCCAACGCCGACCTGCGGCTGCGGCCGGGGCAGTTCGTCTCGGCGCGGCTGCGCACGGCGGCGGCGGGCGTGCGGGAGGTGACCGCGGTGCCGCGCAGCGCGGTGGTGCAGATCGAGGGTCGCCCGGCGGTCTTCGTGGTGCGCGCGCCGAGGGAGTTCGAGGCCGCGACGGTCGCCCTCGGCGAGGTCGACGGCGACCACGTGGGGGTCATCCGCGGGCTCGGCGCGGGCGACGAGGTCGTGACCGACGGGGCCTTCGCGCTGAAGAGCGAGATGCTCCGATGAGGGGGCGCCGGCATGATTGACGCCATCGTCCGAGCGGCGATCCGGCTGCGCGTCGCGGTGCTCTGGGGCACCGCGGTGGTGCTGGTCGTCGGGTTCATGATCGCGCGGGGCCTGCCCATCGACGCGGTGCCGGACATCACCAACGTCCAGGTGCAGGTGCTCACCGACTCCCCGGGGCTCTCCGCCGAGGAGGTCGAGCGCTACGTCACCCTGCCCGTGGAGACCGGCCTCAACGGCCTGCCCAACCTCCAGGAGATCCGCTCGGTGACGCGCGCGGGCATCTCCGCGGTGACCATCGTCTTCAACGACGACATCGACGTGTGGTTCGCGCGACAGCTCGTCTCCGAGCGGCTGCGGAGCATCGAGGCCGACGTGCCGGCGCAGTTCGGCAGGCCCGAGCTCGCGCCGGTGTCCACCGGCCTCGGGGAGATCTACCAGTTCGTGCTGCGCAGCGACCGGCACTCCGCGATGGAGCTGCGCACCATGCTGGAGTGGGACGTCGCGCCGCGGCTGCGCAGCGTCCCCGGGGTGATCGAGGTCAACGCCCTCGGCGGCGCCCGGAAGCAGTACGAGGTCGCGCTCGACCCGCAGCGGCTGGCGGCGCACCGGATCACCATCGGCCGCGTGCTCGAGGTGCTGGCGCGCAACAACGCCAACGTCGGCGGCGGCTGGATCGAGCGAGGCGCGGAGCAGTTCACCATCCGCGGCGAGGCGCAGCTCCGCGACGTGGCGGACCTCGCCTCGGTGGTCGTGGCGACGGACGCGGACGGCACGCCGATCCAGATCAGGCACCTGGGCGAGGCGCGCACCGGCGCGGCGCTCCCGCAGGGCGTGGTGACCCAGGACGGCCGGGGCGAGGTGGTCAGCGGCATCGTGATGATGCTGCTGGGGCAGAACTCCCGCACCGTCGTGCACAGCGTCCACGACCGGGTGGAGGAGCTGCGGCGCACGCTGCCCGCGGGGGTGCACATCGACGAGGTGTACGACCGGGCGCAGTTCATCGACCGCACGCTGGCGACGGTGGGCAACAACCTGCTGGAGGGCGCGCTGCTGGTGTCGCTGGTGCTGCTGGTGCTGCTGGGATCGCTGCGCGGCAGCCTGCTGGTCACGCTCGGCATCCCCTTCGCGATGCTCCTCGCGGTCTTCGGGATGCGGCAGCTCGGCGTCACGGGCAACCTGATGTCCCTCGGGGCGATCGACTTCGGGTTCCTGGTGGACGGGCCCATCGTGATGCTGGAGGCCGCGCTCGCGCGCCTCGCGCTGCACGACATCAACCAGCAGAACTACCGTGACGCGGTGGCGGCCTCGGTGCGCCAGGTGGCGCGGCCGGTGGTGTTCTCGGTGCTCATCATCCTGCTGGTGTACCTGCCGCTGCTGGCGCTGGAGGGCACCGAGGGGAAGATGTTCCGCCCGATGGCGACCACCATGGCGCTGGCGCTCGGCGGCTCGGTGGTCTTCGCGCTGGTGGTCTTCCCCGCCGGCGCGGTGACCTTCCTGCGCCCGCCGAAGAAGCCCGGCGCCCACGGGCTGCTGCACCGCCTGGAGGCGCCGTACTCGCGCGCCGTGACCTGGGCGGTGAAGCAGCGCGCCGCCCTCTTCATCGCCTCCGTCGCGGCGCTGGCGGCCACGGTGCCGGTGGCGGGGAGCCTCGGGGCGGACTTCGTCCCTCGCATCGACGAGGGCGACATCGTGGTGGCCATCCGGCGCATCCCCTCCATCGGGATCGGCGAGGCGCGCCGGCTCGACCTCGCGACCGAGCGGGTGCTCGCGCGCTTCCCGGAGGTGGTGACCTCGCTCGCCATGACGGGCCGCGCGGAGGTCGCCACGGACCCGGTCGGCATGGACAACACGGACATCCTCGTGCACCTGCGGCCGAAGCGGGAGTGGACCAGCGCGCACGACCTCGACTCGCTCGGCGAGCTGATGAAGACCGCCATCGAGCGGGAGGTGCCGTCGACCTTCGTGTCGATCTCGCAGCCCATCGAAGACCGCACCAACGAGCTGATCTCCGGCTCCCGCGCCGACGTGGCGATCCACCTCTTCGGCGAGGACCTCTCGGTGATGACCGACATCGGCAACCGCATCGGGCTGCTCATGCGCGGGACGCCGGGCGCGGGCGACGTGCGCGTCGAGCGGGCGCTGGGGTTCCCGATGATGCAGGTGCGGGTCGACCGGCAGCGGCTGGCGCGGCACGGCGTGGCCGCGGACGACGTGCTCGCGGCGGTCGAGGCGACGCGCCAGGGGCGGCGCGTGGGCGTGATGTTCGAGGGCAAGAAGCGCTTCGACCTGCGGGTGCTGCTGCCGCCGATCGGGCGCGGCGCGGAGAGCATCGAGGCGCTGCCGGTGGGCAACACCGAGGGCTCGCTGATCCCGCTGGGCCAGGTGGCCGACGTGACCGAGGAGGACGGGCCCGCGCAGATCAGCCGGGAGGGCATGCAGCGGCGCCTGCGCGTCGAGGTGAACATCCGCGGCAGAGACCTCGTGGGCTTCGTCGACGACGCGCGCGCCCGGGTCGAGCGCGAGGTGCGGCTGCCGCAGGGCTACCGCGTCGAGTGGAGCGGGCAGTTCGAGAACTTCGCCCGCGCGAGCGCCCGCCTCGCCCTGGTGGTGCCGGTGAGCCTCGGGCTCATCGTGGGGATGCTCTTCCTGATGTTCGGCAACGCGCGCTACGCGCTCGCCGTGTTCTCGGGAGTGCCCTTCGCGCTCATCGGGGGCATCGTCGCGCTCAAGCTGCGAGGCATGTCCTTCAGCCTGCCCGCGGCCATCGGGTTCATCGCCCTCTGCGGCATCGCCGTGCTCAACGGCGTGGTGATGGCGAGCGAGATCCGGCGGCGCGTGGCCGAGGGCGCCGACCCGGAGCGGGCCCTGGTCGACGGCGCGGTGGCGGTGCTGCAGCCGCTGCTGCTCACGGCCACGGTGGCGGCGCTGGGCTTCGCCCCGATGGCGATGTCGACCTCCGCGGGCAGCGAGGTGCAGCAGCCGCTCGCGACGGTGGTCATCGGCGGCCTGGCCTCGAGCACGCTGCTGGGCATCTTCCTGCTGCCGGCGCTGCTGCGAGCGATCGCGGTGCGGCCCCCGAAGGAGCCCGCGCAGGAAGAGACGTCCGCGGTGGAAGAGGCCTAGCGGCGGCCTGACGGGCGGGGGACGACCGCGTCCCCACCGCCCTTCGCTCCCCGGACGGGAGCTACTGCACCGATCCGAAGAGCATCACCGCGATGCCCACCAGCGCTGCCGCCAGCAGCGCCGACGCGCCGACGCGCAGCGCGGTGTTCACTGCTCCGACCCCGAGGCGCGGTCGAGCTCGATGCGAGCGAGCCACGCCTCTCTCAGCACCTCCAGCGCGCGGGCCGCCAGCACCAGCCGCTCGCGCCTCGCCTCCTGCACCCGGAACCACTCCAGGTTGCCCGCGGTCCACGTCACCGTGGTCTGCTGCTCGAGGTTCGCCGCCGCGGGGAGCGCGCGCTGCTCCAGCACGTCGAGCTCCTCCAGGGCGCTCTCCAGCCTGGCCCCCGCCGCCTCCACCTCGCGAGACACCACCCGCTGAAGGATCCGCGCGTCCGCGCGCGCCGCCGAGGCCTCCGCCGAGGACACCGCGCGCTCGCCCTGGGCCCGCCGCACGAAGGGGAGCTCCCACCGCAGCGACAGCCCGAGCGAGCTCGCCGTCTCCTGCGGCCCCACGGCCACCTGCTGACCCTCCAGGCCCACGGTCAGCGGCGCGACCGCCTCGCGCCCCTGCCGCACCCCCCTCGCCGAGGCCTCCGCCCCGACCGCCTGCGCCGCGCGCACCTCCCCACGCCGCGACCCCGCGGCGCTCGCCGCGCGCGCGATCGTGTCCGCGGTGGGTCGCGACGGCGCGCCCAGGGGCGCCACCTCGATCGGGGAGCGCCCCGGCAGGTCGAGCGCCATCCGCAGCGCGTCGGCCGCCTCGCGACCCAGCCGCACCGCCCTCGCCACGTCCGCCTCGGCCGCCGCGCGCTCGCGCTGCACCATCGCCCGGTCGAGCGCCGTCGACTCGCCCGCCGCGAGCCTCGCCTCGATGCGCCCCTCGGCCTCCTGCGCCGACGCGAGCCTCGACCGCTGGATCGCCTCCAGCGAGCGCGCCACCCCGACCGACACCCACGCCGCGCGGGCCTCGGCCTCCGCCGCAGCCCGCTCCGCGTCGAGCCGCGCCGTGCCTATCCCCACGCCGGCCTCCGCCTCGCGAGCGCGCGCCCGGCCGACCCCGGCGAGGTCGATGGGCAGCCCGAGGGAGACCGCGTAGGTGAGCGCGCCGTAGTTCGGCAGACCCGGCAGCGCGATCATGCCGAGGGTGGGGTTGCCGACCCGGGGGAGCTCCCCGAAGACGCGGCCGGCCTGCGCGACCCGCAGCGCGTGCTCGGCGCGGCGCACCCGAAACGCCGAGCGACGGGCGCGGGCGCGGACGTCCGAGTCGGTCCAGACGGTGGGGAGCTGATCACGGGGAGGGTCGGCGAGGGGCTGGGCGGCGACCGGCCGTACCCCCGCCAGCGCGACGGCGCAGACGGCGAGCGCGACGCGCGTCGAGCGACGCAGAAGCGAGTGTGGTTGGGACATCGTGCTGCCGCATTAGCAAGACACGAGCCTCGGCGCCCGAGACAATGGCCCGGAGGGGGAGGCTCAGCGCACGCGGTGGGTGAGGGCGAGGCCGAAACCGTAGGCGTCGAGGCCCGCGGGGGAGACGGCGGGGAGCATCGCCTGGCCGCTGATCTCGACGGAGGCGCTGACCCGGCCGCGCAGCACCAGGCCGAGCTGCACGTTGGGCTCCGTCGCGTCGGAGCGAAAGGCGTTGCCGAGCTGCACGCCCGAGACGATCCCGACGGCGAAGCCCTGGGAGACGCCGAGCAGCAGGCGCACGGGCACGTTGAGCACGTTGCGGATGGTGGCGCCCTCGCTCAGCACGAACTGCATGAACACCCCGCCCTCGATGCGCAGCCGCGCCGAAGGGAGCGCGAGCTGCAGGGGCACGCCCACGCCCACGCTCCACGCGCTGGCCTCGGCGATGGGCGCCTGGAGCAGTGCCTCGACGCCGACGCTGAAGGGCTGCGACCCGTCGTCGAGGAAGGAGTACCGGAGCTTCAGCCAGGGGTTGCCGATGAAGCGGTTGCCGGTCTGGAAGACGTCGTCGCGAAACACCCTGCCGTAGCGGTCGGCGGCGAGGAGGGTCGAGAAGCGCAGGCCCGTGCCGAAGTCGAGCTGGAGGTGCTTGCCGAGGCCGGCGCTCAGGTCGAAGGAGAGCCCGAGGCCGCCGTTGGAGCGGCTGAAGCCGAGGCTGCCGAGGGTGCTGTACGCGAAGCCCGCGCCCCACTGGAGGGTGACCACCCCGGCGGGGAGCGAGAGCGGGCGGGTGAGCAGCGGCGGCAGGGGAGCGCGCGGCGGCGGCTGCGCCTCGGGGCGAGCGACCCCCGGCGGCGGGAGCGGCGCCACGGGCTGCTCGAGCGCGGGCGGCGGCAGCCACGGAGAGCGGTCCTGCGCGAAGGAGGGGAGCGGGGCCGCGCAGAGCCCCAGGGAGAGCAGCGCGGAGGCGAGGCGCACGACGGTGACTCTCACACCGTCATGATCTCCTTCTCCTTGCTGGCGACGATGTCGTCCGCGGTCTTCACCGCGGCGGCCACCAGGTCTTCGGCCTTCTTCCACGCGGCGTCGCCGTCGTCGCGGCTCACGTCGCCGTCCTTCACCAGGGCGTCGATCATGTCCTTGGCGTCCTTGCGACCCTTGCGGATGGCGATCTTGCAGTCCTCGCCCTCCTTGCGGGCCTTCTTGGCGAGGTCTTTCCGGCGCTCTTCGGTGAGCGAGGGAAGGGGGATGCGGAGCGTGTCTCCGTCGACCTGCGGGTTGAGCCCCAGGTCGCTCTCCCGGATGGCCTTGTCGACGGCCTTGGACTGCCCCCGCTCCCACACCTTGATCTGGATCATCCGGGGCTCTGGGACCGAGACGGTCGCCATGCTCGCGATGGGCGTGGGGGTGCCGTAGTAGTCGACGCGGATGCCGTCGAGCATGGACGGGTTGGCGCGGCCGGTGCGCAGCCGCGAGAGGTCACGGCGCAAGGCGTCGTGGGCCTTGGTGTAGGCGTTCTTCAGCTCCTCGATGACTTCTTCAAGCATGGCGGCGCGCGGGCTCCTCTCGGTAGGGGGAAATGATGGGGGCGCGTGGGTCCGTCGGACAGCGCCCTCCGTGGGCTTTATTGCGGGGTGACCTGGCACTCCAGGGAGTAGGCCCCGCTGTTGCGGTTGGCGTAGCCGTCGACGAAGACGGTGTACGTGCCGGGCTCGAGGGTGGCCTCGACCTGCGAGTGCCGCACGTCGCCCGCGTCGTCGTTGCAGCCGCGCTCGGTGTTGGACTGCGCGCAGGTCTGGCGGATGAACACCGCCGGGTCGTAGCCGTTGGTGGTGGAGGTCACCGAGACGCGCACCGCCGAGCGGCGCCGCACGACGAGGCGGTAGAGGTTCTCCGGGCTGCGAGCGCCGCCCGCGCAGGAGGCCTGGAAGCGGTCGGTGCCCCCGACGGTGGTGCCGGTGACGGTGCGCCCGGGGACCAGCAGCGGCGCCGTGCGGCAGAGCCGCTCGACCTCCGCGGCGCTCTCGACGTGGGAGTTGAGCCGGAAGCGCCCGAAGCGCCTCGGGGCCGCGCTGTCGACGATGACGTAGTAGTTGCCCGGGTCGAGCACCTGGTCGTACGCGCGGGCCTCGCCGATCGCCCCGGGGCGGCAGGTGGCCTGGGTGAGCGGCACGCCGTCGCAGGCGCGGGCGACGGTGATCGTGCCCTGCTCGCGCAGGTCGTTGCTGTCGAACCAGAGCTTCACCCGCGAGCGCGCGGTCACGTTGAGCCGGTAGACCACGTCGTAGCCGTCGGCCGCGGCGGCGCAGGGGGAGTGCACGTCGTCGCGGGCCTGGAAGGTGTTGCCGTCGACGGGGGTGCCCGGCGTGAGGAGCTGGGCGTCGGCGCAGGTGTCGCCCGCGGTGTTGCCGCCCGCCACCGGCGCGAGGTCGGCCTGGAGGGTGTACGCGCCCGCCGCGTTGGGGGCGTAGCCGTCGGTGAAGACGAAGTAGGTGCCCGCGGGGACGATGGCGTTGATGCGCGCGTGCTGCACGTCTTCCGCGTCGTCGTTGCAGTCCACCTCGGTGGCGGCCTCGGCGCACGCGCGGCGGAAGTGGATCACCCCGTCGTAGTCGCTCTCCTGGTGGAGCTGCAGCCGCGACTCCTGCGGGACCTCCAGGCGGTACACCCGGTCGGGCCCGCGGGCGTTGCCGCCGCAGCGCGCCTGGAAGAGGTTGAGGTCTTGCGAGGTGAGGGTGCCGGTGACGGCGGTGTTGGGCGTGAGGGCCGCGGCGCTCTGGCACACGTCGGCGATGGACGGGACATCGGCGGCGGTGACGGTCATGGAGAAGGTGCCCGCGTTGCGGGCGTAGCCGTCGACGAAGATGTAGTGGGTGCCCGGGTCGAGCGCGAGCACCAGGCGCGAGTGCGAGGTGTCGCCCTCGTCGTCGTTGCATCCGCCGGCGGCCTCGCTCGACGGGTCTTCGCAGCCGCCCGAGCGGACGTAGACGGTGCCGTCGAAGCCCGCCTGCTCGACGGCGATGGTGACCTGCTGGCGGCGCTCGAGGGTGAGCGCGTAGACGAGCTCCGGCGCGCCGGTCTCGCCCTCCTCGACGCCGGTGCACGAGCCGTCGTTGTGGCTCTGGCCGCGGCGCGTGTCGCCGGTGACGGTCTGCCCGGGGGTGATGGGGATGGCCGTGGCGCAGGAGCCGGGGCCGCCTTCGCCCGCGGCGCCCGCCGCGCCGCCGGCGTTGGTGCCGCCGCGCCAGTTGGCGAGGAGGTAGCCGCCGCCGCCCTCGGCCATGCGCAGCGCGAGGGTGTAGCGCCCTCGCACCGTCGGGCAGAACTGCACCGTGGCCTGGGCGTCACGGGTGCTGTCACCCGCCACGCGCTGGTTGTTGGCGTCGAGGACGTTGAGCTCGACGTCGCGCGCGCCGTCGCCGAAGGCCACGAAGGTGTGGCAGCGGGCGTCGAGCTCGACCGGGAAGCGCGCCGTGGCGCCCTCCGCGAGGGAGCCCTCGGAGAGCGGGCCGAGCTGGCTCACGCCCATGGTGGTGAGGGTGTTGTGCACCGCAGAGAAGCGGGTGTGGAGCGCATTGGAGCCCGCGCAGCCCACGGCGGCGCTGAGCAACATCCCCGTCAGCGCGCGGGTCGAGCGATGGTTCGTCACGTTAGGTGCACTCCCGCCGCGCGGCGAAGGATCCGGGTTGGTGGCCCCGCGGGCGCGCAGTTATCGCACGGTGCCCACGAGGGTTCCAACGGTCTTCGCCCGACGGCGAGCGTGGAGCCCCCGGTGGAGGGGAGAGAGCCCCTCAGCGCACCCGCACCCGCAGCCCCGGGTCGCCCCGCGTGGGGAGCACCGCGGTCCAGCCCGGCGGCAGGGCCGGGGGCGACCACTGGAAGAGCCAGGCCGCGTCGCGCGGGGCCATGTTGACGCAGCCGTGCGAGCGAGGCCTGCCGAAGAGGTCGTGCCAGAACACCCCGTGGAGCCCCTGGTCTTCGTGGAAGAACATCACCCACGGCACGCGCGCCGCCGTGTAGAGGGCCGTCGCGGTCATGATGTCCGAGTCGCCCGCGTTGGACATGTCCGTGGTGGCCAGCTTCGACCACACCCGGTGCTCTCCGGGCTGCGTCGGGTGCTCTCCCCTCCCCGTGGAGACCAGCGTCGCGAACACCGGCGCCGTGCCCTCCATCGCCACCAGCATCTGCTGCGATCGGTCGATGTCGACCCAGCGCTCCCGGGCGCCGAGCCCCGCCGGGGGGGCGCCCACGTTGGGGCGCATCAGCAGCGACGAGCGCACCCAGCCCCCGTCGAGGCGGGCGAAGCGGATGCCCCGGAGCACCCGCTCCTCCCGGACGTGCGCCACCTCGCGGCGGGTGAACACCACCGAGGAGCCCGAGGGGCCGCTGTCTCGCAGCGCCGACTCCGCGGTCGGCCACGCCCGGGTGTTGGCGCGGAAGAACCCGACGGAGGTCAGCGACTCGCCGGGCTCGTAGAAGATCCCCACGCGCTCGCTGGGGCGGGCGAAGGACAGGTCGCGCATGGACACCCAGCGTCCGCTGGCGGTGTGCACGTAGGTCGAGCCGTCGATGCGCGCGGTGCCCACCACCGCGACGGACATCCCCCGCTCCAGCTCCTCGGCCCAGTTCTCCTCGGTGACGTCCTCCATGCGACGGTAGGTGCGCACGCCCGCGTGCGTCGCGAAGGCGTACTGGTAGGGCACCACCTCGCCCTCGCGCACCACCGGCTGCCGCGCCGCGAGCGGCCCGTCGGCGGTGAGCGTCGCCCCGTCGGCGCAGACCCACGCGTCGACGTCGATGCGGATCCACGCCGTGCGGCACCCCCGCCCCTGCGTCGCCTCGAAGACCGCGAGCCGAGCGCCCCGGGCGAGCGTCCCCCTCCGGGCGGACTCGACGTCGGGCCGGGAGCGCACCACCTCGCCCTCGCGCTCGATGCGCAGCGAGCGCGCCGACGCGGGCAGCACCGTGCCGTCGGAGACGTCGTCCGCCGCCCGCGGCGAGAGGGCCTCGGCCACCACCGGCCCGCTCATCGGAACCCGACGCGCGGGCACCTGCGAGTGCCCCGCACGAGCGCCCAGCAGCGCCATCGCCACGCCCCACCGCACCGACTCCGCGCGCCCGATCCGCATTGGGGCACCGCCTAGCAGATCGGCCGGGGAGGCTCCAATTTCACTCGGCTGCGGCGTGCACGCCCATGACGGAGAGCGCCGCGGCCAGCGGGACCACGGCGTCGTCGCCGTCCCAGGCCACGGTCAGGTCGACGGCCACCAGGGGAGAGACCCCGACGGCCTCCAGCGCCCTCAGCGCCCGCTCCCTCGCCAGCGGAGGAACCTCCCTCATCGGCCTCGTGGCCTGCACCGCCGAGAGCCACCAGACGTCCTCCGCGGGGCCCTCGTCGAGGTCGAGCACGGTCTGCAGCTCGGGCGCGTTGCTGCGAGCCCAGGAGAGCACCCGCTCCCTCGCCCCGCGGAAGGTCGTCACCCGGGCGAGCTTCGCCCCGGTGAAGGCGTCCTCCCACCCGGCGGCGGTGCGGACGCGCTGCGACTCGTCGCGGTCCATCGGGGGCGGGGGCACCGAGGAGCGGCGGTCGTTGCGGGGCACCGGGCGCTCCAGCACCAGCTCGTCGGCGAGGTCCCACGGGAGCGACGAGAGCAGCGCGCGCGCCTCGGTGGCGTCCTGGGGGCGGTCGTCCTGCGATTTCGCCATCAGCTTCTCGATGGCCTCGTCGAAGACCTCGGGCAGCCGCGGGCATAGTTCCGTCACCTTCGGGACGGCCTCCCCCAGGTGCTGCGCCATGTAGTCCGGGCCGCCGTAGGGCGCCTGCCCGGTGAGCATCTCGAAGATCACGCAGCCCAGCGCGTAGAGGTCCGTCGAGGCGCTCACCGGCGCTCCGGTCATCTGCTCCGGGGCCATGTACGGGAGCGACCCGACGAGCCCTCCGGTCACCGTCGCCCCGAGGTCTCCGAGGTGCGCCGCCCCGAGGTCGCCCAGCCTCGCCTGCCCCGCCGCGTCGAAGAGCACGTTGCTCGGCTTCACGTCGCGGTGCACCACCCCGTGCCGGTGCAGCGTCTCCAGGGCGTGCAGCAGCCGCAGCGCCACGCGCCCGACCTCCCTCAGCGGCATCGACCCGACCTTCGCCGAGAGGGTCCCCCCGGGCATCCAGTCGTAGACGATGGTGGGCCCCTCGGGGTCGAGCGCCCTCATCCTCACCAGGCACGGATCATCGAGCGTTCGCGCCAGCTCGGCCTCGCGCACGAAGCGCCCGAAGGCCGCGCTGCGGTCGTCGCTCACGGTCAGCACCTTGAGCGCCACCGAGTCTCCGGTGAGCTCGTCGACGGCCTCCAGCACCCGCCCCGTCGCGCCCGACCCGGCCTCCCTCACCACCCGATACCGACCCGCGTATCGCTTCGCCGCGCCCTCCGCCCTCGGCAGGTAAGGGTCGTAGGCCTCCGGGTCGACCGGCCACGAGGCGTCTCGGTCCCTCAGCCGGGCGATCCAGTAGCGGGCGGCGTGCAGGTACCCGAGGCGCCGCATCCCCGCCGCGAGCCGGGCCATCACCTCGTCGCTGGCCTCGACCTTCGCCGCCGCCTGAAAGGCCCGCACGGCGCCCTCGTCGTCCCCCTGCCTCGCCCTGAGCTCCCCCAGCCGCAGCGCCGCGGCGGCGTCGTCGGGGCTCTGCGCCAGGTGCTGCTCCCAGGCGCGGGCGGCCCGGCCGGGATCTTCCGCCCGCTCGAAGCACGGCGCGGCCCTCGCGTACTCCCCCCGGGCGTACCAGGTCTCCGCGGCCTCCAGCGGGCGCGTCTCCTCCAGCAGCCTCGCGGCCACGTCGTCGCGCCTCGCCAGCCTCGCCTGCCCTGCCGCCTGCGCCACCCGGGCGGGGTCGCTGCCCAGCCGGGCGCAGAGGGCGTCGAGCACCTGCTCGTCGGAGGCCTGGAGCGCGATGTCCATCGCGAGCCGCCACTCGTCCCCCTCCGCGGCGGCCACCGCGGCGTCGGCCACGCGCCCCAGCGAGGACAGCAGCTCCGCCGCGCGGCGCCACTGCTTTCGGTTCACCGCGAGCGCCGCGGCCTGGTCGATCTCGGCCCTCGCGACCAGGGCCTCGACGTCTACGTCAACCGCCACTCGGCGCGGTCCGTACGGCTGCGGGCTGCTCGTCGTCGCCCTCGTCGTCGTCGTCGTCGGCCGCCTGCGGGGCCGTGCTCGCGGGCGCCTCGGTGCCCCCGAGGGCGGTGACCCCGAGGGCCCTCGCTCGGGCGTCGGCCTGCTGCGCCAGGGTGCCGTGAACCTCCTGGATTCCGCGGCTGCTGCGGCGGCGGGAGCGGCGGCGGGAGGCGGTGCGGCCGGGCGAGCTGCGGTCGACCCAGTAAAAGCTGCGGGTGCGCACGTCGACGTGGACGAAGCCGCTCACCGGGTACACCCCCACGCCGAGGAAGCCGATGCTGCGCGCGAAGGCCGCCACCGCCTCGTCGCTCACCCCGGGGAGCACGATGTCCGCGGCGCGGCCGAGGGAGTGGTTGCTGTTGCGGGACTCGCGGCGATAGCCCGAGACCACGTTGACCTGGCCCACCTCGAAGTGGCGGGCGATCTGGAAGATGACGTCGATGAGCCGTCGGTCGATGGGGGCGTGGTCGCCGGTGCGGCGGTCTCCGAGCACCCGGGCGGCCTCGGCGCGGGCGGCGTCGTCGAAGCCCCCGTCCTGGCGCTCGGGGGTGAGCTCGGCGGAGCCCATGCCGTTGAGCGACGAGAGCCGCAGCACCATGCGCCCGTCGGGCGTGAAGCGCGCCGCGGGGACGGCGGCGGGGTTGTGCCAGCGCTGGTTGATGGCGCGGTAGCTCGACAGGCTGATGCGCGCGGGCCGGCCGGCGCGGTGGCGGTGCTGCTGCGCGGACGAGGCGAGAGGCAGGAGGAGACCGGCGAGCAGCGTGAAGAGGGCTGTGGTGCGGCGGTCCATGAGGGAGGCAGGTTCGTCGATGGGAGCGCGGCGCGCAAGGGGGGCGGAGGCCTGCCACACATTACCGTGTGGTGTATTCCCGGCCCGAGAGAGGGCGCGGTCGCTACACCGAGAGCACCCCGGGCCAGTGGCGCATCCACCCTCGGCGCAGCGCGCGCTGGTGCCACGCGGGGTCTTCCTTCTGCACCCGCGTCGAGGCTTCCATCAGCGCGTCGAGGCTCGCCTCGTAGGCCCGGGTGAGCGCGGCGTCCTCGGCGAGCAGCACCAGCTCGCTCTCCCAGTAGGACGCGGTGATGTCGAGGTTGGCGCTGCCGACGGTGCAGCGGAGCCCGTCGACGCTCACGGACTTGGCGTGCACGTGCGGGTGCACGACGCCGATCGTGGGAGACCAACCGGGGCGGCCCTTCACGGCGAAGTAGCGCACGTCGGCCCCGGCCTCGACGAGGGGATCGAGGCGCGAGTGCACCAGCTCCGTCGCCACGGTGCGCGCGGCGGACCATGGTCCGCTGAAGGCCTGGTCGCCGTGGGTGGGCGTCACGTGTCCGCTCAGCACCCGCACCTGCACCCCGCGGCGGAGCGCGCCGAGCAGCGCGTGTTGCAGCTCGAGCGCCAGGGGGAAGCCGTTGACGAGGTAGAGGTGGGAGCGCGCCGAGGCGATGAGCTCCAGGTAGGTCTCGAGGGTGCGCGCGTCGCGCAGGCCCCGGTGCACGATGACCCGGGCGCGGGAGTCCCCCGCGGGCGCAGGGGCGGTGATGCCGAAGGGCGCGCCTCCGGCCTCGGTCCACGCTTCGCGGAAGGACGCGGCGAGGGCGCCCACCGCGGTGCCCTCCACGCGGGCCCCGGCGTCGAGCCAGGGGACCTCGCGCCAGCTCGACGCCTCGGTGAGCGGCACCTCGCCGAAGCCGGTGTAGTACTCGTGGGAGAGGTTGCGCCCGCCGACGAGCGCGACCTGCCCGTCGGCCACCACCAGCTTGCGGTGGTCGCGGCGCTTCAGGTCGGTGAGCGAGGGCATCTCGTGGAGGGGACGCGAGGTGCGAAGCTCGACCCCGGGGCTACGGGAGAGGCGATCGAGCAGCGGGTTGGTCGCGCCGAAGGAGCCGTGGAGGCCGTGCAGCGAGTCGACGAGCACCCGCACCGCGACGCCGCGGGCGCCGGCCTCCGCGAGCGCGTCGCCCACGAGCGTCCCGACGTCGTCGCCCAGGGCCATGTAGACCTGAAGGTGCAGCGTGCGGGCGCTGCCTCGGATGGCCTCGAGGAGCCACCCGCGCGCCCTGGCGTTGTCGTGCTCCAGCTCGATGCGATTGCCACCGATGGACTCCGCGCTCGCGAGGCTCATCGCCATCACCGGCGGGCCGCGGAGCCCATCGCCTCGCCGGACCCCACCAGCGTCCCAGAGGTCGGGGGCGCAGAGCGCCACGAAGCCCTCGGTCCAGGGGTGGATGGGGCCGCGGTGGAGGATGCTGACGACGGAGAATCCGGCGCGCCGCATCCGAGAGGCCACCCTCGCCAGCCTGACCGGGTCGACCTCCTCGGAGACGTCGAGCGCGCTGCCCTCGTCGAGCACGGCCCTGGCGTCGACGACCCGGGGAGCGAGGCCCGCGGCGCGGAGCCGTTCGCGGATGGCCGTGAAGCTCCGGGTCGGGCGCAGCCGCACCGCGAGCTGCTCGGGCTCGGCAGGGCCGGAGGACGCGGCGAGGGCTCGCAGCACCTCGTCAGGGAGCTCGGCGTCGAGGAGGGCGACGGGGCGCTCGCCGGGGCGGAGCACGTCGACCATCTGCTCGATGGCCGCGACGGGGTTGGACGGCCCCTCGCCTCCCATCCGGTAGACCCCGAGCGAGGTCGCCCGGAGGCCCGCGGGGAGCTCGGCCTCGCCGTCCACCGCCCCGAGCGTGGCGACCACGCGGCCGCCGGAGACGAAGGCGAGGGACTGGTCGGGCAGGGCGCCGGGGGACCCCACGGCGGCTTCCTCCTCGAGGCGCACCCGCAGCGGGCCGCCGTCGTCGACGAGGTCGGCGACCTCGAGGGAGCGCCGGGCGAAGGGGCGGCTGCTCGACAGCGGAGGGAGCAGCAGGGCCGGGGCGGGCCAGCGGACGTCGAGGAAGACCGACAGCGGGAGGCGAGCGAGGACCAGCAGGTCGAAGGGGCGGTCGGCGCTGGATCCCTGGAACCAGGAGCGCATCGAAGACCAGCTCACGACCTCGGTGGAGGCCACCGGCGAGGGGATGCCCGCCACCTCGCGGAAGGAGGCCACCGCCTCGGGAGGGGGGCGGACATCCGAGAGCAGCGTCACCCGCAGCGAGGCGGTGGAGTGGTCGCGGAGGAAGGCCCCGATCGCCGCGCGGGCCCGCTGTCCCAGGGCCACGCAGCCCACCTCCCGGAGGGGAGCGGCGCTCACGGTCTCCGAGGACCAGAGCAGCGCCACGGGCTGACGCTTTCGCAGGGTGTAGAGCATCGGGAGAGCGCGGAGAGAGCGCGAGCCGAGGGCCAGCAGCTCGATCTGCTCGGCCTCGCAGAGCGTCGCCAGCGCGTCGCCGTCGAGCGCCGGGACGAGCTGCACCTCGACCTGCGTCGCGGCCCCGGCGGAGGACTCTCGCAGCGGGCCGAGGGACGAGGCGGCCTCCTCCTCGGTGGTCGGAGAGACCTCGGCGTCGAACCACCCGGGCGAGCTCGCGGGCGCCTGGACGAGCACCAGCAGGTGTTCGAGCGTGGGGGCCACGCGGCGCAGGGCGGAGAGGGCGGGGCCCGCGTCCGCGGCGGGTTCGAGCAGGAGCAGGGCGCGGCGGAAGATCACGAGCGCTCCACCATCGGGGCCAGCAGGTCGTAGCGCCGGAAGCGCAGCGTGGCGGGGTCGAGCACGCTGGTGCCGACGGAGGCGATGCGCCCGTCGTCGTCGACCTCGTACTGGTTGAACCCGGCGCGGATGCGCGCGTCCGGGTGGTCGAGCGCGGCCGCGGTGGAGCACACCGCGTCGAGGGCTCCCCGGGCGGTGGAGAGCCTCGCGTGCTCCCGGAGGTGGAGGTGCCCGTAGAGGACGAGGCCCCGCTCCAGAGGCTGCAGCACGGCCCTCAGGGAGGGCGCGTCGACCAGTCCCCCCCGGAGCTGCTCCAGTCGGAAGAGGGAGTCGAAGGGGCTGTGGTGCAGCAGGATCACGGGCGTGCGGCGCGCGACCTCCGGGTGGGCGAGCACCCGGGCGAGGGCCTCGAGCTGCAGCCCTCCCACGACGCCGGCGGAGACGAAGGGCGGGCGAGGCACCGCGGTGGTGAGGCCGATGAGGGCCACCGGCCCCCTCAGCTTGACGCTGGGAAACCGCCCCGCGGAGAGGTCGACCGCGAGCTCGGGGAGGTCGCTGCCCATGAAGCTGGAGAAGTGGTGCGGGAAGCGCCGCTCTCGGAGGGTGACGGGCAGGTAGATGTCGTGGTTGCCCGGCACCACGGTGACCTCCGTCGAGCGCGCGGCCTCGCGGAGCAGCCGCGTGGCCTCGTCGTACTCGGCCTCGAGCGAGAGGTTGGTGATGTCCCCGGTGACCACGAGGTGGTCGCACTCCCGGGCGGCGGCCTCGAGCACCTGAAGCAGGTAGTCCTGGCGGTACACCCGGGCGCGCTTGGTGAGCAGGTTGGCGTAGCCGGTGATGCGCTTGTTGAAGAGCACCCGCCGAAGCTCCACCCCCGTCGGGGCGAAGACGTGCAGGTCGGAGACGTGGGCGATGCGGAACATGTTCGTGGACCCCAAGCGTGCGGACGACCGGGCTCTCCGGGTAGCCCCGATCGCGGAGCGTACGGAGGACCTGCCCGGTCGCGGGGACTTCAGGGCTGGGTGGTCTCGGAGCCGACGCAGTTGCGGAGGGTGTTGGAGTTTCCGCGGCAGGGGCCGGCGTTGCAGGCGCCGGGGCAGGACGAGCAGGAGTACTGGCCGGTGCGGGCGCAGTAGGTGCCGAAGGTCGGGTCGGTGAAGCCTCCCGACGAGGAGCACGACCAGTTCTCGTTGCCGGAGTAGCTCACCGGCTGGGTGGTGCACACCGTGGCGGCGACCTTCCAGGCACGGCACGCGGCGCTGTCGCCGGTGTTGTAGGGGTAGGTCCCTCCGAGGGCGGTCGGGGCGGTGGTGTTGTAGCTGGCGGTGGAGCAGCCCGCGACCGGCGAGGTCCAGCCGTGATAGAGCGGCATCGACGAGCACATGCCCGCGACGCAGCTCTGGCCCGAGGGGCACGCCAGGTTGCAGGCCCCGCAGTTGAGCCGGTCGCTCTGGGTGTTGGTGCAGGTCATCCCGCACACCATCTGCCCGGTCGGGCAGGCGCACACGCCCGCGGTGCAGGTCATGCCTCCGGCGCACACGTTGCCGCAGCGCCCGCAGTTCATCGTGTCGCTGTTGGGGTTGGACTCGCAGCCGTTGGCGCCGTTGCCGTCGCAGTCCTGGAAGCCCGGCTCGCAGCTGGTGACCACGCACGCGCTCGTCGCGCACACGCCCATGCCGTGGGTGAAGGTGCACGCCATCCCGCAGCCGCCGCAGTGGGTCAGGCTCGACGTGACGGAGGCCTCGCAGCCGTCGGTGACGCGCGCGTTGCAGTCGCCGAAGCCCGAGGCGCAGGTGAGCCGGCAGGCGCCGGCGACGCAGGCCGCGGTGGCGTTGGTGGTGCTGCACGCCGTCGTGCAGGCCCCGCAGTGGGTCGGGTCTCGCTGGAGGTCGGAGCACATCCCACTGCAGCAGGTGAGCCCCGAGGCGCAGCCGTGCGAGAGGGTGCAGCCCACGGCGCAGCGGCCGCTGCGGCACACGTTGCCGAGGGGGCAGTCGTCGTCGAGGCGGCACGCGGGGGCGGTGCACTCGTGGGAGACGTTGCAGCTCAGGGGCGGTCCGCCGTCGGCGAGGCCGACGCAGTCGAGGTCGCTCGCGCAGCCGCGGGCGCAGGTGTTGGCGCTGGTGCAGTAGGAGCCCCGGGCGCAGGGGTGCGCCGTGTCGCCGAGCATGCACTGCACGCATCGCCCGGAGGCGTTGTCGCACACCGGCGTGGGGGTGCCCGTGCAGTCGATGTTGGCGCGGCATCGCCCCGCGTCCACCACCGGGGTGCCGAGGTCTTCGGTCACCGGGGGAAGGTCCTCGGTGGGCACCTTGCCGAGGTCTTCCTTGGAGCCGGTGTCCTCCACGACCTCGGCGTCGGGCTCTTTGATCGCCGCGTCCTCTTCGGGGGGCGGCTCGTTGGAGCTGGCCTCCGCGCAACCGACGGCCATCACGAGGAGCGCACAGAGGATTCGTCGTGTCATGAAGCGACCCTTAGGGAGCCGGGGTGGTGCGGTGGTTGAAGCGACGGCCGCGAGCGATCGACGAGCGCGCGGCGCTCAGGGCTGGCTGGCCTCGCTGCCCGAGCAGTTGCGGAGCGAGAGGGGGTTGTACGCGCAGGCCGCGTTGCAGGCGCCCGGGCACCCCGAGCAGGAGTACTGGTTGAGCACGAGGCAGTAGGTGCCGAAGGTCGGGTCGGTGAAGCCTCCCGCCCGGGGGCAGGTGAAGTTCGCGTTGCCGGAGTAGTCCGTCGGCTGGGTGGTGCACACCGTGGCGGCGAGCTTCCAGGCGCGGCACGCGTTGGAGTCGCCGATGTTGTACGGGTAGCGCCCGCCCTGGTTGGTCGGGGCCGTCGTGTTGTAGCTGGCGGTGGAGCAGCCCGGAACCGGCGACGACCACCCGTGATAGAGCTGCATCGAGGTGCACGCCCCGGCCACGCAGGCCTGGCCCGCGGGGCACGCCAGGTTGCAGGCTCCGCAGTTGAGCCGGTCGGTCAGCGTGGGGGTGCAGGCGCCCAGGCAGAGGGTCTGGCCGGTCGGGCACTGGCAGACGCCCGAGTTGCACGACTGGCCCGTGGCGCAGGCGTTTCCGCACGCCCCGCAGTGGGTGGTGCTGGTCATGAGCGCGGCCTCGCAGCCGGTCATCACGTTGCGGTCGCAGTCCTGGTAGCCGGCGCTGCACGCCACGATGGCGCAGCGGTCGCTGGCGCAGGTCGCCGAGGCGTTGGCGAGCGAGCAGACCACGCCGCAGCCGCCGCAGTGCGAGGGGTTGTTGACGGTGCTGGTCTCGCAGCCGTTGTCGCGGTTGGTGTCGCAGTCGCCCCAGCCGGCCTCGCAGCGCGCGACGCAGGCCCCGGCCATGCACGACGGCGTCGAGTGTACGGTGCTGCACACGCGGGTGCACGAGCCGCACGCGGTGACACTGGCGCTGGTGTTGATGCACGAGCCCGAGCAGCAGGTCTCCCCGGTGGGGCAGCCCCGCGTGGGCGTGCAGCCGGGCACGCACACCCCGGAGGTGCAGACGGTGCCGAGGGCGCACTGGGTGTCCGTGAGGCAGCCGACGCACACGCGGCGCGTCGTGTCGCAGACCGTCCCCCCGGGGGAGCCCACGCAGTCGGAGCCGTTGCGACAGCCCGGCACGCAGCGGCGCGACGTGTCGCAGTAGCTGCCCGGCGCGCAGGTGTCGGAGGTCGGGATGCACTCCACGCAGCGACCGCTCACCAGGTCACAGGCCGGGAGCCCGGGGGCCGAGGCGCAGTCGCTCGTACGACGACAGGAGACCTGCACATCGGCGGCGATCACGTCGGGCACGTCGGGCGTATCCCTCGGAGGGGCGACGTCGACGGGCGTCGAGGCGTCGAGGCCTGCCTCCTGGGTGGTGGGCGCGTCCATCGCGGTGGGCACGTCCATCGCGGTGGGCACGTCCATCGCGGTGGGCACGTCCGTGTCGACGGGGGCGTCCATCTCGACGGGGGCGTCTGCCTTCGTCCCGGTGTCGGTCTCCGTCGCGGCGTCCTGGTCGACGATCGACTCCTCCACCTTGCCGGTGTCCTCCGTGATCGGGGGCGATGGGATGGTCGACCCACCGCAGCCCGCCACCACCGCCAGCGCCAGAACCCACAGAGCCGAATCGCGTCGCATCCTCAACGTCTCCCTCAACACGAAACGACCGTATCACGCTCCGAGGCGCCGCCGCCGCACGGTGATCGAGCCATCCCAACGCCGGTCATCCGGGCGGCGCTTGCAGGACGCCAGGCGCACACGGAGAGGCCGGTGAGGGATATAAGCCCGGCCCTGATGAAGGTCGCAAGATATCGCTCCCAGGGAGGTCCCGAGAACATCGAGGTGGGAGAGCAGCCGATGCCGGTCGCCCGCTCGGGAGAGCTGCTGGTGAGGGTGCACGCCAGCAGCGTCAACCCGGTCGACTGGAAGATGGCGAAGGGGGAGTTTCCCTTCAACATCGTTCGCCCGAAGCTGCCCTTCGTTCCGGGCTTCGACGTGGCCGGGGAGGTGGTCACCGCCGCCGAGGGGTTTCCTGTCGGCGCGAGGGTCTACTCCCGCCTCCCCTCGCTGAGCGCCGGCGCCTCGGCGGAGTTCGTCGCGGTGCCTGCGAGCGCGGTCGTGACGATCCCCGAGGCCATGGGCTACCCCGAGGCCGCGGCCATCCCGCTCGCCGGCATGACCGCGCTCCAGGCGCTGCGCGACCATGCTCGGATGCCGGTGTCCGGCGCCGACGGCTACCGCGTGCTCGTCGTGGGCGCCTCCGGGGGCGTCGGCCACTTCGGGGTGCAGATCGCCCGGGCCGCGGGCGCCCATGTGACGGGGCTGTGCTCGGGCCGCAACGCCGCGCTGGTGACCTCGCTGGGCGCGCACGAGGTGGTGGACTACACCACCGGCGCGGCGCCCAACGGGGGAGGCGATTTCGACGTGATCCTCGACTGCGTGGGAGGGGCGCCGGTGGGGAGGTTCCTGCCGTGGCTGACCGCGCGAGGGGTGTACGTGAGCTGCGTCCCTCGCGGCGACACCTTCGCCTGGCAGGCCTTCTACACGCTGACCCTGCGGCGACGGGTGCGGGGGGTGCTGCTCTCGCCGAGGGCCGACGACCTGCGCTGGCTCGGCGGCCTCTACGAGCGGGGCGGCCTGCGGGCGCACATCGACGCGACCTTCCCCCTGGAGGGCCTCGGCGACGCGCACCGCATGAGCATCGCCGGGCGCACCCGAGGGAAGATCGTGATCGCCGTCGCGTGAGCGATGGCGACAGGGCGTGGGATGCGTCGGCCGCGCGTCCCTCGTTGTCGTGATGCCCCTCTCCGTGAGTGGTTCACGTCGGGACACATTGCATGAAGTGCCTGGGTTTCAGGCCGATGCGTGCGATCGATGGCGGTGTGCGCTGTGCCCGCGCTTCTACACATCTCTCGCGGCCTGGGGTACGGCGTGGGGCCTCTGCATCGGTGTGCAGCGCCTGACCCCAGGCAACATCCGGTGGTCACCTTCGCGCGACGCGAAGGTTGCAAGAGGAGCGGAGCGAGCGCGGCGACGGCCACGGTGCGGAGCGAGCGCGGCGACGGTGAGGGCGGGCGCGGCGGTCTGCCCGGCGGGCCGTGCAAGGACGGCGACAGCGCCTTTCCCATGCAACCTTCGCGTCGCGCGAAGGTGACCACCGGATGTTGCCTGGGGTCAGGCGCTGCACACCGATGTAGAGGCCCCACGCCGTACCCCAGGCCGCGAGAGATGTGTAGAAGCGCGGGCACAGCGCACACCGCCATCGATCGCACGCATCGGCCTGAAACCCAGGCACTTCATGCAACGTCTCCCGACTGAGCCACTCACGGAGAGGGGCATCACGACAACGCGTCCCCCCATCCCATCTCCGCGCTACCGCCCGTAGGTTCCGGTGAGGGTGCCGTGGGCGAGGACGTGGCCGCGCAGCATGAAGCGCACGAGCGCGGCGCTGCTGCCCTCCGGGGCGCCGAGCGCGGGCGTGTCGAGCGCGTACACGCTGAAGCGGTAGCGGTGCGCGGGACCGGGCGGCGGGCACGGTCCGCCGTAGGCCCCGGTGCCGTAGTCGGTGCGGCCGACGTGGGCGCCCGCGGGGAGTGATCCTTCCGCGCCGGCGTTGTCGGGGAGGGAGCGGGTGTCGCCCGGGAGGTCGTACGCGACCCAGTGGTAGAAGCCCGTCCCGGTGGGGGCGTCGGGGTCGTGCACGATCACCGCGAAGGAGCGCGTCCCCTCCGGGGTGCCCGACCACTGGATCGCGGGAGAGCGGTTCTCCCCGGTGCAGCCGAACGCCCCGAAGACGGAGCGCATCGGGATGGTCGTGCCCTCGGCGAAGGCCTCGCTGGTGACGCGCAGCGTGGCGGGCGCGGGCGCGCCGCCGGCCCCGGTGGGGACGTACGCGACGGAGTCGGCGGTGGCCGCGGCGGCGGAGCGCGCGGTGGTGTCCGAGGGACAGGGGGCGGTGCTGTGGGCGCACGCGGCGAGCGCGAGCGGGGCGAGGAGGGAGAGGCGCTTCATGGCATCGGAGTGAAACGCCGATGGCGCCCAGGGCGCAACAGGCGGGTGTCAGCCGTCGAGCAGCCGCTCGATGCGGAGAAACACCTCGGCCATCGTGGCGGGGTCGGGCAGCAGCGTCACCCGGAAGTACGTCCGGTCGTCGATGTTGAAGCTCGACCCGGGGACCACCAGCACGCGCTCGCGCTCGAGGAGGTCCATCGCGAAGCGCTCGTCGTCGAAGCCCGGCGTGTGCGACGCCACGAAGGCGTAGAGCGCCCCGCTCGGGGCCACCACGCGCAGGTGCCGCGAGCGCCCGACGCCCTCCAGCACCGCGGCGCGCTGCCTCCCGAGGCGCCCGTCCGGGGAGGTCAGCGCGGCGATGCCCTGGTCGCGCGCGAGCGCGGGCGCCACGGCCCACTGCCCTGGGACGTTGGAGCAGAGCCGCAGCGACGCGAGCAGCTCGACCGCCTGGAGGTACTTCGCCGCCGGGCCGCGCCGGCCGCTGAACACCACCCAGCCGGTGCGCAGCCCGCACGCCCGGTAGACCTTGGAGAGCCCGCCGAAGGTCGCGCAGAGGGTCTCCGTGCAGTGCCGCGCGGCGGGCTCGTGCGCGGCGCCGTCGTACAGGATGCGGTCGTAGATCTCGTCGGAGAAGAGCACCAGCTCGTGGCGCTCGGCGACGCGGGCGATCGCGCGCACCACGGACGCGGGGTACACGGCGCCGGTGGGGTTGTTGGGGTTGATCATCACGATGGCGCGGCAGCGCGGGGTGACCAGGCGGTCGAGCTCGTCGGGGTCGGGCACGAAGCCGCGCGACTCGGGGCACGCGTAGTACACGGGCGTGGCGCCGGTGAGGGCGACGGCGGCGGTCCAGAGGGGGTAGTCGGGCGCCGGGAGGAGCACCTCGTCGCCCGGCCGCAGCAGGGCCTCGAGGGTCATCAGGATGAGCTCCGAGACGCCGTTGCCCATGAAGACGTCGTCGACGTCGACGCCCGCCACGCCGCGCGCGGCCATGTCCGCCGCGACGGCCTCGCGCGCCTGCACGATGCCCTTCTGGTGGCAGTACCCGTCGGACTGGGGGAGGTGCTCGGCCACCGCGTCGCGCAGCGCGTCGGGCATGTGAAAGCCGAAGAGCGCGGGGTTGCCGATGTTGAGCTTGATGACCTCGTGACCCTGGCGCTCGATCTCGTAGGCTCGGCGGGCGAGAGGGCCGCGGATCTCGTAGCGGACGCGCGCAAGGTGGTCGGGCGTGGCGATGGGCTTCATGACGCCCCCGGTGCATAGCGTCGCGCGAGGGCCGCGCCAAGGAACGCGCGATCGGTCGAGCGCCCTCTACCGCGCGACGTACCCGCCGTCGACGAGCAGCGGGTGCCCGGTGATGAACGACGCCCGCTCGGAGGCGAGGAACACCACCGCCTGCGCGACCTCGTCGGGCTGCCCGAGGCGGTTGAGGGCGTGGAGCCCCTCCAGCATCGCGCGGGTGTCCTTGTTCTGTAGCAGGCCCGCCGCGCTGAGCATCGGGGTCTCGATGAAGCCCGGGCAGACGGCGTTCACCCGGATGCCCTTCGTGGCGTACTCGAGCGCGGCGGTCCTGGTGAGACCGAGCACGCCGTGCTTGGCCGCGACGTAGGCGGCCGCCCCGGCGAAGCCCACGGTGCCGAGGATCGACGCGTTGTTGACGATGGCCCCGGCGCCCCCCTGCTGGAGCATCTGCGCGATCTCGTACTTCATGCAGTAGAAGACGCCGCTGAGGTTGACCGACAGGGTCTTCTCCCAGCCGGCCTCGGAGAGGTCGGCGGTGGGCGCCTGCTCGCCTCCGATGCCAGCGTTGTTGAAGGCGATGTCGAGGCGCCCGAAGGCCTTCACCGCCCCCTCGACGAGGGCCTTCACCTCCGAGGCCCTGGAGACGTCGGCGGCGATGAAGCGGCCCTCGCCCCCCTCCGCACGGATGCGCGCGGCGACGGCCTCGCCCTTCGGGCTGGTGTCCGACACGATGACCTTCGCGCCCTCCCTCGCGAAGGCCAGCGCGGTGGCCTCGCCGATGCCCATGGCAGCCCCGGTGACGAGGGCGACCTTGTTCTTCAGGATGTGTTCGTTCATGGCGCGTCGTGACTGCAGCGACGATGCCAACGCGAAAGACGGGCTCCCCCCGGCGAGGCCCGCGCAATCCGTGCGTCGCGACGCCGGGGTTCAGTCGACCGGGGGCGGGTCGATCGCGAGCCCTCGGGCCTGCTCGGCGCGCTTCGCGGAGAGCTCCACGCCGACCGCGTCGAGCCCGTGGGCGTTGGCGACGGCGAGCATCGTCCCGACGCCGCAGAAGGGGTCGACCACGGCGCGGGCGCCCGTCTCCGCGAGGAGGAAGCGGCACGTCGCCGCGCAGGCCTCGACGCCCATGGCGCGGGCCCAGGGCATCGCGCCGAGGCGCGGCAGCACGTCGGCGAAGGAGCGCGCCGGGTCGAGGCGCAGCGCGCGGGAGAAGCACAGCAGGTGGGCGAAGGAGGGACGCCCTGGGGTGATGGTTCCGGGCGGGGCGCGGCAGACGACCTTGTGCCAGAGGAGGTGAGAGCCCGCGGCCTCGGCGCCGAGGCTCACCAGCAGAGCCTTGTCGACCCATCGCCCGTCGCGCTTCACGTCGGTCTGGAAGAACACCGCCACGGACTCGTCGGCCACCTGGGCGCAGGCGAGCGCGGCCGCGTCGATGAACCACCGCCGCCACGATGTGGCGTCGAGGCCACGCATCTCCGAGAGGTCGGGCAGGGAGGTGACGACGGCGTGGTCGGGCTGCAGCGGGGCGCTCGCGAGCCACGCGACGCCGTCGCCCTGATGCACGACGCGGGACGGTTGCTTCATGGGGGTCGCGCTACAGGTCGATCTGCTCGACCTCGTCCACCGGGTGCCCGAGGAAGCGCGAGGCCACGTCGGCGAAGCTCTGCGGCCGGTCGGTCACCAGCATCCGCAGCCGCCCCTCGCGCACCGACGCCGCGCCCAGCGAGCGGGCTTCGAGGAAGTCCCGCAGCTCCTCCGCGGTGGCCTCGGCGCTGTCGACCACCGAGGCGCCCTCGCCGAGCACCCGCTTCGACTCGGCGGTGATCACGTCGCGCAGCACCGGGTAGTGCGTGCACCCGAGCACCACCACGTCGACGTCGCAGGCCGCGAGCGTCTCCAGGTAGCGCGCCACCGCCAGCCGCGGAACCTCCCCGTCGAGCCACCCCTCCTCCACCAGCGGGACCAGCAGCGGCGCCGCGCGCCCGAAGACCTCCGTGCGCGACGAGCGCGACGCGATGGCCCTCGGGTACGCGCCCGACGCGATGGTCCCCGCGGTGGCGAGCACCCCCACGCGGTGGCGGCGCGTGGCGGCCACGGCGGCCCCTGCCCCGGGCTCGATCACCCCGAGCACCGGGAGGTCGAGCTCGACGCGCAGCATGTCGAGGGCGACCGCGCTCACGGTGTTGCACGCCACCACCAGCAGCTTGATGCCGCGGGAGACCAGCGCCCTCGCGCAGGCCCGGGAGTAGCGCAGCACGGTCTGCGCGGAGCGGGTCCCGTAGGGGACGCGGGCCGTGTCGCCCAGGTAGAGGACGTCCTCCTGGGGGCACAGCCGACGGATCTGTCGGACCACCGTGAGCCCCCCGAGGCCGGAGTCGAAGACGCCGATCGGGAGGGCGCGCCGGGGGTCGCTGGCCTTGTCGCTCAAGGTGCCCGCAGGGCTTCGTTGTTGACCGTCACCAGCACGTCGGGGAGCACCTTCACCGGGGTCTCGGAGAGCAGCGAGAGGCCCGCGGCGCCCATGGCCACCGCGGCGGTCGTGCGGAAGCCCCAGATCTGCGCGTAGTACGTCGCCGTGGTCGACGGCGGAACCTGGATCGCGAGGTACAGCCCGTTGCTGCTGGTCACGTTGGTCATGGTGGCGGCGTTGCGGCTGGTGGGCAGCCCGCTGGTAGGCGAGAAGTAATAGACCTGGGCGTCGGGGACGAAGGTCGGGCGGGCGCCGGCCCCGACCGACGAGGTGCTGGAGATGGTGGCGATGGCGCCGACGAGGTCGCGGCGCTGGCAGTCGAGCGCGTTGCCCGCGATGATCCCGGTGCCATCACGGCGCGACTGCCCGAGCAGCGCCGCGAGCAGGCCCGCGGTGGTCGCGGCGACGGAGTTGCGGTTGCTCCCCATCACGGCCGCGCGGGTGAGGTCGGTGGTGTCGTTGACCAGGTAGGTGTCGAGGGTGTCCGTCGCGCGCACCCGCCAGGAGAGCGGCCCCATCGTCCCGGCGGGCACCGTCACGGTGTACATCCCCATGGCGTTGGAGGTCGCGCTCGCCACCGGGGCGCCGAGGTAGTTGAGCCCCGAGAACACGTCCACCGTCGCGTTGGCCACCGGGGCGTTGGTCTGGAAGTCGGCGACGCGCCCGGCGATGGGGAGCGCCGCCGTGGTGGTGCTCACCGTCGCGAGGTTGCACGAGAAGTCCGGCGCCACCATGGGCATCCCGGTGCCGCCGTTGGCCATCACGGCGACGGTCGGAAGCTCGAAGCAGGCCTCGCCGCCGTGGACGTTGCAGCGGCGCATCACCGGGACGTCCGCCGCGGGGGCGTCGGTGACGGAGCCCGTGTCCGTCGGGGTCGAGCCGGTGTCGGTCGGGGTGGAGCCCGAGTCGACGGAGCCCGTGTCCGTGGGGGTGGTCCCGGCGTCGGCGGGCGCGGCCGGGTCGCTGCTGCACGCGGCGAGGCTGAGGGCGGCGAGGACGAGTGCGGTGTTCCTGACGATCACGATGGGTGGCTCCGGATCTGAAGGGGAGAGAAGAGTTTACGTGGATCGGTAATGCGAGATCAGGGCTGCGGGCGCCAGCGGACGATGGCCTCCATCGGACCATAGAGGTATCGCTGGCTGCCTGGGCCGATGGAGTTGGTCTCCTCGTAGTGGTCGCCGGCGGGCTCGTTGAGGTAGGGCGTCACCGGGTCGAGGAGGAAGTTGTACGTGGGGACGATGTACCCGAGGAAGTCCTCGGTGAGGCCCGACACGAACGCGTAGCGCACGCCGGGGTTCATCAGCACCAGGTCGCGGAGGTAGGGCGGCGCGGGGGCCGTCGAGAGGTCGGGGGCGTTGGGCTGCATCGGCGTGAGCGGGGGCTGCCCCCACGACCAGCGGGTGTCGCGCGTGCCCACCCAGAGGTCGGGGTGCAGCTCGCCCGGGGCGGTGACGGTGCCCACCGGGCCGACCTGGAGGTACGTCACCCGGGAGCGCACCCACGGGACGTTGGTCTCGTCGAAGGGCAGCGAGGGGTCGAAGTAGAGCAGCTCTCGCGCGAAGACGTTGGTGAGGTAGTAGGCGTGGTAGCCGATGTTCTCGACCTCGGCGGCGATGGGGGCCGTGCGGTACGAGAGCGAGAGCTCGCTCGCGGGGACATCGACGCCGTCGCGAGCGAGGCGCTCCAGGGCGAAGCGGGCGATGTTGCGGCCGGCCGCCTCGGCCTTGGCGAGGCCGGCGTTGTTGACGACCATCCCGTCGGCGCCGGGGACGCGCGTGCCGCCGGGGCCGACCTGGCCGCCGAGGGCGCCGTTGACGAAGACCGTGGTGCCGCCGAGGCCCGCGAGGCCGAGGGAGGCGTCGCCGCGCTCGGTGACGTCGCGCAGCCAGTGCACGTAGTCGGCGCTGAGCTGGTCGTTGCGAGAGCCGGCGTACTCGGGGTGCGACGACCAGTTGATCCAGGTGGCGAGGGTGGTGTCCGGGCGCTCGGCGTCGGTGAAGCGCACCACCGTGATCGTCGGGTCGTAGATCACCGGGTCGCGGGTGTCGTTGACGTACCCGCGGGTGTCGCCCATGGCGTCCGTGGGGGCCGCCTGCACCACGCGCATCCTCGCCGGGCGCAGCGCCATCACGGCCTGGCGCACGGCCTGGGCGATGCGCTGCTGGGTGAGCGTCTGGTACTCGCGGTTGAGCCCGGTCTGGCTCGCCGACGGGCCCCAGAGGCCGACGGTGTCGACCCCCTCGTGGACGTGCGTCGAGCCGATGATCACCCGGTCGACGTCGAGCCCGGCGAGCGCCGGGTCGGCGCGCGCGGCGTCCATGTCGTTGATGAAGTACCCGACCGCGTCGAGCACCGCGAAGGCCACCGTGGTGTCGTTGTAGCGGAACGCGATCGCCCGCACCTCGAGCTCGTCGTGCACCCCTCGCGCGGCGCGGGCGTTGCCGAAGCCCGCCATCCAGAAGGCGTCGAAGCGGCCGTTGCCGTTGACGTCGGTGAAGGGCTCGTTGCGCTGCCACTCGTGGTCGCCGTTGCGGTCGTCGAACTCCGACTCGACCAGCGTGGGGGTGATGCTCGCCCGCCCGGCGCCCACGAGGAGCCGGTTGTCGCCGGTGCCACGGCAGTGGTCCCGGCCGGGGCACCAGTCGTCCGGGCCGCCGTAGGGCACCGGGCGGCCGGTGTCCGTCGCCACGCCCGCGTCGGAGCCCGCGTCGGAGCCCGCATCGACCGCGACGTCCACGGAGGGAGCATCCACGGCGCCCGCGTCGAAGCCCGCATCGACCGGGGCGGGGGCGGGGTCCTCCTTGCAGCCTGCGAGCACGGCCGCGAGGGCGACGACGGAGGCCCAACTACCCGGGTACTTCATCGCCGCGGAGGCTAACCCACGGCCGAGGTGGGACGGAAGTGCGCGGCGGACCCTCAGGGCCCGGCGCGGCGCCGATCGGAGACGATGCGCCCGTCGACGAGGTCGATGGTGCGGTCGCATCGCGTGGCCAGCCGGGGGTCGTGGGTGACGATCAGGAAGGCCACGCCGAGCTCGCGGTTGAACTCCCGCATCACCTCGAAGATCTGGTCGGCGGTCCTGGTGTCGAGGTTCCCGGTGGGCTCGTCGGCGAGCACCAGCGGCGGATCGAGCGCCAGCGCCCTGGCGATGGCCACCCGCTGCTGCTGCCCCCCGGAGAGCGCGTTGGGGCGCGCCCCGGCCTTCTCGCCCAGCCCCACCCGCTCCAGCAACCTTCTCGCGCGAGGGACCATCTCCTTCGAGGTGCGCCCGGTCGCCGCGATCATGGGCATCATCACGTTCTCCACCGCGCTCAGCCCCGGCAGCAGGTGGTGAAACTGGAACACGAAGCCGATGGTGCGCCCTCGCAGCCGCGTCAGCCCCGCGTCGTCGAGGTGCGTGGTGTCCTCCCCCGCGATGCTGAGGCGCCCCCGGGTCGGGCGGTCGAGCAGCCCGAGGATGTTGAGCAGCGTGCTCTTGCCCGATCCCGAAGGGCCGATGAGCGCCGCGAACTCGCCTCGCTCGACGCGCAGGTCGACGCCCTTCAGCACCTCGGTGACCACGCCCTTGCCGTAGGACTTGAACACCCCCTCCAGGAGCAGCACCGGCTCAGCCATTGCGAATCGCCACCGCGGGGTCGAGCCTCGCCGCGCTCCGGGCCGGGAGCGCCGCCGCGAAGACCCCCGTGAAGAACGCGATCGCCGCGGAGCGCGCCACCAACGCGACGCTCACGGTCACCGGGAAGGTGGGCGACCCATCGGCGTTGCGCACCATCCCCGCGAAGAGGACGCCGAGCCCGGTACCCAGGGCAGTCCCGATCACCGAGCCGATGAGCCCCACCATCGCCCCTTGGATCAGGAACACCCAGAGCACGCTGCTCCGCCCGACGCCCATCGCCCGCAGGATGCCGATCTCCTTGCCCTTCTGCACCACCGAGACCACCAGCACGCTCGCGATGCCCATCGCCACCGCCAGGATCACGAAGAACTGGATCATCTGGCTGGAGCTGCTCTGCGACCGCAGCGCCACCAGGAGCTGCGCGTTGGTCTTCATCCAGCTGTCCGCGATGAGCCCCGTGCGCGCGGTGATGTCGGCCGCCACCGCGTCGGCCGAGTAGATGTCCCTCACCCTCAGGTCGACGCTCGACACCCCGCCCACCAGGTCGAGCAGCGTCTGCGCGCCCCGCGTCGAGATCACCACCCAGCGGCGGTTGACCTCACGGTTGCCCAGGTCGAAGACCCCCGCGACGGTGTACACCTCGCTCGCCCCCTCGACGGAGCCCAGGCGCAGCCGGTCGCCCTCCCCCACGCCGAGGTCGAGGGCCAGCTCGCGGCCGATCACGCAGCCGGTTCCGGTGGGCTCGAAGCGCCCGGCCACCATGCGCTCACGGATGGGGTAGATGCCCGCGAAGCGCTCCGGGTCGATGCCGTAGAGCACCACCGCGCGGGTGGCGTTGCCCCGGGTCGCCACCGCGGGGCCCGTCACCGTGGGCGACACCGCCGTCACCGAGGGGATGGCGGAGAGGCCCTCGACGACCTGCTGCCAGCCGACGATGGAGCGAGAGCGCTGGGCGGTGCGCTCGACGCGCGCCGCGATGGCGACGGCCTCGCTGGAGGCGAGCATCGGGCGCGCGACCTCGTCGGGAGGGCGCACCACGACGTGGGCCTGGGTGCCGAGGGTCTGCGCGACCAGGCTGGTCTGGAGCCCGTCGATGAGCGCCGAGAGGAAGACCATCACCGCCACGCCCACGGAGACGCCCACCACGATGAGCACCGACTGGAGGCGGCCCTCACGGAAGAAGCGCAGCGCCAGGAACCACGAGATCGGCATCGCGCTCCCTCTCCGCCCTAGCGGGCGGCCTCGGCGGAGCGGAGGCGCACCCGCTGCCCGACGCGCACCGCGGCCCCGACGCTCGACGGCACCACGCGCTCCCGCTCGCCGAGGCCGGAGGCCACCTCGACCACGCGCTCTCCCCGCAGCCCGAGGGTCACCGGCCGCCTCGCGGTGCGCCCGTCGTCGCCGACCACCATCACCCACGGCGAGGGCGTGGCCGCGTCGCGCACGGCGTCGGGCGGGAGCGAGAGGGCGTTGGGGTGGCGGGCGACCTCGACCTCCACCGACACGGTCATCGAAGGCCGCAGGAAGGGCGGCGGCGTCGGCACCCGCAGCTTCACCTCGACGGTGCCCCGGAGCGCGTCGATGGTCGGAGCGATGTACGACACCTCCGCGGGGAAGGGCCGATCGGGGAAGGCCTCGGCGGACGCGACCGCCCGCTGCCCCAGGCGCAGGTCGGCGAGGTTGCGCTCGTCGGGCGTCATGGAGAGCTCCGTGTCTCCGTCGCGCAGCAGCACCAGCAGCGCCCGCCCCGGGGTCACCACGTCGCCGGGCTCCACGCTCCTGGTCATGATCACCCCCGCGGCGGGCGCCACCACGCGCGACTGCGCCAGCCTCGCCTCGGCCACCCGAAGCGCCGCCTCGGCCTGCACCCGACCCGCCACCGCCACCCGGGCGTCCCCTCCCCCGGCGCTCGATCCGGCCGAGGCGATCTGCGCCGACTGGAGCTGGCTGCGGGCGACGTCGACGGCGCGCTGCGCCGACTCCAGCTCCGTGGCCGCGATGGCCCCGGAGCGGAAGAGCGTGCGCTGCCGCTCCCAGGTGGTCTCCGCCGCGCGGAGGTTGGCCTGCGCCTGGCGCACCGACTCCCCGGCCACGCGGGCGCTCACGGTGCGGAGCTGGCCCACGCGCGTCGAGGCCACCAGCACCCCGGCGCGCGCCTGCTCGACCTGCGTGGAGAGCTCCCGGTCGTCGAGCGCCACCAGCACCTGCCCCGCGGTCACCCGCTCCCCTTCGCGCGCCCGCACCTCCCTCACCAGACCGCCGAGCTGGCTGCCGAGGCTCACCTCCGCGGGGCTGAGCACGCGACCGCTCGACACCACCGTCTGCACCACCTCGCGACGCGCGGGGAGCACCACCGCGACCTTCGGGCCGAGCGCCCGCTGCGCGGCGAACCACGCCACCGCGCCGAGCACCGCCAGCAGCGCCAGCACCTTGAGCCCGCGACGAAGCCAGATCATCAGCGGGAGCGCTCCTGCGAGGGATGGACCGTCATCGAGCGGGCCGGGGCATAGCGACTCCCGGCGGGGGTGTCCACGTCATCGCGCAGGGGGCGCGCCCCGCGGCGCAGGGGCTGCGCGGGGCCGTCACCGCTCTTCGTCGCGGGCGCCCGTGAAGAAGCCGATGAACCACGAGAGCACGCTCACCACGAGGGCGCCGAGCATCGCGGGCCCGAGGCCGCTCACGCTGAAGCCCGGCACCAGCCACGCGGCGAGCCCGAAGGAGAGGCCGTTCACCACCAGGTAGAAGAACCCGAGGGTCACCACGGTGATGGGCAGGGTGAGGAAGACCAGCACCGGGCGGACGCAGGCGTTGACGAGCCCGAGGATGAGCGCGCCGATGACCAGCACCGTGAAGGAGCTCACCCGGATGCCGGGCACGATCTCGGTCGCCACCCACAGGCTGAGGGCGACGGTCGCCCAATGGATCAGGAATCGCGGCATGAGGCACCTCGGACGACGCAGGGGTTGAGAGCACGGCGGGGCCTCCCCGACGCACCTGCGATGCCTTGTGCCAGACCCGGGCCATGTCCAGAAGCTTCCCTTACGATCCCCCGGTGCTGGCACCATCGGGCCTGCGTGAGTGACCCGACGATGCCCGACGACGCTGCTCCCCCGAAGGTCACCGTGCTCGAAGCCCGCGGGCTCACCCGCCGCTACCTCATGGGCGACGTGGAGATCGACGCGCTTCGGGGCGTCGACCTGAGCCTGACCGAGGGGGAGTTCGTGGTGCTGCTCGGGCCGTCGGGCTCGGGCAAGAGCACCCTGCTCAACATCGTCGGCGGCCTCGACGCGCCCACCACCGGCGAGGTGCTCTACCGCGGCGAGGCGCTGGACTTCACCGACCAGCGGGCGCTCACCAGCTACCGCCGCGAGCACGTGGGCTTCGTGTTCCAGTTCTACAACCTGATGCCCTCGCTCACCGCGCGGGAGAACGTGGCGCTGGTCACCGACATCGCCTCGAACCCGATGGCCCCCGACGAGGCCCTCGCCCTGGTGGGCCTCGGCTCCCGCCTCGACCACTTCCCCTCGCAGCTCTCCGGCGGCGAGCAGCAGCGCGTGGCCATCGCCCGCGCGGTGGCGCGCCGCCCGGACGTCCTCCTCTGCGACGAGCCCACCGGCGCCCTCGACTGCGCCACCGGGCGCGTGGTGCTCGACGTGCTCGCGCGCGTCAACCGCGAGCTCGGCAGCACCACCGCGGTCATCACCCACAACGCCGTGATCGCCCGCATGGCCAACCGGGTGATCCGCTTCGGCGACGGGCGCGTGGTGGCCGACGAACGCAACCCCTCGCCCGTGCCGGTATCCGAGCTGCAATGGTGAGCGCGCTCCGCCGCAAGCTGCTGCGCGACCTCTGGCACATGCGCGCGCAGGTGCTCACCATCGCGCTCGTGGTGGCCTGCGGCGTGGCCAGCCTCTTCTCCATGAGCTCGGCCTACGACTCGCTGCGCGGCGAGCGCGACCGCTGGTACGCCCGCGCCCGCTTCCCCGACGTGTTCTCGTCGGTGCGGCGGGCCCCCCGCTCGGTGCTCGGGCGCATCGCCTCGCTGCCCGGCGTCGCCATCGCCGAGGCGCGCCTGGCCGAGGAGGTCACCCTCGACATGCCGGGCATGGCCGAGCCCGTGGCCGCGCACGCGGTCTCCCTCCCGCCGCACGGGCGCTCGCTGCTGAGCGAGGTGTACCTCCGCGAGGGGCGCATGCCCGACCCTGGGCGCTCCGACGAGGTACTCCTGCACGAGGCCTTCGCCCGGGCCTGGGGGCTCCGTCCCGGCGACCACCTGGTGGCGGTGCTGCACGGCCGCCGCCAGCGCTTCCGGCTGACGGGCATCGCGCTCTCGCCGGAGTTCGTCTCGGTGATGCAGCCCGGGACGCTGGTGCCGGACAACCGACGCTACGGCGTGCTGTGGGTGAACGAGGCCGCCCTGGCCGCGGCCTTCGGGATGGAGGGCGCCTTCAACGAGGTGGGGGTGCGCCTCGACCGCGGCGCCCGCGAGGCCTCGGTCATCGCCGCCCTCGACCAGGTGCTCAGCCCCTACGGAACCATCGGTGCCTACGGCCGCGCGCGGCACCCCTCGGCGCGCTGGGTCGAGCAGGAGATCGTCCAGCTCCGCGGCCAGGCCAGGGTGACCCCGCTGCTCTTCCTCGGCGTGGCGACGCTGCTGGTCAACATGGTGCTGGCGCGGCTGCTCGGCCTGGAGCGCGAGCAGATCGCCACCCTCAAGGCCCTCGGCTACGGCGACCGCGAGGTCGCGCGGCACTACCTCTCCCACGCGCTGCTCACGGCGCTGCTCGGCGCGGCCCTCGGGGTGGTCTTCGGCGCCTTCGCGGGCCGGTGGTTCATCACCCTCTACGAGGACTTCTTCCGCTTCCCCTCGCTCACCTTCCGGCCGAGCGCCTCGACGCTGGCCTTCGGCGCGCTGGCGAGCGTCGGCTCCGCGGTGGCGGGCGCCCTCAGCGCCGTGCGCTCGGCGGTGCGCGTCCCCCCCGCGGAGGCCATGCGCCCGGAGCCCCCTCCCCGCTACCGCCCCAGCTTCCTCGAGCGCACCGGCTTCCACCGGCTTCTCCCCACCGCGGGGCGCATGGTGCTGCGCGAGCTCGAGCGCCGCCCAGGGCGCGCGGCCCTCTCCGCGGTGGGCATCTCCTTCGCGGCGGCCATCATGGTGGCGGGGCGCTTCTCCCTCGACTCGCTCGACCTCGTGCTGGCGGTGCAGTTCGGCCGGGCGCAGTCCGACGACGTCACCGTGTCGTTCTCCCGGCCGCTGCCGCCGCGCGCGGTCTACGAGGTGGCGCGGCTGCCCGGGGTCCTCTACGCCGAGCCGCAGCGGGCCGCCGGGGTGCGGCTGCGAAACGGCACGCGGGTGCGAGACGCGGCCATCCTCGGGCTGCCTCGCGCCTCGGCGCTGCGACGGGTGATCGACGAGCGGGCGACGCACTGGACGCTGCCCGGGGAGGGCCTGCTCCTCGGCCGGGCGCTGGGAGAGCGCCTCGGGCTGCGCGCCGGAGACCGGGTGACCGTGGAGGACGCCGAGGGAGCCGTCGCCCCTCGCGAGGTGATCGTGACCGCGCTCATCGACGACATGCTGGGCCTCACCGCGTACATGGACCTCGACGCGCTCCACCGGCTGCGCGGCGACGGCGGGCGCGTGACCTCCGTGGCGGTGCGCCTCGACCCTGCGTACAGCGACCGCTTCTTCGCGCGGGTGCGGCGCCTTCCCGCGGTGTCGTCGGCGTCGCGGCGGCAGTCTCTGATCGACTACTTCCGCCACGAGACCTCGCGCATGAGCGCGACCTTCACGGTGGTGCTCGCGGTCTTCGCGGGCATCATCGCCGTGGGGGTGGTCTACAACAACGCCCGCATCGCCCTCTCGGTGCGCAGCCGTGAGCTGGCCACGCTGCGGGTGCTGGGCTTCACCGAGGGGGAGGTCGCCTCGGTGCTGCTGGGCGAGCAGGCGATCGTGGTGGCGGTGGCGATCCCGCTGGGGCTCTGGCTGGGCAAGGGGCTCGCGTGGCTGGTGCTCCAGTCCATCGACGCCGAGCTCTTCCGGATGCCGCTGATGATCTCCCGGACGACGTACATGATGGCCGCCGGGACGGTGGTGGCCGCCAGCGTCGCGAGCGCGTGGGTGGTGCGGCGCCGCATCGCCGGGCTCGACATGGTGGCGGTCTTGAAATCGAGGGACTGAGCGTGGCGAAGGACACAAAGAAGGCTGCCGGGCGCGTGAACGCGAAGTGGGCGCGCCGGGTGGTGATGGTCGTGGCGGCGGGGGGTCTCGTGGCGGGGGGTGTGCTGCTGGCGCGGCCGAAGCCCACCTCGGTGGAGGCGGCGCGATCGGTCGAGGCGAGGCTCGAGGCCACGCTGGACGAGGAGGGCCGCACGAGGGTGCGCGACCGCTACGTCATCTCGTCCACGGTGACGGGCAACGTGCGCCGGCCGGAGCTGCACCCGGGCGACCTCGTCGAGGCGGGCGCCGTGGTGGCGCGCATCCTCCCGGCCGACCCGGCTCCGCTCGACGCCCGCTCCCGCACCGACGCCGAGGGGCGGGTGCGCATGGCCGACGCGGCGCTGCGGCAGGCGCGCTCGGTGGTCGACCGGGCGCGCGACGCGGCGGAGTTCGCCCGCACCGAGGCGGAGCGGGTGCGTCGCCTGGCCGCCTCCGGGGCGCTGCCCGAGCGCGACCTGGTGCAGGCGGTGTTTCTGGAGCACAGCCGGGCCGACGAGGTGGCCTCGGCGCAGTTCGCGGCCCGGGGCGCGGCCTACGAGCTCGACAACGCCCGGGCGCTTCTCTCCCGCGTGACCAACGTCGGCACGGCGCGCGACGAGATCACCCTCCGCTCTCCGGTGCGCGCCAGGGTGCTGCGCGTGCTCCAGCCCTCCGGCGGCGTGGTGACCGCGGGGACGCCGCTGCTGGAGCTCGGCGACACCGAGGCCCTGGAGGTGGTGGTCGACCTGCTCACCGCGGACGCCCTCCAGGTGGTGGCCGGCGCCCTGGTGCACCTCGAGGCCGGCGGGAGCACCGGGCCGCTCGAGGGTCAGGTGCGGCTGGTCGAGCCCTCGGCCTTCACCCGCGTCTCGGCCCTCGGGGTCGAGGAGCAGCGGGTCAACGTGCTCATCGACCTGCGCGACCCGCCGGAGCGCTGGCGCTCGCTCGGCGACGGCTGGCGCGTCGAGGCGCGCATCGTGGCGTGGGAGGGCGCGCGGGTGCTGACGGTCCCGCTGGGATCGCTCTTCCGCCGCGGGGGCGTGTGGTGCGTGTTCGTCATCGAGGAGGGGCGGGCGCGCCGGCGCGACGTGACCATCGGCCACCAGGGGGGCGGCGCGGTGGAGATCACCCGCGGTCTGCGCGCGGGCGCCCGGGTGATCGTGCACCCGCCCGACCGGCTGGAAGACGGCGAGGCCGTCGCGCCGGAGTGAGGGCTTCTACCAGGGCCAGCCGCGCACCAGCGTGACCGCGACGGCCACGATCGCCAGCGCCAGCAGGGCGTTGCCCCGCCCCAGGAGCGAGGCCTGGCGCCGCAGCCGCTCGGCCTCGGGCGAGCCCGGATCGCGCTGGATCGCGACCGAGGCGCGAGGCCCCACGGAGAAGTCGTGCACGGCGCTGACGGCGAGCACGAGCGCGAAGAGGCCGAGCTTGGAGAGCACCGACCGGCCGAAGGGGGAGGCGAGCCACTCGGGGCGCACGAAGTCGCCGAGGCGCACCCCGCGCACGTAGAGGTTGAAGGTGCCGGTCACCACCAGGATGGCGAAGCAGGCCCAGCCCACCGAGCGGAAGCGCTCGCCCGTCTCGCGCAGGAAGGCCCCCGCGATGGCGCGGTCGCCCGCCCGTAGCCAGGGGACCACCACGAGGACGAGGAAGAACATCCCGCCGATCCAGGCCATGGCCGCGAGGATGTGGATCCAGACCGAGAGGAGATAGAGGGCGGGCACTTCGGCCGGCGGCTCAGTCCGCGACGAAGCGGGGACGGAGCACGTGGTTCTCGATGTGCACGTGCGTGAACACGTCGCTCTCGACCTGCTTCAGCTCGGCGAAGAGCGTGCGGTAGCTGTTGCAGGCCCACTCCGGGAGGGTGAAGTCGTCGCTCGCCGCGCGCACCTGCTCGAGCAGCTTCGCGACCCCGAGGTGCTCCTCCTGCATCGCGCCGAAGTCCCTCTCCAGCGCGGCCCGGTCGGGCTCCCTGGCGGTGAGCGCCGGGAAGAGCACCTCCTCCTCCTCGTCGAGGTGCGGAACCAGCGCGGCCGTGAGCTCCTCGACCGCCACGGCCAGGTCGCGGAGCTTCGGGTTGTGGTCGCCGTGGACGCGCCCCACCTTGGCGGCGAGGCCTCCGACGAAGGGCAGCGTGCGGCGCAGGTACTCGTGGTGGCGCGAGACGATGTGCGCGACCAGCCGGGGCGTCGACAGCGCTCGCGGGTCCGGCGCGCGCTCTCCGCGGCGCTCGGCGATGGCGCGCGACAGCTCCTCGACGAGCGCGCCGAGCTCGACCTCCCTGGACCTCGCAGCCTCGGCGATGCTGAGCTCGCCGCGGCAACAGAAGTCGATGCGGTGGTGCTGGAAGACCGAGGCGCACTCGGAGTGGTCGAGCACGAGGTTCGCGACGGACTGCTTCGGATCGATCATGACAGGCTCCATGGCCACCGCCCTGAGCAGCCTCCGGGCCATCCCCGCGGCGCCGGAAGATCGCGCCCTTCTTCGTCCCAGAGCGCGTTCCATTTGGTAACAGTTGGAACACCTGATCCTCTCGACAGCCGTGTCTCGGGGCCCATGCTCCGTCGTGTGGATTCCATCTGTGACAGCACCTGCACGGTCTGCGGCCTCGTCCCCCTCATCACCCGGCTGAAGGGCACGACGAAGGTGGTCGCCCGGAGCGCCACGATGCAGACGCTGCTCAAGCGCGCGGCGCGCTTCGCGGTGAGCGACGCCCCGGTGGTGGTGCTGGGCGAGACGGGCACCGGCAAGGAGGTGGTCGCCCGGGTGCTGCACGCCAACTCCGCGCGGGCGAAGCAGCCCTTCGTCGCGGTCAACGTGGCCGCGCTGCCCGCCGAGCTGCTGGAGTCCGAGCTCTTCGGCCACGGCCGCGGCGCCTTCACCGGAGCCTCCGCGGCGAAGCCGGGGCTCTTCGAGACGGCCAGCGGGGGCACGCTCTTCCTCGACGAGATCGGGGAGATGCCCATGGGGTTTCAGGCGAAGCTGCTGCGCGCGCTGCAAGACGGCGAGGTGCGGCGCGTCGGGGAGAACACGTCCTTCATGGTCGACGTCCGCGTGGTCTGCGCCACGCACCGCGACCTCGCCGAGCTGGTGCGCGCGGGGCGCTTCCGCGAGGACCTCTACTACCGGCTGAGGGTGCTCACGCTGGAGGTTCCTCCGCTGCGAGAGCGCAGCGACGACGTGCTGCCGCTCGCCCTGCACTTCCTCGCCGAGGAGAAGTCCGGGCGACGGGGATACACCGCGGCCGCGCAGGCGAGGCTCCTCGGCTACGCGTGGCCGGGCAACGTCCGCGAGCTACAGAACGTCGTGAGGCACGGATCGGCGCTGGCGACGGGCCCCGAGATCGACGACGACGACCTGCCCGAGACGCTCTCGCTGCCGAAGAGGTCCCGCCCCTCGACGCCCGGCCAGGAGGCGCTGAAGACGCTGGCCGAGGTCGAGCGCGAGCACATCCTCCGGGTGCTCGACTCCTGCGACGGATCGCAGTCCGAGGCGGCGCGGGTGCTCGGCATCGCGCGCAACACGCTCTGGCGCAAGCTGCGCAGCATCGGGTAGCGCGCCTCTCTCTCCCGCCCCCCCCGACCTCGCCTTCTCGCAGGCGATCTCTCGCCCATCGCATTTTCTTCCCAAGGCTTCGGGAACCCGCCGCCAGGAGCGCTGTCACACAGCCCGTACGCAGCCCGCATGGAGACGTGGCTGCGCGGAAGAGGTGTTCCCATGACGACGCTGCGCACCGTGTCCCCCGTTTCGACCGTCGCCTCTGCCGAGAACGAGGTGCTCTACCAGATGGTGAAGCGCGCGGAGATCAACCCCATGGAGGTCGAAGACCTCGCGCGCACCGCCATCGAGGTCACCGTCCTCTGGAACCGCACCGCCCTCCACGTCGCCCACCTCGACGACGACCACGGCTTCGCGCTCACCAGCGTGGCCCCGTCGCTCCCGTCGCCCGCGAGGCCGATGCTCCCCGCGCTCGGGCTGGGCGGCGCGGCGATGCTGGGCGGCGCCCTCGCGGCGAGCCTCGGCGTGGCCTCCCTCGGCGCGCTCGCCACGGTGGTCGGCGTCGGCCTCGGGGTGCGCCGCCACCAGCAGAACGAGGCGGTGCTGCAGGACGGCGGGCGCTTCGTGGTCGACGCGGAGATGCTCGGCGCGGACGAGCTGCCGGTGGTGGTGCGCGAGGGCGCGGGCGCCCGCTTCGTCTTCGCGGCGGGCGCCACCGGCGAGGTGGAGATCGACGGCGAGCGCCGCTCGCTGGCCGAGCTGACGGCGCAGGGCCTCGCGCGCCCCTCCTCGGTGCTGGAGGGAGCCTTCGAGGTCGCGATGGTCCCTGGCGGCAGGTACCGCATGGAGCTGAGCGGGCTCTCCATCGTGGCCAAGGCGGTGCGCGCCGGACGCAAGACGCTGGGCGCGACCGGGTCCAACCGGGCGCTGCGGGGCGCGACGCTGGGCGCGGTGGCGGCGGTGGCGGCGATGCTGGGCGCGATGCACTTCGCGGCGCACGACGAGGGGGGAATGCTCTCCGAGGGAGACCGCGACGACCGGCTCGCCGAGCTGCGCAACTTCCTCGCGCGCCACGCCGAGCAGGTCGAGGCCCCGACGCCCCGGGAGGGCGCGGCCACCGCCGACCGCGGCGGGCAGGACGGCGCGGCGCACGCGGGCCCCGCCGGCGCGATGGGCCGGCCCAACACGGCGCCCACCAATCGTAGGTACGTGATCCGCCGCACGGGCGAGGCGCCGCACCTGACCAACCAGACGGCGCAGCAGCAGGTGTCCAACCGCGGGGTGTTCGCGGCCCTGGGCGGAGCGACGGCGATGGCCGCCCACGGCGGGAGCGGCATCGTCGATCCCTTCGGGCAGATGACCGAGGCGGGCGACGCCGACGAGTCGCACCACGGCAACCTCACCGGCGACCTCGAGGGCGACTCCGGCGGCTTCGCGGGCCTCGACGGCGCGGGGCCCGGATGGGGCGGAGGCGGCCACGGAGAGCAGTCCATCGGAACGGGTCGGCTCAACACCCTGGGCCGCAGCGCGGGCTGCGAAGAGGGCGAGGACTGCCGCTACGGCCAGACCCGAGGGACCATCCGTGGCAACGGGCGGGCGACGCACGCGCCGCCGCGCATCACGACGCTCACCCCGACGGTGGTGGGCATTCCCGCCGACGTGATCCGCCGCGTGGTGCTGCGCAACCTCGGCCAGGTCAACCGCTGCTACGAGCAGGGCCTCGCCAGCAACCCCGGGCTCGCGGGCCGGGTCGCGGTGCGCTTCGTCATCGGCTCCAGCGGCTCGGTGATCACCGCCGCCCCGACCAGCGACACCCTCGGGATGCCCTCGGTCTCCGCGTGCATCGCGGGCGCCGTGCAGCGCTGGAACTTCCCGGTCCCACCCGACAGCGGCGCCATCACGGTCACCTACCCCTTCTCCCTCATCCCCGCCGACGGCTGAACCCGCGTCACCGCGGCCGACGATGCTCGAAGCGCGGAGAATCCATCCACCAGCGATGCGCTCCGCGCTACGTCATCGTGCGGCGGTGTAGGCCCACGATTTCCCTGACGGCGTGTTGTCGGAGCCTTGATTCAGCGTGCTAAGGTCGTTGCCGCTTACGGTGTCTCATCCGCGCAACGGGGTGACCAAAAGATGGCTGAAGATCCCTTAGTAACTCACGCACGAACCCGCATCGGGCGAACGCTCCGCAACAAGTGGACGCTCGACAAGCTGCTCGGGGTCGGCGGCATGGCTGCGGTCTACGAGTGCACGCATCGCAATGGCTCCAAGGTGGCCATCAAGATGCTGCACCCGAACCTGATGTTCGAGACCAACTTCGCGCAGCGGCTGGTGCAGGAAGGCTACGTCGCCAACAAGATCAACCACCCCGCGGCGGTGAAGGTCTACGACGACGACACCGACGAGACCGACGGCTCGGTCTTCCTGGTGATGGAGCTGCTCCCGGGGCAGACCCTCTCGCAGTACCGCCGCACCAAGAAGCGCTTCAACGAGCTCGAGACGCTCAAGATGCTCTCGCCGGTGCTCGAGTGCCTGGGCAACGCCCACCAGCACGGCATCATCCACCGCGACATCAAGCCCGAGAACCTCTTCGTCCAGCCTGACGGCCAGGTGCGGGTGCTCGACTTCGGCATCGCGCGCGTCAGCGACAGCTCCAACGTCACCGCGACCCGCACCGGCATGGTGGTGGGCTCGCCCGCGTACATGTCCCCCGAGCAGGCCCTCGGGAAGATGAACTCCGTGGGTCCGCAGACGGACGTCTACGCCGTCGGCGCCACGATGTTCGCGCTCATCTCGGGCACCACGCCGCACGCCGGCGAGTCGACGCAGGAGATGATCGTCCTCGTCGCCACGCAGCAGGCGCGCAAGCTCTCGGCGGTCTTCCCCGAGGTCAACGCCCGCGTGGCCGAGGTCATCGACAAGGCGCTGCTCTACAACATCGCCGAGCGCTACACCGACGCCTTCGACATGCTCGCCGCGGTGCGAGAGGTCATCGCCGAGCTCGAGGGGGGCAAGAAGCCCAAGGTGCTCCCGACCTTCGTCGACGACGAGGAGGAGGGCGCGACCCAGGTCGCCCCCGCCCTCAAGGCCGGGCCCGCCAGCACCTCGGCGCCGCGCGCCCCCGTGGGCGCCGGGCAGAACCGTCAGGGCGTCGCTCCCCCGGTCACGGGCAACGACGTCCCGGGCAGCAAGATGCGCCAGGCCACCATGGCCCCGATGGGAGCGCCCTTCCGCGCCACCACCGGCGGAGCCATCGGAGCCCCTCCCATCGGCGCTCCTCCCACGCGCCCTTCCTCCTCGTCCGCTCCGTCGCTCCCGGCCACGCAGGCGATGGAAGCCTTCCCGGTGCCCTCCTCGTCGAGCTCCGGGCCGCACGACTCCTTCCCCGGATTCTCCAGCCAGCCGGGGCAGCCCCCGCCCGGCTCGACCTCCGGGATGCAGCCCTTCCCCGGCACCAACAGCGGCATCAACTTCCCGCCGCCCGACGTCGGCACCTCCAGCGGCCAGCGCCCCGGGGTCAACACCAACATGGCCTGGGCCTCGCCGCCGGCGAGCGACACCCCGGCCCCGAAGCCCCGCAACAACCGCATGATCTTCGGCGCGCTCGCCGCGCTGGTGGTCCTCGGCGGCGGCGCGGCCGTGGCCAACTCGATGATGTCGAGCGACCCCGCGCCGTCGACCGCCACCATCACCCCGCGGGTGCCGGTCCGCCCGGCCGCGAGGCCCGCTCCGGTCGCGGCCCCGACCCCGGCTCCCGCCGCCCCGGTCGCCGCCCCGACCCCGGCTCCCGCCGCCCCGACCCCGGCTCCCGCCGCTCCGGTGGTCGCCGCGCCCGTAGCGGCTCCGACGCCCGCCGCGGTCGATCCTGCGCCCGCGGCGGCTGCGCCGACCCCGGCGGCTCCGACGGCCGCTGCCGCCAACGAAGACGGCGACCGCCACCACCGACCGCGCCGTCGCGTCGAGCCGACCGCGGCCGCCCCCACGGCGGCTCCTGCCGCCGCCGCGACGCCCACGACGCCCACCCCCCGCACCGGCCGTCGGCGCCCCCGCGCCACCACCGCGCCCACCGCGCCCGCTGTCGACAACAGCGGCCTCGGCTACTGACCTCCTCCTCCGAAGCGCGGCCCTCGCGGGCCCGCTAAGCCCCCGCCAGCGACCACTCCACCTGCACGTCGGCCTGCACCCGCAGGGCGCCGAGCATCGCGTGGTAGGGCGTGATGCCCCAGCTCGGCTGGTGCACCGTCGCCCTGCACACGAGCCGCCCGTCGGCCCTCGACACTTGCACCTCGATCGGCCGGGTCACCCCGCAGAGCGTGAGCGACCCTCCGACCACCGACGGGTCATCCCCGTCCCAGCGGCCCTCGAACACCACCTCCGGGAAGCGCTCGGTCCGCAGCACCTCCGAGCGCGCCGTCCGCTCGATCTTCGCGCGATCGCCGGACGACAGCGCGTCCGGGTCGTCGGCCCCGTGGCGCCTCGCGCAGACCACCGCCACGGACGCCGCCTCGACCCTCGCGGTGACCGTCCGCGACTCGCGCCGCAGGTCGACGCTCCAGCGCGCCGCGCGCAGCACCAGGTCGTGCCCCAGCGCCGAGAGCGCGCCCTCCTTGAAGGTGAACAGCCTGCACTCGCCCTCGGTGATGATCATCGGCCCATCGCTCCCCTCAACCGCTCGCGAGCGACACGATCCACGCGATGAGCACCACCGCGAGCAGCACCGCCGCGACCACGCCGAGCACCCGCCACACCGAGGTGGGCGACTCACCCAGCACCACGCGCTCGTTCTGACCATGTACCACCGCGCGGTAGAGCCGTCCCTCGTAACGGTAGGCCAGCACGTAGGCCGGGAGCGCGAAGCGCCGCGTCGACAGCGACTGCAGCAGCAGCGACACCCGCACGTTGCGCACCCGGCTCCCGGGCACGTAGCGCGACCCCACCTCCGCGCCGGCCATGGCGGTGAGCGCGTCGAGGATGCGCCGCCTCGCCGCCGAGCGCTGCACGTCGAAGCGCTCCACGACTCCGCCCGGCGGGGTCGGCGAGAGAAGGCCCTCCGCCGGCGCGGCGCGCTGCAGGTCGTAGCCGGGAGCGAGCCGGGCGCACTCCTCGTAGGAGAGACCGCGCGAGGCCGACACCAGCAGGTGCTCGAAGCGCATCGCCGCGCGCCCGTTCTGCGGAGCCCACGCGGAGCGGTGGGCGCCGTGGTCGGAGTCGGCGGTCCACCAGACGTCGGCGAGCGCGGAGAAGATCCACGCGGGCCACCAGAGGGGGCGGAGGTGGTCGACCGTCGCGTTGGTGGCGAGGTCCGCCGGAGCGAAGATTCCCCTGCCGGAGAGCCACGCACGCAGCACCTCCCTCGCCCGCTCGGGGCCCACCGTGAAGGCGAGCGCGTGGCTCGCCTGCTCCATCGGGTCGTCGACCCGCTCGCTGCGCGTCACCGAGCCGCAGAACGCGCACGCCGGCGCCTGCACCCTCGCGTCGTAGGCCATCGCCGCGCCGCAGTTCACGCAGCGCACGATCTCCGCCCTCGCCACATCGGGAGCCCCCGTCGACCCTTCGACCTCCGGCACCGCAAGGCCGCAGAGGGCGCAGCGCAGGTCCTCCGGGTCGAGCGCCCCCTGGCATCGTCCGCAGGCGACGGCCATCACGCGGGCTCCAGCAGGAGGACCGCCGCGACCACCGCCGCCACCGCCAGCAGCCCCGCCGCCACCGCCAGCGCGATGCGCAGCCTCGACCACGGGACGGCCCCCGCCACCCGACCGGTCTGCCCGTTGACCAGCACCCGCAGCAGCCCGCGGTCCTCGCGGTACCGCAGCGCCAGCACCCACACCGGGACCAGCACCAGGTCGAGCGACTCCTGCTCCAGCCAGGTCTGGTGCACGAGGTCACGGTGGCTGTCCCCCGGCATGAACCCATGCAGCGACGCGCCCACCTTCTCCACGGCCTCCCGGCGCGCCAGCTCGTAGCACTCCGCCGCGGTCATCGAGGGGTCCTCGGCGATCCAGCCCACCACCAGCGCCGGGTCGTACCGACGGATCGCCCTCAGGTCGAAGGGCTCCACCGCCTCGAGCTCCGCGTTGCCCAGCGCCCTCGACGCGGTCACCAGCACGTCCGCCACGTAGGCCGCGTGCTCCCCCTGCAGCGGGCGGTGCTCGGTGCGGGTGACCGTGCGGGTGCGCGTCTCGGTCTTCCCCTGCGCGTCGGTCGTCGTGTAGGTCTCGGTCTCGGTGTAGTCCTCGCCGATGAGGGCGCTGTACCGCGAGCGCGCCACGGCGCTGTAGAGGTAGGCCGGGAGGTAGACGCCGCGGAGGTCCTCCACCTTCGCGAGGCGCACCCCGGGCTCGCGGAAGAAGCCCTGCGCCCGGGCCCAGCGGCGCACCAGCTCGCTCGCCCTCGGGGCCTCGAAGACGAAGCCCATGGTGAAGGCCGGGTCGACGCTCGCCGCGCTGCGGGGGCGCTCGACGATCGCCGGGGCGGCGCAGTACGGGCACACCGCCGTGCGCGCCGTCGACGGCAGCTGCATCGACGCGCCGCACCGGCCGCACTCGACGTGGGCGCTCCCGGCCGGGTCCACGGATCAGCCCGGGATGACCCCGAGGCGCTTGCCGATCGCGGTGAAGGCCGCGATGGCGTGGTCGAGGTCTTCGCGCTCGTGCACCGCCGAGAGCTGCACCCGGATGCGCGCCTCGCCCTTCGGCACCACCGGGAAGAAGAACCCGATGACGTAGATGCCCTCGGCGAGCAGCGCCGTGGCGAAGTCCTGCGCGAGCCGGGCGTCGCCCAGCATCACCGGAACGATCGGGTGGAAGCCCGGCTTCAGGGTGAAGCCCGCGCGGGTCATCCCCTCGCGGAAGTACCGGGCGTTCTCCATCACCTTGTCGCGCAGCGCGGTGCTCCTCGTGAGCAGGTCGAGCACCGCGATGGAGGCGCCCACGATGGCCGGCGCCACGGTGTTGGAGAAGAGGTACGGCCGCGACCGCTGGCGGAGCAGCTCGACCACTTCTTTACGAGACGCGGTAAAGCCGCCGGAGGCTCCGCCGAGGGCCTTGCCGAGGGTGCCGGTGATGATGTCCACGCGGCCCATGACGCCGAAGTGCTCCGGGGTGCCGCGGCCGGTCGCGCCGATGAAGCCCGTGGCGTGGCACTCGTCGATCATCACCAGCGCGTCGTAGCGGTCGGCCAGGTCGCAGATGGCGTCGAGCTTCGCGAGGTAGCCGTCCATGGAGAAGGCGCCGTCGGTGGCGATGAGCCGGGTGCGCTTGCCCTGCGTGGCCTTGAGGATCTCCTCGAGCGCGGCCATGTCGCCGTTGGGGTAGCGGTGGCGCTCGGCCTTGGAGAGCCGGATGCCGTCGATGATCGAGGCGTGGTTGAGGGCGTCGGAGATGACCGCGTCCTCCTCGCCGAGGATGGTCTCGAAGAGCCCGCCGTTGGCGTCGAAGGCCGAGCCGTAGAGGATCGCGTCCTCGGTGCCGAGGAAGTCCGCGATGCGGCGCTCCAGGGTCTTGTGGATGTCCTGCGTGCCGCAGATGAAGCGCACCGACGAGAGGCCGAAGCCGTGCGTGTCGATGGCCGCGTGGGCGGCGGCGATGACCTCCGGGTGGGCGCTCAGCCCGAGGTAGTTGTTGGCGCAGAAGTTCAGCACCTCGCGCGGCGCCGAGGCCCCCGGAGGGATCACCCCGATGTGGGCGCCCTGGGGGCTGACGATCACGCGCTCGGTCTTGAAGAGACCCGCGGCGCGGATCTCGTCGAGGGTGGTGGCGAAGCGTTGCTGGGCGTTGCGGTACATCGATGCTCCTCTGCGCCGGACGGCGGCAGCGGGAGGGATATCAGCACCGATGGGATGGGATCAAAGGCCCTGAGAGCGGGCCCGCGCGATCACTGGATGCAGAACATCCCCGGGCGGGTGCAGATGCCGCGCAGGGGGTTGCAGCACACGAGCCCGGTGCCGCAGGTGACGGCGCCGCAGCGGACGCCCTCGTCGGCCACGCAGCGGGCGCCGCTGGCGTCGGCGACGCAGTGGGTGCCCGAGGTGCAGCGCACGGTGGCGCAGGCGGTGATGCACTGGGCGCCGGTGTCGCCCTCGACGCAGATGGTCCCGGCGGCGCAGCGCACGGTGGCGCAGGTGACCGGAGCGGGCGCGCCGCAGCGGTAGGCGCAGGCGTTGGACTCGCACTCGAAGCGGCCGACGCAGCGCGGGGTGACGAGGTTCTGCTCGGCGCACTGGTCGGCGTCGGAGCAGTACGAGGTGGCCTTGCGCAGGCGGGCCACGACGCGGCCGCGCTGAGAGAGGGTGAGCGTCGAGCCGCTGAGGGTGTACGCGTAGGTGCCGTAGAACGGGGCCGCCTCGGCGGAGGGGCGGTCGGGGTGGCGCAGCGTGAGGTTGCGGGTGCCCGCGGTGACGCGGCCCTCGAGGTGCGCCGAGGAGGGGCACGGGGTGGTGATGCAGCGGATGCCGGTGTCGACGTCGGCGAAGAACTGCCGCCCCTGGCCGACCGGGGTGCGGGTGATCACCAGGCCCTGAAACGATCCGCTCGACGCGACCCAGGCGCCGGTGAGGCCGTCCCAGGCGCGGAGGCTGAGCTCGTCGGCGGTGAGGTCGGTCTCGTCGACCGTGGCGCCAGCGCCGCCGAGACAGCCCGAGGAGAGGGCCGCGACCACCAGGAGACCCGAGAAACCAGCGAAAGAAGAGCGCAGCATGGGAGAGACCTCCGAGCGAAGGGGAGAAGTGTTTTGAGCCCGGGCGCGCTCTACCACCACCTCCACCTACATGGAAGCACCCCCCAGGGACGGAGGGGCGATCAGCGGCGGGTGAAGCGGAAGCGCTCGAGCCCTGCGCCCCGCTCGCCGCAGTCGTCGTGAACCAGGGCGAGGGAGAGCCGGGTGCAGTCCGGGGTGAACCGAAGCTGGAAGGTTCCGCGGTCGGAGGGGGAGCAGCCCTCGTCGCTCATCTCGCCGGAGATCGTGACCTGGTCGCCCATCAGCTCGTAGACCCCGGAGGCCACGATGTTGTCGCCGACGCTGACGATCCAGCGGCTGTCCATGGTGAACTCGAAGACCGCGCGCATCCCTTCGATGTCCACGTCCCAGAGGGTCGCCTGGAGGGGGCACATGGGCACGGTTCCCACGTCGGGCCTCGTCGGGACGTCGACCCTCGGCGCGACGTCGACCGCGACCGGGACGTCGACCCTGACCGGCACGTCGACCCTGGCCGGGGCATCGAGCGCGATCGGCGCGTCGACCAGCACGGCCGCGTCGGTCGTGCTCGGAGGGACATCGCCCTCGATGCGCGACACGGAGGCGCCGCAGCCGAGCAGCGAGAGCGAGAGCGCGAGGGCGGGGAGTGCAGGGAATCTCATGGGCCTCGTGGCACGGGTTGCGAGGGGGAGTGGCAGTGGGGTCGCGGCACCCTCTAACCGACAACCCCCGCTCGGGCCAATGCCCGGCGTCACCGCGTCGGGTCGCGGTACACCCTGGTCCTCCGTCCGCCGCGGGCGCGCACCTCGGCCAGCAGGGCCGCGAGGTCCTCGGCGGGAGGCGGACTCTCCGGGGCCGCGATGCGGGCCCTCAGCGCCCTCACGCTCTCGGCGGCGCGGGTGAGCCTCGCGCGGAAGAGCTCGTCCTCGACGGCGCGGCGGGCCATCGCCTGGCGGGCCAGCTCGGCCTGCGTGGGGGAGTGCGACACGGTGATGAGGTCGTTGCCCGCGGCCATGGCGCGCACCGCGCCTCCGGCGATGCCCCAGGTGCTGCGGATGGGGAGCATCTCCAGGTCGTCGGTGACCGCCACGCCGCGCATCCCGGCCACGTCGCGGAGCAGCTCGGTGGAGCAGCGGGCGGAGAGCGTCGCGGGGAGCTCGCGGTCGACGCCCTCGTACACGACGTGGGCGATCATCACGGCGGCGACGGAGCTGGCCACGGAGACGAAGGGCACCAGCTCGATGCGGCGCAGGGACTCCACCGTCGCCGAGACCCGGGGGAGCACCTGGTGGCTGTCCTCGCGCGTTCCGCCGTGACCGGGGAAGTGCTTGGCGCAGGCGAGCACCCCGGCCGCCTGGAGCGCGCCCACGAAGGCCTCGCCGTGCCTCGCCACCTTCGCGGGATCGCCCCCGAACACCCGCCCCGGCACCACCCCGTTGTGGGGGTCGGTGCAGACGTCGAGCACCGGCGCGAGGTTCATGGTGACGCCCGCGTCGAGGAGGCTCTGCGCGAGGGCGGTCGCGACGCGGCTGGTGAGGTCCACGTCGTCGATGGCCCCGAGGGTGGTGAGCGAGGGGAAGCGGGCGAGCGGCGGAGAGAGGTGGGAGACCGAGCCGCCCTCCTGGTCGGTGGCGATCACCAGCGGGGGTGAGCCCGCGGGGACCAGGGCGTTGAGCGAGGCCGTGAGCGCGCGCAGCCCCTCGACGGTCGGGGCGTTGCTGGCCGTCAGGATCACCGCCCCGAGGGCGCCCTCCCGGATGCGGTTGGCGACCCAGGGGTTCACCCCCCGGGAGCGCCACCCGACGAGGAGGCACTGCCCGGCGAGGGCGAGGAGGTCGGCCGGGGGGGCCGGAGGCGCCGGGACGCGGCGCTGGCCGAAGCCCGCGACGGAGTGGAGTCCCAGGGTGAGCGCGGTGAGCGCGGTGCGTCTATGCATGGATGAGGTGTCGGGAGGCTCCGCGACGGCCGAGGCCCATCGGGGGAGAGACCTTGCGGCGGAGCGTTCGTGAGGGTACCTGACGCCCCTATGTCGGAGAAGCCTGCTGTGAGTGAGGGTCCGAGCGCGCCGAAGATGCCCGAGATGCCGGAGATGCCCGCGCTGAAGGTGAAGAACCTCGCCATCGGCGGGGCGATCCTGGTGGCGATCTGGGCGCTGGTGATCTCCAGCGGCTCGAAGGTGGCGATGGGGGTGATGGCGGGGCTGACCGTGGCGCTCGCGGTCGCAGCGGCCTGGGTGTGGCGCTTCATCATGAAGCAGCAGGCGCTGATGAAGATCGCGCAGAAGGGCACCGCCAGCCCGGAGGGGCGCGAGGCGGCGCTGAAGGAGCTCGCGGCGGCCGGGGACAAGGACGTGATGAACGTCGTGCTGCGGGCGCAGCTCGAGGCGCAGACCGACCCCGACCAGGCCCTGGCGACGCTCGACAAGATCGACATGAAGAAGGTCCCGGCGATGGCGCTCGACCAGGTGCGAGGGCTGAAGGCCCAGCTCCTGCTGCTCAACGGGCGGCTGGAGGACGCGTCGCAGCTCTGCCAGGACATCCAGCCCAGCAAGACCCAGGAGGTCTCCGCCCGGGGGATGCTCGCGGCGACGGTGGCCGAGACCTGGGCGCGCACGGGCCGGGCGAAGGAGGCCAGGGAGCTGCTCTCGACCATCTCGCCCGACGACGCGGTCTATGTGCAGTCGCGGGTTCCGCTGCTCTTCGCGCGGGTGTTCGCCAACTTCGCGGAGACCAAGAACGGCCTCGTGAAGAAGGACCTCGCGGCCATCGCCAAGGAGAACATCAACCTGCTGGGGAGGTTCCTCGACCCGCGCTTCAAGACCGCGCCGGAGCTGGCGCGCATGGCGCAGGAGATCGTGATGGCCGACCCGGAGATGCAGAAGATGGCCCGCAAGATGGGCTCCGCCGGCGGCGGCGGACGACCCGGCACCGCCATCCGGCCGACCCGTCGCTAGAGCGCCTTCGGAGATCGCGCGGAGGGGGCTTGCAGCGCCCCTTCTCCTGGTGTTGAGATCCGCGCCGTCGACATCACCGCTCGCGGGCTGACGGTGACGGAGACCACGACTTCAACAGCCTGCAATCGAGGACCCCGATGGCTGAAACCGTACATCTCTATCTCAAGGCGAATGGTTCTGAAATCAAGGGTTCGAGCAGCCAGGAGAGCCTGGGCCGCAAGGACTCCATCGAGTGCGTCTACTACGAGCAGGGCGTGAAGACCGCTCGCGAGGCGGGCTCGGGCATGGCGAGCGGTCGCCGCCAGTATGAGCCGCTGCTCATCCGCAAGCGCATCGACAAGTCCTCGCCGCTCATCGCCAAGGCGCTCGTCGAGAACCAGGCGATCGACGCGAAGTTCAAGTTCTTCCGCCCGAACCCCAACGGCGACGGCACCACCGAGCAGTTCTACACCGTCGAGATCAAGCGCGGCCGCATCGCCTCGCAGAAGCAGATCGTGCCGGACACCATCGTCCCCGCGACCTCGACCGAGCCCCCCCTGGAGGAGGTCACCTTCGTGTTCCACACGATCTCGTGGACCTACACCAACGGCGGCGTGACCCACGAGGACACCTGGGATCAGAACCGCTGATCGCGGACTGACCTCGAGACCTCGTCCCTAGACCGTATCGGCCCCGCTCGCACGGCGCTCCCCCAGTCGGGAGCGACGCGCAGGCGGGGCCGACGGCTATTTCAGCACCGGCCCTCGAGGAAGTTTCTCACCAGCGCGTCGCCCTCCCGGGTGAGCACCGACTCGGGGTGAAACTGCACCCCCACCACCGGGCGCTCCCGGTGTCGCAGCGCCATCACCACCCCCTCGTCGGTCTCCGCGCACACCTCCAGCACCTCGGGCACCGTCGACCGCGCCACCACCAGCGAGTGGTACCGCGCGGCCACCATCGGGTTACCCACCCCGGTAAAGATCCCCCGGCCGTCGTGGCGCACCGCCCAGGCTCGCCCGTGCACCGGCTCCGGCGCCCGCTCCACCCGCGCTCCCCAGGCCGCCGCGATGCACTGGTGACCCAGGCACACGCCCAGCACCGGCGCCCTCCCCGCGGCGATCAGCGCGCCGCTCACGCCCGCCCTCGACGGATCGCCCGGCCCCGGGGAGATCACCACGTGCGAGGGCCGCCACGACCAGAGCTCGTCGGGCGAGCGCTCGTCGTTGCGCACCACCCGCAGCTCGACCCCGGGGCCCGCCACCCGGGCGACGAGCTGCGCCAGGTTGAAGGTGAACGAGTCGTAGTTGTCGATGAGGAGGATCACCGCGGCGACCGCCCGCCGACCCCGAGGCGCACTACGGCGCGGGGCGCGCCCGGCCGTGGGCGGTGTACATCGCGGGCGACCCGGTGCGCGTATCGCTCCACGTCGACCAGAGCTCGCCCTGCGGGGAGAGCGTGAGGCCGTTGTAGTCCCCGTGCCAGATCTGCGGGTTGCGGCTGCTGCTCAGGCGGAAGGGCCGGTCGCTGACCTGCTCGTTGCGACCGCAGGCCATCGAGGCGCCGCCCGGGCAGCGGGCGTACGCGACGGCGCCTTCGCCGAAGCGGTTCTCCATCCAGGTGACGTGCACGTCGTGGGTGACCGGGTCGACCAGCATCGCCGGGAGCATGTGCAGCGCGCAGCTCTCCGGGTCGTCGTTGACCTTGCGGTGCTGCCAGCTCTCGCCGCCGTTGGTGCTGGTGGCGAGGATGATGTCCCACGCGCCGGTGGCGTCGCCGCTCACGTAGACCACGTGCACGGTGTCGGCGCCGTCGAGCGCCACCGGGGGCTGCACGTAGACCGGCGAGTCCGTGGGGCGCGACACCACCCGCATCGCGTCGAGCGTGCGGAAGCCGTCGCGGCTGCGGCGGAAGAGCACGCGGTTGGCGGGCGATCCGAAGCGGGCGTTGGAGTCGGTGCCTCCGCTGCCGTCGCCCACGGAGAGACCCGACCAGGCGGCGGCGACCAGCGAGCCCGGGCCCGCGGCGAACTGGATGAGGTTGTGCGCCACGGTGCTGCCGGCGACGAAGCCGAGCGCCGCGAGGCGGACCGTGGGCGACCAGGTGGCGCCGGCGTCGTCGGAGCGCTGCACCACGAGGTCGGCGTTGCGGGCGCCCTGCGCGAGGTAGCCCAGGTAGAGCACCGACGGGGCGCCGGCGGTGGCGCCCGGGGTCGAGAGCAGCCAGGGCTTGTCGCAGATGCCGCCGGTGCCCTGCGGGCAGATGCCGGCGGGGTCGACCTGGCGGGGAGTCGCCCAGGTGGTGCCGTCGTCGCGGCTCTCGGTGATGCGGACGTGCACCGCGGTGACCTGCGAGCTCAGGTTGCGCTGCAGGCCGATGAAGGTCATGCGCAGCACGCCGTCGAGCCCGTAGTCGAGCACCGGGTCGCTGGAGCTGTTGAAGGTCGGGTCGCGCACGGTGCCGTCGCCGAACCACTGCGTGCCGGTGCCGGGATAGCGCGAGGTGCCCATGTAGATCTGGCCCCCGACGCTGGCCGAGATGTAGCTCACCGCGACGTGACCGTTGGTGGGGTGTACGGCGACGTTGCCCTCGGCCTCGACGAAGCTGTCGAGCCGCGGGCCGCTGGCATCTCCGTTGGGTCCGGTGAAGGTCACCCTCGGGAGGGCCGGGGCGGTGCGCTCGCCGGAGGTGCCGACGGTGAAGCAGGCGGAGTCATCGGGGCGCACGCCCGGAGGCGCGTCGTTGACCTGGCAGACGCGGCCGGCGCCGCCCTCCGCCGGGCGGCAGACGTAGCCCTCGGCGCGGCGGCAGTCGTCGTTGGTGGCGCAGGTGCGCATGCACACCGGGAAGCCCTGGATGCGCCCGCAGGTGGCGTCGCCGGGGCATCGCGTGCCCTGGCAGACCGACACGCAGTAGCCGTTGCGGAAGCCGATGGCGGTCGACAGGCAGACCTGGCCGCTGCTGCAGCTCCCCTGCACCGGAGGGAAGCTGGCGCCCGGGGACTCGCAGGGCTCGCCGATGCCGCTGGGCATCACGCCCACGTCGACGGGCGCCGCGGGGACGTCGACCGGCGCGGGAGCGTCTACGGCGATGGGCCCGGTGTCGACGCCGGCGTCGACCGGCGTGGGCGCGACGGTGGTGGTCTCGGAGCAGGCTGCGAGGGAGGCGAGCAGACCCACCAGGGTCCACCGTCGTTGCGGGGTCGTGCGCATGAACTCTCCGTCGCCGGTGGGATCCGATCTACGGCGGCGCGGGGACCATTCACCATCCGGGGCGCTTCATCAAGGCTTCGCGTCACCGTCGAGCGATCGGAGGCCCAGCGACTCTCGCACCTCGGTGACGATCATCACCGCGAGCCGGTCGTAGAGCTCGTTGCCCTCGGCCGCGCTGCCCAGCGAGGGCGAGCCGAAATAGCCCCGCTCGCTGCCCATGGCCTTGAAGGTGACCTTCCCCTCCCGGATGGCCTTGGAGAGCGAGATGGGTACCGGGGCGAGCGAGGCCCGCACGTCGTCGCGCACCAGCTCAGGGCGCGCGGCCAGCACGAGCGAGGTCTCGTAGCTCCCGGCGTGGCAGTCTCCCCGGCGAAACTCCTCGCTCAGCGTGCGCCCCCAGCGCTTCGTGAGCTGGTTGGGAAACACCGCCCCTTGCACCGCCGCGACCGCCGCGGCGAGGGCCTCGACGTGCTCGGGCTCGAGGTGGTTGTTGACCACCACCACCCGCTCGAACCCGGCGGCGCGGTAGGCCTCGCAGAGCTCTCGCACCACCGCGCGGGTGGTCTCCGCGGAGAGCGAGATGGCGCCCGCGAACTCCGACGCGTAGCGGGTCACCCCGTAGGGGAGCGTCGGGCACACCACCGCGGCGAGGCCCTGCGCCCGCAGCTCGGCCGCGGCGCGGAGGCAGGCGTGCTCGGAGAGCAGCGCGTCGGTGAGCAGCGGCAGGTGCGGCCCATGGGGCTCCGTGCTCCCCACGGGCAGCAGGGCCACGGGGTGGGGCTGACGGAGCAGCGCTTCGACGTCGGTGGTGGCGAGCTCGGCGAGGTGGAGGAGGGTCATCGTTGCTTACCTGCGACTGTAAAGCCCGGGAGATGGGCTCACCCACGAGAATCGTCTGTGCCGGGTTGTGCCTGAAGCCGCAGCGGGTGTGGCGATCGGGAGGCAGTGTCACGAGGATTGTCGCGAGAACGCCTGAGGGGCACGAGAGCTGCTGTGGGGGTGCGCCGAGGGAGATGAAGACCATGCGAGCTTGGATGGGTGTGACCTTGGGGATGGCGGCGCAGCTGGTGGCGGTGGACGCTGCGGCGTGCGGGGGGTGCTTCGGTCCGCCGCCGCCCACGCCGCGCGACGTGCAGGTGGTGACCGACCATCGGATGGTGCTGTCGCTCTCGTCGACACAGACCACGCTGTGGGACCAGTTCCAGTACAGCGGCCGGCCGTCGGAGTTCAGTTGGATCCTGCCGATCCGGTACACCGCGGGGCTGCGCATCGCCATCGCGGACGACGGCTTCCTCAGCTACGTCAACGCCGTCACGGCCCCGCGGCTCTTGCCACCGCCCTTCCCCTGGGCGCCCTGTCCCTTCCCCCCCAGCGCGGGGGGCTTCGCCGACGCCTCGGCGGCCAGCGACGCCCCCTCGGCGGACAGCGGCGTCACGGTGCTTCGCATGGAGGTGGTGGGCCCCTACTCGGTCTCGGTGATCCGGGGCACCGACCCGATGGCGATCCGCACCTGGCTCCAGGACAACGGGTACAGCGTCCCTCCGGCGCTCGGTCCGGTGATCGACTTCTACACGGCGATGAACATGGACTACATCGCGCTGCGGCTGAGGCCCGACCCGACGGGCCTGGTGCCTCGGATGCAGCCGGTGCGGGTGACCATGGAGGGCTATGTCCCGCGGTTGCCGCTGCGGATGATCGCCGCGGGGGTGGCCGACAAGGTGGGGCTCTCGCTGGTGGTGTTCAGCGACGCGCGCATCGAGGCGAGCAACTTCCCCAACGGCGAGCTCTCCGACGGGAGCTTCACCTGGGACTGGGCCGGGCCCCAGAACCCCGCGCAGGACTACCTCGACGCCTTCAACGCGCTCAACCGCTCCAACGGCAACCGGCTCTGGCTCACCGAGGTGGCCAGCCGGACCAACGTCGGGAGCTGGTTCATCCGCCGCACCTCACCCCCGCCCTCGGCGGACGCGAGCGTCGAGACCACGCCGACCGATCCGATGGACGACCTGCGGGTGATCACCTCGACGCTGACGGCCGACCCCTATGTGACGCGCTTCCGCGCCGACCTCCCGGCGATCATGCTCGACCGCGACCTGGAGCTCGGCGCCAGCGACCGCGGTCCCCGCAGCGGGCTCTACCAGTACGCCCGGCAGACCAACGTCCCGCCGCGCCCCATGTGCCTGGGTCCAGGCGATGGAGGGTTCATCCCCAGCGACGTCCTGGTGGTCCCTGCGACGGACGGCGGCGTGGTTTCGCTCGATGGGGGTGGGGCGACGGACCTCGGAGCAGCGACGGACGCCGGCAGCGACCCGATCGCCGCCACCGCGGAGGGCGGGGCCTCGTGCTCGGTGGGCGCCCCCGGAGCGCGGAGCACCGGATGGGGTGCGCTCGCGCTCGGAGCGCTGGCCGCCGTGGCGCTGCGACGGCGTCGTCGGTAGGCGGTAGGGGGTAGTAGCTGGCGCTGCGGCGGGGGGAAGGGGGCCCCGCCGCAGCGCGGGGAGAGGTGCTCGATCAGGTGCGCGCGGCCCAGGCCGAGCAGCCGCCTGCGGGGTTGATCGGGCCCTTCACGACCTCGCAGCCACCGCACGCGGCCTCGCCGGCGCTACGGAAGAGCCTGCACGAGCGGCAGGGCTTCGCGGGATCGGTCGCATGATCGACGTACTGCAACGCCGTGCGGGTCTGGACGTCGGCGGGGGTCAGGCCCGTGGTGCTGGTACAGCTCAGCTCCTTCTTGCCGCAGCCCTCGACGGCCGCGGCCACCGGCGCGAGCACCAGCAGGGCGAAGCCACCACCCACACGACGAAGCACGGAACGACGATCGAGGTTTGAATCAGACATACCTGGTGGACCTTTCCTGCGGGGCCCAGCGGCCTCCGCGACGTAGTACACGAACCTGCGCGGCCTCTTAGGGTCCCGAACTACGTTCGGGGAGGGGGGGAGAAGAAAGGATCAGCGAACGCACTCACCGGTCATGGTGTTGCAGCGCGTTCCCGCGAAGAAATTGCTGCAGAACAGGTTGCCGCCGAGCAGGTCGCAGCGGGGAGCGCAGACCCGGAAGGTGGTGTTCCAGCAGGTGTTGGAGGGGAAGGGGCCACCAGCGCCGACGCCGCTGCACTGGGCGCTGCCCTCGCAGGCGCACGCGAACTCGTCGATGAGCCGGTTGGAGTTGTCGTCGACGCCGTTGCAGCACTCGCCGCCGCTGGTCGCGCTGGGGCGGCAGTCCGAGTCGCTGCAGTCGCTCACCCCGTCGCAGTCGTTGTCGAGCCCGTCGGTGCAGGCGCCCACCCCCATCTCCCTGGCCGCGGTCGGGCGGCAGCAGGTCCGCTGCGCCGCGCACCCCGGGTCGGCGCAGTCGAGCAGCCCGTCGCAGTCGTTGTCGATCCCGTCGGCGCAGCTCCGGGCGTCGCCCTCGGCGCCCGTCGGGCGGCAGCAGGCGCGGGTGTTGCGGCAGTCGATGTCCGCGCAGTCGGCCTGGCCGTCGCAGTCGTTGTCGCGGCCGTCCCTGCAGGTCAGGTCGCTCGACTCCGGCGCAGGAACGCACCGGCACGTCGGGTCGGCCGCGCAGTCGGAGTCGGCGCAGTCGGTCTGGCCGTCGCCGTCGTCGTCGCGGCGGTTGTTGCACACCTCCCGAGGCGTGCCCTCGGCGATGTTGAGAACGAAGTTGCCCCGCGCCTCGGCGCCGAAGCCGTCGACGAAGACGTAGTACACGCCAGCCGTCGCGGCGAAGGTCACCCGGGAGGTGGTCCCGCTCGTGTCGTCGTTGCAGGCGAGCTGCGGACCCGACTCGCAGGGCGATCGGCGCACGTAGAGCACCGTGTCGAAGTTGCTGCCCAGCGTGTCGATGGTGAGCGTCGTGTCGCGCAGCACGCGCAGCGCGTAGACCACGTCGCCGCCCGCTCCGCCCGCGCACCCGGGGAAGCCCATCGTCACCGGGGTGAAGTCATTGCGGGCGCCGTTGAGGTCGCCCCTCGTGCTCGACGGAACCGTCACCACGATGGGCGCCGCGCAGGTGTCGTTGGGCGGCGCCATGGAGCACACCGGCAGCGGCGCGCAGAACATGTCCGCGCAGTCGATCTGCCCGTCGCAGTCGTTGTCGCGGCCGTCGGCGCAGGACATCGCGTCGGCCTCGGTGCCCGTCGGGACGCAGCTCGGGCAGAGGGGCGACATCCGGCAGCTCGGGTCGGAGCAGTCGGTCAGCCCGTTGCAGTTGTTGTCGCGGCCGTCGTTGCAGACCTCCGGCGAGGGGACGCAGGCGCACATCCCGAGGCCCGCGCACTCGGCGTCGGCGCAGTCGGCCTGCCCGTCGCAGTCGTCGTCGAGCCCGTTGGAGCAGGCGGCCGCGGTGACCTCCCGCCCGGTGGGCATGCACATCATGCAGAAGGGCGACGCGGCGCAGTCGGCGCGGTCGGCGCAGTCCGTGAGGCCGTCGCCGTCGTCGTCCAGGCGGTTGTCGCAGACCTCGCGGGTGCCCACCGAGACGTTGAGCTGGAAGGCGCCGCGGGAGGTGTTCCAGCCGTCGACCACGATGAAGTAGGTTCCGGGCTCGGCGTCGGGGAGCACCAGGCGGGAGTTGGTCCCGGAGCCGCCGTCGTCGTCGCAGGCGATGGGGGCGGTGGCGCAGTCGCCGCGAAACACGATCAGCGCCGTGTCGTAGCTGCTGCCCTCGGTGTCGATGGTGATCGTCTGCCGCGTCGGGTTGCGCACCACGTAGACCACGTCCGGCGCTCCCATCCCCGCGCAGGCCGGGGTGAAGTCATCGGCCGCGTTCATGGTGGTGCCGCTCGCCCGCCCGGGGACGCTGATGATCCGCGCGGTGGCGCAGGTCTCGTTGGTCACCCGGCAGGCGTCGGTGGGGGCGCAGGCCGGGTCGGCGCAGTCGGTCGCGCCGTTGCAGTCGTTGTCACGGCCGTCGCCGCAGACCTCCACCGGGGCCGTGGGGACGCACATCGCGCAGCCCGGGGTGCGGGCGCAGAGGTCGTCGGCGCAGTCGAGCCGCCCGTCGCAGTCGTTGTCCACGCCGTCGGCGCAGGCCATCGGGTTGTTCTCCGGGCCGGTCGGGACGCACATGTTGCAGAGCGGGGCGGTGGCGCAGTCCCGGTCGGCGCAGTCGACCAGGCGGTCGCAGTCGTTGTCGAGCGCGTCTCCGCAGCGCTCAGGACCGCTGGGGATGCACATCCCGCAGGCCGGGGTGGCGGCGCACATGACGTCGGCGCAGTCCGAGCGTCCGTCGCAGTTGTTGTCCCGGCCGTCGTTGCAGGCCTCCGGGGCGCCGGGGTTCACCGTGCGGTCGTTGTCGTTGCAGTCGCGTCCGCCCGCGCAGGACAACGGGGCGAAGCCGTCGCTGTCGTTGTCCGTGGGGCGGGTGATGCAGGCGCGCCGGGCCTCGTCGCAGGAGTCCGTGGTGCAGGGGTCGCCGTCGTCGCAGCGGATCGCCATCTGCGGGACGCACCCTCGGCCCGCGAGGCAGCGCTCGACGCCGTTGCAGAAGCTGCCGTCGTTGCAGGCGTTGTCATCGGGGAGGTTGACGCAGCCGCGGCCCGGGACGCAGCGGTCGGTGGTGCAGGAGACGCCGTCCGAGCAGGCGAGGGCAGTGCCCCGGGTGCAGCGCCCGGCGGAGCAGCGCTCGGCGCCGTCGCAGGGGTCGCCGTTGTCGCAGTTGGCGTCGCTCGCGCACTCGACCGGGGTGCAGTCCCGCAGCGGGTCGCAGAAGGCGGGGGAGATGCAGCGGTTGTTGTCGGGGGCGAAGACGCAGCCGCGGCCCTCGACGCACTGGTCGACGGTGCACACGACGCCGTCGTTGCAGGCGGGCGCGGGCCCGGGGACGCAGCGGCCGGACTGACAGCTCTCGACGCCGTTGCAGGCGAGGCTGTCGTCGCAGTCGCGGTCGGAGAAGCACTGGGGGACGGGGACGTCGGGGCGATCGGGGACGATGGGGACGTCGGGTGTGTCAGGGCGATCGAGTGGCACATCGATCACGACATGGGCGTCAGGGACGTCCTCGGGGACATCGAGCTCCGAGCGGCCGCACGCCGCGAGGGCGTAGCTGGCGACGAGGGCACCGGCGAGCGAGAGGACGTGGCGCTTCATGGGTTGACCTGTAGGCGAAGGGTAGTCGGCGCGAAGGATCGGTTTGGCCCCGGAGGATGCGCCATCGGCGCACGGCGGGCGAACTCTCTGACAGCGGGGCTTAGCAGGAGGTGAGCCGGGGGGAGCGGGGGGTGCTCAAGGCCCCCCTCTCAAGGTCTCAAGGGACACTTGATCGTCGCCCCACCCATGCCTGGGGTACGGCGTGCGGCCTCTTCATCGACGTGCAGCGCCTGACCCCAGGCAACATCAGGTGGTCACCTTCGCGCGACGCGAAGGTTGCAAGGGGACGGGGAGGCGCGACGTGGGTTCAGGTGCGGAGTGAGCGCGGCGACGGCGAGGGCAGACGCGGCGACGGTGAGGGCGGGCCGTGCGAGGAGTCCGACGGTACGACCGCGAGGCCGGCGGCGAGGAGTCCGACGGTACGACCGCGAGGCCGGCGGCGAGGAGTCCGACGGTACGACCGCGAGGCCGTCGGCGGGGAGTCCGACGGTACGACCGCGAGGCCGGCGGCGGGGAGTCCGACGGTACGACCGCGAGGCCGGCGGCGACCAGAGCCAGACCCTGAGCGTTAGCGAGGGGGAGCGACCTATCACGCCCTCCCAGCGCGGAATTCTGATGACGCCTCTGCCCGGAAACCGACCACGTTTCCGGACGACGACTGGCAGCGTGAGCGGGCTCTCCCCCTCGCTAACGCTCAGGGTCTGGCTCTGGTCGCTGACGGCCTCGCGGTCGTACCGGGGACTCCTCGCTGACGGCCTCGCGGTCGTACCGTCGGACTCCTCGCTGACGGCCTCGCGGTCGTACCGGGGAAACGATGGGGGCTCCGCCGCGGTGTGTAGAAGGGAAAGGAGAGCGGGGTGGCCGCTCAGGGCGGGATGAGGCTGTACACGCAGCGATCGCTCGTGAACCCACCAGGACCGCCGAGGTACGTCGAGTAACCGCCGGGAACGCCAAGGTACATTGAGGGGCCGGTGGTCACGTCGTCGAAGCCATCGCGGTTGGCATCGAGGACCTCGACGTAACGAGCCACGGGCGGCCTGGTGGTTCCGGCGGCGGCACAGCCTGGGAGACCGTAGAAGACAGGCGAGTTCACCCCGCGGGCGAAGCTCGCGGCCACCAACGACGAGATGAAGTAGTTGAGGCCGTCCCTGCCTATGTGCAGCAGGTCCATCCTCCCGTCCCCGTCGAAGTCGCCCGAGTCCACGCTTGTATACTGGTGGCTTGGGTGGAAGCCAGAGGCTTCCCACAGCGAATCCGAGGCAGGAATCGTCCACCCATCCTGGGCCCCAAACCGTACCGCATCAGCGCGGTCGGTACGGGAGAGCTGGCTGTGGCTCACGATGTCCCCATAGCCGTCTCCGTTCAGATCGAAACTGAATCCACAAGACGTAGGAACGTACCCGGGCGACGCGGAAGGGACTACGACGTCGCGGAAGGTGGAGGCAAAGCGGGGCGCGCCGCCACGAATCACCGTGCATGTGCTTTGCGCAAACAACCTGAAGCCTCCCTGCTCCCGGGTCAGTGTGTGCGAGCCGACGAGGTCGCCGTAGCCGTCGCCGTCGATGTCGCCGCTGATCCCCAGGGAAGCCGATTCGGTGTCCACCGTCGCATCATCGAAGGGCCTGCGCGGAGGGGGCAGCGTCACCTCCTGAGGCTCCCCCGGCGCACCGGAAAGGCGGACTGCCGGACGAGTCCCGCGCACATACTCATCCTCGACGCCGTCCCCATCAATGTCTTCGAGGAAATCCACGACCTCGCGCCCGGTGTCGACTGCCGGCACGACGAACTCCCACACGGGCGAGGACGACGCCGCCACGGACGCGCCGCGCCGGGCGAAGAGCCGCCAGAAGTGGACGCCGGGCGTGAGCGCGAGGTCGGGACGGTGCTCGTCCCCCGTGAGGTCGCGCGTCGATTCGACCCGCGTGCAGGCGCGGTCAGCGCAGAGCTGTAGCCGGACGCCGTCCACGCCCGAGGCGCGCTGCCAACGGAAGCGTGGCCGCTGCACGCCCAGGATGAGAGTGGAGAGCGGCGCCAGGGGACGCGCCTCGACGCTCGCGCAGACGCCGCCGATGCAGCGCGTGAGGGCGCCGCATCGCACGTCGCACGCCCCGCAGTGGTCGTCACGGAAGTCGATCTCGGTGGAGCATGGCGGGTCGCTGCCGCAGCTCGCAAAGCCCGGGCGACACGTCCTCACGCACACGCCCCCGGTGCAGACGGCGTGGGACGTCATCCCCCCGGCCAGGCACTGGAGACCGCAGACGCCGCAGTTCATCGGATCGGCGAGGACCGGGATGCAGCGCGTCGACGTGGGATCGCAGCGCCTCTCGCCTGCCTCGGGGCACGGCGTCTCCGTGCACCGACCGAGCGTGCAGGTCTCGTTCAGGCCGCACCTTCGCCCGCACGCTCCGCAGTTCGCAGGGTCGCTCTGGAGGTCGAGGCAGGTCGAGCGCGAGCAGAGGGTGAGGCCCGCGGGGCATGCCTGGCAGCTCCCATCGACGCAGCGCTCGGTGTCCCCGCACACGCGACCGCAGGCGCCGCAGTTCGCAAAGTCGTCGAGGCGGTGGGAGCACCTCTCCGTGCCGAGTCGACCGCAGGTGCCGAAGCCGTCTGGACAGGGAACGCAGCGTCCGCCGACGCAGCGGGTGTCGGCGGAGCAGGCCGTGTCGCAGCCGCCACAATTCACGTTGTCGCTGGTGAGGTCGACCGAGCACCTCGCCGCGTCGGCCCGGCCGCAGGTGGCGTAGCCCTCGGCGCACGGGACGCAGCGTCCGCCCGTGCAGCGGGAGTCCGCGGAGCAGATCGTGTCACAGCTCCCGCAGTGCCGGTTGTCTGTGTCCAGGTCGATGATGCAGGCGAACATCGACCCACAGCCCGCCCGGTTTCCGGCGCAGGCGCAGCGACCGGCCACACAGGGGAGCACTGGCTGGGCGATCCCGTTCGAGCAGTGCACGTAGGGCGCACCGCAGTTGTTGGGATCGGAGAGGAAGTCGATCGGCGGGCGGTCGATCACCGCGGCATCGCGCACCACGACCGGGACATCGGGATGATCGATCGCGTCGGCCACGTCGACGGGCGCTGCGTCGCCCGCCCCCCCGGGCGCGGGAGGCGCCAGACACCCCGCGAGGAGGGCGGCCAGAGCCCCCACAAGGCCGATGCGCCACACCATGACGGACCTCGTTGCGCGCGGCCCTCCCGCGGTTCAGCCGCCCCCCCGCGACCTCAGGCCGTCTTCGGCGTCTTCTTCCGCGGCTTCTTGGCCTTCGGCCGCTTGAAGGCCGCGTAGGCCCGCTCGCGCCCCGGGACATCGCCCGTGAGGTAGCGCCCCGCGAGGCCGATGCGCGCCGCGCTCGCCACCAGCAGCGTCACCACCCGACGGAACAGCTCCCGCTTCTCCGCCGCGTCCTTCGACGGGGTCAGGCGCTTCACCGCGGCGCGCAGCCCCGGGAGCGCGTCGTGGAGGCGCTTCACCGCCGCCGCCTCGCCCTTGGGGAGCGACGCCAGCCACTCCCGGTGCGCGTCGCTGTCGGCCAGCGCCAGCAGCTTCTCGGTGTCATCGAGCGCGTCCACCGGGTCGGTCGGATCGCCGCGCCGCAGCCCCGTCAGGAACGCCCGCCCCGCCGAGTCGTCGGCGAAGCGCAGCAGGAGGGCCCGGTCGAGCCGCCGCTGGTCGGCGCGCACCGCCCAGAGCAGCGAGCGCTCGGCGTCGGTCTCGGTACCGGCGGCGCTGATGCGCAGCACCCCGGCGATCTGCACGTACTCCTGGGCGAGCGCGACCCCTGCGGCGAAGCGCTCGAGCTCGGCGACCGTCAACGGCCCGCCGAGCAGCGGCACCAGCAGCAGCGCCCCGGCGTCCTTCGCCGAGAGCCTCGCGAGGTTGTCGGCCCACACGAGCCAGGCCGCCACGTTCGACGGCGGCCTCCCGACTTCCTTCGCAGGCAGGGCGTTCGCCGCCGCGATGACCGCGCCGCGCGATGCCTCCGAAGCAACGTTCGCAGCGCCCTTCCGGGCCCCTTCCTTCGATTTCGCCATGCGCCGACGCTAGACGAGCGTGCGTCGACTGTCACCAGCTTGCGTAGGCCCCAATACGGGCGTGCGTCGAGGGCTACGGGCGTGCGTCGAGGGCTACGGGCGTGCGTCGGCCCCAGACGGGCGTGCGTGGGGGCGAATCGGGCGTGCGTGGGGGCGAATCGGGCGTGTGTCGAGGCCTACGGGCGTGCGTCGGCCCCAGACGGGCGTGCGTCGGGGCTGAACGGGCGGGCGTCGGGGCCGGCGCTCGGCCCCCTCACCGCGCTGCCGCGCGCCCTCACCCCCGCGGGGCGGGGGCAAGGGCTCAGGTAGCTGTCAGGTTCGCGCTCGGACCGAAGACGTCGGAGCCCTTGCCCCCGCCCCGCGGGGGTGAGGGCGCGCGGCAGCGCGGTGAGGGGGCCCCTCCCCCCCTCTCACCCCACCCGATCGACCTCCGTCCGAAACGCCACCCCATCCTCCCCACCGCCGTGCGTCTCCTCGATGAGCCTGCGGTGCAGCAGCTGCGTCGAGAGCACCCCCACCACGGCCATGTTGTCGGCGTTGCTGAAGCCCGCGTCGCCGCCCTTCGCGGCCACCCTCCGGGCCTTCTCCATCAGCGCCGTCACCGCGGCCGCATCGAAGACCCCCACCGCCTTCAGCGCCCCCTCGGTGGTCAGCGCGCGCACCCACTCCGGGGCGTCCGGCGCGGTGAAGCACGCCGCGTCGGGGGCGCGGTAGGGCTGCTTCGGGCGCTCCAGGATCTCCCTCGGCAACACCGCCGCCGCCGCCCGCTTCAGCACGTGCTTCTCGTCGAGGCCCCGCAGCTTGAAGCGCGCGGGCATCGCGTTGGCGAAGGCCATCACCTCCTTGTCGAGGAAGGGAAACCTCCCCTCGACGGAGTTGGCCATCAGCATCCGGTCGCCCTGCGACGCCAGGATGTACGGGTTGAGCAGCGTCACCACCTCCAGGTACTGCGCCTGGGCCAGCGGATCCCACCGGGGGAAGTCCGAGGGCAGCGAGGCCACCAGCGAGGCCACCGCCGCGGGACGCGCATCGGCCGCCATGCGAGCGCGCATCTCGCTGGAGAAGAAGCGCTGCAGCGCCGACGCGCTCGTCCACCGCGGACCGTGCGAGAAGGTCGGATCCTCCGGGTGGTCGATGCCCCTCGCCCAGAACTGCAGCGCGAGGCCCCGCGCCGCCGCAGGCGACCGCGCGAGCCAGGGATAGAGCCGATCGAAGAGCTTCGGCCGCAGCTTGGACTGCGGCTGCCTCGACCAGAAGCGACGCACCTTCGCCTCTCGGAAGAGGTCGTAGCCGCCGAGCATCTCGTCGGACCCCTCCCCCGTCAGCACCACCTTCAGCCCCGCTTCCCTCACCAGCTTCGACAGCAGGAAGAGCGGCGCAGGACCCGTGCGAAGCAGCGGGCGCTCGGCGTGGGCGATCACGTCGGGAAACACCCGCGCGATGTCCGAGCGCGACGCCACCACCTCGGCGTGGTCGCTGTGCAGCCGCTCCACCATCAACCGCTGGTAGGGGGTCTCGTCGTACTCAGGGTCCTCGAAGCGCAGCGAGAAGGTGTGGAAGCGGCCTCGCACCGCGTCGCGCGCCAGCCACGCCACGTAGCTGCTGTCGATCCCGCCAGAGAGGTAGGCGCCCACCGGGACATCCGCCCGCAGCATCCGAAGCTCGGAGGCCTTGTGGAGCCGATCGCGCAGCCCCGCCACGGCCTCGTCGAGCGTGCAGGAGTCCGCGTCGCGAGGGGCGTCGCCCTGCACCCTCGGGTACTCGGGGCTCCAGTACACGTGGTCGTGGCGAGCGCCTGACTTCGTGTAGCGACGCACCACCCCGGGGGGCAGCTCGGAGATGCCCGTGAAGACCGAGGTGGGAGCGCGCGAGGCCCAGAAGGTGAAGGTCTCCTCGATGCCCCGCACGTCGAGCTCACGGGGCACCTCCGGGTCGGCGAAGATCGCCTTCACCTCGCTGGCGAAGCGCACCCGGCCGCCGCCCTCGTGCACGAAGAGCGGGCGCACGCCCACCCGGTCGCGGCAGAGCACCAGCTCCTCGGAGGCGGTGTCCCACAGGGCGATCGCCCACTGGCCGTTGAAGCGAGCGAAGGCCTCGATGCCCCACTGCTCCCAGGCGTGGAGGATCACCTCGGTGTCGGAGTGCGTGCGGAAGACGTGCCCCGCGTCCTCGAGCTCGGCGCGGAGCTCTACGAAGTTGAACACCTCGCCGTTGAAGACCAGCCAGCGGGTGTCGTCCTCGTTGGCCATGGGCTGCTGCCCGCTGGCGAGGTCGACGATGGAGAGCCGCGCGTGCCCCAGCGCCGCCCGCCCGTCGCGGTACAGCCCGAACTCATCAGGACCACGGTGGCGGATCGCCCGCACCATGGCGCGCACCAGCTCCCTCGACGGGGGCGGGAGCGCTGCGGAGAGATTCACGATCCCGGCGATGCCACACATGGACGTTCTCAGCCCCCTTCAGGAACGATCGGTCAGCGTACCGCCGCGTCTTGCAGCGCGCCCACCCAGCCCTCGTGCATGCGCTGCTGGGTGAAGCGCTCGAGCACCCGCCGGCGCCCCGCGGCGCCCATGCGGGCCCGACGCTCGGGGTCTCGCAGCAGCGCCACCATGGCCGCCCCCATCGCCGCGTGGTCGCCCCTCGGAACGAGCTGGCCGGTGACCCCGGGCGCCACGATCTCCGGGTTGCCGCCCACCTCCGTCACCAGCGCCGGCCGCTCGGAGAGCATGGCCTCCAGCAGCGTCACCGAGGTGCCCTCGGAGAGCGAGGCCATCGCGAAGAGGTCGCTCGCCGCGTAGATGGCCGGGATGTCCCGGCGCACCCCCGCGAAGACCACCCGGTCGCCCACGCCCAGCTCCGAGGCGAGGGCGCGCAGGGGGGCCTCGTCGCCGCCGCCCACCAGCAGCAGCCGGGCGTCGGGGAGCTCCCTCGACGCGACGGAGAAGGCGCGCACCAGGGTGGGGTGATCCTTCACCGGGTGGAAGCGGGCGACGCAGGTGATGACCTGCGCCGAGGGGTCGAGCCCGAGGCCCGAGCGCACCCCCGCGGGGTCGAGCGAGGCGCGCAGCGAGGGGTCGAAGCGCGAGGGGTCGACGCCGTTGTAGACCACGTCGATGCGCGACGCGGGGATGCCCTCGTTCTCCACGAGCAGGCGCTTGATGTACCCGCACACCGCGACCACCCGCCGGGTGTACTGGAGGAAGATCAGGTTGTTGGCCGCGACCCGCTTGGGGCGGCGCACGTCGGGGTAGTGACGGCCGTGCTCGACGAAGACCAGCCCGGGGCGGTGGCGCATCGGGCCGAGGGCCATCGCGGCGTAGGAGTAGGGCGTGTACTGGTGGGCGCAGACCACGTCGGGGCGCACGTCGGCGATCAGCCGGTGGAGGTCGACGGCGACCTGGGGCTGCAGCCCGCTGGTGCGCCCCAGCACCTCGACCCGCACCCCGTCGGCGCGCAGCGACTCGCCGAGCGGACCGATGCCGTCGAGGCACACCACCACCTGCGAGAGCCGGTCGCGCGTGGCCTTGAGGAAGTCATGCACGAGCACCTCGGCGCCGCCGAAGGTCATGCTGTGGAGCACATGGATCACGCGCATGGGGGGAGTGTTTTCCCAGCTACCGGGGGCGTCGAGCCGCCCCGATCGCCGGTACCGTGCGCGACCGCCTCGCGGGCCGTCAAGGCTTCGGCGCGGAGCCGAGGGCCTTTCTCTTGCGGTGCCCTCAAGGCTGTATCTAAGCTCCGCGCGTTTCTGGCGGGCGAACGGGTGGCACGTGCATCCTCGCCCCTTAGAGGAGAACGCAGCTCGTGAAGACACTCAAGCCTCGTCGAAATTACGCGGTGCTCGCCGCGCTGCTTGGATCGATCCTGCCATCCGTCGCCGGGGCTCAGACCGTAACGGGATGGGCCCTCGATCGGTATGAGCCCACGACCACGGGCGACGTGTTCTTCATGTCCGAGCACCCCTGGTACTCGTCCACCCGGGCCTTCTCCGTGGGCATCGTGGCCGACTACGCGGCCAACCCCCTGGTGTTGCGCCAGGAGTTCGCCGCCGCGGACGGCTCGACCACCTCGACCACCACCAACATCGTCTCCGGGCAGTTCGTCGGCCACCTGGGCGCCGCGTTCTCCTTCCTCGACCGGGTGGGCCTCGGCGTCTCGATGCCGATGTCGTTCTACCAGGGCGGCACCGCCTCGCCCGCGGGCACCAGCTCCCTCGGCCCCGCCTCGGGCGTCGGCGTCGGCGACCTCCGCCTCGGGGCGCGCGTCCGCCTCGTGGGCCACTCCGACCGCGACCCCATCTCGCTCCACGTCGGCGCCAACCTCTGGGTCCCCATCGGGTCGCGCAGCAACAACACCAGCGACGAGAACGTGCGCTTCGAGCCGCGCCTCACCCTCGCCGGCCGCGCCAGCATCATCCGCTGGTCCGCGGGCGCGGCCTTCCAGGTGCGCGGCAACATCGACGCGGTCAACCTCGCCATCGGCAACGAGCTGCGCTTCAACGCCGCCCTCGGCTTCGTCGCCCTCGACGACAACCTCACCATCGGCCCGGAGGCCTACGTCTTCTCCGCGGTGCGAGACCTCCCCGCGGGCCACGGCCAGGGCAGCGCGTCCTTCCAGACCGGCCAGTGGGGCGGCGAGCTGATGCTCGGCGCGCACTACCTCATCGCCGACACCGTCCTCGTCGGCCTCGGCGGCGGCGTCGGCCTCGAGCGCGGCTACGGCATCCCCGCCGGGCGCGGCCTCCTCTCCGTCGCCTACGCCCCGGTCACCCGCGAGGCCCCCGCGGCGCCGGGCGACCGCGACCACGACGGCGTGCTCGACCGCGACGACATCTGCCCCGACACCCCCCAGGGCCCGCACCCCGACCCCTCGCGCCGCGGCTGCCCCCTGCTCGACACCGACGGCGACGGCGTCTACGACAACGAAGACATCTGCGTGACCGTCCCCCAGGGCGAGCACCCCGACCCCACCCGCCGCGGCTGCCCCCTCCCCGACAGCGACGGCGACGGCGTCTTCGACCCCGACGACCAGTGCGTCACCACCCCGCAGGGCGAGCACCCCGACCCCGATCGCCGCGGCTGCCCCGACGGCGACCGCGACCACGACACCGTCCTCGACCACGGCGACGTCTGCCCCGACGTGCACCGCGGCCCCTTCCCCGACCCGGCCCGCGTCGGCTGCCCGCTGCCCGACCGCGACCATGACACCGTGCCCGACGCCACCGACGCCTGCCCCGACGTGCCGGGCGCCCCGTCGGAGATCCCCGCCCGCAACGGCTGCCCCGTCGGCGGCGTGGTCATGGACGGCGGACGCATCAACATCCTGAGCCCGGTGTTCTTCGACACCGACCGGGACACCATCAAGCCGCAGAGCTTCCCGATCCTGTCGCGCGTCGCCGACGTGCTGCGGGCCTCCGGGTTCATCCGCCGCATCCGCATCGAGGGCCACACCGACGACCGCGGCGACCACGACCACAACGTCGACCTCTCCAACCGCCGCGCCATCTCCGTGATGCGCTGGCTCACCGAGCACGGCATCGACGGGACCCGCATGGAGGCCCAGGGCTTCGGCCCCGACCGCGCCATCACCTCCAACCAGACGGTGGTGGGCCGCGCCCGCAACCGCCGCGTGGAGTTCGTGATCCTCGACCCCGCGCAGCCGGAGAACACCATGACCCAGTCCGCGGCCACCGCCGACCCGGGTGAGATCCGCGACACCGGCAGCCGCCGCCGCGCCCCGCGCTGATCGCTCCTCCGCCCTTCCCGATCCCCTCCCCCCGCTCCCTCCTCGTCGACACCGCGCGCTCTCCTGCGCTAGCGTGAAGTCCTGCTCATGGCCGCGAAGACCGCGAAGAACGAACGCTCCCTCGGGTGGGTGCCGCTGGTGGTGATGTCCATCGTGTACGGCCTCTGCACGTACTTCGCGGACGCCATCGGCCCGCTCACCTCGGCGCCGGGCTTCTATCGCATCTCCGAGCACACGCCCCCGCCGATGCGCGGCTGCATCATCCCTCGCGCCAGCCCGTAGCGGAGGGCCCTGGACGCGGGGTGTCCCGTACACCAGACACAGGATTCGGGGAGGACCCTGTGAGCATCATCGCGCACCTGACCGACATCCACATGGTCGAGCCCGAAGCGCGACGCCCCGGAGGCCTCACGGCCGCGGCCAGGCGGGGCTTTCTCAACCTCGGGAGAGCCATCGACGAGGGGGGCCGGCGACGCTCCTTCGCCGAGGCGCTGCGCCGGGCGATGGCCCTCGGCTTCGATCACCTGGTGGTGACCGGCGACCTCACCGAGGAGGGCACCCTCCAGCAATTCGAGGCCGTGGCCTCGGTGCTCGACGAGGCGGGCGTCAACCCCGCGAGGGTGACGCTGCTCCCTGGCAACCACGACGTCTACGCGCACGCCAACTCGTGGCTCGACGCGCTCGAAGGGCCCCTGAAGGCCTACGCCCGCACCAGCGCCCCGGGGATGCTGGTCGAGCTCGCCGACCTGGTGCTGGCGCCGGTGTCGACCGCGCGCGCCCAGCGGTGGTGGCGCTCCGCGGGAGAGGTCTCCACGCCCGAGCGGCGCTCCATCGCGCACGCCCTCCAGACCGCGGCGAGGCGTGGCGTGGCGGCGCTGATCGCGCAGCACCACCCGCCGACCAGGGTGCACCGCGCGGCGTGGCACTGGTTCGACGGGCTGCTCGACCACGCGGCGATGCGGCCGGTGCTGCGCGCGCTGGAGCACACCTACGTGCTGCACGGCCACCTGCACCAGCGGCGGGACGACCGCTTCGAGGGAGAGAGCCTCGCGCACATCTTCGGCGCCGCGGCGGTGGTCGAAGACGCGGGGGCGCTCCGTCGCTATGAGATCGTGGGCGAGACGCTGGTGCCCATCGAGCTCGCGGCGATCTGAGCGCCCCACGAAGAAGGGACCGATGGAAGCCCACCACACCGTCTCCAGGGCCGAGCGAGCGCGGCTCTCCCGCGCCCGCTCGGGCGTCGTCGTGGCCATGTGCCTGCTCGCCTCGCAGGGCTGCCTCTCGTCGAGCTACCGCGTCCCCCAGGAGGAGCTCTCCCGCCTCGCGCAGACCGCGCCGGAGCAGCGCTGGCAGGCCGTGCGCGTCACGCAGCGGGTGCTCGAGTCCGACCACCCCCCGGCCAGCGTGGCGCCGGTGCAGGTCGACGCCCCGGTGATCCTGCTGCCCACGGTGTTCTGGTATCGGGGGCGCTCCTGGGGGGTGCCCGGCCACTGGCGCGGCAACCCCAGGGCGGGGCGCTTCACGACGGCGCCGGGCACCGCGGCGCCGGGCGTACCGCGATCGGGTGGGCGCTCCGGCGGTGGCGGTGGCGGTGGTGGCGGTGGCGGTCGGAGCGGCGGCCCGGACCCGGCGATCGTGGCCGTGGCGGTGCTCGCCGCAGCGGGGATCGTGTTCGTGCTCGCGGGCACCGAGGGCGCTCGCTACGACGGCTGGGTCGGGCTCCCTCCGGACGAGGAGGTCTACCTGGAGTACCCCGACGGCTCGGTGCTCTCGGTGCCGCTCTCGGCGCTCACCCCGGAGCTGGCGGCGGGCGCGGTCGCCGCCACGATCTACGAGGGCTACGAGGGGCGCTACGTCCGCCTCGGGCGCGCGCCGCTCAACCGGGTGGGCTTCACGCTGCAGACGGGGCTGCTCACGGCGATGGTCCCCCACACCGGCGCGGGCGCGAGCGGCTCGGGCTTCGGCATCGGAGGTCGAGCCTTCTTCGGCGGATTCCCCTTCGCGCCGCTCGGCGTCGGGGTGAGCGCCGACGTGGTCGCGGGCCAGGCCGGGAGCCTGCTCGCCCTGGTGGGCCCCGAGCTCCAGGTGATGCCCGTGCTCTGGGCCGGCGTGTACCTCGGGTCGGGCTGGACCTCCCTCACCGCCGACGACCACTCGGTGCGCACCGGGGGCTGGTACGTCCGCGGCGGCGCGATGCTCGAGCTGCCGTTGACCACCCGCTTCGCGGCGAGCCTTCGCGCGGGCCTCTCCCGGCTGGACTACGGCTCGGCCGCGGGCGTGCTGCTGATGCCCGAGCTCTCCCTCGGGCTCTCGCTCTACTGAGTTCCTCAGCGAGACCAGCTCCAGCCGATGGTGGCGCGCGGCAGCACCCCCATGAAGCGGAGGGGATCGTCGCCGAGGGGCACGCAGAGGTCGAGGCCGACCATCATCGTGGCGCCTGGGCCGCGGTTCCATTCGAGGCGCGCGCCCACGTCGAGGTAGGCGAAGCTCGGTCGGGTGTCGACCAGCAGCTTGCCGCCCCCCTGGCCGTACATCGCCCACTGCACCGTCGGGCCGACGAGGAGGGTCAGCGCCGCGGAGGTCCATCGGCGGGTCACCATGGCCGTGACCTCGGTGGAGAAGTCACCGCCGAGGAAGGCGCCCTGGTAGGGCAGCGCGAAGAAGAGCGCGCTCGGCTCGACCCCCAGCGCGAAGGACCACCCCCCTCGGCGAGCGACGGTCAGCCGAAGCTCCAGGCCGACGCGGTGGGCGACGAGCGCCACGGTGTCGTAGCGCACCCGGAGGTCGAGGTGATCGGAGAGCCCTCGGACGAACTGCGCGGAGGCCACCGGCAGCGGAACCACGGGCGTACCGCCCACCTCCGGCCCGAGGAGCAGCACGCCCCCGGAGAGCAGCGTGGAGCGCACCCCGTGAGGAATGGTGTCGGCCGTGTCGACCGGGGTGAACGCGAGGACGAGCGCGAGCGGGACGATCAGGGCGGAGGCTCCCGGTTGAGTGCGGCGGCGACCACGAACACGTCGCCGACGTCGTAGAAGTCCACCGCGAGGAAGTTGGGAAGGTGGCCGCTCTCGCGCATGCAGCGGCGCGCGCGGTCGAGCAGCATCGGGTCGTGGTTGACCTGCTCGGCGAGCTCGCGACCCGCGACCGGAGCGTTGAGGAAATGGTTGAGCACGAAGAGCGGGTTGCGCGCGTCGCCCCGGTTGCCGGCGCAGCTCATCTCCGCCGGCGAGCTGAACGCGTAGGCCGTCTCCCACGAGTGCTCGTAGAGGTTCTGGTACCACCCGGGCGAGCCGCCGCCGCTCTCGGTGAACACCACGAGCCGACGGCCCGAGGCGATCATCTCTCGCAGCTTGGGCCACGGCGCCCCGCGGGGCTGCGTGTGAAGGTAGTCCCCGAGGCCGCTGCGCGACACGGCCTCGGCGGTGTCCTCCGCGGAGACGTGGCTCTCGATGAGCAGCGTGACGACCTCGTCGGGGTTGCCGTCGAGGAAGGCCCTCACGCTGCAGAGCCCGTCGACGAGCGGCCGCCGCCCGATGCGACAGTCGTCGTGGCAGAGGTAGGCCTCGCCCCGGTAGTAGTGCGTGTCGAGCATCAGCGCGCGGATGCCGTCGCGGAGCCCGCGGTCGATGGGGTGCCGCTGGTTGGGCACGTACCAGCCCTCGTCGGCGTTGGACATCGCGTTGTGCGCGGTGGGGTAGACGACCTGGTCGTAGCGACGGTCGCAGAGGGCCTCCGAGCCGTTGCAGGCGCGCACGCTCGCCGGGTCGCGGAGGCGCGCTCCCGCGTCGGGCAGCCGGGGGGCGTGGCAGGCGCCGAGGTCGGAGCCGTCCATGCAGGCCGCCACCAGCGAGGCGAGCGCGAGGGCGGCCCGGGCGCAGAGTGACAGACCCCCCGAGGGTCGGGTAGGGCGTCCCCTCGCACCGGGGCGCCTGGCGCTGGCAGGTGTGAGGGTCACTGCCCTCCACCAACTAGGGGAGCTCCAGCGTCGGGTCAAACCCCCGGATTGCTCTCGAACAGCAATGACATCCACGCCTATCCGACCCTCAGGTCGGCGCATGGAGGCGGGGGTGATCCTCAGCCCTTCAGCCAGAAGGCCGTGAACGCGTCGCCGCCGTCCTCCGGGTCGGCCGCTCGCGAGGCGCGCACCCAGGGCGATCGCTTGAGGTGCTCTCGCACCGCCAGCTTGAGCGCCCCGGTGCCGTGCCCGTGCAGCACGTAGCCCGTGGTCGACCCCTGGCCCAGCACCCGGTCGAGGAAGGTGTCCACCATCCCCAGCGCGTCGTCGGCGCGCAGCCCGCGCACGTCGCAGGTGTTGGACTCCAGCCGCAGCACCCGCTCCAGCTCTCCCGGCGCCTCGCTCGCCGCCGAGGAGGGAGCGCGCCCTCGGACGACCTCCGCCGCGCCCGACTCCTCGCCCGCGTCGAGCTGCACCTCGTCGACGGCCACCATCAGCTTCAGCGCCCCGGCCGCCACGCGGAGCTGCCCCCGCGACGGCGCCTCGAGCACCTCCACCGTGTTGCCCAGCCTGGGGACGTAGACCTTCATCCCAGGACGAAGCTCCTCCTCGCGCACCTTGCGACGCCCCGCCCCGGCGGGCTTCAGCGCCTCCAGGCCCCGGCCCAGCGCGCCGTCGATGGAGGCCAGCTTCGCCACCTCGTTGACCGCCCGCTCGACCTCGCGCACGTCCTCCTCGCCCACCTTCTTGCGGCGCAGCTTCGCCTGCGCGTCGCGCAGCTCTTCGCGAGCGCGGCGCAGCAGGCCCACGAGCTCCGAGCCCTCGCGGGAGAGGCGCTCCCGCTCCTTCACCCGAAGCGCGTGCTTCTCGGCCTCGAGCTCGACCCGCAGCGCCGTGATGGCCCGCGACTCGTCCTCCGCCGCAGCGCGCGCCAGGCGGGTCGCCCGCTCCTCGTCCTGCAGCCGTCGCAGCACGTCCTCGCGGCTCCCGGCGTGCTCGGGAAGGAGCCCCCTCGCCCGCTCGACCACGTCGTCTGGAACCCCGAAGCGACGGGCGACCGCCAGCGCGCTCGACGCCCCGGGGACGCCCATGGTGACCGCGAAGGTCGGGGCCATGGTCGCGAGATCGAAGCCCACCGAGGCGTTGACGAAGCGCTCGTCGCGCACCGCCAGGGTCTTCAAGAGCTCGTAGTGGGTGGTCACCGCCACCGCCGCGCCGCGCGCCGCGAGGGTCTCCAGCACCGCGGCGGCGAGGGCCGAGCCCTCTTCCGGGTCGGTTCCTCCGGCGAGCTCGTCGAGCAGCACCAGGGCGCCGGGGCGCACGCCGCGCAGCACCACCGCGAGGTTGCTCACGTGGGCGCTGAAGGTCGACAGGTTGCGCGCCAGCGACTGGTCGTCGCCCACGTCGCAGAACACCGGGTCGAACCAGCCCACCCGGGAGCCCTCCTGCACCGGCAGCGCGAGGCCCGCGCGCACCATCATCGCCGCGAGTCCGAGGGTCTTCAGCGCCACGGTCTTGCCGCCCGCGTTGGGGCCCGACACCACCAGCACCCTCCCCGCCCGGAGCGCGAGGTCGTTGGGCACCGCCCCCCCGGTCGAGAGCGCCAGCAGCGGGTGCCTCGCCCGCCGCAGGTCGAGCACCGGCTCGGACTCGGGCTCCACCGCGATGGCCTTGAGGTCGTTGGCCAGCGACACGATGCCGCCCAGCAGGTCGGCCACCACGCAGGCCTCGTGGGCCTCCTCCAGCCCGGCGATCTCCGAGCGGCAGCGCTCGGCCAGCTCCATGAGAACCCGGGCCTCCTCGCGCTCCATCTCCGCGGTGAGCACCTTGAGCTGGTTGCCCAGCAGCACCACGGGCCGGGGCTCGATGAAGAGCGTCGCGCCCGAGCCCGACGAGCCGTGCACGATGCCCGGCACGCGGATGTGCGAGTCCGAGCGCACCGGCAGCACGTAGCGGCCGTCGCGGAGGGTGTAGAAGCGGTCCTGGAGCACGGCGGCGTACTTCGCCATGAACTCCTCGAGGCGCTGCACCACGCGCCCTCGCATGTCGTGCACCTGCCGGCGGCAGCGGGCGAGGTCGGCGCTGGCGCGGTCGGCGAGCGTGCCGTCGGGGTCGATCGCGAGGTCGAGCGTCGAGAGCAGCCGGTCGAGCGCGGGGTCGCTGTGGAGCGCGGCGGCGAGCGCCGGGTGCGTCGCGCGGCGGGCCTGCGACCAGCGGCGGAGGGTGTGCGCCGTGCGCATCGCCTCGCGGAGCTGGTGAAGCTCCAGGGAGGTCACCTCGGCCACGCGGTCGATGCGCAGCAGCACGTCGGTAACGTCGGGCAGCGGACCGGTCGGGATCGGGTCTCCATCGCGGCTGGCGCGCAGCGCCTCGGCGGTGCGGCGCATGCGCTCCCGGGCCTCGTCGAGGGTCTCCGAGGGCGCGAGGTCGCGGGCCCGTAGCTGCGCCTGGACGCTCTGGCAGCGCGACGAGAGCTGCGCCGTGAGCGCGGGCCATTCGAGGTCGTGGATGGATTTCGTGGACGGTTGCATCGTCGGTCTCTCGTGCAACGACGGCGGTACACCGCGTCGAGGCGTCTCAGGTTACGGGTATGGGTAAGAGTGAGGTGGCGGGTGATCACCGTAGGAGGGCCGCCAAGGACTGGGGGGCGCCTACGGTGTGTCGATCGGAGCGCCGGAGGGAGTAGCAAGGCCCGGGTGCTTCGGCAAGGTGCCCGCCCGGTCAGCCCCGCCGCGAGCCCAGGAGCACCCCTCGCTCCATCAGCTCGGCGAGCAGCCCGGCGAGGCTCTCGAGGAAGACCGCTCCGGCCGACAGCTCGTGCCTCGACAGCACCGAGCGCACGGCCCCGGTCGCGGGCGTCACCCCGTCGTCGAGGGCGTCGAGCACGTCTGCCGCCATCGGGGTGAGCTCCAGGGTCTCCACCGTGTGCAGCGTCGAGTGACGGTGCAGCAGCAGCGCGCGGGGGCGCTCGAGCAGCGCGCCGTCGACGAGCTCCCAGCGAAGGCGCAGCCGGCGGTGCGTGGGGTCGAGCGCGGCGGGCAGGTCCATCGAGAAGTCGGCGAGGCGCGAGGGGTCGAGGCGAGCGTCGGAGAGCCCGACGTGGTGCTCCGCGAGGTCGTGGGAGAGGGCCTCGGCGAGCCACCCGGACGGCGTCGAGAGCCCGTCGCCCTCGGTCGCGCGCACCCACCGGGCGAAGGCCGGGGTCACCTCGCGCACGTAGCGGGTGCTCGGCGGCGCGCCCTCCAGAAAGCCCGTGAACCACCCGCCGAAGCGCTCGGTTCCGGCCGCCACGAGGGTGCGAGGGAGGCCCTCGATCACCGCGGCCCAGAGGCGCCCCCGCACCAGGTCACGGTAGACCTGCCAGCGACGCGCATCGCCGCCGAGGGTCGAGAGCGAGGCCTCGTCGAGCCGCGCCCCGAGGCACACCCGCGCGAGGGCCCGCTGCTGCTCGGTGAGGTCGCTCACGGGGCCGCTCCGCGCACGATGGCGTCGAGCCGGTCGATCTCCGCGGACAGCTCCTCGAAGGGAGGGAAGCCGTTGTCGCGCTCGAGCAGCACCGGCACCGGCCCGGTGCGAGAGAGGGCGAGCGAGAGCAGCCCGTAGACCTCGTCGCAGACCGCCTCGCCGTGGGTGTCGATGCGGAAGCCGTCCGCGCCGGTGAAGTGCCCCGCCACGTGGATCTGCACCACCCGGTCGGCGGGCACGCGGCGGAGGAAGTCCCTCGCGTCGGTGCCGTGGTTGCGGGCGTTGACGTAGGCGTTGTTGACGTCGAGCAGCAGCCGAGCGTCGCAGCGAGAGGTGATCTCGTTGAGGAAGTCGGCCTCGTCCATCTCCGCGACGCCGGGGTGCGCGTACCAGGAGATGTTCTCCACCGCGATGGGGAGCCCGAGGGCGTCTTCGAGGAGGCGCACCCGGTCGACCACCGAGCGAATACTCTCCTCGGTAAAGGGCAGCGGGAGCAGGTCGTGGAGGTGGGCGCCGTCGACCGCCCCGAAGCACAGATGGTCGCTGTGCCACGGGGTCTTCAACGCTTCGAGGAAGGCGCGCAGCGCGCGGAGGAAGTCGCGAGGCGGAGGGTCGCGGTCGCCGAGCGCCAGGCTGAGCCCGTGGGACACCGTGGGGTAGCGGGCGCTGGCGTCGGAGAGCATCGCCTCGAAGAAGCCGCCCCGGCCGATGTGGTTCTCCGGGGAGACCTCGATCCAGCGCAGCGTCGAGGGCGCCCGCTCCATCAGGTCACGGAAGAGCGGGGCGCGGAGCCCCAGCCCGACGCCCTCGACGCGCGCCATCGCTCAGCGGGGACGGCGCGCCGGAGCGGGCGCAGGCGTCGTGGCGGGAGCAGGCGCGGGAGCAGGCGCGGGAGCGGGCGCGGGGGTCGTGGCGGCGGGCGCGGGCGCAGGCGCGGCGGGCGCGGCGTCGGGCGCAGGGGCCGTCCCAGGGGCCGGGGGATGGTGCATCCCGCCGCAGCCACCGGCCTGGCCGCAGCTCATGGCCTGGCCGGCGCCCGGGGCGGGGGGAGCGCCCGGTGCAGGCGGAGCGCCGTGGCCGCAGGCGCCGCCGTGAGCGCAGGCGCCGCCCTGAGCGCAGGGACAACCCTGGCCGCAGCCACCGGCCTGATGACCGGGGCCGCCGGGGTGATGGCCGGGGCCGCCGGGCTGATGGCCGGGGCAGGCGCAGGCCGTGGTCGTCTGGGCCGCCACGGGGGGAGCGCTCGCGCAGCCCTGCGCCGCGAGGCCTCCGAGGGCGGCAGACACCATCACCAACAGCTTCGCTCGGATCTCGTTGTTCATGCTCGATCGACTCCTTCGTGGGACAGGGCCTCCCCCGTCTCGTGTCGGGGCGACAGTACGCCAGTGGGGGGTCTGCGGTTTCAAGCTTCTCAGGGCGCCAGCCATCGGCGCCCGGCCCAGGCGCCGAGCAGCGCTCCCAGCACCGGCGGCGCGAGGTGCGCGAAGAGGGTGTGGTCCATGTCCATCACCGGGCAGAGGAGGTGCTGGGCGAGGGCTCCTGCGAAGCCCGCCGCGAGGCCCGCCACGGCGCCGGCGGCCGTCGGGCTCACCACCGCGCTCCGCCTCGCCCCGAGGAACACCAGCCCCCCGGCGACCGCCGCGAGGAGCCCGCCGTGCACCGCGCACCACACCGTCGCCGCGCTCGCCGCCGCGCCCTCGAGATGCACCGATCCCTCCACCGGGACGGTCACCGTTGCGTTGATCGCCTCGTAGCCCGCGAGCGCCACGGCCACGAAGATCCAGCGGAGGCGCGCCGGGAGCCCGAGGCCGCTGCGCCCTCCGTGAAGCAGCAGCGTCAGCGCGATCGCGAGGCCGGAGAGCGCCGCCCCGAAGCCCAGGGCGATGCGCCCGACGGGCTGGTGCGCGAGGTCGGGGCGAGGGAGCACCGCCAGCCCCACCGCCACGACCGCGACGACCAGCGCCGCGAAGGGGAGCGCGCGTCGCCAGGGGCGGAAGGCAGAGACGGGTTTGTGGTCCCGACGGAGGGCCTCGCTCAGCGCGGGCGGCAGGGCCTCCTCCTCGACGGAGCCCGAGGCCGCCAGGGAGCCGAGCGCCCGGTCGGCGGCGACCATGGCCCGGCAGCCGTCGCAGGCCGCGACGTGGGCCTCCAGCGAGGCGTCGAGGGGCTTCGCCTCGGAGAGCGCGTCGACGACCTGATCGCAGCCGCTCATGGGGTCCTCCCGACGCCCAGCGCCCGGCGCAGCGCCTCGTAGCCGCGGTGCGCCCTCACCTTGAGGTTGCTGGCGCTCACCCCGGCGACCTCCGCGGCCTCGGCCACCGAGAGCCCGTCGACCTTGAGCAGCACGATGGCCTCGCGCTGCGGGGGAGAGAGCTCCCCGAGGCTGCGTTCGAGCTTCTCCAGGGCGTCGGAGGAGAGCGACTCGAAGCCTCGCGGGGAGCCTCCCTCGGAGGGCCCCTCGGGGAGCTGGCCGTCGTCGCTGAGGGCCTCCGGCCGGCGGCGGCGGTAGCGGAGGTGGTCGAGCCAGGTGCGGCGGGCGATGGCGAAGACCCAGGGCTCCACCGGTGCGCCGGCGCGGTAGGTCTCCCGGGCCTGGTGCACCTTGAGGAAGGTCGTCTGCGCGAGGTCGTCGGCCAGCCGGGGGTCGCCGCAGAGGCCGCGGAGGAAGCCTCGCAGCCGTGGTGCGAGGCGGCGGTAGAGCCGCTCGAAGCCGCGCGCGTCGCCCTGGAGGAAGGCTTCCATGCACGCCTCCAGCGGGTCGTTGCGATCGTCGGCGGCCATGAGCGCGCGCGAACGTACCGCAAGCCCGGTCGCGAAGGTGTGGAGGAGCGGAGCAGACACCAGGAGGGAGTGCGCCGCCGGAGGGGAGACGGTTACAGCGAGAGGAGCGATCGGCGAGGAGTCCGACGGTACGACCGCGAGGCCGTCAGCGAGGAGTCCGACGGTACGACCGCGAGGCCGTCGGCGAGGAATCCCCGGTACGACCGCGAGGCCGTCAGCGAGGAGTCCCCGGTACGACCGAGAGGCCGTCGGCGAGGAGTCCCCGGTACGACCGCGAGGCCGTCAGCGACCAGAGCCAGACCGCGACCGTCAGGGAGCGGGTGCGACCGACCACGCCGCCAGTCGTCGTCCGGAAACGTGGGCGGTTTCCGGGCAGAGCCGCGTCAGAATTCCGCGCTGGGAGCGTGGTCGGTCGCTTCCCCGCCCTTACGGGCTGGGGTCTGGCTCTGGTCGCTGACGGCCTCGCGGTCGTGCCGGGGATTCCTCGCTGACGGCCTCTCGGTCGTACCGGGGACTCCTCGCCGACGGCCTCTCGCTCGTACCGTCGGACTCCCCGCCGACGGCCTCTCGGTCGTACCGTCGGACTCCCCGCCGACGGCCTCTCGGTCGTACCGTCGGACTCCCCGCCGACGGCCTCTCGGTTGTACCGTCGGACTCCCCGCCGACGGCCTCGCGGTCGTACTCCGACACTCCAGTCCCGCCGACCGCAAGGCCTTCGCCGCCCTCATCGCGCCCGTCGTGAAGGACAAGACCCTGCGCGGCGCGGCGACCTTCAAGCTCATCGCGTCGCGCGGCGAGCAGGGACCGCTGGTCGAGTCGCGCGTCCCGCGGAAGGACCTACAGCGCGTGGCGGGGCTGCTACACAAGGGCCGCTGAGCGAGCGCTACGGGGTGAGGCAGCCGAGGTTGCGGTCCCAGAACTCGTTGGTGATCAGCCCGTGGGGGTCGACCAGGTGCTTGAGCGCCCGCAGTTCGTGCACGCCAGCGCTCCACATGGTGTCGAGGTCCGCGACCTCGGCCTCGACGGTCTTGCCCAGGTAGATCTTGCCGCCCAGCCGGGCGCAGTGCGCCGCGAGGGTGCGGTACATCGCCTGGCTGCACGCCCAGCGCTCTCCGTTGCGGTCGAGGTACGCGACGGTGAACACCATGGTCCGGTCGTCGGAGGTGGCGGAGAGCGGGTGATGCCGCAGGTCGCGCGGGGCGTAGAGCAGGTCGACCAGCGCCGGGTAGTGCTCCACATCCCGCACCTCCTCGTCGAGCGCCTGAAGGAACTCCGCGGCCCGGTCGGGGTGGATGCAGTACGCCTGCTCCGCGGCGGTCATGCGCCAGCGGGGCTCGGCGTAGCGCTTGGCGCGCGCGTCGGCGTCCTGGAAGAACGCGAAGTCGTCCACCGGGTCGAAGGAGAGGGCCTGGCAGTTGGAGAGGTGGTAGTTGATGTCCTGAAACGACGCCTCGCCGCCGGGCTCGACGAAGCCGTACTCGCCGAACACCCGCATGAAGCTGTCGCGCCGGTTGAGCAGCCCGCGAGGCTTGCCCACGTGCGACTCGGGAAGGTACTTCGTGCGGCCGATGAGCCCGCGCATCGTGCGGCCGGGGTCGCGGGCCCACCAGAGGGTTCCGAAGATGCCGTCGGGGGTCTCGAAGTTGCCGTCGTCCTCGGGCACCGGGGGGCAGCCGAGCGGAGCGTCGGGGGGAAGGTGCTTCGACTCGAAGCGCAGGTCGCGGAGGTAGTTTCGGACGACCTCGTTGCCTTGCACCCTCCGTCCGAGGGTCTGCACCCGGGTCTCCGTGCGCACGCAGAGGGGGGAGCCCGGAGGCGCGATGCGGCGCAGCGCGTAGCGGGCGCGGGTGACCACCCCGAGGTAGCCCTGCGCCCCGGGGACGGCGTGGAAGAGCTTGTACTCCAGGCTCGTGGGGGCCTGGCCGGGGTGGCAGTCGTAGATGCTTCCGTCGGGGCCCACGAGGGTGAACTGCCGGAGGTAGCGCTCCTCGCGACCCCAGCGGGCCGACATGCGGGAGAAGCTGTTGGCCGCGAGGCCGCCGCCGATGCGGACGAAGGACGCCGACGGGGCGCAGTAGGGCACGAGGCCGAGGGGCAGCGTGCGGTCGAAGACCTGCTGCCAGGTGGCGCCCGCGCCGACGGTGAGCGTCGGCCCGCAGGGGTCGTCGAGGTCCACGTTGACCGTCGCGAAGGAGGGGTTGTCGAGCAGGATCACCGTGTCGTCGTTGAGCGACTGGCGGTCGAGGGAGGCGCCCCCTCCGCGGAAGGTCAGCCGACGCCCGTGCAGGGGAAACTCCCTCAGCGTCTGCCGCAGGTCGGCGAGGTCGAGCGGTCGGAGCACCGTCGACCGGCTGGAGTCCATCGAGTTGTACGACCAGAGCACCTCGCGGCAGGAGGGGTCGCCCGCGCCGCCCGCGTAGCAGCGGGGCGGCCGCAGCGCCGAGGGGACGCACGCCGCCGGCAGCGCGCCGAGCACGCCCAGCCACTGCCGCCGTGAGAGGAGCCCAGGGTCAACGCGCTTCATGAGAGTAGGGGCTCCCTTCGCGGGGCGACGGGCGGACGCCGCCGTCGGGCGGGGCCTCGTCCGCGAGGGTCAGGCAGGCGCGGTCGGTCGAGTCGGGCGCGGCGAAGGGGCAGCCCCGGCGCTCGGGCCCCCGGGCGGAGTGAGCGCCCGCCGCGGCGCAGGGGCAGACGTCGCGCGCGTCGGGCACGCCGTCGCCGTCGGCGTCGCGGTCGGGGCAGCCGTCGTGGTCGTCGAGGCCGTTGAGGTCCTCCGGCAGCGTGGGGCACTGGTCCGCCGGGAAGAGCAGGTCGTCGTGGTCGGGGTCGCCGCGCTCGTCGGGGCAGCCGCGGAGGGAGGCCGTGCCCACGACCCCGAGGCACTCGTCGGCGTCGTCGCCTACGCCGTCGCGGTCCTCGTCGCCGGGAGGCTGCCACTGGAGGCCGATGGTGACCCGGTGCGATCCGTCGAGGAGCCCGCCGTAGCCGCACGCGCCCCCGACGGTGATGGTGAAGGGACCGACGCGCCGCTGCGAGCCGAAGCCGAGCTCCACCGCCGCAGGGCCGTCGAAGAGGTCGCGCCCGTCGAGCGAGGCGACGAGGGTGAGGTAGGGCGACCCGATGGTGTTCACCATGGTGAAGGCCAGCAGGGTGCCGATGTCCGCGAAGATGGGAGAGAAGGCGCCGAGGAAGCCGAGCACCGCGGCCACCGGGTGACGCAGCCCGATGGAGAGCACCAGCCGGTCGCGCTGCGCCACGCCCACGGGGCAAGAGATGTCCGATGGGGCGCAGAGGGCATCCTGCGCGGGCCACGCGTCGCCGAAGGCCAGGAGGTAGCCCACCGAGGCGACGAGCCCATAGCGGAAGGAGCGCAGCTCGAAGGCGGCGTCGAGCCTCGCGGTGGGCGCGCCGTGGCCCGCGAAGGGGACCCCGGAGGTGGGCGCGGTCGCGGCCAGCTCGAAGGCGAGGCCGGTGCTCCAGTTGTGGGAGCAGCGCCCCTGGCGGCAGGCGTTGCCCGTGGGGAGCGTCGGGCCGATCGCGCTGCCCGCCGTCCGAGGGACCCAGCGCACGAGAGCGCGCGCGTCCCCGAGGCCGGGCGGAGCGATGTCCGCCGAGGTGGCGGAGGACTGGTAGCCCGCCACCGGGAGCTGGAGGCCGAGGGCCCATCGCCTCCCGAGGCCCACCTGGGTGCTGAAGGTGCTGAGGAAGCGACCGCCGACCGCGCCGGGCACCGGGTCGTCGAACCACTCCAGGGCCATCCCGAAGTCCACCTGCCCCCGGTCGGGTGCCACGGTGCCCTCGATCGCCGGCAGCGACGAGGGATCGACCGAGAGCGTCGGCACCCACGAGGCCCCCGGGTGCGAGAGCGCGGTCGACGGCGACAGCAGCAGCGCGAGCGCCATCGCCCTCCGAAACCGGGTCACGCGGGCCACGTCCCCGGCGCGAGCATCGCCGCCATCCTGGGGACGTTGACCACCCCCTGCCCTGCCAGCGCCTCGTCGGCCTCTCGCAGCGCCTCCGCGTCGCCCTCGAGCGCCGCGCGCACCCGCCTCGCCACCGCGGCGTGCACCCTCATGTCCGCCGCGTCGAGCAGCCGCGCGGAGCTCGCCAGCGCCTCCGCCGCCCCGGCCCGATCGCCCCGCAGCGACGCCACGCCCGCGCGCAGCAGCCCCGCGAGCCCGTCGCCCCAGAGGGTGGACTCGCGCTCGCACCGGGCGGCCTCGGAGAGCGCCACGCGCGCGTACCACCAGCGCTCCGGAGGGCTCCACGCCGAGGCCGCCACCGAGAGCGCCGCGCGCCCCCGCAGGTAGCGCATCTGGATGCGAAAGGCCTGCACCCGCAGCAGCAGCGAGCGCTGCAGCGCGATCCAGCGCCGGTGCAGCGCCGCCCACGCCGCGCGGCCGTCCCCCTCGTAGAGGGCGACCTCCACGGTCTCGTGAAGCTCCACCAGGTGCACCGAGTGGAAGCCCGCGTGTGACCAGTCGGCCACGCGCCGCAGCCCCCGCCTCGCTCGCTCCGGGTCGTCCGTCGCCAGGCCCGCCACGCACTCGAAGCGGATGAGCGCCAGCGTCTCGGTGTAGCGGTCGCCCCGCTCCCGGGCGTCGTCGAGCATGCGAGGGAGCTCGTCGAGCAGCCCCCGCCAGTCGCCGAGGTAGTAGCGGGCGTCGAGGCGGAAGATCATCGCGGTGCTGCGCTCCCAGGCGACGCCGCTGCAGCGCCCCTCGATGATCTCGAAGGCGCGGCCGAAGGCGTCGTTGGCGAGCGTCCAGCGCCCGGCGCCCCAGGCCGCCACGCCGGTCATCACCTCCGCGAGGGCCAGCGCGTCGGGGCAGTCGATGCGCTCCGCGAGCCCCCTCGCCTCGCGGAGCATCCGGTCGGCGTGCGCCCGGCCCCTGGGGCCCGCCATCGCGTGGAAGCCCGCCTCCATGGAGAGCGCCTGCGAGAGCCGCACGGGCTCGCCGAGGTCGAGCGCCAGCAGCAGGCTGAGCGAGTGGAGGCTCGCGGCGCGGGTGGGGTCGATGACCGAGATGCCCGCGGCCACCGACCAGCAGGCGTCGAAGCGGGCGAGCCGCGCCGGATCGCAGCGGGAGGCGTCGCGGAGGGCGTAGGAGGTGCCCCGGGCGACGATGCGGGCGCGGTGGAGCAGCAGCGAGGCGAGGCTGCGCGCGGGGGTGGCGGGGAGCGAGACGCCCACCACGTCGAGCACGCGAGAGGCCACCGCGAGGCCCTCGTCGATGTAGCCCGCGCGGAGCAGCTGCTCGGCCGCCCGTCGCTCGCAGTCGACGCGCTCGTCGGCGGCGGCCCCCCCGGCGGCGGAGAGCCAGGCCTCGGCGGACTCGCGCCCACGGCCGGCGCCGGCGAGGGCGAGGGCGAGCTCGCGGTGCAGCCCGCGGCGGGCTTCGGGGTCGTGGCGCCCGAGCTCCAGGGCCCGGCGGTAGAGCCGCGCGGCGTTGTCGAAGGCGAGGGCCTCGGCGGCGCGGCGGGCCGCGAGGGCGACGTAGTGGGCGGCGCGCTCGGAGGAGCCCGCGGCGAGGTGGTGGGCGTAGAGCACCTCGGGCTCGGGGTCCCGCTCGGACTCCCAGGCGAGGGCGAGGCGCGCGTGGGCGGCGCAGGCGTCGGCCGGAGCGAGGCCCGCGACGATGGCCTCGCGCACCCGATCGTGGAAGGTGACCAGCAGCGCGCCGTCCTCGCCGAGGGAGCGCACCAGGCTCCCGGAGCGGAGCACCGAGAGGGAGGCGTAGGCGTCCGCAGCGCCGACGGCGCGGAAGGCCACCGAGGCGGGGAGCGCGCCGCCGGAGAGCGCCACCAGCTCGACGAGGCGGCGGGCCGACTCGGGCACCCTCGCGACGCGGGCGCGCACCACGTCGTCGAGGGAGAGCCTCGGGGCGAGCGGCCCTGCCTCGAGGAGGTGGCGGCCGAGCTCCTGGACGAAGAAGGGGTTGCCCAGGGACTCGGCGGCGACGCGGCGCGCGGCCTCGGGGTCGTCGCGGCCGAGGCTCAGCGTGGCGAGCGCGGCGCAGGCGTCGGGGGCCAGCGGCGCGAGGTCGATGGCGTGGGGCTCCATGCCCAGGTCGGCGTCGAGGAGGGCGCGCACGCAGGGGCTGCCGGTTCTCCCCTCCGGGCGAAAGGACAGGATGAGCTGGAGCGAGCCGAAGGAGCCCGGTCGGAAGAGTTCTCGAAGGAGCTCGGCGCTGTCGGCGTCGGCCCAGTGGAGGTCGTCGAGGGCGATGACCACGGGCAGGCCCCGGGCGACCCGGAGGAGCAGCGCTCTCAGGCCCGCGGCGGCGGCGCGGCGCACCTCCCAGGGGTCGATGGCGATGGGCCCGGAGCGGTGGCGGACGGGAAGGATCCCGGGCACGGCGCCCAGCGCGGGGAAGAGCCGGGTGAGGGTGGTGACGGCCTGGGAGAGGGCGGCGTCGACGCTGTCGGGGTCGTCGCGCAGCCGGGCGATGAGCCCCTCCAGGACGCCCTCCAGGGCGTTGTAGGGGACCGACTCGCGCTCGTAGCAGCGGCCGCCCAGCACCAGGGCGAGGCCGTCCCTGGAGAGCGCCGCGAGGTGCTGCTGGACGAGCGCGGTCTTGCCGATGCCCGACGGGCCCGACACGGCGACGAGGACCGCGGCCCCCGAGGCGGCCCGCTCGAAGGAGGCGCGCAGCGCGGCGGTCTCGGCCCCGCGGCCCAGGAGGACGGGCGCCGAGGGGCGTGGCCGAGGGGCCGGAGGGGCGACGCCGTGGCCGAGGGCGCGCAGCACCTCGGGGCCGGTGGGCCGCTCGGAGGGGTCGGCGGCGAGGAGCGCGGCGCAGAGGGCGGAGAGGTCGTCGGGCGCGCCCGGGGCGTGGACGCGGGGGTCGGGCGGCGGGGCGAAGTGCTTGCGGAAGGCCACCTGGAGGGCCTTGCCCTCGAAGGGGAGCTGCCCCGTGAGGAGCTGGAAGAGCGTCGCCCCGAAGCTGTACCAGTCGCTCGCGGCGTCGAGGGGCTGCCCCAGGAGCTGCTCCGGGGACATGTACCCCATGGTGCCGAGGCCGAGGCCGTCGGCGGGCGGGGCGTCGGGGGTGAGGTCCATGACCAGGCCGAAGTCGAGCACCACGGCGCGGCCCTCCGGGGTCACCAGGATGTTCGAGGGCTTGATGTCCCGGTGGAGTTTTCCCGCGGCGTGAAGCGCGGCGATGGCCTCGGCGACCTGCACCAGCACCTCGCGCAGCCCGCGGGGGTCGAGCTCCGGGGGTCGCTCCGAGGCGCGGCGCACGACGCGCGGGTCGAAGCCCGAGTCGACGGTGGGCGGGACGTCGGTGGTGGCCAGCGACGAGGCCAGCCCCGGGGTGTCGTGGGCGCCTGCGCCGTGGGTGTAGCGCAAGAGGTCGACCCCCTCGACGTACTCCATGGTGATGCACCAGTCGGTGCCGTCGGACACCAGCTCGTGGAGCGTCACCAGGTTGGGGTGCGCCACGTCGGCCAGCGAGCGGAACTCCCGCTTCAGCATCCGCATGTGCGCGGGCGACGCGCGGCGCATGACCTTCACGGCGACGCGCTCGTTGCGCAGCCGGTCGAAGGCGTGGAAGACGTCGCCATAGCCGCCCGAGCCGAGCAGCGTCTCGAAGTCGAATCGCGCCCCCATCGGGGCTTTGACGGCGGACCGTCCGAGCATCGGCGCCGACTCTACATGATCGCCTCCCACGGACGGCCGCGCCCGTGCGACGAAAGCGCCCCATGAAGAAGGCCTCCCCCGATCCGACACCCCGACCTCCCAGCGGCTTCGTGCGCGTCCGAGGCGCCCGGGAGAACAACCTCCGCGACGTCGACGTGGAGATCCCCCGCGACGCCCTGGTGGTGTTCACCGGCGTGTCGGGCTCGGGCAAGTCGTCGCTCGCCTTCGGGACCCTCTACGCCGAGGCCCAGCGCCGCTACCTGGAGTCGGTCTCGCCCTACGCCCGGCGGCTCTTCGACCAGATGCCCGTGCCCGAGGTCGACGAGATCGACGGCCTCCCCCCCGCCGTCGCCCTCCAGCAGCAGCGAGGCACCCCCACCACCCGCTCCTCGGTGGGCAGCGTCACCACGCTCTCCAACCTCCTTCGGATGCTCTACTCCCGCGCTGGGACCTATCCCCCCGGCCAGCCCATCCTCTACGCCGAGGGCTTCTCGCCCAACACCCCGGAGGGCGCCTGCCCCACCTGCCACGGGCTCGGCCGGGTCTACGAGGTGACCGAGCGCTCGCTGGTCCCGGATGACTCGCTCACCATCCGGGAGCGCGCCGTCGCCGCGTGGCCCACGGCCTGGGGCGGACAGAACCAGCGGGACATCCTCGTGACCCTCGGCCACGACGTCGACCGTCCCTGGCGGGAGCTGCCGAAGAAGACCCGCGACTGGATCCTCTTCACCGACGAGCAGCCCGTCGTCCCGGTCTACGCGGGCTTCACGCCGGAGGAGACGCGGCGCGCGGTCCAGCGCAAGGACGAGCCCAGCTACATGGGCACCTTCTCCAGCGCGAGGCGCCACGTACTTCACACCTTCGCCAACTCGCAGAGCGCCCAGATGAAGAAGCGCGCGCTGCAGTTCATGCTGAGCAGCGAGTGCGGCGAGTGCCGCGGCAAGCGGCTGCGCCGAGAGTCCCTCTCGGTGACCTTCGCGGGCTACGACATCGCCGACCTCTCGCACCTGCCGCTTCAGCGCCTCGGGGCGATCTTCCAGCCCTACGCCGACGGGACCGCCTCCGACGAGGCCGCCCAGGAGGCCGAGCACCCCGAGAAGTCCCTGGTGATGCGCCGCATCGCGCAGGACCTCGTGGCCCGCGTCGCCGTCCTCCTCGACCTGGGTCTCGGGTACCTCTCGCCCGAGCGCAGCACCCCCACCCTCTCGCCTGGTGAACTCCAGCGGCTGCGCCTCGCGACGCAGGTGCGCTCCAACCTCTTCGGCGTGGTGTACGTGCTCGACGAGCCCTCCGCGGGCCTCCACCCGGCGGACACCGAGGCGCTGCTCCGGGCGCTCGATCGCCTCAAGGCCTCGGGCAACTCGCTCTTCGTGGTCGAGCACGAGATCGACGTGATCCGCCACGCCGACTGGATCGTCGACGTCGGCCCCGCCGCGGGAGAGCACGGGGGGCGGGTGCTCTACAGCGGTCCGACCGAGGGATTGCGCGGCGTCGAGGCCTCGCAGACCCGGCGGCACCTCTTCGAGCCGCCCTCGCTGCCTCCCCGCGCTGCTCGCCGTGCGCGGGCTCAGCTCTCGCTCGAAGGCGTCACCCGCAACAACCTCCGCGGCCTCGACGTGTCCTTCCCGCTGGGCCTCTTCACCAGCGTCACCGGCGTGTCGGGCTCGGGCAAGTCGAGCCTGGTGAGCCAGGCCCTGGTGGAGCTGGTCGCGCAGGCCCTCGGCCACGAGCTGCCGGGCGACGAGGAGGAGGGCGAAGGCCTGGAGCGCGCCGCGGTGGCGCCGGTGGGCGGGCGCATCCGCTCGGGGATGGAGGGGGTGAAGCGCCTGGTGCGCGTCGACCAGCGCCCCATTGGCCGCACGCCCCGCTCCAACCTGGCGACGTACACCGGGCTCTTCGACGCCGTGCGCAAGCTCTTCGCCTCGACGAAGGCCGCGAAGGCGCGCCGCTACGACGCCGGGCGCTTCTCCTTCAACGTGGCGAAGGGGCGATGCGAGCACTGCGAGGGCGAAGGCTTCGTCTCCGTGGAGATGCTCTTCCTCCCGAGCGTGTACGCCCCGTGCCCGGTCTGCGAGGGCTCGCGCTTCAACGCTGACACGCTCTCCATCAAGTACCGCGGCCGCTCCATCGCCGACGTGCTGGGGATGACCGTCGACGCGGCGTACGGGTTCTTCGAGGACGATCCGGGCGTACGGAGGGCGCTTCACGTGGTGCGCGAGGTGGGCCTCGGCTACCTGCGGCTGGGCCAGCCCGCGACGGAGCTGTCCGGCGGCGAGGCCCAGCGCATCAAGCTGGCGACGGAGCTTCAGCGCTCGCAGCGGGGCGAGAGCCTGTACGTGCTCGACGAGCCCACGACGGGGCTCCACCCGGCGGACGTCGAGCGGCTGATGGCGCAGCTCGAGGGCCTGGTGGACGCGGGCAACACGGTGATCGTGGTGGAGCACGACATGCGCGTGGTGGCCGGGAGCGACTGGGTCATCGACGTCGGACCGGGCGCCGGAGAAGAGGGCGGGCGGGTGGTGGCGGCGGGTCCTCCGTCGGAGGTGGCGAAGGTGGCGGAGAGCCGCACGGCGCCGTACCTGGCGCGCTTCCTCTCGGGCGCGGCGATGTGACAGATGGGGGGGGAAGGCCCTCAGAACAGCGGAGGGCGGGCGAGGCAGGAGGTGATGTTCGCGTCTCCGGCGTTGCCGACGCCCACCGCCGCGAAGGCCGCCTCGATCTGTCGGCGCTGCGAGGCCCAACGGCCGGAGCCGAAGTGGCGGCGCATCGAGCCGCGGGCGCCCTGGTCGAGGTACCAGGAGGTCGGGATGCGGGCGAGCTCGGTCGGGTGCATGTCGACGAGCACGCAGCCGAAGCGGCCGCCGTACTCCGCCGCGAGCCTCGTCACCATCAGCCGGTGGAGCATCTGACCGCGGCCCACGCCCGCCCCACGCAGCGCCGACACGGTCTCCCACTCGCCCGGGTACGCGTTGAACGACTCGGCCGCGGAGGCGTCGAGCACGATCATCAGCACGCCGCGGCGGCGAAGCTCCGCGCGCTGTCGCAGGAGCAGGGGGTAGAGGCCCTGCACGCCGGAGTTGAGGAAGACGCCTCCGTCGGTGATGCGGGTCGAGCGCGGGTCGGCGAGGTGCTCGTGCCCCGTGAGGGGGTGCTCCGCCCGCACCGGAACCAGCGGGAACGCGAGCGGGAAGTTGGCCGACGCGCGCACGGCGCTGAGCAGGGGGACGTCCTCCCCGGGCGCGATCTCCTGCAGCGTGTGGGCGACGTCGCGGTCGCAGACCCACGGGTCGCTGAGCCCCGTGGCCTCGCCGCAGCGGCTCCGGTCGGCCGCGTCGAGGAGGCTCGGCGCGAAGGGGCTGAGCAGCACCGGGTGCCCGAGCACGTCGGCGGAGTTCAGCACCGGAACCGGCGCCCGGGCGTCGCCGGAGGTCCACCCCCGGGCGAGCGAGGTGAGGGTGACGCCCCGTAGGGAGAGCCGCGACTCCCAGTCGCTCTGCACGGCGGAGGCCCGGTCGCCGAGGGTGAAGGTCGAACGCAGCAGCGGCCACACGTAGTCGGCCTCCATGGCGGCGCGGTAGCCCTCGGCGTCGACCCGGCCGAGGCGCAGCGCGACGTAGCCCGCCACCGCGAGCGATCCGCCCGACACGCCGCTCACCGACTGGATGGACGTGGCCACGGCGGGCGTCTCTCCCTCCATCGCCAGCAGCGCGGAGGCCGCGAACATGGCGGCGCGGGAGCCTCCGCCCGAGGCGGCCACGACCACCACGGGGCCTTCGCCCTCGTGAGGCCAGCGGTCGGCCCCGATCCAGTGGCCCGCGGCGAGGGCGGCGGGATCTCGCTGCGACTGCCACGTGGAGGCCGGCGCGTAGCTCAGCGTGGCCCAGAACACGAAGGCCCCCACGAGGGCGGCGACGAAGCGGATCGGGCGCGGGTCGACGTAGTCCCAGATGTCGAAGCCGTGGAGGAGGGTGACCATCCCGACGAGCGTGGTGGTGGTGACGAAGGGCGTGCGGAAGGTCGTCTCGCTGGGAGCGAGCAGCAGGAAGGCGCCGAGGGTGAGGGCGAAGGAGAGGCCGATGAGGCCCCAGGCCCCCACGACCCGCCATCGGGAGAGGCTGGGCGGCCAGGCCTCGTCGGGGCGGTCGGGGCGGAGCGAGAGGGGGCTCCAGTAGGTGGCGAGCCCCAGCGGAAAGGTGGCCCACGCGCCCATCTGCAACATCAGCAGCAGCACCACCAGCGACCAGAGCCCAGCCTTCGACTGGAACACCACGCCGCGCACCGTCGGCGAGCCGAACACCAGCCCGATCGCCAGCAGCGTGGCGATCAGCGTGAGGGTCATGCGCTGGCACATCCTGGCGACGCACTCGATGGCCCAGGAGAGCTGGCTCAGCCGACGGGTTCCGAGGGCCACGCGGCGCAGCGCGCGGGCCTCCTCGATGAGCCTCCGGGTGCTCGTCGGGTGCCAGTCGCCCCCCGTCTCCTCCATGGCCTCGACGGTCGCTCGGATCCTCCCGATCACGCGCTGGTCCTCGGCCTGGTGGACGGCGCCTTCGGTCTCCTCGTCGAGGCGCGCCCGATCGAGCAGCGCCGTGATGGTGCGGGTCGCCCAGGCGTAGATGTCCTTCCGGCGCCTGGAGTGATCGGCCCCCTGGCGACGGCGCAGCCCCGAGGCGAACACCGCGACGTAGAGCACCTGCTGAGCGAGCGAGACCAGGGGCCGGTTCATGGACGGCGCCCAGGGTACACCCCCCGACGACGGCCTCAGCCTCGGGTTCGCCTCGACCGACGCGGCGCCCTGAGCGCCCCGAGCAGCGCCGCCACCATCAGCGCCCCGAGGCCCGTGGTCGCCCCGCCTCGCGGGCGCGCCGCGGTGCACTCGCAGCCCTGCGTCTCGCCCACGAGGCCGCTCTCGCCCTCCTCCTCGAACGCAGCATCCACGGCGTCAACGCTCGGCCCGTCGTCTCGGTCCGCGTCCACACCCGCGTCTGCCGCCATCGCTCCGACGTCCGCGCTCATCGCTCCGACGTCCGCGCTCATCGCTCCGACGTCCGCGCTCATCGTCCCCGCGTCCATGGCCATCGTCCCCGCGTCCATCACCGGCACGGTGCGCACCCTCACCTGGATCACGTTGTCCGCGGGGCCTCCCTGCCCCGGCTCGCTGAACCACGTGACGCCCTCCTCCACGAGGTTGAAGTACTCCGAGTACTCGCCCGCCATGCGCGGCGCGCGCAGCGTGAAGGTGAAGCGCCCGGTCGCCCCTGGCGCGACGGTGCGGTCGATGGCGGCCGCGCGGTTGGGGGCGAGCCAGTCGGGCCCCTGCACGGCGCTCGCCCGGTCGCGGGGCTGCGTCGTCCCGAGCCGGGTGCGAGCCGGGGTCCACGTCGCGGTGCCGGTGTTGCGCATCTCCAGGTAGCCCGTCGAGGTGGCGCCCGGCGCGAGGTCGAGGGTCGTGCGCGCCAGCGGAAAGCTCTGCATCACGTAGGTCGCGCGGTAGGCGGGCGGCGGGCAGTGGGGCGCCGCGCCGCTCCCTCGGGCGTAGACCGCGAGGTGGTTGGAGACCGTGCGGGGCGTGCCGTCGCTGGGGCGGTTGAGCACCCCTACGCCGGAGAGCCACATCGTCGCCGAGCCGCCGCCGTCGAGGTTGAGCGCGTCGCGGGCGCCGAGGTCGCGCATCAGGGCCGCGAGCTCGTTGCAGGTCATGCCCACCCGGGTCGGCGCGTTGCGCCCGTCGACCACCGCCAGGATGAGCGTGCGATGGTCGGCGGTGAGCCCGGCGGCGGTGCGGGGGTTGCGCGGGCAGAGCCCCGTGTCGCCCGAGTTGTCCCTCGCGGCGCCGCCCACGACGAGGGTCGGGTGCCCGGAGACCGCCTCGCGCATCCAGCCCTGCGGGCCCTCGACGCGCTCGTGGGGAACGATCTCCGCGCGAGCGTCGCCGAAGGCGATGGGGCCCACGTAGTCGTGGTCGGTGCCTCCCCAGGAGGCGCCCGCGTGGAGCACGAAGCCGTCCGTCTGCGCCTGGTTGGCGGTGTTGTAGAAGCCTCCGTTGACGGCGGCCTGCGCGCCCACCACCGCGCCGAAGGACGGCACCGTGCGCGAGCGCTCGGAGGGCGCGGTGACCCGGACGCTGACGCCGGGGGCGCACAGGTCGATCAGCAGCGCGTCGATGTGCTGCGAGGACGTCACCCGGAGCAGGCGCCGCACGCCCGGGAAGGGGTTGCTCCAGGTGTCGACGGCGGCCGCGGGCGCGGGCAGCGCCCAGAGCGCGAAGGCGATGAGCGGGGCGCGGCGGCGCGACATCGGGCGATGGTACGCGAGTCGGTGACGCGTCGGCGCGTCTCAGCGGGCAGGGCGCCCGAGGGAGAGGGCGCTACGCCTGCGCGCCGAGCGGCTTCTGCACCAGCACGACCTTGTAGGAGTCGGTGCCGTCGACCATGTTGTCATAGAGTCGCGTGCCGGGATTGCGCGCGAAATTCTTGAGCGCCACCTCCGCCAGCGCGCGGCGCTTCTCGCCCAGCCTGGGGACCTTGAAGCCGTGGAAGGTGGAGAGGATCTGCTCCACGAAGGCGTCGATGCGGCGCTTGTCTTCGTCGCGGGCCTTGATCGCCTCCTTGGTCACATCGCACACCTCGATGACCTTCATCCCGATGGACTCCAGCAGCTCGAAGCAGGGCGCCCAGGTCGAGTCGGGGATGGCGTTGCCCCACACGAGGAAGCCTCCCGGCTTCAGGATGCGCCAGGCGGTCTTGAAGAAGCGCTCGTCCTCCTCGGTGGTGCGTCCACGCATCTCGGTGACGTGGGTCTCGTTGACCGCCACGAAGTCCGCGACGCTGTCGCCGAGCCCCAGCTTCGTGGCGTCTCCGCAGGTGGCCACCAGCCGGCCGCCCAGCTCGGGCACGAACTTGCGCTTGCAGGAGTTGATGCCCGCCTGCTGCATGTCGACCGCCTCGTAGGTGCACTGGGGCAGGATCTTCGAGCAGATCAGGTGCGCCCCGGCGCCGGTGCCGCAGCCCATCTCCACGATGTGCACCTTCCCCTCGCGGGCCTTGATGTACTCCTTCACGAGGTCGAAGTGGTAGAGCCCGGCGTAGGCGTTCTTGCCCATCCGCTGGGGATCATTGCTGGGAATCGGGCACGGCCCCCAGTCGCTCGGCCAGGTGTATCCCCAGGTGTTGAAGGTGAACTCGTAGCGACCGCCGTCGTCCGAGCGCACCTCGCCCATCGAGCGGTAGAGCGCATAGAGCAGCGAGTAGATCGACTGCTTGTTGTAGTCGTCCTCCTCGACGTCGCCGTTCTTCAAGTCGATCTTCTGCCTGGCCTCGGCCAGGCTGCTCATCACCCAGGCCCCGATGATCAATTGGAGCTGGGTCTTGGAGTAGTCGGACTTGTTGCTGAGCGCGGTGAGGACATCCATGTGACTTATTTTCCTGCGGACGTGGGCTGACGGGGTGACGGAGAGGGAGACCGGGAATATCACGATCGACGGCTACAATCGGTTGTCGAGCATGAAGAGCCAGTCGCCCGTGAGCGCGGCGTAGGTCAGCGACCCGCTGGCCATGGCGCCGCAGACCCCGGCGGAGAAGGAGTCCTGGCCGGTGAGCCAGAGGCCCTCGATGGGGGTCTTGGGGCGGAGCCAGTGGGTGTCGCGGGTGAAGTGGTCGCCGGAGGGCTCCAGGCCGAGCGAGCAGCCGCCCCACGCGCGAGGGTTGCAGCCCATCGGGACGCCGGTGCGCACGGTGGCGGGCGTCTTGCCCTTCAACTGCGGGAGGTACCGGTGCACCAGGGCCATCAGGTTGTCTCGCACCCCGGCCTCGAACTGCGGACGGAACTCGGGCTCCTCGCGGTAGCGCTTCACCCAGGCGGCGGTGGCCTCCGCCAGCACGATGACCGTGGACTTGCCGGGGTGGCGCTCCCGGTACACCGGATCGCGCGCCGAGGGGCTGAGCAGGTAGCCCCCCATGCCCTCGAAGCGCATCTCGGACTTGTAGGACTTGTCGGCGGCGCTCAGGTCGTAGCGCCCGACGTCGGGGTACGAGGGCATGTGCCAGATGATCTGCTGCGGGAGCTCGATCTCCTCGTCGTAGCCGAGCATCAGGTAGAGGTGCGCCGGGCTCGGCCCGGTCTGCTCGAAGCGGCTGGCGTAGCCGTGCTTCTCCCGCTCCTCCTCGGGCAGGAGCTGCATGAAGGTCACGTACGCCGACGCGTCGCTGATCACCAGCCTGGAGCGGATCTCCGTGCCGTCGCCGAGGCGCACCCCCACCGCGCGGCCGTCCTCGACGAGGATCTTCTCCGCGGGCGTGGACACCGCGAGCTGTCCGCCCGCCGCCTCCACGATGGGGATGACGCAGTTGGCGATCTGCGCCGGGCCTCCCACCGGGTAGTAGGCCCCGGTGCGGTAGTGGAAGAGGTTGACCGCGTGAAACGCGAAGGGAGCGAGCTCCGGGGTGCGCCCGTGGTTGCCGTACATGTACGAGAAGATGGCCGCGAGGCGCTCGGAGAAGCCCAGCTCGTTGCGCAGCACATCGCTGGTGGTGCGGGTCATGTACTTGCGCCACTTGCCGCCGAAGGCCCCGTAGAGGCCCTCCCTCGCGCGCTCCGGCACCCACGACGGGGCCAGCTTGGTCATCGCCCAGGACCACGCCCACCACTCGATCTTCTCCTCGAGCTCGTAGTACCCGCGCACGTCGCCTTCGCCGGGGAAGCGCCTCTCGATCCACTCGATGTTCTTCTCCGGAGAGGAGAACCACTCGTAGACGTCGTCGCCGAAGGTGCAGGTCTCGTGCACGTCGGGCATCTTCGCCCACTCCAGCTTTCCGCCGGTGATGAAGTCCGCCGTCGCCCGAAACAGCCCGCGCCCGACGCGAGGGTCCATGTCTCCGATGGAGTCGACCCCGCTGTTGAACTCGAACCCGTCGATCTCGTGGCAGTGGGTCGAGCCGCCGGGCACGTCGTTGTGCTCCAGCATCAGCACCCGCATCCCGCGCTTCTGCGCCAGGGTGCTTGCGATGGAGAGCCCGCCGATGCCCGTGCCGATGACGATGGCGTCGGGGTTCTCCAGCAGCCTGGAGGGCCTGGCGTACCGCTGCTTCGCGGGGTTGGCGGAGGTGATGTAGGCCGGGCCGGGGTTGGGTCTCCCCGGGGTGTAGAAGAGCTGGGCGTCGGTCTTCACGGGGTGCGGTCTCTCATCGGCATCGACTATGCGACCCGCTCCCGCTGGGAGTTGACGGTTCGCAAGTCGACGACGCCCGAGCCCGCGGTCGAGAGCGCCCTCAGCGGAACGAGCTCGCGCCCGCGTCGTACACGCGACCCGCGCTCGAGGCGCCGGGGCGCTCGCCGGTCCACGTGCCGTAGAAGACCTTGATCGTCCCGCCGTTGGCCACGGACGCGCCGCCGCCGCCGCGCGCCGACACGCGCGTGCCGAGGGTGCCCTGCACCTCGACGACCCGGCCCTCGAGGAGCACGGCCCCGCCCGCTCCCGCGCCGCCGGCCGCCGAGGTGGAGTTGCCGCCGTTGTCGCGGCTGCCGCCGCCGCCGCCCGCTCCGTTGGCCACCACGCGTCCGGTCGCGCCGATCACCAGCCGCTCGGCCGCGTAGAGCACCACGTAGCCGCCGCCCGCGCCGCCGCCGCCGCCGCCCGCCTCCTGCGAGCCCCCCGCGCCGCCGCCGCCGCCGCCGCCGCCGAGCCGAAGCGAGCGGTCGGTGCTCGTGTCGCCGTTGCCCGCCGCCGCGCCGTATCCGCCCGCTCCGCCCGCCACGGCCGCCGCGCCGCCGCCGCCGCCGAAGGGCCCGGCGCCCGCGAGCCCGTTGCTCCCCTGCGCGCCGCCCGCGCCCCCGGTGCCGCCGCCGCCGCCGCCGCCGGCCTCGACGCCGGGGCCGTCCCACTGCGTGCCCCCGGAGCCGCCGCCGCCGTAGCCGCCGCCGCCGCCGCCGGTCCAGTTGTCGCAGCCCGACACGCCGCTCGCTCCGCCGCGCTCGAGCTCTCCCACGCCGCCCGCGCCGGGGCTCCCCGACACCGCCGTGGCGCCCGTGCCGCCGACCTCGCCCACCGCGCCGTCGCCGCCGTTGCGGCCGCGCGCCCCGCCGCAGCCCGTCCCCCCGGAGCCGCCGCCGAGCATCGTGCCGTTGCCTCCGGGGCCTTCGCCCGCGGTGCCGCCCACGCCGCCGGGCGAGCCGCCGCCGCCGCCGCCGGTGATGCTGCCCTCCCCGTTGCCGCCGTTGCCGCCCAGGCCGCTGGCGCCGCCGCGCCCTCGCAGCCCCACCGAGCCGCCGCCGCCCCCGCCGCCGCCGCCGCCGCCGTAGCCGCGGCCCGACGCCGTCACCGTGCCGTTCACCGTGATGGTGTTGGCGTGGATGCTCAGCCAGCCGTCCTGAGGCGAGGTGACGCGAGCGTCCGTCGGGGCGACGCCCTCGGGCACCATCGCGGCGCGGCCGAAGCCCTGCGCGCGAACCGTCACCCCGGCGGCCACGGTCACCGTCTCGAAGTAGTGCGCGCCGAACCACGCCGTCTGCCCCGACGCCGGCCAGTTGGCGCTCACCCCGCGGGTGATGCCCGCCGTCGAGACGCCGTCCCAGACCGCCGCCTCGGCGATCTGCACCCCGTTCGAGCTCGCCGCGGTGCCCGCCACCGCGCCGTTGTACGGGACCACGGTGACATAGTACGTCACACCGTCCCAGGCGCCGCGGAGCGTGAGCCCGTCGAGGGTCGCGGAGGTTCCGGTGACCGGCCGGGCCGCGGCCGTGTCGGCGCCGCCGGGCGTGGTGCCGACGCTCACCAGGTAGCGCGTGGCGCCCGGCGTGGCGTCCCAGTTGGCGCGGAGGAAGCCCATCCCCGCGGCCACGGGCGCGAACTGGTACCGCAGGTCGACGCCAGACGACTCGGACCCGTCGCGCGCCGCGGTGCCCCCGCTCAGGCACACGCTGGCGCCGCACGCGAAGCAGGCGTTGCCGCAGCGGCCGCAGTGGCTCGCGTCGGTGCGCAGGTCGACCTCGCAGCCGTTGGCGGGGCTGCCGTCGCAGTCGGCGAAGCCCGCGTTGCAGGTGCCCACCCGGCACGCTCCCGAGGCGCACGCGGGCGTGGCGTTGGCGAGGGCGCAGGTCGCGCCGCACGCGCCGCAGTTGCGTACGTCCCCGGCGGTGTCGACCTCGCAGCCGTTGGCCGGGGCGCGGTCGCAGTCCGCGCGGCCTGGCCCGCACGACTCCACCGCGCAGGCGCCCGAGGCGCACACGGCCGTGGCGCCCGGGAGGTTGCAGCGAGCGCCGCAGCCGCCGCAGTTGCCCTCGTCGGTGCGGGTGTTCACCTCGCAGCCGTCGGCGGGGTTCATGTTGCAGTCGGCGAAGCCGGCGTTGCAGGAGGCCACCGCGCAGCGAGCGCCGCGGCAGTCCGGCGTGGCGTTGGCGAGCACGCAGGCGGCGCCGCACGCGCCGCAGTGGGAGGTCGCCGTGCTGAGGTTGGTCTCGCAGCCGTTCGAGCGGTCGCCGTCGCAGTCACCGAGCGAGGCCGCGCACATCGTCAGGGTGCACGCGCCCATGGTGCAGGCGGCGGTGCCCCCCGCGAAGACGCACACGTTGCCGCAGCGCCCGCAGTTCGACGCGCTGGTGTTGAGGTTCACCTCGCAGCCGTCGGCGGGGTTCATGTTGCAGTCGGCGAAGCCGGCGTTGCAGGAGGCCACCGCGCAGCGCCCCGCGGCGCAGGAGGCCGTCGCGTTGGGCAGATCGCACCGCGCGCCGCACGCGCCGCAGTGGGCCACCGTGGCGTTGAGGTCGACCTCGCAGCCGTTGGTGGCGCTCATGTCGCAGTCGCCCCGGCCCGCGAGGCAGGCGTCGAGGCGGCACGCGCCCGCGGCGCAGACGGCGGTGGCGCCCGGCACCGAGCACACGTTGGAGCAGGCACCGCAGTGGGAGCGGTCGCTGCCGGTGTTCACCTCGCAGCCGTCCGCCGGGTCCATGTTGCAGTCGGCGAAGCCCGCCATGCAGCTCCCGATGCGGCAGGCGCCCGCCTCGCACACGCCCGTGGCGCGCGGCGGGGCGCAGGCGCGGCCGCAGCCTCCGCAGCTCGTCGTGCTGGTGCGCAGGTCGGCCTCGCAGCCGTTGGCGGCGTCGCCGTCGCAGTCGAGGAAGCCCGACACGCAGATGGAGGCGCAGCTCCCGACGGCGCACACCGCCGCGGCGTTGGCGCGCGAGGGGCAGCCGTTGCCGCACATCCCGCAGTGGCTCGGGGTGATGCGCAGGTCGGTCTCGCAGCCGTTGGACGCGTTGCCGTCGCAGTCGCCGAAGCCCGCGTTGCAGCGCGCGATGCCGCACGCGCCCATCGCGCAGCTCGCCTCGGCGTTGGGCGGCGTGCAGGCCCGCCCGCAGGCCCCGCAGTGCAGCACGCTCACGCGGGTGTCGGCCTCGCAGCCGTTGGCCGGGTCCATGTCGCAGTCGGCGAAGCCCGCGTTGCAGGTGATCTCGCAGCGGCCCGCCGCGCAGCGGGCCGTGGCGTTGCCTCGGGTGGAGCACGCCATGCCGCAGCCGCCGCAGTGCTCGACGGCGTTGAGGGTGTCGGCCTCGCAGCCGTTGGCCGCCGCGCCGTCGCAGTCCGCGAAGGGGGCGGTGCACATCCCCACGGCGCAGTTGCCGTTGCGGCACGCGGGCGTGCCGTTGGTGGTGCGGCACGCCATGTCGCAGCCGCCGCAGTGGGCGACGCTGGCCTGCACGTCGGCGCAGGCGCCCGCGCAGCACGCCTGCCCCGTCGGGCAGGGCCGCGTCGCGTTGCAGCCCGCCGCGCAGCTGTTGCCCACGCAGAGCGACCCCGCGGGGCAGTGCTCGTCGGTGATGCACTCGACGCACGCCCGGGTGCTCGGGAGGCAGCGCGTCGTGGGGACGCCGCCGTCGATGGGACCCGCGCGGCGGCACGCGTCGTCGTCGCGGCAGCCCGTGAGGCAGCGGTTGGACACGTCGCAGTAGCGCTCGGCGGGGCAGGTGTCGCTCGCGGGGAGGCACTCCACGCAGCGCCCGGAGCTCACGTCGCAGACGTTGCCGGTGGGGCTCCCCATGCAGTCGGCGTTGGCGGCGCAGCGGAAGGGGACGTCCGTCGCGGGCGCGTCGACGAGGTCTTCGGGGACGTCCTGCGCCGGCGCGTCGATGGAAGGGACCTCCGGCGCGTCGATGGTCGGGACGTCCATCGCGAAGGCGTCAGCGCCCCCCGCGTCGGGCGGGCCGCCCACGACCGAGCGACCGTCGCCACAGGCCGCGAGGGCGGCCGCTACGAACAGAAGTGCGAAGACCGGTGACCGTCCCCTACGACTCATTGGAGCCTCCAGGGGAGCGACTATATGCCAGCGGACTCTCCCCGCGGTGCTCCGATCGGCGGCGCGCTCCACCGGCTCAGGACGTCGTCCGCCGCAGCACCTCCCTCCCCAGGTTGGTGATGCGATGCACCGAGGCCGGGACGAGGCGCCGGGCCCAGCGCGCGGCCTGCGCCTCGAGCGTCGGCAGCGAGTAGAGCCGCCCCGACTCGAGGCTCTCGATGGCGTGCCGGGCGATGTCGTCGGGGGTGCTCCTGGCGCGCCTCATCATGTGCCCGACCAGCGACCGGGTCTCCGGGTCGTCGCCGCGCGCGGCCTCGGCGATGCGCGTCGGGAAGAACGAGGGGCACGCGACGGTCACCGCCACCTCGCGCGGGTCGAGCTCCGCGCGGAGCGTCTCGGAGAGCGCGATGACCCCCGCCTTGGCGACGCTGTAGGGGCCGAAGCGAGAGAGGCACGCGTAGCCCGCCGCGGAGGCGATGTTCAGCACCCAGCCGCGACGCCGTGCGCGCATCGAGGGGACGAAGGCGTGGCAGCCGTGGATCACCCCCCAGAGGTCGACGTCGAGCGTCCAGCGCCAGTCCTCGAGCGGAACCTCTCCGACGAGTCCTCCGGCCACCACCCCTGCGTTGTTGGCGATCAGGTCGACCTCGCCCGCCCACTCCCGGGCCCTGCGGGAGAGCGCCTCGACCTCCTCCCAGCGACGGACGTCGCACTCCACGAAGACTCCCTCTCCCCCGGCCTCCCGCAGCAGCGCCACGGTCTCCTCGGCGCCCTCGCGCGCCACGTCCGCGACCACGACCCGCCCTCCCCTCCTCGCGAGCTGTAGCGCGAGCGCCCTGCCGAGCCCGCTGCCGGCTCCGGTCACCACCGCGACGAAGGCCTCGGGCAGCCGCACGTCACGCCTCCTTCGAGGGGCCGAAGCCCCGGCGGTGCCGCAGCCCCGAGGTACCGTGACGGAGCAGCTCGCCGACGTACGAGACCAGCGCGCCGCCGCGGGAGAGCGAAGCCGACGGCTCGAGCCCGCGCCCCATGCGCCGGATCTGCTCCTGGTACCAGAGCCCGGTGACGATCGAGTCGAGGGTCTTCCACCCCGTCGCCAGCCTCGGGGTGTGCGCGCCCAGGCTCGTGCCGCCGAGCAGCGCCGCGGGGAGCTCGGGCTCGACGGCGAGCGGACGCGCCATCCCGATCACGTCCACGGCGCCCGAGGCCAGCGCGGCGTCCATGGCGGCGCGCGTGCGAAAGCCCCCGGTGAGCATGAGCGGCATCCTGGCGACCGAGCGCGCCCTCTCGGCGAAGTCGAGGAAGAAGGCCTCGCGGCGGCGCGTGGACTCCGGGGCGCTCTCGCCGAACATCACGGCCCGCTCGTAGGTTCCGCCGGAGACCTCGAGCAGGTCGACGCGCTCGTCGCCCAGCGCGGCGATCACCTCCAGCGCGTCGTCGTCGCCGAATCCCCCGCGCTGGAAGTCGGCGCTGTTGAGCTTCACCGCGACCGCGAAGCCGGGCGCCACGGCGCCTCGGATCGCCCTCGTCACCTCGAGGAGGAACCTCCGTCGTCGCGCCGCGTCTCCGCCCCACGCGTCTCGCCGACGGTTGGTGGTGGGCGAGAGAAACTGGCTCACCAGGTAGCCGTGCGCCCCGTGGATCTCGACCCCCGTGGCGCCCGCCCTCTCGGCGATCGCCGCGGCGCGCGCGAAGCGCTCGACGAGGTCCCAGATCTCCCCCTCGGCGAGCGCGCGAGGGGCCGCGAACACCCCGCCGCCCACCTCGAGGGGGACGGCGGAGGGGGCGACCGGCGCCGGGTCGAAGAGCCGCGGCGACTGCCTCCCGGGGTGGTTCAACTGCAGCCACGCGTGCGCGCCCTCGGCGCTCGCCCCGCGCACCCAGCGGGTCAGCGCGTCGAGGCCTCGCTCGTCCTCGACGACGACGTTGCCGGCCTCGGCGACGTGCCGGGCGTCGATCATCACGTGGCCGCTCAGCAGCAGCCCCGCGCCGCCGCGTCCCCAGCGCTCGTACAGCCGGATCATGTCGTCCGACGGCGCGCCGCCGCGGTCCGCGAGCTGCTCGCTCATCGACGCCTTGGCGAGGCGGTTGCGGAGCGTCGCCCCGCAGGCCAGGCCCAGCGGCTCGGCGATGGTGCTCACGCGCGCTCCCCGATGGACCCATCGGCCGCCGCTCGGGCGGGGGCGGCGCGTCGGAAGGTGTACAGGTCCGCCTCGAAGCGCCGGGCGCGCCACGCGTAGGTGGTCGCGAAGCCGGGCCAGAGGGCGACGTTGTGGCCCTCCTTGTCGAGGTAGAACGACGAGCAGCCCGAGCTCCAGACGGTGCCTCGCAGCCGGCGCTGCATCTCGTCGGTGAAGCTCCGCGCCGCCTCGTCGCGCACCTCGATCGTCGCGCACCCGCGCTGCTTCAGCTCGCCGAGGGCGGCGAGGAGGTACCCGATCTGCGCCTCGATCATGTAGACGATCGAGTTGTGCCCGAGGCCCGTGTGGGGGCCGCTCCCCAGCAGGAAGAGGTTCGGGAAGCTCGGTACGTTCACCCCGAGGTAGGCGCGCGCTCCGTGCTCCCAGTGCTCCGCGAGGGAGCGCCCGTCGCGGCCGCGGATTCTCCGCGTCATCGGGTGATCGGCGACGTGGAAGCCCGTGCAGAGGACGATGGCGTCCACGTCGCGGCGGAAGCCGTCCTCGGTCACCACGCCGGCGGCGGTGACCTCTCGGATGGCGGTCGTCACCAGCGCCGCGTTGGGCTGGCAGAGCGCGGGGTAGAAGTCGTTCGAGAGCAGGATGCGCTTGCAGCCGATGGCGTACCGCGGCGTGAGCTGCTCGCGGAGCCGCTCGTCGGCGACCTGCGCCCGAAGGTGGCGCCGCGCGGCGAGCTCGGCCACGCGCAGCAGCTCAGGGCGGGTGAGGATGCCCAGCACGCGAGTCTCCAGCATCCCGAAGCGGAGGGAGCGAGCGAGGCGCTGGGCGACCGGGAGATGGCGAAACAGCAGTCGTCGGGCGCGGCTCACGGCGAAGTCGGGCCTCGGCATCACCCACGCCGGGCTCCTCTGGAAGACCAGCAGCCGCGCGACCTCGGGCTGGATGGCGGGGACGACTTGTATCGCCGAGGCCCCGGTGCCGATCACCGCGACGCGCTTGCCGGAGAGGGACACGTCGTGGCGCCACTCCGCGGAGTGGAACACCGGGCCGCCGAAGCTCTCGATGCCCCGCAGCCTCGGCTTCGCGGGCGCGCTCAGCGCACCGTGACCCGACACGAGGAAGTCGGCCGTGAGCGCCCCGGTGGTCGTCTCGATGCGCCATCGCTGCGCGTCGTCGTCCCACGCCGCGTCGAGCACCTCGGTGTGAAGCCGGAGGAAGGGCCGCACGCCGAAGCGGTCGGCGCAGTGCCGAAGGTAGGTGTGGATCTCGCCGCCCCAGGGGAACGCCCTCGTCCACGAGGCGTTGGGCGCGAAGGAGAACGAGTACACGTCGGACTGAACGTCACACTGGATGCCGGGATAGGTGTTGTCTCGCCAGCAGCCGCCGACGTCCCCTGCCCGCTCGAGCACCACGAGGTCGCGCTCGCCGGACTGCAGCAGCCGTATCGCGGCGCCGAGGCCGGAGAAGCCGGTGCCGACGATCACGACCCGGTGGTGCTCCGGGGGTGGCCCCGACGGGCGGGTGGGTTTCGCTTCGGCCTCGATGCAGTGCGGCTCGTTCATGGAGGACCTCCGAGATAGCGGTTACCATCAGTAACCTACCCACGGTAACCACGCAAGCTGATAAGGACCCTGCGCATGGCCGCCAAGGAACTGACCGCGCAGCTCGCCGCGTTCTCGCACGGGCGGGTGCCGCGCGATCTCCGCCGCAAGCAGGTGCTGGCGGAGGCCTTCGACCTCTTCATCGAGCGCGGCTTCCCGGGCGCCTCGATGGACGAGCTCGCGCGGCGCGTGGGCGTGACGAAGCCGGTGATCTACGACCTCGTGGGCTCGAAGGAGCAGCTCTTCCGCGAGGTCATGGCGGTCGTTCAGGAGGAGCTCACGGCCAGCATCGCCACGGCGGTCGCCGTGGAGGCGGATCTCCCGTCGAGGCTGCGCGCGGGGATCCTGGCCTTCCTCCGCTTCACCCATCAGCGCCGACGGGGCTGGTCGGCGCTGCTGTCGATGGAGTCGGGCGCTGGGAGCGCGGAGGTCAACGCGATACGGCGGCAGCAGGCCGCGCTGGTCGCGGCGCTCATCGCCGAGGGAGCCGGCGGGGCGCCGGACCCGCGGACCCTCGAGGCGCTGGCGCAGGCGGTCAACGGCGCGGTGGAGTTCGTCGCGCTCTGGTGGCAGGCGCACCCTGAGCTCACCGCGGAGTCGCTGGCGGACCTCCTCTCCGAGCTCCTCGCCCCTGGCCTGGTCGCGATCGCGAAGGCCTCCACGGCGAAGCGCACGACGCCGAGCGCACGACGCCGAGCGACCTGAGCGCTCGGCGTCCAGCCCTTTCAGGGTGCCGATGCGCCGTCGCCGCGCCCTGAAGGACTATCGCTTCTACACATCGCGGCGGAGCGCCCAACGCTTCCCCGGTACGACCGCGAGGCCGTCAGCGACCAGAGCCAGACCCTGAGCGTTAGCGAGGGGAGCGACCTATCACGCCCTGCCAGCGCGGAATTCTGATGCCGCCGTTGCCCGGAAACCGGCGACGTTTCCGGACGACGACTGGCAGCGAGAGCGGGCTCTCCCCCTCGCTAACGCTCAGGGTCTGGCTCTGGTCGCTGATGACCTCGCGGTCGTACCGGGGAAGCGTTGAGCGCTCCATCGAGATGTGTAGAAGCGATAGTCCTTCAGGGCGCGGCGACGGGCGCATCGGCACCTTGAAAGGGCTGATCCCTCGGCGCACGCCGCGCGTACGTGACGAATTGGGGTCACACCTCGCCGCGACCCGCATAGTACCCGCGAGGTTCGAGGATGCGGTGGTTGCTGTGGTTGGTGGCGTCGGCATCGACCGGCTGCCTTGCAGGCTCTACGAGCCGGATGGTTGATCAGACTTTCGAGCTCCCGGCGCTGAGGAGGCCACCGACGGACACGCGCGATCTCGCCCGGGAGGACGCCGACCTGTCGGGAGGCCTCGACCGCGCGCAGGTGCTGGCGCTGGCGGTCGCCCGTGATCCGGGGCTGCGCTCTCTGGCCCACGAGGCCCGCGCCGCCCTCCACGCCGCGCGGGCCGAGGGAGCGCTCCCCGCGCCGGAGGTCGGCGCCCAGGTGTGGAACCTCCCGCTCGCCCGGCCCTACGCGCTGGGCGAGGCCTCGATGTACATGCTCGAGCTGCGACAGATGTTTCCCGCCGCGGGGTCGCGCGACGCGAGGGCGAGGGCCGCGACGGAGGAGGCCCGCGGCCGCGTCTCGGCGCTCGTCGCCCGGGAGGCGGAGGTGCGCGCCAGGGCGGCCGAGGCCTACGCCGAGTACGTCCAGGCCACGCTCCAGCGCCAGGTGCGAGAGGCCCACCGCGAGATGCTCGGCGCCATGCTCGACACCGCAAGCTCTCGCCTCGCCGGGGGCGGGCCGCTGGCGGACATCCCCCGGATCGAGACCGAGCAGGCCCGCAACCGCCGCTCCCTCGCCCGCGTCGAGGCCGACGTCGCGAGGGTCCGCGCCGCCCTCAACGCCCTGCTCCGACGCGCCCCCGACGCGCCCCTCGGGCCGCCCTCGGACGTGGCCCCGGAGACCGTGCCGCTGCCGCTGGACGAGCTGCTCTCCCTCGCGGCGCGCTCCCGAGGAGACCTCGGCGAGGCCCGCGCCAGGATACGCGCGGCGCACGCCCGCACCGAGGCCGCGAGCGCCGAGTCCCGCTGGCCCTCCATCACCGCGGCGCTCGGGTACTTCCAGGACCCGCTCATGCGCCCTGGCCTCGGGGCCACGGTCGCCGCGGCGCTCCCATGGGTATGGGCCGGGGCGCGCGAGCGTCTCGCCGAGGCCCGGGAGAGGGAGCTCGCCGAGTCGGACGCCGCCGAAGGGGTGACGGTGACCGTGCGCGGCGAGGTGTCGACCGCGCAGGCGCGACTCCAGGGGCTGGAGCGCGAGCTCGCCGTGCTCCACCGGGAGGCGTGGCCCGCCGCGGCCCGATCGACGGAGGCCCTGCGCGCCGCGTACACCGCGGGGCGCGGCGGGCTGCTCGACTGGCTCGACGCCGCGCGGCAGCTACACGACATCGGGGAGGAGGAGGCCGACGTCACCGCGTCGATGGTGCGCACCGCGGCGGACCTCGAGCGGGCCGTGGGCGTGGCCCTGCCGAGGGCTCCCATCGCCATCGATCAGGGGAGCGCGCGATGATCGACGAGTCACCGCACGAGGCGGAGAAGCTGGACGAGCATCATGGGCCGTCGGCCAGGAGCCTTCGGGTCATGGGGGTGGTGCGCTGGGCGATCCTGCTCGCCGTCACGGCCGTCGCGGCGTTCAGCGTCTGGCGCTACTGGGGCCCCGGGAGCGCCGCGCTCCCCGCCCATCGCGAGGACCGCTACTACTGCCCGATGCACCCGCAGATCCGCTCTCCCGACCCGGGGGAGTGCCCCATCTGCCACATGACGCTGGAGCCCATCCCCGCGGAGCGGCTGCAGCCGGCCGCTCCGACGAACACGATGGGCTCTCCCGACGCGGGCTCCGACGGCGGCCCGGTGCCCTCTGCGACCGACGCTGGCGCATCGCTGTCGCCGCCGCCGGGCGTGGTCCCGGTGGTGCTCTCGCTGGAGCGCCAGCAGCTCATCGGGATGACCACCGCGCTGGTGGTGCGACGCACCCTCGGCCAGCAGCTCCGCGTCCCCGGCGTGGTCGAGGCGCCGGAGAACGCCGCCGCGCAGGTCCACGTGCGAACGCCCGGGTTTCTCGAGCGGGTGGAGGTGCGCCAGAGCGGCGTGCGCGTCGCCCGGGGTCAGACCCTGGCGTGGATCTACGCCCCGGAGATCTACCAGGCCCAGCAGGAATTGCTGACCGCGCGGCGCTGGGCGGGCGCCCCGGCGGAGGCCGGACTGATGGAGTCCGGGCCCAACGACGTGCTCCAGGCGGCCCGGCGGCGCCTCCAGTTTCTGGGCCTCGCGGACGGCGACATCGACGAGGTGCTGCGCCGCGGAGCGGCCATGCGCGCGGTGCCCATCCGCGCCCCGATCGGCGGCTACGTGACCCGCTACGCCGCGGTGCTGGGGCAGTACGCGACGCCCGAGATGGCCCTCTACGAGCTCTCCGACCTCTCCCGCGTCTGGATCGTCGCCAGCCTCTACGAGCGCGACCTCTCTCGGATCAGCCGGGGCAGCGCGGCGCAGTTCGTCGCCGCGGGCGAGACCGCGGCCCCCGTCGCGGCGCGCGTCGACCTCATCGAGCCCTCCGTCGGCGCAGAGACCCGCACCGCGCGCGTGAGGCTCTCGGTGGCCAACCCGGCGATGCGCCTCCGTCCGGGGCAGTACGGCGACGTCACCTTCGCGCTGCCGGGCGCGGCCTCGCTGGTGGTCCCGAGGGACGCCGTCGCCGACACCGGGGTCGCGCAGTACGCCTTCGTGGACATGGGCGGCGGGCGCTTCGAGCCGCGTCGGGTCCGCGTCGGGGTGCTGCTGGGCGACGACCTGGAGGTGATCGACGGGCTGCGCGAGGGCGAGCGCGTCGTGGCGCGAGGCAGCTTCATGGTGGACTCCGAGAGCCGGCTCCAGGCGGCGCTCGCCGAGAGCCCGGCGGCCTCCGACGGCGGGGCGGTGGCGCCGTGATCGGGCGGCTCATCGACGCCTCGGCCCGCAACCGCGCCCTGATGCTCTTCTTCGCGCTCGCGCTCGCCGTCGGCGGCTGGACCTCCGCGCGCCACATCCAGCTCGACGCCATCCCCGACCTGTCCGACCCGCAGGTGATCGTCTTCACCGAGTGGATGGGCCGCTCGCCCACCCTCGTCGAGGACCAGGTCACCTACCCCCTGGTGACCGCCCTGCTGGGCGCTCCGCACGTCGCCGACGTGCGCGGCCAGACGATGTTCGGCATGAGCTTCGTGTACGTCGTCTTCGAGGAGGGCACCGACCTCTACTGGGCGCGCTCCCGGGTGCTGGAGTACCTCAGCACCGTCCGCAACCGACTGCCCCCGGACGCCACCTCGCGCCTCGGGCCCGACGCCACCGGCATCGGCTGGGTGTACCAGTACGCCCTGGTCGACCGCTCGGGCCGGCACGACCTCGGCCAGCTCAGGGCGCTCCAGGATTACTCGCTCCGGTATGCCCTCACCAGCGTGCCCGGCGTCGCGGAGGTGGCCTCCGTCGGGGGCTTCGAGCAGCAGTACCAGGTCACCGTCGACCCGGTGCGCCTGCGCAATTTCGGGCTGACCATCGCGGACGTGTCGCGCGCCGTGCGCCGCTCCAACGCCGACGTGGGCGGCCGCATCCTGGAGATGTCCGAGCGGGAGTACTTCGTCCGCGGCCGCGGCTACATCGCCCGCTCGCAGGACCTGGAGGAGGTCGTGATCCGCGCCAGCGCCTCGGGCACGCCGGTGCTGGTGCGCGACGTGGCGACGGTGCGCGTGGGCGGCGACATCCGGCGTGGCGCCGCGGAGCTCGACGGCCACGGCGAGGCGGTCTCGGGCATCGTCGTGATGCGCTACGGGGAGAACGCCCTCGACGTGATCCGCCGCGTCGAGCACAAGCTGGAGGCGCTGCGCCCCTCGCTCCCGGCGGGCGTCGAGGTGGTGCCCGTGTACAGCCGCGCGGGCCTCATCGAGCGGGCGATCGACACGCTGAAGCACGCGCTCGTCGAGGAGATGATCGTCGTCTCGCTGGTGATCATCCTCTTCCTGCTGCACCTTCGCAGCGCCCTCCTTCCGATCGTGTCGATCCCGCTGGCGGTGCTCGCGTCCTTCATCCCGCTCTACCTCCTCGGCATCCCCGCGACGATCATGTCGCTCGGCGGCATCGCCATCGCCATCGGCGCCACCGTGGACGCCGAGATCGTGATGGTCGAGGCCGCGCACAAGAAGCTCGAGGGCACCCCGCCCGACCTGCCCCCCGCCGAGCGGGAGCGGCTGCTGGCCGAGGCCGCCCGCGAGGTCACCCCCGCGATCTTCTTCTCGCTGCTGATCATCGCGGTGTCGTTCATCCCGGTCTTCGGGCTCACCGGGCAGGCCGGGCGGCTCTTCCGCCCGCTCGCCTTCGCCAAGACCTTCGTGATGCTCTCGGCGGCGCTGCTCTCGGTCACCGTGGCGCCCGCGCTGCGCGACTACCTCATCCGGGGGAAGATCTACGCGGAGTCACAGCACCCGGTCTCGCGCGCGATACGGGCCGTCTACGAGCCCTTCGTGCACGTCGCGCTACGCAAGCCGAAGACCACGGTGCTCATCGGCCTGATGGCCCTCGCCTCCGCGCTCCCCATCGCCGGCAGGATCGGGTCGGAGTTCATGCCGCCGCTCGACGAGGGCGACCTGGTCTACATGCCCACGACGCTCCCCACGATCTCCATCGAGGAGGCGCGGCGGCAGCTCCAGCGGCAGGACGCCATCCTCCGCGATTTCCCCGAGGTGGAGCGGGTGCTCGGCAAGGCCGGCCGGGCCGAGACCCCGACGGACCCGGCGCCGCTCTCGATGTTCGAGACGACGGTGAAGCTCCGGCCGCGCTCGCAGTGGCGCACCCGCCACGTGCGGCGCTGGTACATCGGAAGTACGCCGGTCTTCCTCCGCCCGGCGCTGAACTGGCTGCAGCCGGAGTTCGTGCCGATGACGCGCGAGCAGCTCGTCCAGGAGATGAACCAGCGGCTCCAGATGCCCGGCTGGACCAACGCCTTCACGCAGCCCATCCGCAACCGCGTGGACATGCTCACCACCGGCATCCGCACCCCGGTGGGGATCAAGATCTACGGCAGCGACCTCGGCCCCATCGAGCGCACCGGCACCGCGCTGGAGCGCGTGCTGCACTCCGTCCCCGGCACCCGCAGCGTGCTCTTCGAGCGCTCCGTGGGCGGGCTCTACATCGACATCGTCCCCGACCGTCGCGCTCTGGCTCGCTACGGGCTGCAGGTCGAGGACGTCAACGAGGTGATCGAGATGGCGCTCGGCGGCGCTCCGGTGACCACCACCGTCGAGGGGCGCAACCGCTTCACCGTCAACGTGCGCTACGCCGAGGACTTCCGATCGAGCATCGATCGCATCCGGGAGGTGCTGATTCCCCTCCCGACGTCGGGCGATGCGCCTGGGGCCATGGGAGAGCCCTCGGCCCGCACCGCCGGCGCCGCGCGCCAGGTGGAGCTGGGCGCCCTGGCCGACGTGAGGGTGGTCACCGGGCCTCCGATGATCCGCGACGAGGCGGGGCTGCTGGTGGGCTACGTCTACGTGGACATCGACACCAGCCGCGACGTGGGCCGCTACGTCTCCGACGCCCGGAGCGCGGTGGAGTCGGCCACGCGGCGCGGCGAGGTGCGCCTGGCGCCTGGCTCGTACCTGCGCTGGACGGGGCAGTACGAGCTGCTCGCGCAGATGGAGGAGCGGATGAAGGTCCTGATCCCCCTCGCGCTGCTGATCATCGTGGTGCTGCTGTACCTGCAGTTCAAGAACTTCACCGAGGTGCTGATCGTGCTGCTCTCGGTGCCCTTCGCGCTGGTGGGCAGCGTGTGGGCGGTCTTCCTGCTGGGCTACAACTTCTCCACCGCGGTGTGGGTCGGCGTGATCGCGCTGGTGGGGCTCGCCGCGCAGACCGGCGTGGTGATGATCGTCTACATCGACCACGCCTACGAGCGTCGGCTCGCGGCGGGGCAGATCAACTCCCTCGAAGACATCGTCGAGGCCCACGCCGAGGGGACGATCCAGCGGGTGCGGCCGAAGCTGATGACCGTCGGCACGATGCTCATCGGCCTGGTGCCGCTGCTCTGGGCGGAGGGGTCGGGCGCCGACGTGATGAAGCGCATCGCCGCGCCGATGGTCGGGGGCCTGGTGACCAGCGCCTTCCTCACGCTGGAGATCATCCCGGTGATCTACACCTACTGGCGCGCCGAGCAGCTCCTCTGGCGCCGCGTCGGAGAGTCCGCCCCGGCCCGGCTCCCGGCGCTCCAGTGGATCGAGCGGGCCATCACCGCGGGCCTCTTCGTGGCGGCCGCCTCGCTGGTGCTGCGGGTCTACCTCGCTCGCCCTCCGGCGGCGCTCCTGGTGATGGCCGCGGCCGCGTCGGTGGTCGCCGCGCTCTCGCTGGTGGCCTACGTCTCGGCGCGCCGCGGCGCGCGCCTCGCGGTCGAGCGCGCCTCGCTCGCCGCCCTGCAATAACCTCCTTCAAGACCTATGGAGACGAAGACGATGAAGCACGCATGGGCCTCGGGTTTCCTGCTGATCGCGGCGGCGCTCCCCGGCGGGTGCAAGCGCGAGCCAGCCGCGGCGTCGACGGGGCCTCGCGTCGCCATCACCGTGAGCGATCGGGGCTTCCAGCCGACGTCGGCCGACGTCCGGGCGGGTCAGCCGGTGACGGTGGTGTTCACCCGCACCAGCGACAACGAGTGCGGCACCCAGGTGATCTTCCCCACGCTGAACATCCGCCGCGACCTGCCGCTCAACCAGCCCGTGGAGGTGACCTTCACCCCCACCGCCGGGACGATCACCTTCACCTGCGGGATGAACATGCTCCGCGGGTCGATCGTGGCGCGGTAGTCGCCCGGTGGTGGAGTGCTGGTCCATGGACGAAGGTCGGGGTGCCCCACTGCTGGCGCGCTCGAAGTCGCGCTCGTGGCCCACCTGATCAGTGGGCGCACCGTGATCAAGGCGGAGGAGGACGCGAAGGTGACTGGGGCGAAGTTTCACCTTGGGTGCGGGGCGGGAGGCGATCGAAATCGGCCAGGTCGGGCGGCAGTGCGGAGGCGTCCAGGCGCGTGGGCCACCTGAACATGCGCTGACTACGCCGCCAGCGTTCGGCCGCAACGACCTGCATGAGGTGGCCTTTCGCTCTATTTTCGGGCAGGGAGACATCAAATCGCAGATCCGCGTGTTGAGCCAACACGGCATGGGCAAGAACGGTGGAGGGATTGGGATCCTGCTCCTCGAATACAACGACCGGGATCCCCCACCCGGAACCCGTCACAAGGCTCACGAATACTCGGACGGCTTCGACCCACTCCAACGCATCCGGCGACGCGAGAACGAGCCGAACGTCACCGATGAGGACGCGTCGTATGCTGGGATGAGACATGCCGGGCGTTCGAGAGAATCCCTCACCGAACATCTCGATCATCTCTCGGAGGGCCCGCGCGGCGCCGTGCATCGTGGGCACGTGCTGGGTTATCAGTGCTCCCACGACCCAACTCCGCGTCTGTGGGATCAGCGGATCGAACTCGATGAGAAGATCTTCCCGTGATCCCTCCTTCAGCGGGTGCGGGAGCAGTCCAATCGCGAGCGTTCGCGCGAGACCCGCGAGCGCGCTCGTGACGAGGGCGAATGCCCCGACGAAGATTGCGCCCGTCCCTGACTTCTCCGCCCCTGGCTGGAAGGAGTCGTGCCATCTCAACGCGGTCTCTCCGCGACCGTAGTGGGATCTCCAGCCGACCGTGGCCAACAGATGGTGGGCGGGCGGTGCAACCCAGGCTTGTGGCTGGGGATACACCGCGGGCGAACCATGGCCCGGGATCTCCAACTCGTGCCGACCTGAGACCGAGGCTGCAAACCGGTGCTTGCGCACCTCGATCCATCGGCCTCGCTCGCGTGATGTGACACCCAGTTCCAGCACGGTGTCGGCTGCGAAGACCCACCCCGAAGCGGCCTCTCCTCGCGTCTCTTCGCACAGCACCAGACCGTGGCCGCCCTGGGCGGCGAACTTCATCACCGCATCGGCGCTCGCACGCGGCGCGGTTTCGCCAATGCCGTAGCCCTCAATCAATGAGTCGACCACGAAGACCGAGGGCCTGCCGCCCGCGGCAGCAACGTCGCAGCCAAGCGTCTCAAGACTCGCGACCAGGTCGGGTGCGCCGGGCTCGAGGTCGGTGAGGAGTCCACAGAACACCCGCGGCTCTGTCGACTCCGTCGCCTTCTGGGGAAGCACGACGATCCGGGTCTCATCGATGTCCGATCGCGCCGACCGGACCTGCGCGAGGTACTCACTAGGTAGGATCTCGACGCATCCGACGGCCACATCGCCGCCGAGCGCCTCGGCCAGTTTCAATGCCACCTGAAGCGCCATCAGGGTCTTTCCGACGCCAGGCCCTCCCCGCACCACCACCGTCGCAGAGTGGCGCTCAGGCAGGCGCTCCACGATCTGCCAGCCTCCTCCGAGCAGGAGGTCCAGCCCGAGGTCCCCCGTCCGAACGACCCGGGTCAAGCCGCCCTCGCGAACATGCTTCGTACCTGCTCACGCACCTTCTGGCTCCGGCTACCGACCGGAGTCAAAGCCGTCGGCCGGGGGACGGTGACCTGCTCGTACTCCCGAACGAGCCGCTGGATCTCACCGCGCCCGGACGGCGTCAGCGCATCCCCCTCGGCGAGCATCCGCTGACCGAACTCGATCGCCCGACCGAAGTCGCCCGCGCGGGCGAAGCTGGCAGTTGCAGCGATGCCGAGATCACTGCGGGTGTTGGGGTGGTCCGCCGGTACGCCCAGAGCGACAGCAGCCAGGGACTCCGCCGCCCGGTGGTACAGCACGCGCGCTTCGGTGGGGTTTCCACGCCGCTCCGCGCGCTCGGCCTGAAATGCGTCCCCCTCCGCCTGCTCCACCCGCGGGTCTCGCATCCACTCGTTCATCGCGACCACCGTGCGACGTGAATCGCGACCACCTCAGGGCGGAAGTCCGTGACGGCGGCGTGGCCGGCTGACTGCGCCGGATACCTCCCGAGTTGCCCGAGCTTCTTCCCCATCCTGGTTGCGACCGTCTCCTCGCCCTCGGCAATACCGCTGCATTCCAGGCGTTCGTAGGCGTCTCCGTCGTTGGCCGCGGGGTCGCGCATGAGGTAGTCCGCGCCGGTCGCCTTGGGTAGACGACGGAAGACGATGCGTCCCAAGACCCGTCGCGCAGCGAGGATCGCGAGAGCTTCCGCGCCCTCCTCGGTGGCTTCCTGCGGGTCGGCATAGGTCGCCTCTGCGCGCGCATCGACGCCCACGCGCCGGACGTTGGCCGGCTGATCGGAATTGGCCTGGACGACTCTCGCCGGGTCGACCTGTCGCGGTGGGCGGAGTCGGTGCAGCACAACGCTCGCCGCGAGCGCGATCGCCTCCGCGACCGGGCGGCTGAGTTCGCATTCGTCGGGCAGGGCCGTCAGATCGAGATCAACAGGCACGAGCGCGCTCGACATGCCTCGAACCCTACCAGATCAACCGATGCATCGGTCGAACGCCGCCCGGCGTTGAACCGGGAGCTTCGACACGAGCACCGCGTCGACCCTCTCACTCCTCGCCGTAGCCCGCGGCCTCCAACAATTCGCCCGCGGACCGCCGTGGTCCCTTCGCCGCGCGCGCGGAATTCTCCTTCGGTTGCGCCTCCCGGTAGCGCCGGAGGACCGTCGCGCCGACGGTGGCGCCCTCGTCAAGCGCGGCGGTCACCAGCCACGCGTCCTTCTCCTTCGCGGAGAGCGACGCGACCCACGTCGCCAGCTCGGCCTTCGTCGGCTTCGCCGCCATCGCAGCGGCTGCGCTCTCCTTCGCCGCCGCCGCGATGAGGGCGTCGTCGACGTACAGGAACTCCGCGAGCGCCTTCTGTGCCTTCGTGAGGCGCCGCAGCCCTGGCGGAACGTCTGGCTCCCGCTCCTCCCCGTCAACCTCCCCCTGCAACGCCGCCCCGAGCCACCCGAGGTACAGCGCGCGGAGGTCGCCGGCCATCAGCTCGCTTCGCAGCCCCGCCAGGCGCTGCATCCAGCCGTCGCCGTCCTCGCCGACCCACGTCCCGCCGTCCTCGGTCTCCACCGAGAGCGTGACCACCGCGTGGGTCTTCGTCTTGCGCACGACGACCCCGTTGCCGGCGCCGTAGCGCCCTATCACCGTGACATCGACCGCCACACGCGGCACGCGCAGACGCAGCGTGTGTGTGCCCCAGTTGGCGACGTAGACCATCGCGTCGAAGTAATCGTCCATCAGGGCGTCGGGGTCGCCCTTGAAGTCGCCGTAGCTGTACGAGTTGGTCAGCGACGTGGCCGTGATCTCGGCCCGCGAGGAGATGGCCCGCAGCGCCTTCTGGTCGGACTCGGAGAGCCGCCGGTCGATAGCCATGAACTCGTAGAACTGGAACTCACTCATCGCTCGCCCTCCGTCCCTCGTCAGTCGCTCGCTCACTCGCTCATCGGCATATGCCGCGGAACGCGCCGATGCCCGCGATGCCGGGCCGCTGCGAGGCCAGGATCGCATCGCACCGCCCCGCCGGACAGTCGGCGTTCTCGTCGCCACCGCCCTGGTCGCCGCGAAGGCGCGCCGGGCGCGAGAGCGATGAACCCCGCGTCGCCGCGCCCGTGAGACGATCCCCGGATATGTCCCACCGTCCCGCAGCGCTCGGATCCCTGCTCGGTGTCCTGCTCGCGGGGGGACTCGGCGCCTCATGCGGGGGCCCTGCGCGGGTGAGCCTCGCCCCGCCCGTCGCCGCTGCGGCGCGGTCGACACCCGACGCCGGGCTCGCCGCGCCGACGCCAGCGTCTGCGCTCGCCGACCTGCGATTCGACACCGGCGCGGTCGACCGGCGCGTCGACCCCTGCAGCGACTTCTACGACTTCGCCTGCGGCGGATGGCGCAGCGCGCACCCCATCCCCCCCGACCGCACCCAGATGGATCGCTACGCCGAGCTCGCCGAGCTGAACCTCGCTCGGGAGCACGACATCGTCGAGGCCGCGGCGCGCGCTGCCGCGACCGCGAGCCCGGCCGAACAGCGCGTCGGCGCCTACTACGCCGCGTGCATGGACGAGGCCTCCATCGACGCGCGCGGGTCGACGCCGCTCCGCGCGCTGCTGGCTCGCATCGACGCGATCCAGGGCGTCGCGGACGCGACCGACGTCGTGGCCGAGCTGCACGCGCACGACGTACCGGCCCTCTTCGAGCTGAGCTCCGGCACCGACCTGCGCGACTCGAACGTCATGATCGCCGCGATCGACCGGGGCCTGCTGGGCCTGGGCACGCGTGACGAGTACCTCCACGAGGACGCCGCGGCCGTGGCGCTACGGGAGCGCTACCGCCAGCACCTCATCCGGGTCTTCGACCTCCTCGGCGGCGGCGCGTCCTCGGGCGCCGACGCCGACCGCGTGCTCGCGTTCGAGACCGCCCTCGCGCGGAGCATGCTCAGCGCCGTCGAGGAGCGCGACGCCGAGGCCCGGTATCACCCGATGACGCTCGCCGCACTGGGTCGCCGCTACACCACGTTCCGCTGGGACCGCTACGCGACGGCGCGAGGCCTCGCGGGCTCGCAGCGCGTCAACGTCACCGTCCCGGCCTGGCTGCAGGCCGTCGACACGTCGCTCTCGAGCGGCGACCTCGCGGGGCTCCGCGCCTACCTGCGCCTGCAGACGGTGAAGATCTCCTCGGCGATGCTCAGCCGCCCGATCGAGCTCGAATTCTTCGACTTCTATCAGCGCCAGCGGCGCGGCGCGCGCGAGGTCGCCCCCCGCTGGAAGCGCTGCCTCCGGCTGGTCGACAGGGCCCTCGGCGACGACGTCGGGAGGCTGTTCGTCGCGCGCTACTTCACCGCCGAGAGCCGGCAGCGCGCGCTGCGGATGACGGACGCGCTCGTCGACGCGTTTCGCACCAGCCTGCGCACGACCGGGTGGCTCGGCCCCGCCGCGCGCGAGGCCGCCCTCGCGAAGCTCGCGAGCGTCCGCATCCTGATCGGCTACCCGGACCGCTGGCGGAGCTACGAGGGGCTCCGCGTCGAGCGCGACGACGCGTTCGGAAACCTCTGGCGCGCCCGCGCGATGGCGTCCGATCGCGACCTCGCGAGGCTCGCGAGGCCCACCGACCGCGACGCGTTCTACGCGCTCGCGCAGTCGGTCGACGGCTTCGGGCAGAAGCAGCTGAACAACGCCGGCTTCACCGCGGGGCTGCTGCAGCCGCCGGTCTTCGACCCGCGGATGGACGACGCCGTGAACTTCGGGGCCATCGGCGCCGTGATCGGTCACGAGCTGACCCACCAGTTCGACGACGAGGGGCGCAAGTACGACGCGCACGGCAACCTCCGCGACTGGTGGGAGCCGACGGACGTGGCCAGCTTTCGTCGCCGCGCCCAGTGCTTCGTCGACGAGTACTCGAGCTTCCACGCCGACGACGGGACGCCGATCAACGGCGCGCTGACGCTGGGAGAGAACATCGCCGACAACGGCGGCCTGCGCCTGGCGTGGAGCGCCGCGCGGCTGCCCGAGGGCGGCGCCGCGATCGACGGCTTCACCCCGGCGCAGCGCTTCTTCCTCTCGTGGGCGCAGATCCGCTGTCAGAACGTGACGCCTGAGGTCGCGCACCGCCGCGCGCTGAGCGACGAGCACGCGCCGGGGCGATGGCGGGTCAACGGCGTCGTCTCGAACATGAGCGAGTTCGCGCGCGCGTTCTCGTGCGGCGCCGGATCGCCGATGGTCCGTCCGCATGTCTGTCGGGTGTGGTGAGCGGGCTCACGGGAGGGCCCCCGCTACGTCGTGACCGTCGACCTCCCGCGCTCCTACGACCCGTCGCACCAGAACGCGCTCCTCGCCATGGAGGCGCTCCTCGGGCACGACGACCTCGACACGTCGGCCTGCGACGACCCCTTTCCCCCCGACGCCGGGCGGCACCGCCAACGACAACCCCGCGTCGACGTGCGGGCCGTTGTCGGGCCTACCCGACCCTGGTGCAACTGAAGTGGGAGCCTGGAGCTGAGCGTCACATGGAGTTCCATCGCGGCGGTCGGTGACCTTCCGACGGTTGCGCCAGCAACCGGCGCTCCTCCAGATAGCCCGGCGCAGGCCGGGCGGTCAGCGCCAGGACCCCACTTCAGCGGTTGCAGGCCCGCTCGCGGGCCGTCTGCAACCGCGGAGTGGGCGGCGTTTCGGCGGAGATGAGACCAACGCTCAGCCCCCGAGCGGCAGCCAGTGGGTGCCGCTGCAACCCTCGACGTCTGGGGTCGCGCGAGTCGTTCTTCGGAGCGTCCTCGAGGTGCCCAGGCACGTCACCGGGCCGTGACGAGATCCGTCACGACGCGCCGCAGCTTGACCGACGCGGTCGTTCTGGAAGAGCACCAAAACGCTGAAAATACGGCCTTCGCGCGGGGATTCGTCGTGGACGAGCTTGACCTGCGGGCGACGCTCCACGGCTCGGAACGTGCTGCGGGCGCACATTGTGACCGGGCCAGACGGTTCCCTCGGGCGGGAATTCGGAGGGACACGTCTGCGACTGGGCTTCCCGGCACAGCGAGGAGACAGGATGTTCATCAAATCGAGTCGGGTATTCCACGTGGCAATGGGGGGCGCCGTGATGGCTGCGATGGGCTGCTCCGCCGACGACGCGGCCCGGGGCGCGCCCCAGCACCTCAGCACCGCTCAGTGCCAGGCCTTCGACGTCAACGGCACCACCACCATCTGTCACGCCACCGGGTCGGCCAGGAACCCGATCCAGGTTCTCCGCGTGGCCACGAGCGCCTGCATCAACGGTCACTCCGGCCATGCTGGCGATCGCATCGCGGTCGACGGCAACTGCGGCCCGGGCGCGTGCCTGCCCGTGGGGGCGCCCGTCGACAACACCCTGGCCTGCTGTAGCCTGGGCAACGTGGTGCGCGTCGGCAGCACCTGCGCGTGCGCCGCGGGCTTCGCCAACTGCGACACCGACGCGCTCAACGGCTGCGAGGTCGACCTGCACACGGTCGCCAACTGCGGCGCCTGCGGCGTCGCGTGCGCCGTCGCCAACGGGACGCCCTCGTGCGCCACGGGGACCTGCGCCGTCGGGAGCTGCGACACCGGCTACACCCTGAGCGGCGGCGCCTGCGTTCCGGACGGCGACCACGACGCGGTGCCCGACTCGAGCGACAACTGCCCGACGGTCGCCAACGCCGACCAGCGCGACACCAACGACGACCACCAGGGCGACGCCTGCGAGTGCCTCGGAGTGACCTGCTCGGCGCTCGACCAGTGCCACGTCGCGGGCACCTGCGACCCGACGAACGGCGTGTGCAGCAACCCCGCCGTGGGCGACGGCGCGGGCTGTTCCGACGGCAACGCCTGCACGCAGAGCGACACCTGCCAGGCGGGCACCTGCACCGGCTCCAACCCCGTGACCTGCGTCGCTCGCGACCAGTGCCACGCCGCGGGCACCTGCAACCCCATGAGCGGCGTCTGCGACGACCCCAACGCGCCGGACGGCACGGCATGCGACGACGGCAGCCTCTGCACCTCGGGCGACGCCTGCGCCACCGGGGCCTGCGGCGGCGCGCCCGTCGAGACAGACGACCACAACCCCTGCACCGCCGACGCGTGCACCCCGGCCGGGGGCGTCTCGCACACCCCGACGCCCGGCATGGCCTGCGGCGACAGCGACCTCTGCAACGGCCGCGAGGTCTGCAACGCCGCCGGCGCCTGCGTCGCGGGCACGCCCACGGCGACGGACGACCACAACCCCTGCACCGCCGACTCCTGCAACCCCATGACGGGGGCGGCCGAGCACACGAACGACGACGGCGCGAGCTGCAGCGACGGCGACGCCTGCACGCGGACCGACGTCTGCCGCTCCGGCGCGTGCGTCGGGAGCGACCCGGTCGTGTGCGCGGCGCTCGACCAGTGCCACGTCGCGGGCACCTGCGACCCGACGAGCGGCGTGTGCAGCACGCCCAACGCCGCCAACGGGACGAGCTGCAGCGACAGCAACGGATGCACGCAGGGCGACACCTGCCAGGCCGGCGTCTGCGCGTCGGGGACGGCGGTCACCTGCCAGAACGGCACCTGCAACAACGCGGGCGGCAGCTACACCTGCGGATGCGCCGCGGGCTTCGCCGACTGCGACGGCAGCGCCGCCAACGGCTGCGAGGTGGCGACCACCGCCAACGCCACCAACTGCGGCGGCTGCGGCGTCGTCTGCGCCGGCGCCCCCAACGCCGCGGGGGCGTGCCGCGCGAGCGCTTGCGTCCTCGCGTGCGCCGGGGGCTTCGGGGACTGCGACGGCAACGCCGCCAACGGCTGCGAGACCAGCGTGATCAGCTCCAACGCCAACTGCGGCACCTGCGGGCACGCGTGCGGCTCGGGCTATTTCTGCCAGGCGGGCATCTGCGAGAACGCCGCCTGCGCGCCGCCCCCGAGCGCCACCGGGACCTGCTCGGCCGTGTCCTTCACCGAGACCTGGGCCGGGGGCGCCACCGGCTGGTCGACCCTCAACCCGCCGTACACGGCGCCGCTCGTGACCGCGACCGACAGCTCCGCCTGCATCGGCGCGTACCTCCACGAGACCACGCGGGCGTCGGGCGGCCACGCGTTCTCGAGCGCGATCGCGACCACCCCCGGCCAGACGTACTGCCTGGGCGGCTGGATCCGCGGCTCGGTCAACACCCAGCCCTTCCTGGGCATCCGCCAGGCGCTCTCCGGCAACCTCCTCGGCGCGGAGCGCTGGCTGATCGGCAGCCCGTGCTACTTCGACGGCTTCTCCCTCGTGTCGCCCGTCACCCCGGACGGCAGCTGGCACTGGTACGCGCGCTCCTTCACGATGCCGACCGGCTGGACCAACACGCGCATCGAGATCGAGGCCTTCCTCCCGGGCGCCCCTGGCCCGGTGGACTTCGGCACGATCCAGCTCTTCGCCGGTCCCTGCCCCCTGGCCTCCGGCACGGCGTGCTCCGCCGCCTCCTGCAACTGACCCTCGTCGGCTGATCCGGCGCGTCGCGTACGCGAGTCACGACAGCGCCGGGACCAGCTTCGCGTCGACGATGCGCCCGTCGACCGCGAGCCGCGTCGCGCCCATCACCCGGGCCGTCGCGACGATGAGGCTGGGCGGCGCGCCGAGCCCGCGCGACCTCATCCGCGGCCGTGCTATCGGGACGACTCGATGAACGTCACGCTCGCCCCGACGACCCCGGCGGACCACGTCGTCCTCGACAACCTCTGGCAGCTCTACGTCCATGACTTCAGCGAACAGATGGACCTCCCGCTGCGCGACGACGGCCGCTTCGAGGGGCGCGCCTTCGATGCCTGGTGGGTCGACCCGTGGCGTCACGCCTTCCTCCTCCGGGTCGACGGCGGGCTCGCGGGCTTCGCGCTCATCCAGGAGCGCAGCCGCCTCACGGGGGCGAGCGGCGTGCATGACATGGCGGAGTTCTTCGTGGCGCGTGGGCACCGACGGCGCGGGGTCGGGCGCCGCGCGGCGATCGCGGCCTTCGAGCGCTTCCGCGGGCCCTGGGAGGTCCGCCAGCAGCCGACCAGCGTGGCGGCGACGGCGTTCTGGCGGCGCGTGATCGGCGAGTACACCGGCGGCGACTTCGAGGACATCGCGTGGAGCGACGGCGCCTGGACGGGCACCGTGCAGCGCTTCACCTCCGCCGGGCGCTGAGCGTCACCGAGCGGAACCCGGCGGCCATCGAGCGGTCCCGCGAAGCCATCGCTGGGTGCCGTAGCGTCGGCGGCCGCGCGGGGTGGAGACCCGCGACGGCATCGCATCGATGGGGTCAACCCCGCGCGTCGCCAAACTCCCGGGCGACCAGGGCGGCGACGTCCAACTCGCGGTTGCCCTCGCCGGCCTCCCTCGCCCGACGCGCGCGCCGCGCGGGAGTTCAGGTGATGGGCAGCAAGCGATGCCCCGGCGCCGAGACCCATGCTCCTGGACCGTCGTGCCCCTGCCCGATCGCGACCTGACCGAGGTCGTGCTGGAGGTCGCGACCCCTTTGCTGGCGAGCCTCGGGCCCGACCCCTCCGTGGAAGACGCCCTCCGCTACCACCGACCTGCTATCGGCCGTGAGGCCGACGTCTGGCAGTCATCCCTCCGAGCCGAGAGCGCGCAGCGCCGCGGTCGTCAGGCCGGAGACCTCCATGAAACCGCTCTTCCCTTCCATCGTCCCGCCCGATCGCATCTCGCCCGCGCTCTCGCTCGACCTCTGGCAACTGCGCCTCAGCCACATGGAGCTCAAGGCTGACGTGGTCCCCGAAGACGACTTCCGCAAGTTCGACGAGACCCTGCGCAACGGCTTCAAGGCGGTGGTGTTCCGCTGCCACCGGCGCGTGCTCCAGGGCTTCTACGCGTGGCGCGAGCGCACGATCGGCCACGGCTCCGGCGCGTACGTGGAGGTGAGCTTCGAGTACACGTACATGAACCCGGCCTATCGCAACCACCCGCTCTGGGCGCTGTCGGGCGCGCTCCAGGCCCTGCCGCTCCTGCTGCGCGGCAAGCCTGTGTTCTTCTTCGGGCTCACCTACCCGGGATCGTTCATCTCGCTGCACCTCATGACGGCCGGGCTGACCACCCTGCGCGACGGCGACCTCTCGCCCTTCCAGCGCGCGGCCCTCCATGCCTTCGCCCGCGACATCGGCGGAGCGGAGTTCGACGCCGCCACCGGGCTGGTGAAGGTCCGGCTCGTCGCGGGGGAGCGCGGCGCCCCTCGCCGGGCCAACGTCCGGCGCCTCTTCGAGCGCTACGAGTCGCTCAACCCGACCTGGCGCCAGGGCCACGCCCTGCCCGTGATGGCCGAGCTGAGCCTCTCCGCCATCGCGGCCGCCGTGTCGCGCGCAGTGGGCCAGGCCTTCGCGTCGGCCAGCTCATAGGGAGCGCAACGCGGCACCCTCGCTGGCATGGATCAGCGACAGAGCGCCCAGTGTACGAAGTTCGCGGTCTCCCTCCGCTGTGACGCGGTGCTCCCGGCGAGCTCGATGGGTAGCTCAGTGACCGAATCCAACGCCCCAGGCGCCCCCATGGCACACACCCCCGCCGCTTCCGCCCCCTTCGCGCCACCGGCGCCGCGCCCGCGGTGCTAGTCCATGGCCTCCATGACCGCGCCTCCTGCGATCACGCTCCGCTTCGACGCCGGCACCCTCCTGCTCGACGGCTTCCTCGAGGGCGCCAGCGAGGGCGCCACCCTCCCCGGCTGCGTCTGGGACCCTCGCGTCCGCCGCTACCGCGCCCCCGCCTGGCGCTACCGCGAGCTGGTCACCGCCCTCACCCGCATGGCCCGCGCGGGCACCCTCTCCTTCACCGACGAGGCCCGCGGGTACAACACCCTCTCGGTCACCCACCGGGCGCAGCGTACTCCCTTCGAGCACCAGCGCGAGGCCATCGCGGCGTGGCGCGCGGCGGGCAACCGCGGCGTGGTCGTGCTGCCCACCGGCGCGGGCAAGAGCTACGTCGCCGAGATGGCCATCGCCCTCGCGCAGCGCAGCGCCCTGGTGGTCGCCCCCACGCTCGACCTGATGAACCAGTGGTACGACGTGCTGGTCACCGCCTTCGGCGAGAAGGTCGGGCTCCTGGGCGGCGGCTACCACGAGCCCGGCGACCTCACCGTCAGCACCTACGACTCCGCCTGGATGCACATGGACCGCCTCGGCGCCCGCTGGGGACTCATCATCTACGACGAGTGCCACCACCTTCCGGGCGCTTCGTTTCTCGGCTCCGCGGAGAGCGCCATCGCTCCCTTCCGCCTCGGGCTCACGGCCACGCTGGAGCGCAGCGACGGTCGAGAGGCGCTGCTCGACGACCGCGTCGGCGCGGTGGTCTACAGCCGCGGCATCAAGGAGCTCGCGGGCGACCACCTGGCCGAGTACTCCGTCGAGACCATGATGGTCGACCTCACCCCGGAGGAGGCCGCGGCCTACAACGAACACCGCGAGACCTACCGCAGCTTCGTCTCCTCCGAAGGCATCCGCATGGCCTCGCCCGACGGCTGGGCGCGCTTCCTCCAGGCGAGCGCCCGCAGCCCCGAAGGGCGCCGCGCGCTGCTCTCGTACCAGCAGCAGAAGCGCATCGCGCTGGCCTCGCAGGGCAAGCTGGAGGTGCTCGAAGGCCTGCTCCGACAGCACGCCAAGGACCGCACGCTGATCTTCACCAACGACAACGACACGGTGTACGCGATCGCGAGGAGGTTCCTGATTCCGGCGATCACGCACCAGACCGATGTGAAGGAGCGGCGCGAGGTGCTGGAGCGCTTCAACTCCGGCGCCTACCCCGCGGTGGTGACCTCCCGGGTGCTCAACGAGGGAGTGAACATCCCCGAGGCCCGCGTGGCCATCGTGCTGAGCGGAACCGCCAGCGTGAGGGAGCACGTCCAGCGCCTCGGCCGCATCCTTCGCCGTCAGGAGGGCAAGACGGCGATCTTGTATGAAGTGATCACCCGAGGCACCGCGGAGGAGCACCAGTCGGGGCGGCGGAGGGAGCACGATGCTTACCGCTGACCTGATCCGCGCCAGGGTGGTGAAGGGCGAGGTCCGTCCCCGCTACGTGGCGCCCAACGACGAGGAGGTGCGGGCGCTCGCGGGCGTGATGGCAGAGACCTTCCGGGCGCACCTTGGGAAGCGCCGCGCCGAGCTCGACGCCGCCCTCGCAGAGCTCACCGGGGAGGGAACCGACTACCTCCTCCACCGCGGCCTCGCCAAGCTGCTCTTCGACCGATCGACCTACGAGGTGCGCTCCCCCATCGAGCCGCAGGAGCTTCGCCGCGCGGTCTTCGAGGCCTCCGCGAAGGTGCACCCCGCGGTGCGGGTCGCCGACGCGCTGCACCCGGTGTCCCGAGACGACGTGCTCGCCCAGGTGGCCGCGCAGCTCGGCGTGGAGCCCGCCGCGGTGGAGCAGGGCCTCTACGCCGACCTCGAAGACGAGCAGGTGATGACCGAAGCGCCCGACCTCGCGGGCGAGGCCCTGGTGCAGCGATACAACCTGGCTCTCGCCCAGGCGGCGCTGCTGCGGGCGACGAAGCTGGTGGTGCACCTCGACGAGGGAGACCCGGCGCGGTACCGGCAGCTCTTCCGGTGGGTGAAGTTCTACCGGCTCATCCACCGCGCCGAGCGGGCGCCGGGCGGGGGATGGATGCTCACGCTCGATGGTCCGGTGAGCGTCTTCCAGCAGTCCAACAAGTACGGGTTGCAGCTCGCGGAGTTTCTCCCGGCGCTGCTGCTCTTCCCGTCATGGAGCGCGGAGGCGGAGCTTCGCTGGGGGCCCCAGAAGCGGGAGGTGACCTTCAGGGTGTCGCACGACGACGAGCTGGTCTCGCACCTCCCCGACAAGGGCGCCTACGTCACCCGCGAGGAGCAGTGGGTGCTCGACCGCTTCGCCGCGCTGAAGTCCCCGTGGACGCTCTCCCGCGAAGGCTCGCTCATCGACCTCGACGGCCGCGGGGTGCTGATCCCCGATTTCGTGGCGAGGCACCCCGACGGGCGCGAGGCCCTGGTGGAGGTGCTGGGCTTCTGGCGCAAGGAGACCCTCCAGGCGCGCATCGAGCTGCTGGCCTCCGCGGGGCCGAAGAACCTGGTGCTGGCGGTGCCATGGAAGCTGCGCGGAGGCGCCGAGGACGAGGCCACGGCCGCGGGCGCGGAGGCCCTCTTCTTCAAGGAGGTCATCGTCGCGAAGGAGCTGCTGGAGCGCGTCGAGCGCGTGGGCGCGAAGCCCGCGGCGGGGACGGAGGCTCCCGCCGAGGCGGCCGTGAAGCCGAAGCCGAAGCGGGCGACGAAGAAGAAGGGTTGAGCGTCAGCCGGACGAGGGCGTCCTCCGGCAGCAGGTCGTCGGCGACGCCTCCCCGGGAAGGCCGCGCGGATACGCTCGAGGCGCTCGCCCAGCCGCGCCGGATTCGCCGTCCCTAGATCGTCCAGTCCGGGATCCGATCGCTCACCCACGTCCCGAAGCGCGCAGCGACCTTGTCCAGGGTGCGGTACTCCCTCGTCGCAGATGGCCGCTGGTATGGGCCGAGAAGCTTGCCGAGCCAGTCGCACGCACCGGCGATGTCCCGCACGCCGTAGGGGCTCAGATCCACCACGAGCTGGTGGGCGGAGTTGAGCCCGCGGACCGGCACCGACCGGCGTCGCTCCACGGGCCGGTTGGGAAACGCGCGCCCGAACACGCGGATCATCGTCAGGAGCGCCCGGTCGTCATGGCGGCGGGCATGCTCGCTGAGATCGTCGACCACGACGCGCCACTGCTCTGCGGAGGCTCCCTGGACCTCTCGAAAGAACTTCGCGACCAGGTACGGTCGATTCAGCGCGAGGTCGCCGTCGAAGAGCGCGTCGTTGGCCTGGTAGAGCGGCTCTGCGATCTGCAGCACGACGGAGCCCTTCACGAGTCCCACGCTCGGGTGAACGGGCAGGTCGGCTTCAGCCCAGAACATCTGGCGCGGGGACGCGTTGCTGCCCGGCGCTGCTCCGGCCGACGCGCCCGTGCTGTGGGCCGAGCCGCCGTTGAGGCTGAAGGGCCGTGTCGAATAGAGGTACCAGTCCGTCGTGCGCAGCACCGCGTATCCGGAGTACGCGTCGGGGATGAGCGAGCGAAAGAAGGCGCCTCCACGCTGCGCCTCGCGCAGGGCGCGCACGTCCACGAAGGAATTGTAGAGGGCGGGGCAGCGATAGTAGGGCAACCAGAGCCGCGCGACGTCTCGCAAGACGTGCCGCGAGTCGTAGCGGATGAGCCGGTTGTCGAGCGTGGCGACGAGGAGATGCTCCCACTCCGCGAAGGGCCACCCCGGCCAGTGGTAGTCGGGCTTGCGCCACGCCACGGCGCGGGTGCCGGTCTCGCGGATGATGCCCTCGACGTCATCGAGCGCATTCGGCAGCAGGCCGTCGTCGTCGCCGAGATAGAAGACGTAGTTGTCGCCGTCGTCGACGTGCTGGAGAGCGAACTCCCAATTGCTCGCCATGCTCACCCTGCGGCCGGTGTTCACGTACCGGATCCGCGGATCGTGACGCGCGGCGACGACCTCGCGCGTGCCGTCGGTGCTGGCGTTGTCGCTCACCACCACGACGAGGTCGTCCCGGTCCTGCGAGAGAACGGTGTCGAGGGTGAACTTGAGCGTGTCGCTCCGCTCGCGGGTCGGGATCACCACCGTGAATCGCATCGTCTCTCCTGCCAGGCCACGCCGACGCCCCTTCGCTCTGGACCTGCGACCGCGCCCGGCGCGCAGACTCTTCGTTCGTACCGTTCCCGGCGTCAACCGTGGATGACAGACCCGCGCGGACGGCTCTATTCTGCGCGCTCCCGCCCCTCTCCATGCCCTCTCCCACCGCACTCCCGGTCTTCTCGCGTCGCGCGAGCGCGATCCTCAACTTCGTCTTCAGCTACGCGAGCGTCGCGCTGATGGTGGTCCAGGGCATCGTGCTCGTGCCGCTCTACGTCGCCCGCGTGCCCCCGGCGCTCTACGGCGCATGGCTCGCCACGGGCAACCTGCTTACGTGGCTCGAACTGGTCGATCCCGGCGTGAGCGACATCCTCCGGCAGCGCGTCGCCGCGGCCTACGGTGCGGGCGACCGCAGCGCCCTCGCCCGCTCGCTCGGAACAGGCCTGCGCATCAACCTCTTCTTCTCCGTGCTCCCGCTCGCGCTGCTCCCCTTCGCGGGGAGCGTCGGCCGCCTCGTCGACCTTTCGCCAGCGCTCACCGCGGAGCTTGCGACCAGCGTTCGTATCGGTGTGGTCGGCGTCTCGCTCACCATGGCCTCCTACGGTGTGTCAGGCGTGTGCAGCGCGCTGCAGCTCTCCCTCTCCTCGGGGCTCTGGTTCACGGGGATCTCCGTGCTGGGTATCGTCACGACGGTGGCGCTTCTGCTCGCGGGCTTCGGCCTCGCGGCGATTCCGGCGGGCCTCGCGCTGCGAGGCGGGCTGATGCTCACGACCTTCGCCGTGCTCGTGTGGCGCTGGACGCGGGCGCATCTGCCGGAGAAGCTCGCGTTCGACCGCGGGGAGTTTCGCCTCGTCATCCGACTGTCGTTGTCGACCTTCACCTCGCGGCTGGGCACGACTCTCCTTGAGCGCGTCGACGCCTTCATGGTGTCGCGGGTCGCGGGCAACGTCCGCACGGTCACCTACGCGCTCACGGGGCGCGCATTCGACCTCGTTCGGGGGCTCTCGCTCAGCGCCCCGACGGCGCTCATGCCCTCGCTCGCCCACATGACCGGCGCCGGCGACCGCGCGAAGATCTCCGAGGTGGTCGCTGTGCTCACGCGAGCCACCGGCTGGCTCGTGGCGATCGCGGTAGGCACGGCCGTCGCGCTCGATGGAGTCTTCGTCCGCCTCTGGGTGGCGCGTGGCATCTACGGAGGCTCCACGCTCGCTGCGGCGCTCGGCGTCGCGGCCGCGATGTCGATCTTCTCGGCCTCCCTCAACCGCGTCATCTACTCACTCGGCGCGATCGAGCGGGCATCCACCACCGCGCTCGCCGAGGCGGCCATCAAGGTTCCGTTGCAGTACGTGTTGCTCCGATGGCTGGGCCTGCCAGGCCTCCCCCTGGCGGCGGCGGTAGCATCCCTGTCGATGTCGGGCTGGGTTCTGCCGGGGCTCATCGCCGAGCGCCTGGGGGAGTCGGCGTCGCGGCACCGCGCACGCTGGGGGATCAACGTCGCAAGGGTGCTGGCCGCCGTCCTCGCAGGCTGGCTCATGCAGAGGGGCCTGGACATCCTGGGCATCGCATGGAACTGGCCCAAGCTCGTGCTCGCGGGAGTGCTGGTCGGCGCCAGCTTTGTCGCGGCGGCGCTCGCCCTCGACGGGGCGCTCAGGGGCGATGCGCGCCGGGGCCTCTTGACCCTCCGACAGGCGTTGAGGCGCAGGCGGGCGGCTCCTTCGAGCACCCAAGCGTAGATCGCAGTCACGGTCTACCCCGCGCATCACGATCAGCCTGCGCGATGTGTCCTACTGGTGTGAAGGGGAGGTGCTCGACCTGGACGGGAGCTCACGCCGCGAATCGCCCCGCCGCGGGCGCGGAGCCTCCCGTGGAAGCAGCCGTGAAGCCGAAGGCGAAGCGGGCGACGGAGAAGAAGGGCCGCGCGTCAGCGCAGCGCGTACTCGTTGGCGAGGAGGCCCTCGCGCGTGAGGATGGACACCGGCCGCTGCACGCAGCCGCGCGTCGAGAGCGGGTCGCGCACCTTGTTGTTGCCGTCGAGGGTGTAGGCCACGAGGAGCTGCTTCGCGCCGAAGAACTCCCGCGCGATCACGGCCTCCTGCATCGACGGCGGCGACTCGGTGAGCGCCCAGGTCGAGATGAAGGCCTCGGCCGAGAGCGCGGGCATGTGGTCGAGCGCGAAGGACGACGCCACCAGGTTGATCTTCCCCGGCACCACCACCGGGTCGTCGGCGGTCACGAGGTGCACCGCGTCCTCGCCCTCCAGCGAGGAGAGGTAGACCCACTGCACCGCGCCCAGCGCCGGCAGGTCGAGGATCACGTAGGTCAGGTTGCGATCCATGCGCCGCACGATGCGCGCGAGGTCGCCGTAGCCGCCGCCCCACTCCACGATCACCCTCGACGCGAAGAGCGGCCGGCCGGTGACCAGGGCGTGCGTCGCAAGGTGGTAGGCATGGTGGGCGCGGTTGGCGGAGGTCATCGTCGCGCGGTCGCAGAGCGTCGGCCGGCCGAGGGCGTCCTCCAGCAGCAGGTCATCGGCGACGCCTCCCGGGAAGGCCGCGCGGATGCGCTCGAGGCGCTCGCCAAGCCGCGCCGTCGCGCCGAAAACCATGGTGTGCGCCAGCGTCGCGTCGTGGAGGAAATCCACCGGCAGCCCGGCGCTGAAGCGCTCGGCGATGGACCGCTCCCAGTCGCCCCAGGCGAAGGCGTTCGGCGCCGACGCGTGGCCCGCGCTCACGCCCGCCGCGAGCCGGTCGCGCACCTCTCGGAAGCGCGGAGACAGCGCCGCGAAGCGCGCCTCCTGCGTGGGGTTGATCAGCGTCGGGAGGCCCGTCCGCGTGAGCACCGCCGACCGTACCCGCCGCACCGCCCGCATCGGTCTAGAGAAGTCCATAGGAGTGGGCGGACTCTGCCTCAGTCCCCCTCCCCCGCTCAACCCCGCTCGTACCCCCCGCTCATCATCGACGGACGCCCCGCCGGGAGCGTCACCACCATCCTCGCCCCTTCCCTCCCGTCGCTGCGGCTGAGCGCGGTGATCGATCCCCCCGCCTGCTCGACGATCGCCGCGCTGGTCGCCAGCCCGAGGCCCGTCCCCTCCCCCGCCGGCTTGGTGGTGAAGAAGGGCTCGAAGATCCGCTCTCTCAGCGCGTCGGGGATGCCCGGCCCGTCGTCCTCGACCTCGATGATCACCTTCGCGTCGTCGAGCCTCGCGCGCAGGGCGATCTCCCCCTTCGAGCGCCCGTCGCCCCGTATCGCGTCCGCCGCGTTGAGCGCCAGGTTGAGCACCACCTGCACCAGCCGGTCGCCGGAGACGCCCACCGTGGGCAGCGCCTCCTCGACCTCCACCGACAGCGCGACGTCCCTCATCGCCTTCTGCGGCTGCAGCAGCTTTCGCACCTGCTCGATGGCGTCTCGCACCTCGGCGTTGGGCTCCACCGGGGCGCCGTCGGCCCTCGGCGGGGCGGCCGAGCCGGGGGCCGCGCGCGCGTAGTCGAGCAGCTGCCGCACCGTCCGGTGGATGCGCTGCGCCTCGTTGCCGATGCGCCCGGCGAAGTCATGGATCTCGTCCTCCTCCAGGCCGCCGTCGCGCATCACGTCCGAGAGGCCCACGATCGCCGCCAGGGGGTTTCCCACCTCGTGCGCGATGCCCGCCGCGAGGCGCCCCACCATGGCCAGCCGCTCTCCGCGCACCACCTGCTCCTGCGCCCGCCGCAGCCCCGCGCTGGCCTTCTCCAGCTCGGTCACCTGCTGCGACAGCTCCGACTCCCTCGCGGCGAGCTGGTCGGTCATGCGGTTGAAGGCGCTCGCGGCGCGCACCACCTCCGCGGCCCCTCGCTCCTCCGCGCGTACGTCCCGGCGCCCCGCCGCCACGCGCTCGGCGGCGCGGGTGAGGCCCTCCATGGGCCGCACGATCCAGCGGGTGAGCGCGAGGTACACCACCCCGAGCGCGAGCATCCCCGAGAGGCCCGTGTAGAGCAGCACCGCCGTCGGCACCGTGCGCTCCGCGGCGCCAGGGGCCAGCGACGACTCGGCGACGAAGATCCCCCGCGACGGCAGCAGCACCACCACGGCCATGACCTCGCCGGACACCCGCACGTCGTCGAAGGGCGGCGGGTGCTGCGACACGGGGAGCTGCAGCGAGCCGACCAGGGACAGGAGCACGCCGTTCTTGTCGTAGAGCGCCGCCCCCGAGAGGCCGCCTTCGCCCACGCTGGCCGCGAGCAGCGGCTGCACCTGCGTGGGATCGAGCGTGAGCGACACCTCCCCGGCGACGGCCCTCGACAGGGTCATCCCCAGGCGACGCCTCGCGATGCGCCCTGAGGCGGCGGTGAGCGGGTGCACCGCGGCGAGCGCGAGCGTCGCGGAGATGGCCAGCGTCCCGAGCAGCGCCAGGGCGAATTGCGCGCGCAGTCCAAGGCCCCGGCGTTCGTCCAACATCGCCACGATGATGCCCACGGCGGGCCCTCCCGCGCCACCGCGCGCGCTCGCCGTGCTACGCGTGGCCCTCAGCAGCACCCTGCCATGCTCCGTTCGGCGCACATCTCATGAATCGCCTTTGATTCAAGCCGATGCGTACGATGGATGGCGGCGCCCGCTGTGCCCGCGGGTTTCCAACTCTATCGGCCTGGGGTACGGCGTGCGGCCTCTTCATCGGCGTGCAGCGCCTGACCCCAGGCAACATCAGGTGGTCACCTTCGCGCGACGCGAAGGTTGCTAGGGGAGGCGCTGTCGCCGTCCTCGCAAGGCCCGCCCGGCAGACCGACACGCCCGCCCTCACCGTCGACGCGCTCGCTCCGCACCGCAGCCGTCGACGCGCTCGCTCCGCACCCAAACCCCCATCGCGCCTCCCCGTTCGCCTTGCAACCTTCGCGTCGCGCGAAGGTGACCACCTGATGTTGCCTGGGGTCAGGCGCTGCACGCCGATGAAGAGGCCGCACGCCGTACCCCAGGCCGATAGAGTTGGAAACCCGCGGGCACAGCACGTCGGCTTGAATCAACGCCGATGTGTGAGATGAGTGCCGGACCTAAACCCCGCCATGCCCGTCTTGATCTCCGCCGCCCAGGCCCGCCGCTTCCTCGTCCGCCGGCACCTCCTTGCGCCGCCGAGGTCGCTCCCCGCGGACGCCTCCTCGGTGCTCACCGTGGCGAGGCTCTTCGGGTCGCTGCAGTTCGACCCCCTCGACGCGCCGGGCGCCCGCAACCACGAGGCGGTGCTCCACGCCCGCATCGCGGGATACACCCGCGGCTGGTGCGAGCGGCACCTCTACGGCCCGCCCGGCACCCGCTCGCTCATCGAGCTCTGGAACAAATCCCTCAACATCGTCCCCATCGAGGACCTCCCCGCGCACCAGCACGCCTGGGCGAAGGCCCGCGTCCGCCACGCCTCGGGCATCCTCTCGAAGCGCGCCTCGGTGGCCGACACCATACTCAGCCAGGTAAGATCGGCCGGGGAGACGGGCACCCGCGCGATGGCCCGCTCCCACTCCGGGGCGGTCGACTGGTACTGGGCTCCCACCTCCGAGGGACGCGCCGTGGCCGAGGCCCTCTTCGAGACGGGGCAGCTCGGCATCGCCCGCCGCGAGGGCAACCACCGGGTCTTCGACCTCATCGAGCGGCTGCACCCCGAGCTCTCCCCGGCGCTCCCCGAGGAGGAGGCCGAGCGCGCCCGGCTGCTCAGCCGCCACCGCGCGGTGGGGCTGATGGGCGCCGGGGGCGGCGCTGAACTCTTCACGGGCCTCGGGCGGTCCGACGTGCGCGCGCGGGCGCTGCGCTCGCTGGTGGAGGGAGGGACGCTGCTCCCGGTGACCGTCGAGGGCGTGCGGGGGGAGCGCTACGTGCTCTCCGCCGAGCGGGGTCGGCTGTACGCCTGCGCCGACGACGAGGCCCCCCTGCGGGGCGTCACCCTGCTCGCGCCGCTCGACCCCTTCGTGTGGGACCGGGCGCTGCTGCGCTCCCTCTTCGGCTTCGACTACCGCTGGGAGGTGTACACGCCCGCGCACCTCCGCCGCTTCGGCTACTACGCCCTGCCGCTGCTCTGGGGAGACCGGCTGGTGGGGCGCATCGAGCCCTCGCGCGACCGCTCCCGCCGGCGGCTCTCGGTGCGGGGGCTGTGGTTCGAGGAGGGCTTCGACCCGCTGGAGAGCGAAGGCTTCGTCGACGACCTTGGCGCCGCGCTGGAGGCCTGGCGCCGCTTCGTCGACACCGACGAGGTGACCCTGCCCCGCACTCGCATCGGGCGGGCGCTCTCCGCGGCGTGGCGGCGCGACGGCACGGTCGCGCTCCGTTGACCGGACCGACCCGACGCGGGAAAGATGACCCCATGAGCTTCGGCAACAACGTGGGTGGATTTCCGCCGCAGCCGGGTCCCTTCGCCGGGGGCTACCGCACGCCCGCGGGGCCCGGAGCCGTCGGCGCGGAGGAGACCTGGTTCGAGGCCGAGGTCCCCTTCGCGGGAGCGCCGCTGCCTCCTCGGTGCGCGTGCTGCTTCGGCCCGGTGGAGATCCACCGCACGGCCAGCGCCACGGTGACCGTCGGGCGCACCCACTACACCCGTCGGATGGAGATCCCGTACTGCCGCGCCTGCGAGGTCGCCGTGAAGGAGGGCGCCCGGCGGGGCAGGCTCCAGGGCTTCCTCGGGCTCGCCGTGGCCGCGGTGTTTCCGCTGCTGCTCTCGCTCGTGTGGCTCTACGCGCCCGCGGCGGTGACCTTCGTCGCGACCCCGGTGGTCGCCCTCGGCGCGCTGCTCCTGCTCGCGAAGCTCTGGCCGGGAGAGCCCATCGCCCGCCAACGTGGCGCCACCTCGGGCGCCCGCGACGCCGTCTGGATGCTCCCCTTCCACGTCGGCCAGAACCCCACGCGCCTCGCGGGCACCAACGAGCACTGGATGCGCCAGCTCGGGGAGATGCACCGCACCGTGGTCACCCCGCGAGGCAGGCGCCGCACCCTCGACGCGCGCTACATCGTGGTGCCCATCGTCGCGACGCTGCTGGCGATCCCGATGTGGTTCGGCCTCCACGGCCGGGTGTACTTCGACAACCCCACCACCTCGCCGCTGACCTTCGACATCGACCACGGGCTCGCGCAGGTCACCGTCGCCCCCAACGGCCACGAGGACCTCTACCTCCCCGCGGGCGAGGCCGTCATCGACGTGATGTTCGAGGGCCGCGCGGTAGACCGCATCAGCGCCGACATCGAGCACTTCGGCAAGCACCTCGCATCGCCCTTCGGCCGCGCCTGCTACGCCACCCTCTCCACGGCCTACGGCGACGCGGTGCTCGACGGCCCTCGGAGGCAGATGGCCCCGGCGGGCCAGCGCTGGCACACCCTCCACCGCGTGCAGAGCGTGCTCGAACCCTTCCCCCGCAGCGTGTCCGTCGGCCGCGGCCAGCGCGGCGCCATCCGGGTGCGCTTCACCCGGGTGCACTGCCTCACCGGCGCTCCGATGCTCTGACGGAAGTCCCCCCAGCGATGCCCGACGACAAGCCCCTCACCCGCGATCAGGCCTACCTGCTGAAGCTGGCCCGCACCCGGATGCCCTACGGCAAGCACCAGGGGATGCTGCTGGTCGAGCTGCCAGAGCCCTACGTGGTGTGGATGGCGCGCCAGGGCTTCCCCAAGGGGGAGCTCGGGAAGATGCTGGCCATCGTGCACGAGATCAAAGTGAACGGGCTGGAGTACCTGTTCGAGAAGATCCGTTGAGGCCCGAGGCTCAGCGCACGGTGATGTTGAGTCGGGCGCGGCTGTAGTCCTCGCCGTCCAGCAGGCATCCCGCGTCCGAGCCGTCCCAGCCGGTGATCTGGAGCTTCACGGCGTAGGCGCCCGGAGCGAGCGACACCTGCCTCCGCATGGACCAGGGCTGCCACCACCCGGAGCTTCCGGTGCCGCCTCGCGCCACGCCCACGAGGACGTCGCCCCAGGTGCCGTTGCCGTAGGCGATCGACCCGATCACGAAGCGGAAGCCGCAGTGGGTGTACGCCCCAGAGCCGCCGCTGCCGGTGACCGAGCCGTAGGCCTCGAGGTCGGCCGTGCCCGCCTCGGGGACGTTGACCATCACGGTGGTCCCGGGGACGTCCTGCCAGAGCGCCGAGCGCGCCGTGATGGGGCCCGCCTGCGTCACGCTGAACAGCGCCGGCGCCGGCCCTCTCGGCCCCGCAGGACCGATCGGCCCGGCGGGCCCCATCGGCCCGGTCGGACCCGCCGGCCCTGCGGCGCCCATCGGCCCGGTCGGTCCCGCCGGTCCCGCGGGTCCTGCAGGTCCCGTGGGTCCCGGGGTGCCCATGCCGGGGCCCGTCCATCGGCCCATCGAGTCGACCACGGTGGTGCCGTTGACCGTGATGCTCGACGGGGTGATGTCCCCCACCACGTTGCCCGCCACCAGCGCGTACGGAACGCTCCCGATGGGCTCCCTCGGCGTCATCTCGGCGTCCGTCCCAACGGTCACCCCGAGGTAGCGCGTGCGCCCGGAGAACACCGCCGGGGTCAACGGGGTCGTCGCCCCGAGCTGCGTGGAGAAGTAGCCCTCGTCGAGCGTCACGGTGAGCGCCTCGGTCCACACCGCGGAGCCCCCGGTGGCGGCGTCGTAGAGCCGGTAGGTCACCGACTGCGACCCGCTCACCGGCGCGCCCGCGCGGTCGAGCAGCCTCCCCTGGTGGATCATCGTCGTCGGCACCTGCGCCGCCGCCACCATGGGCAGCGCGCACGCCGCCCCGAGAACCGCCGCCCCGATCGTCCATCGCCTACGGTTCATCGCTGTCCTCGCCTTCCGCCCGGTGGAGCGCCGACGCTATCGCCCCGCCGTCGAGAGCGTCAACGCACCTGTCGACCCAAGGCCCCCCTCCGCTGCGGTACACACAGCCCACGATGAACACCCTGCGTCCCGCGCTCCTCCTTCTCGCGCTGCTCCCGGCGTGCGGCCGTCGTCAGCATCAGGGTCCGCCCGTCGAGGCCGCGGTCGTCCGCCCCGTGACCGTCGACGTTCCCACGGCGGCGGTCGACGTTCCCACGGCGGCGGTCGATGTTCCCACGGCGGTCGATGCCCCGACGCCCCCGTCGCCCGACGCGGAGCTGGTGCGCGGCCTCGCGAGCGGCGGCGTCGAGCTCTCGGCCCACATCGACCCGGCGCACGGCGTGGTGTTCGTGACCTACCTCGAGGCGTCGCCCAGCGGTCGGTCGGGGGTGCGCCGATCGACCCGGCGGCTGTGCGGCGCCGCCGCGGCTCGCGACGCTGCCCTGCGCGCCAGGCTGCGCGAGGCGGTGCAGCAGGCCGCGGACAACGAGAGCCTGGAGTGCAGCGGAGACGAGTGCGTGGTGCCGGGGATGGAGTACCAGCCCGCGTATCGGCTGCGCCTCGGGCGGGCGCCCGACGGGACGCGGGTGCTGCTCGGCGCGATGCAACTGAGCGAGGCCGCGCTGAGCGAGGAGTGGATGGAGCGCGTGCGGGCCTACGTCGACCAGGGCCTCGCGGCGGCGCGCTCCCGCCCGTGCCCTCGATAGGGCGATCGCAGCAGATTGGTTGTCCTACCGGGGGATGCGTCGAGGGTCGGCCCCCTCACCGCGCTGCCGCGCGCCCTCACCCCCGCGGAGCGGGGGCAAGGGCTCAGGTAGCTGCCAGGTTCACGCTCAGACTGAAGACGTCGGAGCCCTTGCCCCCGCCCCGCGGGGGTGAGGGCGCGCGGCAGCGCGGTGAGGGGGCCGACCCTCGACGCATCCCCCCGCTCCCTCTCTCAGAACCGCCCGCGCAGGCTCACCGTCCCGAGGCCCACCGCCAGCGTCGGGGTGAACACCTCGTCGCTCCGCCCCCCCGCCACCAGGAAGGTCACCAGCCCCGCCGCGGCGAGCACACCCCCCGAGATCCACAGCGCGTTGGTGGCGGTCACCAGGGTGTTTCCATCGCTCACCAGCGCCCGCTGCTCGGCCGTGATGCCCGCGCCGCAGCCGCCGCCGCACTGCTCGATCAGCGTGCTCTCGTTGGACTGCGCCATCAGCCCGGTGACCACCCCGCCGATGCCCAGCGCCACGCCGACGCCAAGCGCCGTCAGGCCCACCGAGCGCCACGGGCTCCATCCGCCGCCGGTGGAGACCAGCGTCGGGCGGTTCACCCCCGACTGCACCAGGGTCACCATGGGCTGGGACTCCGTGGCCGACACCGGGGAGTCGGGCGCCCCGAAGCGCACCACGAAGCGCGCCTGATGCCCCGCCGTCACCTGGCTCGTCCCACGATACGGAACCACCCCCGGCGCCACGGCCTCCACCGCCGCGGTGTTGCCGTCCACCGCCAGCAGCGTGTTGAACTCCTCGTTGGAGAGCACCCGCCCGTTGAGCGTCACCGTCGTCCCCGGAGGCGCGTTCGGAACCTCCACCACCACGTAGGCGATGCGGTCGGTGAGCGCCATCGACTCGGCCAGCGCGGCCTCCGCCGTCGGCGTGAAGCGAGGCTCCTGCGCCCTCCTCGCGTTGGCCTCGGTGGCCGCGCGAGAGAGTTCCTGCCAGGCCTCGCCGTAGCGCCCCAGCGCCCGAAGACAGCGCCCGACGTACAGCCGGGTGTTGGGAGAGGGCAGCGCCGCCATCGACTGCTGGAAGAGACCGAGCGCCTCCTCCCAGCGCTGGCCGTCGTAGGCCGCCCTCCCCTGCTGGAAGAGCGTGCGCCCGTCCATCGCCACCTGCGCCTCCGCCTCCGAAGGCCGGAGCCCACCCGCCAGCGCGAGCGCCGCTCCCAGAAACACGACGCGGACTGCAGACGAACGGATCATGGCTCTTCCGGGTTGTAGGCCCGCGGCGGCTGCCGGGGCGGTGGGGAGATCGTCGGGGGCGCGAGCACCACGGGGGGTGCCTCGACGTGGGAGGGAGCGACCGCGCGAGGCGCACGAGGCGCCGCGACCACCGGCCGGGGAGCAGCCTGCACCACCGCGGGCGCCCTCTGCATACCTGCTGGAGCGCCCTGTACGACTGTTGGAGCGCCCTGCATACCTGCTGGAGCGCCCTGCACACCTGTTGGAGCGCCCTGTACGACTGCTGGAGTCGCCTGCACCGCTGCGGGGACGGCCTGTACGACTGCGGGAGCGCTCTGCGCGGGTCGGGGCTCGGGTTCGCGCTGGCTGAGCCACGCGGTGACCCCCAGACCGACGACCAGTCCCGCGGTGAGGGCGACCACCAGCGTCGCCCGGTTCTTCGGGGAGGGCGCCATGGAGGGCGAGGAGCTCGCCCGCTCGACCGCGTCGAAGGTCGAGCGCGCCTCCGGCACCCCTGGATACGACGGCCGCACCAGCTCCGGCGCGGTGACCGCGGGGAAGGCCCGCTCCGTCGGCGCGGCGACCATCGGGGTCTCCCTCGTGGCGGGCAGCGACGCCCTCCCCATGGCCATGGACGACAGCGCCTCCGCGAGCCCCTCGGCGAGCGCGTGCCCGGTGGGAAACCTCCCCTCGCGCTCTCGCACGAAGGCCCTCGCCGCCCAGAGGTCGACGCCCGCTCCCAGCGTGGGCGCGAACCTCGACGGAGGCGGCGCGGACCCGGTGGTGACCGCGAAGAACAGCGCCGGCAGCGAGCTCGCCTCGAAGGGCAGCCTCCCGGTGAGCAGCTCGTAGAGCATCGCCGCCAGCGACCAGAGGTCCGCCCGGCCGTCGATGTTGGCGTCCCCGGCGATCTGCTCCGGGGCCATGTACGACGGCGTCCCGAGCAGCATCGGACCCCTGTCGCCGTCGTGCTGGGTGAGCTTCATCCCGTCGGCCCAGCGCGCCACGCCGAAGTCGATGACCTTCACCACCGGGGCGCCGTCCTCGGTCACCAGGAAGCAGTTCGACGGCTTCAGGTCACGGTGCACGATGCCCGCCGCGTGCGCCGCGTCGCAGGCCGCGCCCACGTGCCTCGCCACCGTCAGCGCCAGATAGGGATCGACCTTCCCGTGCGCCTGGAGCCGCTCCTCCAGCGACTCTCCCTTGAGCAGCTCCATCACCAGGAAGGGTCGCCCGTCCGGGGTGGTGCCGAAGTCCTCGACCCGGGCGACGTGCCGGTGCCTGAGCTGCGCCGCGATGCGCGCCTCCCTGACGAAGCGGGCCACGAGGTTCTCGTCCCTCGCCGCCGACAGCTTCATCAGCTTGATGGCCGCCTCGTGGCCCAGCACCCGGTGGCGACCCCGCCAGACCTCGCCCATGGCGCCGTCTCCGATGGGCTCGATGAGGTCCCAGCGGTCATTGAGAGCCCGGGTTGTCGCTTCGTCAGCCACCGTCGCCGCGGCACTCTTCACAGCCCGGGTGACCGCTGTCAAACCCCCGGCTGCGGTCGGTGATAGCGTCGCCCTCCATGCGTCACCTCACTTCCCCCTTGGCCCTCGCGCTCCTCGCTACGGCCGCCTGTTCGACCGGAAGCTCCGTCGTGGGAGGCCCCTCCGACGGCGCCCTCCCCGACGTCGCCGTCAGCGACCGCCCCGAGCTCGACGCCCCGGCCCTCGACGGCGGCCTCGACGTCCCCGTCGATGTCGCCCCCGACGTCGCCCCCGACGTCGCCCCCGACGTCACCCCCGACGCCCCCGACGTCGCCCCGGTCGACGTGCCCTTCCGCTGCGCCACCAACGCCGACTGCGCGGGCAACGCCGGAGGCGCCGTCTGTGACACCGCCACCGGCGCCTGCGTGCAGTGCCTCGCCTCCGCCGACACCTGCCCGACGGGCCAGTACTGCGTCGCCGCGAGCAACACCTGCGCCCCCGGCTGCCGCTCCGACGAGGCCTGCGCCTCCGCCTCCGACGCCGGGACCTCCTCGCGCCGCTGCGACACCGCCACCCGCGCCTGCGTCGACTGCGTCACCGACGAGCACTGCCCCCCCGGCAACCTCTGCGTGGGCAACCTCTGCGTCACCGGCTGCTCCCCCACCCGCGCCTGCCCCTCGGCGCAGACCTGCTGCTCCGGCGCCTGCGTCGACACCCAGTCCAACACCGCCGCCTGCGGCGCCTGCGACCGCCGGTGCATGGTCCCCAACGCCGCCGCCGCGTGCCTCAACGGGAGCTGCGCGGTGGGCGCGTGCACCGCGCCCTTCGCGGACTGCAACGCCACCGCGGGCGACGGCTGCGAGGCCAACACCCAGAGCGACCTCGCCCACTGCGGCGCCTGCAACGCGGCCTGCCCGACGCGCGCCAACGCGACCAGCACCTGCGCCGCCGGAGCCTGCGGCTTCACCTGCAACGCGGGCTTCGCCGACTGCAACATGAACCCCGCCGACGGCTGCGAGGTGAACCTCAACACCAGCCTCTCCCACTGCGGTCGCTGCGGCGGGGCGTGCTCCCTGGCCAACGCGACGGCGGCCTGCACCGCGGGAGCCTGCACCATCGCGGCCTGCACCGCGGGCTTCGGCGACTGCGACGGCAACGCGCCCAACGGCTGCGAGACCGACACCCGCACCAGCGTCTCCCACTGCGGAACCTGCGGCATGGCCTGCTCCGGCGCTCCCAACGCCGTCCCGGCCTGCGCCACGGGGATGTGCGCCCTCACCTGCACCGCGGGCTTCGCGGAGTGCGACGGCGTCGCGTCCAACGGCTGCGAGGTCGACACCCGCACCAGCGCGACCCACTGCGGCGGCTGCGGCCGCACCTGCACCCTCGCCAACGCCAGCGCCCAGTGCTCTGGATCGGTCTGCGCCGTGGCCACCTGCGCCGCGGGCTACGGCAACTGCGACGGCATGGCGAGCAACGGCTGCGAGGTCGACACCCGCACCAGCACCGCGCACTGCGGGGCCTGCGGGACGGCGTGCTCCTTCGCCAACGCCTCGGCGAGCTGCGCGGCGAGCGCGTGCGTGCTCGGGGCCTGCAACACGGGCTACGGCAACTGCGACGGGATGGCGGGCAACGGCTGCGAGGTCGACACCCGCACCACCGTCACCCACTGCGGCGCCTGCGGCCGGGCGTGCTCGCTGCCCAACGCCACCGCGGCCTGCGCGGCGGGAGGCTGCACCGTGGCCGCGTGCAACACCGGCTACGCCGACTGCGACGGGGTCGCGAGCAACGGCTGCGAGGTCGACACGCGCACCAGCGACGCGAACTGCGGGGTGTGCGCTCGCGCCTGCACCGGGGGCAGCGCCTGCGTGGCCGGGGCGTGCGGGGCGATGGCGAGCTGCGCGGCGATCCACACGCGCTTTCCGGCGCTGGCGAGCGGGGTGTACAGCGTCGATCCGGACGGCGTGGGCACCGGGGCGGCGGCCTTCGACGCGTACTGCGACATGACCACCGACGGCGGCGGCTGGACCCTCGTGGGCACCGTCTACAACACCTCCCCGACGGACACCCGCCGCTGGAACACCGACACGGTCTTCACCGACGCCACCACCTTCGGGACGCTCGCCGCGCGCGCGACCGACGACTTCAAGAGCCCCGCGTACGCGAGGGTCAACGGGCGCGACCTGCTGGTGGTCACGGACGAGTACCACTTCGGGTTCCGCGCGATGATGTCGGGCAGCGCGAGCTTCGCGGCCTACGTGACGAGCCTGGTGTCGCCGCTGTGCGCCACCACCTGGACGCGCTCCGGCGCGGACTTCGTCTCGTCGAACCTGACCGACACCCAGCGCCGCGGCCTCGGCTTCACGGTGCGCGGCCTCGACGTCAACGGAGGCGGCCCCACCGGCGGCTGCGCCACCACCGGCAGCAACGAGAACAGCTTCCTCGACTTCGCCGCGGGCCCGTCCTGGTGGGTCTTCGGCGCCGGCAACTGCGTGGGCTGCGCCGGCGACTGGACCAGCTACGACAACGGCATGCTCAACCGCGCCACGCTGACCTTCGCGGCGTGCACCCCGGGCACCTGGCCCTGCAACGCCAACGGGCTCTACTGGACGAGCGCCGTCTACCCCTCCAGCGCCGCCAGCAAGAGCCGCTACGTGCAGCTCCTCGTGCGCTGACCCTTCACAGCGCCTCGCCCTCGTCGGCCCACGCGCTCAGCCACGCGCCGGTGGTCTCCGCGTGCTCCAGCAGGCCCTTGTAGTACCGGTGCCTCGCCATCAGCGCCCCGTCGCCCAGCACCATCATCCAGCGCTTCGCCCGGGTCAGCGCCACGTTCATCCTCCGCACGTCGCGCAGGAAGCCGATCTCCCCCTCGTCGTTGCTGCGCACCAGGTCGACCACGATGACCAGCTTCTCCCGGCCCTGGAAGCCGTCCACCGAGCTCACCTCCAGCCCCCGGTCGAGCAGGTCGACCAGCCCGTCGCGGATCAGCCTCACCTGCGCCTGGTAGGGCGTGATCACCCCGATGTCCTCGGGCGCCACCCCCCGCGACACCAGCCGCCTCACCTCCGCCACGATGCGCACGGCGTTGCCCGGGTTGCGCGTGCTCGGGTCCTCCCCCTCTCGCTCCTCCTCCCAGCCTCTGCCCACCGCGTCCAGCAGCACGAAGGGACCCGCCCTCGAAGGGTCTTCCCTCACGCCCTCGACCTCGGTGAGCAGGGCCTTCGCGACCTCCGGCGAGGCCCTCAGCGCTCCCCCGTAGGTGGCAGCGTTGGGGTAGGCCATCAGCGCCTCGTGCATCCGGTGCTGCACCCTCAGCAGCGTCACCAGCTCCGCCGCGTGCGGCCCCGCCGCGAGGCGCTCGAAGAAGGTCTCGCTCAGCCCCAGGGCCTCGGCCTCCTCGCCGATCACCGTCGGCGGGAGCTGGTGCGGATCGCCCGCCAGCACCGCCCACGGCGCCTGCTGCAGCGCCACCAGCGCGATCGGGTCGGGCGCCTGCGTGGCCTCGTCGAGCACCACCCGGTCGAAGCGCTGCCCGGCGATCTGCCACGACTCCGAGCCCGCCGCGGTCACCGCGATCACCGGGGCCCCGTCGAGGATTCCCCGCTGCGCGTCGCGCGTCGCCCGCTTGGCGCTCGCGTAGAACCCGTTGATCTCGCCCATCACCTCCCGGCGCTCGGCCCAGGTCGTGGCCTTGCGCTTCTCCCGCTGCCGCAGCTTCTGCCGCATCGCCTCGGCCTCGCGGATCCACCCCCTCGCGAGGCCCGCCGCGTCGCTGCGCTCGAGCAGCGAGTCGAGCGTGTGCTCCTCCATCTCGGGCGACACCCTCGCCGGGTGCCCGATGCGCACCAGCTTCACGCCCGCCCGGACGAGTCGCTCGGCGAGGTTGTCCACCGCGGTGTGGCTCGCCGCGGTCACCAGCACCCGCTCTCCCCTCGCCACCGACTGCCGCACCAGCTCCGCGAGCGTCCGGGTCTTCCCCGTCCCCGGCGGACCCAGCACCAGCGAGAGGTCCTGCCCCAGGGCCCGCCGCACGGCGTCCCGCTGGTCCTCCTCGAGGCCCTCGTCGAACCACTCCTCCACCGGCACCGGGTGCTGGTTGCGCGGCGGAGCGCTCAGCCCGAAGAGCAGGTTGAGCCGCTGCCAGTCGACGCTCTTGGGCGGCGCCGCGGCGGCGGCCTGGAGGGCGTCGCGGCCTCTCGCGAAGGTAACTTCCGGCGCCTCGCGGTCGAGCCTCCAGCCGGCGTCCCAGAGGTCGTCGCGGGAGTCCTCGGAGATCATCACGCCGACGCGGTCGGGGCTGCGCCTCGCCAGCACGCCGTGCACGGCCCCGGGCTCGTCGGGCTGCGTCCGCCAGAGCAGCACCGGATCGCCCGGCCCGAGGCGCAGGTCCCTGAGGTTGGTGCCGCGCTCGGGGCGAAACCACAGCAGCACCCGCTCTCCCGGGGCGGGCAGCGCCTCGTCGAGGGTGAGGTTGCGCAGGGCGATGCGGGCCTCGACGCGCTCCGCGAGGGTGGTGTTGGTGCGCTCCTCCGCATAGCGGACGCGGGCGGCGTCGCGCTCGGCGATCCACGCGCGGGAGAGGCGCGAGAGCTCATCATGCAGGTCGATCACGGCGCCGTAGCCTAGCGCCACACGGACCCCCCGAGGGGTGTAACGTCGTCTGGGCCGGGTGGCGGCAGAGGGCCCTCATGACCTTTTTCAAGGTTCGCTCCATCGTCCAATTGTCGCTCGGGCTGGTCGCCCTCGGCTGCGCCGCGGAGGAGACCCTCGTGGTGGAGCCCGACGCCGGCCGCGCTCCCCCCGACGCGGGCCCCGCGCGCCTGGACGCCCCGCTCCCTGCCTTCGACCTGGGCGCCCTCGACCTGCCGCCCGCGGACGTCCCCCCGGAGCCCGCCGACGCCGGGCCCGACGCGCCGGAGGTCAGCCGCGCGATGTTCTGCGAGGGGTCCGGGCCGCCGGTGACGGTGGGCGCGCCTGGGGCGACTCGCTGCGCGGGCCGGCTCGCGGAGACGGTGTTCCGCTACTCGCTCTGCAGCTGCAACAACCTCGGCCTCGCGGGCTTCCTCCGCACGGACTCCTACGACTCCGCGCGGGGGATGATGGGCCGCGAGCGGGGCGGCGCGGTGGGGGTCAACGGCAACTACTCCATCGTGGGCTACAGCCAGATCGGCGACACGCTCTCCATGTCGGGCATCGCGCCGCTGCGCCTCGTCGGGGCGCACAGCCTCGACGGCGACTTCAACCTCGGCGGCCCGCTGGAGGTGGTCGGCACCCTCGACGTCGCGCGCAACTCCCGCATCCGCAGCAACATCACCGCCCTCGGCCCGATGCGGGTGCGCGGCGACCTGCTGCACCAGAGCGGAGCGCTCGCGCTCGGGGTGATCCGCGTCGACGGTCGGCGCTCCACCGGGTCGGTCACCGTCGACCCGCCGTGCGCGTGCGGGGCGGGGGAGATCTTCGACGTGGCCGCGGCCGTGCGCGACGCCCGGGGGCGCAACGACAACGCCGACGCCGCCTTCGACCCGACGCGCTTCAACGCCGTGATCGGCCGTCAGGTCACCACGCTCCCCTGCGGTCGCTTCTACGCCGAGCGCGTGGCGGGCCTCGGCAGCATCGAGCTGAGGGTGGAGGGCCGCACGGCGCTCTTCATCGGCGGCGACTTCGACCTCGGCGGCTTCTTCGACGTGCAGCTCGGCCCGCGCGGCGAGCTCGACGTCTTCATCGCCGGGTCCGTGCTGGGCGCGGGATACCTCCGCATGGGCGGAGCGAGCCGCCCGTCGGGCGTGCGCATCTACATCGGCGGCGACCGGGGGTTCACGCTGCTGGGCGCGTCGCGCTTCGTGGGCAACGTCTACGCCCCGCGCGCGGCGGTCACCATCGCCGGGTACATGAACCTCCACGGCTCGCTCTTCGCGCAGAACATCATCACCGGCGGCGACCTCGACGTGCACTACGACCGCTCGATCCTGCGGGCGGGCGACGACTGCCCCGACGAGCCGACGCCCACGGCGTGTCGCCGCTGCGGAACGTGCCGCGCGAGCCAGGGCTGCGTGGGCGGATCTTGCGGCGCGTGCCGGACGGACGCCGACTGCTGCGAGCCGCTGGTGTGCGCGACGGCCACCGGGCGCTGCGAGTCGATCCCGCCGTAGGCGGCGGTGGCGTCTCTTCACCTGCGCGGGTGAATCACTTCACCTGCGCAGGTGAACCTGCGATGGGGGGGGAGAGGCTACTCCGCGTTTTCGCGGCGGGCGGGGCGGAACGACGCGGACAGCACGGCCTTGCGCACGCGCACGTTGAGCGGCGTGACCTCGACGAGCTCGTCGCGGTCGATCCACTCCATGGCGGTCTCGACGGTGAGCACGCGCGGGGGATAGAGGGCGACGTTCTCGTCCTTGCCGGCCGTGCGGACGCTGGTGAGCTTCTTCTCGCGGATGATGTTCACGTCGGCGTCGTTGGGGCGGTTGTGCTCCCCGACGATCATGCCCTCGTAGACGGGCGCGCCCACGCCGACGAAGAACTCGCCGCGCGGCTGGAGGTGGAAGAGCGCGTAGGGGGTGCAGGTGCCCGCGCGGTCGGAGACCATCGCCCCGTTGGTACGGCGCATCATCGGCCCCGCCCACTCCTTCCAGCCCTTGAACTCGGTGTTGAGCAGCCCCGTCCCTCGGGTCGACGTCAGGAACTCCGACCGGAACCCGATGAGCGCCCGCGAGGGCACCTCGAACTCCACGCGCGCGCGGCCCTTCCCGGGGTTGCCCATGTTGACCATGATGCCCTTGCGCTCGCCGAGGCGCTGCGTGACCACGCCCACGTAGCTGTCGGGCACGTCGCAGACCACCAGCTCGAGCGGCTCGTGCAGCTTGCCGTCGATCTCCTTGGTGACCACCTCGGGGTTGCCGAGCGACAGCTCGTAGAGGTCGCGGCGCATGGTCTCGACCAGCACCGCCAGCGCCAGCTCGCCGCGCCCGTACACCAGGAACTGGTCGGCGCTCTCCGTGTCCTCGACGCGCACGGCCGGGTTCTTCCGGGCCTCGCGGTGGAGCCTCTCGCGGATCTGCCGCGACGTGAGGTACTTGCCCCCGTCCTTGCCGGCGAAGGGCGAGGTGTTCACGCCGAAGCGCATCTTGATGGTGGGCTCCTCGACGTGGATGCGCGGGAGCACCGCCTGGTTCTGCGGGTCGGTGAGCGTGTCGCCGATGGTGACCTCCTCGATGCCCGCGATGGCGATGTTCTCGCCGGCGCCCGCGTCGGGGGTGCGCTTCCGCGCGAGGCCCTCGTAGTTGTAGAGCACCGCGACCTTGGCGTCGGTGGTCTTGTCCGCGCCGATGACCGAGACCTTGTCGCCCTCGCGCACGGTGCCGCGCACCACGCGCCCGATGGCGATGCGGCCCACGTAGTCGTCGTGGTCGAGGCTGGTCACGATGATCTGCAGCGGCGCCTTCGGGTCGCCCGTCGGGGCCGGGACGCGCTTGACGATGGTGTCCATCAGCGGCGCGAGGTCGGTGTTGGTGTCCGACAGGTTGTAGCGGGCGATGCCCAGCTTGCCGATGGCGTAGAGCGTGGCGAAGTCGGCCTGCACGTCCGAGGCCTCGAGGTCACAGAACAGGTCGAACACCTCGGAGTGAACCTCCTCGGGCCGGGCGTCCTGGCGGTCGATCTTGTTGATGACCAGCACCACCGGGAAGCCGCGGGCGAGGGCCTTGCGCAGCACGAAGCGGGTCTGCGGCAGCGGGCCCTCGGCGGCGTCGACGAGGAGCAGCGCCGCGTCGGCCATCATGAGCGTGCGCTCGACCTCGCCGCCGAAGTCCGAGTGCCCGGGGGTGTCGATGATGTTGATCTTGTACTCGCCCCAGCGCACCGAGGTGTTCTTGGCGAGAATGGTGATGCCGCGCTCACGCTCCTGGTCGTTGGAGTCCATGACGCGGTCGACGACCTCCTCGTTGGCGCGAAACACGCCAGACTGACGGAGCATGAAGTCGACGAGGGTGGTCTTGCCGTGGTCGACGTGCGCCACGATCGCGACGTTGCGGATCTTGTCTTGGGGATGCATTGAGGGCGGCGCCCTACCACGGCGCGCGCGGCGGGTCGATGCCCGGTACGGAGAATGCTCAGCCCCGGACGGGCACCGGACCGGCGTCGTAGGCGGGGATTCCGGTCACTTCCTGGCCCAGCACCAGGGTGTGGATGTCGTGCGTTCCCTCGTAGGTGATGACCGTCTCGAGGTTCATCAGGTGGCGCGCGATGGGGTACTCGTAGGTGATCCCGTTGCCGCCGAGGATGTCGCGGCACTTGCGCGCGGCCTCGAGGGCCATGTGCACGTTGTTGCGCTTGGCGAGCGACACCTGCCCCGGGGTCATCTTCTTGGCCTCCTTGAGCTTGCCCAGGCGCCACGCGACCAGCTTGGCCTTGGTGATCTCCGTCAGCATGTCGGCGAACTTCGCCTGCACCAGCTGGTAGCCCGCGATGGGCCGGGAGAACTGCACCCGGTTCTTGGCGTAGTCGACCGCGCAGTCGAAGCACGCCTCGGCCGCGCCGATGGCGCCCCAGGCGATGCCGTAGCGCGCCTGGGTGAGGCACCCGAGGGGGCCCTTCAGGCCCTTGATGTCCGGGAAGATCGCCGACTCGGGGACGTGCACGTCCTCGAGGATGAGCTCGCTGGTGACCGAGGCCCGCAGCGAGAACTTCCGCTCGATCTTCTGCGCCGTGAAGCCCGGGGTCTTGGTGTCGACCACGAAGCCGCGGATGACCCCGTCGAGCTTGGCCCAGATGATGGCCACGTCCGCGAGGTTGCCGTTGGTGATCCAGCGCTTGGTGCCGTTGAGCACGAAGCCCGTGGCGGTGCGCTCGGCGCGGGTGATCATCCCGCCGGGGTTCGATCCGAAGTCGGGCTCCGTGAGGCCGAAGCAGCCGACGGCCTCGCCGGTGGCGAGCCTCGGGAGCCAGGTGTTCTTCTGCTCCTCGGTGCCGTAGGTGTAGATCGGCCACATCACCAGCGAGCTCTGCACCGAGCAGAACGAGCGGATGCCCGAGTCGCCTCGCTCGAGCTCCTGCGCCACGATGCCGTAGGCGATGTCGCCCATGCCCGGGCAGCCGTAGCCGTGGAGGTTGGAGCCCAGCAGCCCGAGCCGCCCGAACTCGGGGATCAGCTCGGTCGGGAAGGTACCGGCCTCGTAGTGGTGGGAGATCGTCGGGAGGATCTTCGCGTCGACGAAGGCCCGCACGGTGTCGCGGACCATCCGCTCTTCTTCGGTCAGCAGCTCATTGAGATCGTAGAAATCCACGGACATTCAGCACCTCTCAGTGCGCGGCAAGCTAGCACACTGTCCCCGGGACATAGCCGCCCGCGGGCGCCCTGGTAAGGCCCTCTCCGGGGGCGCGGGTGATATTTTTTGAAAGACCCGCTTGACTCCCATCCGAGGATCGAGTTTATTGCGCCTCCCTGAAACGGGGATGTAGCTCAGTTGGGAGAGCGCTAGAATCGCACTCTAGAGGCCGAGGGTTCGACTCCCTTCATCTCCACAAAGCACCAGAGGCCGTTTCGCTACACCGCGAGACGGCCTCTGGTCATTTGGGCCCCCTGATGGAGCTTCGCGCTCCATCCCCCTTCAGCACCCCTCAACGGTTGGCACGCAAAGATGTTGCGCTTGCGCCATGGATGCGCGTTCTGCATCATCGCGGCCGCCCACAAGGGGCTTTTAGGGCCATCTACGCAGGATGTGTCATGGCGACCCGCGCGAACCTCGAAGAAAAACTGAAGGTCCTGGAAGACCACCTCGCCGCGCAGGACGAATCCGTCCTCGCCCAATTCCAGGAGCGCCTGGACATGTCGTGGATCTTCCATGACACGGCGCTCGAAGGGACGGTGCTCTCGTTCCACGAGCTGAAGAGCGCCATCGACCGCGATGTGGTGTCCGACGTGTCGCTCATCCCGACCTACGACGAGATCCGGGCCCACAAGGCGGCCATCGACCTCGCCCGGGAGTTCGCGGCCAACAAGAAGAAGCACCCGATCACCGTCGAGCTCCTCAAGCGCCTCCAGTCGACGCTCTCGCCCGACGACGCCGAGGTCCGCGACGGCACGTGGCGCAAGGAGACGCCGGTGCACCGGCTCTACTTCCACGATATCGCCGTCCCCGACAAGATCGCCGGCGAGATGAAGAAGCTCGACGACTGGCTGCAAGACCCGGAGACCCGCAAGGCCAACTCCCTGCGCACGGCGTCCAAGCTGCACTTCAAGCTGATGCAGATCTTCCCGTTCACCAAGCACACCGGCAAGCTGGCGCGCCTCGGGATGAACCTGGTGCTCCTGCGCGCTGGCTACCCCCCGGCGATCATCCACTCGACCGAGCGGCAGCGGTACTACGAGGCCCTCAAGGGCCCGAGCCTCACGCTGCACAACCTGATGGTCGACTCGCTGGAGAACTCCATCGAGAGCGCCATCAAGCTCTTCGCCGAGCAGCGCACCGGCCGCCGCGCGATGGCCTGATCAGGGCCTCCGCGTCCCGCTCCCCCCGCTACCGCTTCTCCCGCTCCCGCTGCCGGCGCACCTCGTCGCGCACGGCCCGGGAGCCCATCGTGTAGCCGATGAACACCCCGAGCAGCAGCACGCCCGGAATGAACACCACGTGCTCCGGCGTCGGGATCACCGCGCGTCGTCTCCCTCCGGGCGCCGCGCCAGCGCGTCCTCCAGCGCGCGGACGTCGTCCTCCAGCTTCGCCGCGTTGCGCGCGATGAAGGCCACGTACCCGCCGATGGCCAGCAGCGCGAAGCCGTAGGCCAGCGCCACCAGCCGCCCGCCCGGAACCCGCTCCTGCGCGGCCTCGCCGAGGCCCGGCTCGAAGGCCATCGAGCGCTGCCCCGCGGCGTCGCCCGAGGGCTGAGCGCCCGCCGTCGCCGAGAGCGCCATCACGACCATCGCTACGAATACACTCTTCTGTAACACTCGCCCGCTCATCACTACGCCACCTCTCCGTCGAACAGTCCGCGGGAGACCGCGTCGGTACGCAGCTCCTCGAGCTTCGCCCGCTGCAGCACCACCCGCGACCGCAGGGTGAGCAGCACCGCCGCCAGCAGCGTGAAGGCCAGGAAGCTCAGCGTGAGCGTCTGCGCCATCTGCGGGGCGAGCCCGCCGCCCCGGGAGGTGATCACCGTGGGGTGCTGCCCCCGCCAGAGCTGCACGCTGAAATGGATCACCGGCATCACGCACGCGCCCATCACCGCCAGCGCCGCGGAGAAGCGCTTCTCGGCCTCGCCGGTGCCGGTGCCGCCGCGCAGCACGAGGTACGCGACGAAGATCAGCGCGCCGAGCAGGGTGGTGGTGAGCCTCGGATCCCAGGTCCAGTAGGTGCCCCAGGCCTTGCGCGCCCAGAGCGGACCGGTCACCAGCACGATGCCCGCGAAGAGCACCCCGAGCTCGGCGCCGGCCTGAGCGAGGGCGTCCCAGCCGGGCGAGCGCTGCAGGAGATATCCCACCGAGCCCGCCACGCAGGCGGTCACGCCGATGTACATGACGTACGCGCTCGGCACGTGGATGTAGAAGATCTTCTGCGTGAGACCCCCCGCCGAGAGCTGCGCCACCGGCGCGTACCCGAAGGCAAGACCCACGGTCACCGCAAGGCAGCCGAAGGCAAAGATGGAAAGAACCGAGAGCCACCGCATGATCGCCGCGGACCCTAGCACCCACCCCCCCTCCAAACCAACGCTTGATCGGCGTGAACGCACGCCCCGAGGGCGCTCATGACCCCGTGGCTGAAGCCCGTCGAGCCGGAGTGGACCGCGGTGCTCGAGCGCGCCCTCGGCCGCACCGTCCCCCCGGAGGCGCTCGCGGTGATGGTGGCTCGGCAGTCCCGGCGCTACCTGGGCGAGGACGTCGCCATCGCCCCCGCCGACGGCCTGGCCGCGCGAACCATGTTCTGGTTTCCCCGCGACGTGTTGAAGGTGGCGCGCGCGGTGGGAGAGCTCACCTGGGCCGGGGCGCTGCCCGACCGGCCCTTGCGGGTGCTCGACCTCGGCGCGGGCGTCGGAGCCACCAGCCTCGGCGCCCTGCGAGCCCTCCCTCCCACGGCGAGGGTCGCCTCGGTCACCGCGGTCGACCACGACCCCGCGGCGCTCGCCATCCTGCGCCGGGTCGCCGACGGGGCCCGCGGGGCGGGGCTGCTGCCCGCGAGCACCCCCGCGGTGCACACCGCCGTCTGCGACCTCTCGCAGCCCGGCTGGGGCGACGAGCTCGGATTACACGACCTTGTATTGGCCGGGCTCACCGCGGTGGAGTTCACCCGGGCGCACGGCGACGAGGCGGCGCGCGGGGCGGCCGTCGCGGCCTTCCTCCGCGAGGCCATGCGGCGCGTAGCGGACGACGGCGCGCTGGTGGTGATCGAGCCCGGGTCGCGCGCCGAGAGCCGTGCGCTGCACGTCGCGCGCTCGATCATGCTGGCGGAGGGGGCGACGGTGTTCGCTCCGTGCCTTCACGCGCTGGAGTGCCCGATGCTGCGCACGACGCGCGACTGGTGCCACGAAGACCTCGCGGACGTGGCGCTCCCGCCGTGGCTTCAGGGCGTGGCGAAGGCCGCGGGGCTGCGCTGGGAGGGGCTCACCTGGTCGTACCTGGTGCTGCGCCGGGACGGGCGCACGCTGCGCGGCGCGATGCCCGCCGAGACGCCGATGCGGATGGTGTCGCAGCCCTCGGTGACCAAGGGGAAGACCGAGGCCTGGTGGTGCGGCCCCATCACCGGGGCGCGCGGCGACCTGAGGGTGGTGGAGCTCGACCGCGTGGCGAAGCGCGCCGCCGGGGTGAAGCTGCGGGACGTCGCCCGGGGGACGCTGGTCGCGCTGGAGGAGGAGGGGATCGCGGAGGCGGAGACGGAGGGGAAGGCGCTGCGGCTCGACCCGGCGCGCTGGCGCCCGGTGTGGCCCTGAGCGCGGCGATCAGATGGAGAAGGGCAGCACGAACTCCTGGCGGTCGTAGGTGAACGTGAAGCTGTACGCCCCGACGATGCGACCGCCGACGGCGATGGAGAGGGTGACCGGCGTCGCGGCCGAGCGGCACATGTCGTAGGCCACGAGGCGGATGCGGTAGGAGCCGGGGGGGGGCTGACCGCCCCAGTAGACGTTCTCGACGGTGGGGGGCGACACGCTGCAGGCCGCGTTGGCGTCGCGGTCGAGCACGCCGCCGGACTGGCTGTTGCGGTGGGCGTAGTAGATCTCCTCGCCCATCGGGTCGAGGACGTGGAGGTCGATGTCCGACGGGGAGTTCCACGCGGCGGTGACCTGGATGTTGCCGGTCTGGTAGCCGCAGCCCTCGTCGATGACGCCGTTGCAGTTGTCGTCGAGGCCGTTGCACTGCTCGGCCGAGCCCTGCACGCACTGCTGCTGGATCACCGTCACGCCCGTCGGCACCGACACGTTGGCGCTGATCGTCGCGGTGGCGTTCACCTGCGGCGGCGGCGGAACCGTGATGGTGGAGCTGACGCCAACCCCGCCTCGACCCCGGACCACGCAGCCCGAGAGGGCCCACGCGCCAAGCGCGACGGCGACACACGACGAGAGAACCCTGTACTTCATTGCATGCACTCCTGTGGTGGGGCGAAACCCCCCGATGGATCGATCGCGGCGGATCGATGGTGGGCTTCTACACCAGAAGACCATCGCCCGGAAAACCCGGTCGCCGACCGTGATACGTTCCCGGACGCAATGCCTTTCACCCGAGAGATCGAGGTCGCGCTGGCGGCTGCCCTGGCCGCGGCGGACCGGGTACGCGCCCTCTACGCCAGCGGCGTCGAGGTCGACTGGAAGGGTCACGACGACCCGGTCACCACCGCCGACCACGAGGCCAACGCGATGATCGTCGCGGCGCTCCGGGCGGCCTTCCCCGACGACGGCATCTGCGCCGAGGAGAGCGACGCCAGCGAGTCGTCCGAGGCCGCCGCGCGCGGGGGCCGCTGCTGGTTCATCGACCCGCTCGACGGAACCAAGGACTTCGTCCAGCGCAACGGGGAGTTCTGCGTGATGGTGGGCCTCGCGGTGCAGGGCCGCGCCGCGCTCGGCGTGGTCGTCTCCCCGGTCTCCGGCGTCGCGCTCGTGGGCGTCCCCGGCGAAGGGTCGTGGTCCATCGCCCCCTCGGGCGCCCGGACGCAGCTCCGCGTGCGCGTGGTCGCCTCGGCCTCCGAGGCCCGGATGATCGGCTCCCGCTCGCACCCGCACCCGCGCGTCACGGCCCTCGCCGAGGCGCTCGGCGTCACCGACCTGCGCAGGCGCGGCAGCGTCGGCCTCAAGGTCGCCGCCGTCGCCACCGGAGAGTGCGACCTCTACGCTCACTTCGGCCGAGGCCCCAAGCTCTGGGACGGCTGCGCCCCGGAGGCCATCGCGCGAGGCGCTGGCGCCCTGGTCACCGACTCGCTCGGGCGCGACATCGCCTACGACACCGCCTACCTCGGCCTCGACGACGGCCTCGTGGTCGCGCCCGCCGCGCTGCACGCGCTGGCCCTCGAGGAGCTCGCCCGGCTCGCGGCCCTGCCGTAGTCGACGCTACGTGGAGCAGCCCGCGGGTGGTATCGTGCCCAGGTGACGTTTGTGACTGAACAGCCGTTGACCTGCCACGCCTGCGACGTGGAGATCGAGGGCGAACCCGCGGGCCGCGGGATGCTGTTGTTCCTGCGAGGCGACGAGGTGCTGCGCGAAGAGCCGCCGCTGTGCGAGCGCTGCGCCCTTGCCATCTCGATGACCGCCCTCGACCGCATCTTCTTCGAAGAGGAAGAGGGATAAGACGCCGTGTGGCCGGCGCGCGCTGCGATACGCCCCATCGCGGGCTGGGCGATGGTCCCGCCCGAGGCGATCGCCTCCGCGGAGGCGGAGGTCTCCGACGACGGCGACCTCGAGGCGCAGGTGATGGAGGCCTTCCGCGCGCTGGAGCGAACGCAGCCCGCGCTGGGTCGATGGCTCCGCGGGCTCATCGAGCCGGTGCGCGACGACACGGCGCAGGCGCTCGGATACTTCCTGGCCATCGTGGTGCACCGCGCCTTCGGCAACGCCTTCGGGCCGCGCGTGCGGCGGGTCGACGACGTCGCGCTGGCCACGGTGCTGGCGACCTTCGAGTGGGACGAAGAGCTCCGCCGGGGCGACGCCGACGAGGTGCTGGAGAGCGACGACCTGGTGGCCATCGGCCAGCCGCACCTCATCGCCTTCGTGCGCGAGCAGCTCGAGGCCGCGCTCGAACCCGACGAGGACGGCGACCCCGCGGAGGTCGACCTCGACGCCGTCGCGGGGGTGTACCGCGCGGTGCTCATCGAGATCCTGGCGCTGGGTCAGACGCTCACCTCGCCCAAGGGCGAGCTCGCCCGCGACCTGCTGGTCTGACGCCGTCGACGCCCCCCGAGTGAGCGACGCGCGCACGCCGGGAGGGGTCGTGCGGGGTGATGGCAGAGGCGCCCACATGCCCCTCCCAAAATGCCTTGTCTGCAACGAAAATCCCTTCCTGGAAGCCACTTCCGAGAGGTCGCGGGCCATAGTCCGGTGCGATGAAGCCCCGACCCGTGCCGACGATCTCTGGTGACCTCGCGACCACGTCGATCGCCTCGCTGCTGTGGTCGCTCCGCCAGCGTGGGCTCACCGGCACGCTCGCGCTGCACGGCGAGTGTCACGCGGGGGTGTCCGCCGGCGAGACGCTGCTGACCTTCGAGGGCGGCGCGCTCACGCAGATCCGCCAGCCGCAGCCGCTCGACACGCTCGGCTGCCTGCTGCGAGAGCACGGCGCCATCACCGGCGAGCAGTTCGACGAGTCCCTCGCCCGGCTGGCCGCGAGAGAGGGCCTCCAGGGCGACATCCTCGTGGCGATGGGCGCCTGCGGGCCCGAGGCGGTGGTGCGCGGTCTGCGGGCGCAGCTCCGGCGCAAGGCCATGCGGGTCTTCGCGCTGGAGAAGGGGCGCATGGAGTTCTTCCGCGGGTGCGACCTGCTCGCCGGCTTCGGCGGAGCGCGCCACCCGGAAGACCTTCTGCCGCTCCTCTGGCCGGGCCTTCGGGCGTACCCCGAGCACGGCGCGGTGACCGCGGCGGTGACGAAGCTCGGCGCCCACACGCTCCGCCTCAAGCCCAGCACCGAGCTCTCGGCCTTCGGCTTCGAGGGCGCCGAGCGCTCGGCCATCGAGCGCCTGCAGGCCGGGCCCGCAGCCTTCGCGGCGCTCGAGAGCACCGGCGCGACGACGGCGAGCGTGCGCGCGCTCGTGGCGCTGCTGCTGATCACCGGGCTGGCGGAGCTGAGCACCGACGCGCCGCCGCGATCGGCCTCTGGTGTCCAGCCGGTGTTTCAGCAGCGACCGCTGGAGGCCCCGCGGCGGATCTCGTCGAGCAACCTGCCGATCGTTCGCGACCTGGGGGTGCGGGCCTCGGCGCGACCGCAGCCGCCGCCGCAGGTGATCCCCCCGCGGCCCGCGCCCATCGACGTCCGGGCGAGGATGGCCGCGGCGGAGACTCGCCTCGCCGCGATGCAGGACGAGACCTACTTCCAGATGCTGGGGCTCGACGCGAGCATGCTCGCGCAGGACTTCCGCGCGGCGTACCAGGAGCGGGTCGCGCAGTGGCGCCCCGAGGCGGCGCCGGAGAGCGCGATCGCGCTGCGGGAGGTGCACCAGCAGATCCACGCGCTGCTCGACGAGGCGCACACGGCGCTGTCCGACGAGGCATCGAGGCGTCGCCACCTCACCGAGATCATGCAGGGGGCCGGCACCCCCAACGTCCGACGCGGCCAGGCCGCGCAGGCCGACGCGGCGACGAAGCTGCACACCGCCCAGGTCTGCCTGCGATGCGGCGCGATCGACGAGGCGGGGAAGGCCGCGCGCGAGGCGCTGATGCTACGGGGCGACCTGCCCGACGCCATCGTGGTGCTGGTCACCACCCTGTTCGCGAAGGACCCTCACGGCCCCTGCATCGAGGCGCTGGGATGGGTCAACCGCGGGCTCAAGCTGGCCCCCGACTCCGACCAGATGCATGTGCTCGCGGGTCGGGCGCACGCCCGCCGGGGCGACAGCGCGCGAGCGCTCGAGCACTTCTACCGGGCGTACAAGATCAACTCCACCAACATGGACGCCGTGCGCGAGCTGCGCGTCGCCGCGGCCCGCCATCGCAGCGGAGCCGGAGCCGGAGCCGGAGCTGGGGCCACGGAGACGTCGACGGGGGGCAAGCTGCTGGCGAAGATCTTCGGCCGCTGAGCAGGCGCCGGGCGCGGCGGCTCAGCGCCGCTTGATCTTCGGGCCCAGGAAGGTGACGCCCACGATGCGCTCCCTCTGGAGGCGCTCGACGGTGCCGGTGAGGTCTTCGGTGGTGGTGCGCCCGGCGCGCGCGGCGACGATGTACTTGTCGATGAGCCCGTGCCAGGCGAGCGTCTCGGCCGTGCCGAACACCGCCGAGGAGTCGACGATGATGTAGCGGAACTCGCGGCGGAGCTGGCCCATCAGCACCGCCGCGGCCTCGGAGGAGAGGGCGGCGTGGGCGCTCGCGACGGCGGGGCCCGCGGGCATGAGGTTGAGGCTCGCGGTGATGCGGATGACGTCGACCGGGAGCGACGGGTCGTTCTGCCGGGCGGCCAGAACGCTGGTGAGGCCGAGGTCGCCGTTGACGCCGAAGAGCTTGTGCTGCGCCGGGTTGCGCAGCGACGCGTCGATGAGGAGCACCTGGATGCGACCGCCCTCGGCGAGGGCGAGCGCGAGGTTGGCCGCGGTGACGCTCTTGCCTTCGCCGTCGCGGGCCGAGGTCACCACGATCACCTGCAGGTCGGGCTCCTGCTCGAGGCGATAGCGGAGGGTGCGAAACTGCGCCGCGGCGAAGCCGTCGGGGTGCGACAGCAGCACGAGGTCTTGAGAGAAATTGTCGATGTGCTCCGCGGGGTTGATGCGGAGCATGGAGTAGCTGGGCGGACTCCACGAGGGGGTCTCCCGGTTGCCCTCGCTGAAGGGCACCATCCCGTACTCGGGCGCGGGCTCGTTGGGATCGACCACGGAGCCATCGACCGCGTAGTCGTGCGCGCCGTAGCCGTAGGCGTCCATCGAGGGCGCCGGGCTGAACTGCGTGCGCGCCTCGCCGTAGGCGTCCATCGGCGGGAGGTGCGAGCGCATCTGGTCGGCGTTGAGGGTCATCGCCTCGGAGGCGTCCTGCCCCACCGGCTGCCAGCCGCCGGGGCTGGTCGGAAACCCGCCCGGCTCACCGTACGCGCCCTGCCCCTGGAAGAGGGTCGACGCGTCGGCCACCCGCGTCGCCGCGTCGGAGTCGATGAGCTCGTGCGCCGGCGCGGGCGCCGGGCCGTGTTCGGAGAAGTACCCTGCCAGCTCGTCGCGCACCGGTGCCGGACCGCCTCGGTTGGGCGGCGCGTTCATCGTCGGAAACCGCGCTGGCGGCTTTCGGGAAGACTGATCGGCCATCTTTGACGCGCACCGCCTCTTTTTGGGAGCAGGAACCCTACGCGTTCACGTTGCTCCGCGTCAAACCTCTTGCTGTAGCCCTACGACGTCAACGTCCGCGAGCGCCGAGCATCACGGCGGGGGTGCGGAGCATGATCTCCAGGTCGGTCTTGAGGAAGCCCCAGAAGTCTTCCAGCAGCGCCGCGTAGGCGAGATCATAGAGGAGCTTGGTGCGCATGTCGTCGGCGACGGCCCCCTCGAGCTCCTCCAGCTTGAAGGGGTTGAGCAGGGTGCTCTTCAGCGTTGCGATGGCGGAGTCCTCGGGCATGCGGCCGAGGTAGTCGAGGGAGATCTGCGCGAGGCCGGTGATGCCCGGGCGCACCATGCGCGTGCGCTCCTCGAACATCGGGATGGCCGCGCAGAGGGTGCGCACCAGCTCCGGGCGCTCGGGGCGCGGGCCGACGATGGACATGTCGCCGAGCAGGACGTTCCAGAACTGCGGGATCTCGTCGAGGCGGGTCTTCCGGAGGAACTTACCTACCCGGGTAATCCGATCGTCGTCCGTGGAGGCGAGCTTGGCGCGCCCGTCCTTCTCCGAGTCGATGCGCATCGAGCGGAACTTCCACATCCGGAACGTGGGCAGCGTGCGGCTGTTCTCCCACGGGGCCGTCGGGTGCGTTCGCCCCACGCGCTCCTGCGAGTAGAAGATGGGACCCGGGTTGTCGATGTAGAGCGCCGCGGCGATCACCGGATAGAGGGGCGCGGTGGCGCAGAGCGCCGCGGAGGCACCCACCACATCGATCGCGCGCTTGACGACAGAGACCTTCCAATCCATCGGAGCTTGCAGCGTCATACCAACGCCCTGGCGACGACGGCAAGCACTGCAGTCGGAAGTCTCACCGGAGAGAGCGCCCCGGGCACCGTCGGAGGGCGTCTTGACATGCTCCGGCGGATCAGTAGTCTCCCGCGCTCCCGACACCCCCACCAGGGTTGTCGATGATTCGTTTTTCCATAGAACTCCAGCCCAGGTCGAAATCCTCCCGATGGACACGTACACCGCTCCCGCCAATGCCGAACGCTCCTGGTACATCGTCGACGCGACCGACCGCCCGCTCGGGCGCCTCGCGAGCGACATCGCCCGGGTCCTGCGCGGCAAGCACCGCCCGACGTTCACCACGAACATCGACACCGGTGACTTCGTGATCGTGATCAACGCCGAGAAGGTCGCCCTGACCGGCTCCAAGCTGACCAAGAAGTTCTACTACAACTACTCCGGCACCATCGGCGGCCTGCGCAAGCGCGCGGTCGGCGACATGCTCAAGCACAAGCCGGAGTTCCCCGTGGAGAAGGCCGTGAAGGGCATGCTCCCGCACAACAGCCTCGGCCGGGCCCAGGGCCTCAAGCTCAAGGTCTACGCCGGCTCCGAGCACCCGCACGCCGCGCAGCAGCCCGTGGCCCTCCCCCTCCAGTTCTGATCCTACCGAAGGCACCTACGATGCAGACCGCCGACCGCCACTTCTCCACGGGCAAGCGCAAGACCGCCGTCGCCCGCGTCATCCTCCGGCCCGGCTCGGGCAACATCCTCGTCAACCGCCGGCCGTACGACCAGTACTTCCCGCGCCAGGCCTCGCAGCTGCTCATCCTGCAGCCCTTCGAGATCGTCGAGGCGATGGGCCGCTATGACATCGAAGCCAACGTCGCCGGTGGCGGTCTCGCCGCCCAGGCCGACGCGGTCCGCTTCGGCATCGCCCGCGCGCTCACCTCGGTCGACGCCGAGCGCCGCACGCCCCTCAAGCGCGCCGGTCTCCTGACCCGCGACGCCCGCAAGAAGGAGCGCAAGAAGTACGGTCAGCCCGGCGCCCGTAAGCGCTTCCAGTACTCCAAGCGCTAGTCGCTCCGCCTCGCTCCTCGCCCTCGCTCCCTCTCTCTCCACATCCCCTACAGAGGTCCTTCATGGAACGTCCTCGCGCTCGCGTCGCGATCGTCGGCGCCACGGGCTACACCGGCGCGGAGCTTCTCCGCCTGCTGCTGCAGCACCCGTCGGTCACCGTCACCGCCCTCTACGCCCGGGAGAAGCTCACCCCTCGCGTCTCCACGGTGCTGCCCGCGCTCACCGGCCTCTGCGACCTCCCCATCGAGCCCTTCGACGCCGACGACGTCGCGCGCCGCGCCGACGTGGCCTTCTGCGCCCTCCCCCACGGCGCCTCCATCGCCTGCGTCGAGGCGCTGCTCGCCCGAGGGCTCCGCGTGCTCGACCTCTCCGCCGACTTCCGGCTGCGCGACGCCAGCGTTTACAAGACCTGGTACGGCGCCGAGCACGCCGCCCCCGCGCGCCTCCCCGAGGCCGTCTATGGGCTGCCCGAGCTGCACCGCGAGAAGATCCGCGCGACCCGCCTCGTGGCGGTGCCCGGCTGCTACCCCACCGCCAGCACCCTGCCGCTGCTGCCGCTGCTCGCCGCGGGGATGGTGCGCCCCGAGCGCATCGTCATCCACGCCCTCTCGGGCGTGTCGGGAGCGGGACGCACCCCCGCCCCGAGCACGCACTTCCCCGAGACCGGCGAAGGGGCGCGCAACTACAAGGTCGCCGGGACCCACCGGCACACGCCGGAGATCGAGCAGGTGCTCGGCGACGTGATCGGCGCCGCGCCGACGGTGACCTTCACCCCGACGCTGGCCCCGATGACCCGCGGCATCCTGTCGACGCAGTACGCCGACCTCGCCCGCGAGGGCGTCACCGTCGAGGCCATGGTGGCCGAGGCGAGGCGCTACTTCGCCGGGTCGCCCTCGGTCGCGGTGCTCGACCCGGGCGTGCTGCCGGACACCCTCTGGGTGCGCGGCTCGAACCGCGCGATGGTGGGCTACGCCGTCGACGCGCGCGCCGGGCGCGTGGTGGCCATGGGGGTCATCGACAACCTGGTGAAGGGGGCTTCAGGCCAGGCCGTGCAGTGCATGAACCTGATGCTCGGCGAGGACGAGGGGGAAGGGCTGCGCGGGGCGGGGATGTTCCCCTGAGAGTGTGTATGCTCGCCCGCCATGCCTCTGGACATCGAGATCGTCGAAGACCTCTCCGCACAGACGCCCAGTGACAAGGGCTACCTCAAGGTGCGACGCCTCACGCTGCGCACCCGCTACGCCGACGGCACCGCCAGCGAGGTGTACCGCTACGACGCCGTCGACCGCGCCGCGCTCGACGCGGTGGTCGTGGTGATGTGGGCCGCGCGCGAGGAGGCCCCGCGAGACCCGCTGGTGTGCATGCGAAGGCAGCTCCGTCCGCCGCTGATCCTGCGGCGGGAGCGAGAGCTGGTGGTGCCCGACGCGAGCACCGAGCTCGACCTCTGGGAGCTCCCGGCGGGGCTCATCGAGGTGCACGAGCGCGGCGAAGACGGCGTGCTGGAGTGCGCGCGCCGGGAGACCGAGGAGGAGACCGGGTTCTCGCTGCCGAAGGGGGACTTCGCGAGGCTGGGGGTGCCGGTGTACCTGTCGCCGGGGCTGTGCGCGGAGAAGATCCACCTGGTGAAGGTGCGGGTGCCCGACCACCGGGAGGCGGTCGAGGCCAAGGGGGACGGGGTCGTCGAGGCGGGGTCGACCGTCGCCTGGTGGCCGCTCTCGGAGTGCCTCGCCCGCGCCGAAGACGGCACCATCGAGGACGCCAAGACCGAGCTGGCGCTGCGACGGTTGCGGGCGGAGCTCGAGCGCGGAGGCTGACCGATGCCTGAACTGCGCCGCGTGCTGGTGTTCGCGAAGCGCACCTCCTACGACCGGTACATCCGTCAGCAGGGCGTTCCTCGGGTGAAGGAGCTCCTCGCTCGGGGGGACGTCACCGTCGCGCGGATGGTGCGCGCCGACGAGCACCACCACCGCACCGTCGAGGAGGTGCAGCGCGCCCTCGAGGCCGTCGGCGCGCGGGTCACGCTGCGCTACCGCGACCGCCTGGAGGCCTTCGACGCCTTCGACCTCGTGGTCACCGTCGGCGGCGACGGCACCCTCCTCTGGGCCAGCCACGGCGTCGGCGACACCCCCATGCTCGGGGTCAACTCCGCGCCGCACGACTCCGTAGGGTTCCTGTGCGGAACGCGCATGGGCGAGGTGCTGCCGCACATCGAGGCGATCGCGAAGGGCACCGCGCCGCGGGTGAAGCTGGCGCGCATGCAGGTGTCCGTCGAGGGCGCGGTGGTGCACCGCCGCGTGCTCAACGACGTGCTCTTCGCCAACCCCCACCCGGCGCACACGTCACGCTACCTGCTGTCGTTCCGCGGCATGCTGGAGGAGCAGAAGTCCTCCGGGCTGTGGATCTCCACCGGCGCGGGCTCCACCGCGGCCATCCGCAGCGCGGGCGGGCGCCTGCTCTCGCTGCGTTCGCGGCTGCTGCAGTTCGTCGTGCGCGAGCCCTACACGCCCGACGGCGCGCCGTACTCCCTCCCGCGGGGTCTGGTGCACCCGGGCGAGCGCCTGGAGATCTTCAACAAGATGCGGGAGTGTCGGCTCTACGTGGACGGCCCGCGTATCTCGCTGCCGGTAGAGCTCGGTCAGAGGGTGACCTTCTGCACCTCCGACGAGCCGCTGACGGTGATGGGCGTGTCGACCCGGGCCGTGTCCGAGCGCCAGCGCCACACCACCGTCGACGGTGAGGACGTCAGTGACGCCGGTGACGACGTCCGGCCCGCGGGGTCGGGGTCGGGGTCGGGGTCGCGGCGTTCGCCCCTCCCGTCACGATGACGAACTCCACGCGGCGGTTGCGCGCGTGGGCCTCGTCGGTGTCGCCCTGCATCGCGGGCCGCGTCGAGCCGTTGCCCACCGCGGTCATGCGACGCGCGGCGATGCCCGCGTGCTGGAGGTAGCGCATCACGGCGCGGGCGCGGTCGCGGGAGAGCGTGAGGTTGTGGTGCGCGTCGCCGGTGTCGTCGGCGTTGCCCTCGATGCGGATGCGCAGGATCTCAGGGTGCTCGCGGAGGGCGGTCGCCACGAGGTCGAGGATGGCGTGCGAGCGCTCCTGGATCGTCGCCCGGTCGGTGTCGAAGAAGACCGACTGGTTGATGGTGATGGCCTCGGAGGTGACCACCGCGGCCGCGGGGGCCTCGTCGGGACAGCCGTCGGTGTCCTCGAACTGGTTGACGACCTCGGCCTGCATGCGGCAGCGGTCGGCCGTGTCGGGGATGCCGTCGCTGTCGTTGTCGGGGTCGGGGCAGCCGTCCTCGTCGAGGTACTGGTCGACGTCCTCGGGCTCGCTGATGCAGCGGTCGGCCGTGTCGAGGATGCCGTCGCCGTCGGTGTCGGGGTTGTCGGGGCAGCCGTCGGTGTCCTGGTAGTCGTTGCGTGTCTCGGGCTCGGTCACGCAGCGGTCGTCGGGGTCGAGGATGCCGTCGCCGTCGGTGTCCGCGGGAGGCGGAGGCGGAGGCGGAGGCGGAGGCGCCGCCGGGCGCTCACCAGGGAAGTGGAACTCGAGGGCCAGGCCGGCGTTCCAGTACTGGGCGTCGCCGCGGTTGGAGTCGTTGTCCGCGGTGGTGCCGAGCACGTGCCCGTAGCGGACCTCCGGGCCCAGCGCGAACACCGACCCGATCGGGAAGAGCCAGCCGAGGCCCGCGCCGAAGCCGAAGCGGGTGCGCGTCTCGGGGTTGTTGCCGGTGATCACCGCCCCCGCGTCGAGGTCGAGGAAGGGCCGGCCCCCGCGGCCGAAGGAGAAGGGCGTGAGGCGGAGGCCGCCGCCGAAGGTCCACGCGTTGCCGCTGTTCACGATCGGAGCGACCGCCGACCAGCTCGATCCCTCGACCGCGAGGTGGATGCCGAGGGCCCGCACCGGGCGAAACCCGACGCGCAGCCGCCCGGTGAGTCCGAGGCCGAACTCGTCGCTCTGGGGCGTCGAGAGCATCGTGCCCGCCGCGCCTTCGAGGCCGATGTAGAAGCGCTCGGCGACCTGGGCGTGGGCTGTTCGCCCCGCGCCCGTAACCGCCAGTGCGCACGCCAGCGCGGCGGTGGCCGCGCATGAACCCGGTCGAAGCCTGATTCTCACCATAGGGTCGAGACCATACGGGACAATGGGTCGCGTCCACCAGAACATGACGGGCAACCATGCCGCGCCCCCGAAGGCTGCGCTGGACTCTGGGAGGTCTGTTATCGTTCGCGGCGATGAGGTCCATTTCATTTGGTTTCGCCGTGCTCACCGCGGTGCTCCTGACTGCGTGCGCCATCGACAATCCCACGGACGTCCGGCTGCCTGACGCCGGACCCTGCGGGACCATGGGGGCTGCGTGCTGCCCCCAGGTGGCCACGGCGCCCAACGGCGCCCGCACGATCTGTCGCAGCGCGGGCACGACCTGCTCGGCGGGCACCTGCGTCGCGTGTGGCGCGCCCGGCCAGCCATGCTGTGCTGGCGCCGCCGCGGGTGACGGGGGCACCTCGATGGACGCGGGCCTCGCGGGCACATGCAACGGCGCAGGCGTCGCCTGCCTCGCCAACACCTGCGTCGACTGCTCCGGGCCCACCCAGGCGATCTGCAACGGCCAGTGCGTGTCGCTCACCACCGACCAGAACTGCGGCGCCTGCGGAAGCGCCTGCGCCACCACCTCGGGCGAGCGCTGCACGCTCACCGCGGCGAGCGGCGTCGACGGCGGCGTGACCGACGCGGGCTCGATGCCCGACGGCGGCGCGCGGGTGGCGTTCTGCCGCATCCAGTGCCCGCCGGGCCAGGTGCTCTGCGGCACCACCTGCCGCGACCTCACCAACGATCCCAACAACTGCCGCACCTGCGGCAACCAGTGCAACCTCCCCGGCGCGGTCTCGGGCTGCACCGGCAGCGCCTGCGTGCTCTCCAGCTGCCGCGACGGCTTCGGCAACTGCGACAACGTCGCGACCAACGGCTGCGAGACGACCACCTCCACCGACGCCATGAACTGCGGCGTCTGCGGCAACCGCTGCAGCTTCGCCAACGCCGCGGCCACCTGCGCGGCGGGCCGCTGCATGCGAGGCGCCTGCAACCCGGGCTTCGCGGACTGCGACGGCAACCCCGCCAACGGCTGCGAGGTGAACACCGCGATGGGTGACATCTCCAACTGCGGCGCCTGCGGCACGCGCTGCCCGGCGCCTCCCACCGGTGCCTCCGCGGTGTGCACCGCGGGCGCGTGCCGGATCTCGATGGTCGTCTGCATGGTCGGCGTCGGCAACTGCGACGGCAACGACGGCAACGGCTGCGAGACCACGACCCTCAACGACGTCAACAACTGCGGCATCGGCGGCAACGGCATGGTGACCGGCTGCGGCAACCGCTGCCCGAGCACCGGCGGCACTCCGTCGTGCAACGGCGGCGTCTGCTCGATCGCCTGCAGCTCGGGGCTCGGCAACTGCGACGGCAACCTCAGCAACGGCTGCGAGACCAACCTCAACACCACCGTCGCCCACTGCAACGCCTGCGGTCGCTCGTGCACGGTGATCAACGGCACCCCGGGCTGCGCGGCCGGAGCGTGCACCGTGGCCTCCTGCGCCCCGGGCTTCTCCAACTGCGACGGGTTGGTTCCCAACGGTTGCGAGATCAACCTCAACGGAGACAACAACAACTGCGGCGCCTGCGGTCGCGTCTGCCCCGGCGGCCAGAACTGCCAGATGGGCGTCTGCACCGTCTCCTGCGGCGGTGGCCAGACCAACTGCTCGGGCACCTGCCGCGATCTCTCCAACGACCGGCTCAACTGCGGCGGGTGCGGTGTCACCTGCCCCAGCGGTCAGATCTGCACCGCCGGGTCGTGCGTGACGACCTGCGCCGCGGGCCAGGTGCTGTGCGGCAGCACCTGCGTGAACCCCCTCACGGACAACAACAACTGCGGCCCCACCACCGGGACCACCGCCTGCGGACGCACCTGCACCGGAGGCACGGCGTGCACCTCGGGCAACTGCCTGTGCCCGTCGGGGCAGACCACCTGCGGCTCTGGCGCCAGCGCCACCTGCCGCGCGCTCCAGACGGACAACAACAACTGCGGCACCTGCGGGCGCGTCTGCGCCGGCGGCCAGACCTGCGTCGCGGGCGCCTGCACCACCACCTGCTCGGCGGCGCAGACCGACTGCTCGGGCACCTGCCGCGACCTCGCCACGGACAACGCCAACTGCGGCGCCTGCGGGGCGGCCTGCACCGGCGGCACCTCCTGCTCGGGCCGTAGCTGCGTGTGCCCTGCGGGGCAGACGGCGTGCTCGGGCACCTGCCGCGCGCTCCAGACGGACAACAGCAACTGCGGCGCGTGCGGCAACGTCTGCGGCGGCGGCACGGTGTGCTCCGGGGGCGTGTGCACCTCGACCTGCGCGTCGCCCACCACCAACTGCTCGGGCGTCTGCCGCGACCTGCAGAACGACGCCAACAACTGCAACGCCTGCGGCACCGTCTGCTCCCGCGCCAACGGCGTGGCGGGCTGCGCCTCCGGGGCGTGCACCCTGGCGGCCTGCAACACGGGCTTCGGCAACTGCGACGGCAACAACGTCAACGGCTGCGAGACCAACACCGGGACGAGCGTCACCAACTGCGGCGTGTGCGGCAACAGCTGCCAGTTCGCCAACGCGGCCGCGAGCTGTGTGGCGGGCCGCTGCACCCGGGGGACCTGCGCGGCGGGCTTCGCCAACTGCGACGGCGTCGACTCCAACGGCTGCGAGGTCAACACCGTCGCCGGCGACATCAACAACTGCGGCGCCTGCAACAACCGCTGCCCGACGCCCCCCATCGGCAGCATCGCGGTGTGCGCCAACTCGATGTGCACCACGTCGAGCGTGAGCTGCTCGGCGGGCACCGCGGACTGCGACGGCGCGCCGGGCAACGGCTGCGAGGTGGCCACCACCACCGTCTC
>Ga0208882_1000016_pt1 | contig 147492 bp, 111 predicted proteins | sample LakWasMet14_LOW5_2_FD_183862 | JGI IMG/M metagenome (GOLD analysis project Ga0208882, IMG submission 183862) | Freshwater sediment methanotrophic microbial communities from Lake Washington under simulated oxygen tension - Sediment Metagenome... | ecosystem: Environmental > Aquatic > Freshwater...
GTCGGCGCGCGGTGTCGCCCGCCGCGGAACTTGCTGTCGGCCGAAGCCGGCGAGGTCGCCGTCACGAGCCCTCCGAGGGGGAGCTCGCGGCCGCATGACCCACCCTCAACGCGAACCGCGAAGTGTCAGCAGAGATGGATCGATTCTGGCGAGCGCTGAAGCGGGCCGCCGTCCTGCGCGCCCAAGGAGCGCGGGGGGTGCGGGGGTACGACCCCCGCGCGACCGCGAGGTGACCACGAGAGTCGAACGGAAGCCGTCTCACACGGGCCGACGCGAAACGACGACCGAGGCGCGAACTGCACCATCCCGGCACGCTCGTCGGTGCCTGGAATCCTTCAACGGATAACCGCGCTTCTCGATGCCCGACAACAGCCGGTGAGCGGCGCGCTGCCGCACATGCTGCGCTGGCCCTGGCACGCCGCCGAGGATTGGGCGCTGATGCTGGAGCCCTGGACGGCGCTGCGCCTGCTGGTGAGCGACCTGGGCACCGACCTCGTGGGCTCCGCGGCGCTGCGCAAGGTCTCCCATCAGGCGGACTTCTTCCACGAGCGGGCCTGGTGGACCGAGAAGGTCTTCGAGCCGTTGTCGTGTCGGGAGGCGCGGCGTGCGCACTTCGCTCACGCGTGTTGGGATCGCGCCACGCGACCGATCGGCCCCGGCCGTCGCATGAGCGCCGAGAAGGTGGCATTGGCGGACGCGCGGCGGTCGGCCGCCGAGGAGGACTTCTTCCAGGCCGTGCGCGTCGAAGCACTGGCGATGAGTCTCCTCGCGCCGCTGTCGCCCGAGGGGCGACGATGGACCGACGCGCGCACCGCCGACCTGCTGGCCGAGACCGAGTGCGAGGCGGCGCGGCTGCCCTCGTTCTACGCGGCCCGCGTCTGGCGACACCTCCATCGTCACCGCACGCGCTGGAACGCGCACCGCGTGATGTGGAGTGGGATCGAGGTCCGAGTGCGGCCGGGAAGCGACTGGGGTCGCGAGCGGGTCCTCGATGCGGCGGTGTCGCTGCACCACGCCGCGCGACGTCTGGCGTGCGCCCAGGAGTGGCCGGCGGCGCGCGCCGCGCAGCGGGAGCAGGCGGACCTGCAAGCGGCGCTCGCGGACGTCTGCGAGAACCTCGACGACGTGCGCGTCGCAGTGGCCTCGCTGCTCGACCACCCGCGACGCTCGTCGTCGCTGGTGGAGGCGCTCAACAGTCGATTGCGCGTGTTGCAGATGACGGATCGGAACGTGCCCGACTCGCGGCTCGCGCTGATGGCGCTGGCGTGGAATCTCACGGCGCGCCGAGGGACGGCGCCGCGGGCCGAGCCCCTACGCGCGACTCAGCATCGACTTCGCCGACGACCGCCGGCCCTGGTACGAGGTGCTGCTCGAAGAGATGAACGCGAACTGACCTGCCCTCCGATCATGCGGCGAGCTCGCCTGCATCGGCGGGAGCGGCGAGGTGTGTCCTGAGGGAGTTGCTACGGATCTCAGGCCGACCCGACGACCGGTCCCGGATGATCGCTACGCTGCGTCGGCGAAGCTCGCTGCCGTCAGAACCTTGGCACGTCCCAAGCCGGGCCCATCTGTGTTAGCTCCCTCGTGTCGTCGCCGTGGGGCGACGGGATCGAGGGGAAGGCTCCCATGGGGTTCAAGTTCGTGCACGCGGCCGACATCCATCTGGACAGCCCGCTTCGGGGGCTCGAGCGGTACGACGGCGCGCCGGTCGAGGAGATGCGTTCGGCGACGCGACGCGCGTTCGAGAACCTCGTCTCGCTGTGCCTCGAGGAGAAGGTTGCCTTCCTGCTGCTCGCGGGCGACCTCTACGATGGTGCCTGGCGGGATTACAACACGATTCTCTACCTGATCCGCCAATTGAGCCGGCTCCGCGAGGCCGACGTCCACGTCTATATCGTCCAGGGCAATCACGACGCGGAGAACGTCATGAGCAAGGGCCTCAAGATGCCCAGCCACGTCACGCTCTTCGACGCGAAGAAGCCGAGCAAGCAGATGCACCACCGCCTGCCCGTGGTGGTCCACGGACAGAGCTACGGGCGGGCCGAGGTCACCGAAGATCTCTCCGCAAACTTCCCCCAGGCGATGCCGGACCTGTTCAACGTCGGGTTGATCCACACGAGCGCCGATGGTCGAGCCTCTGAGCACAAGCCCTACGCCCCGTGCTCGCGGCAGGCGCTGATCGATAAGGGATACCAGTACTGGGCACTCGGACACATTCACCGCCGGACCGAACTTTCGCTCGATCCGCCCGTGCTTTTCCCGGGTAACCTGCAGGGCCGTCATGTCCGCGAGGCCGGTCCGAAGGGCGCCACGCTCGTCCACGTCGATGACGAGCTGAGGGCGCGACCCGAGCACCGTGACCTGGACGTCGTTCGCTGGCACCTCTGCGAGGTCTCGGTCACGGACGCCGACACGCCCGACGTCGCGATCGATAACGCCGTCGAGAAGCTCGTGGCCCTGCGTCGCGGTGATCGAGAACGTCCGCTCGCGGTGCGGGTCCGACTCACGGGCCAGTCCGGGGCCCACCAGAAGCTCGTCGAGCGCGAAGAACATTGGGCGAGTGAGTTGCGCGGGCGAGCAGCTTCAATCGACGCGCTCTGGGTGGAGAAGGTCCACTTCGACACGACGACCCCCATCGATCTCGCGGCCTTACGTCGTCAGCCGGGTGCGCTCGCGACGCTGCTGCACTGTCTCGACGATTGCGGCAAGGATGCGGCCGCCTTGCGCACCCTTGCCGAAGGTCTCGCGCCCTTGCGGAAGTCGCTAGGCGCGATCGACGACATACCACTCTTCGACGACCCCGAACAACTTCGAGCCGTCCTCGTCGAAGTCGAACAGATGGTCGTGCCGATGCTGCTCGACGGAGGGAGGCGGCGGTGAAGTTCACGACGATCGACCTCCTCGCGTATGGACATTTCGCGCGTCGGACACTCTCTTTTCCCGCTAACGGTCCGAACCTGCATCTCGTACACGGACCAAACGAGGCCGGCAAGAGCACCCTGCTCCGTGCGATCACGGGCTTCCTCTACGGCATCGACCCGCGGACCAACGACGCGCATCGCTTCGAGGCAAGCGAGCTGCGTATCGGTGCCACCGTGCGCCACTCCGACGGTCGCGAGCGCTACTTCATTCGTCGGAAGGCAAACAGCGGTACGCTTCTAGACGCCGAAGGGCGACCGGTCGACGACTCCCAACTCGCGGACTGGCTGAGCGTCCGGGAGCGTAAGTTGTTTGAGGGTATGTACGGGCTGAATCACGAGCAGCTCCGCCGGGCCGGTGAGGCACTCGCCACTTCAAAACAGGCGGTCGCCGAGGCGCTCTTCAGCGCCGCGTTGGAGGGGTCTGCCCTTCGCAACACTCTGACTCGCCTCCAGGAGGAGTCGGAGGCTCTTCTCAGCCCCGCGGGCAGGGCAGGGGAGATCATCAAGGCTGTGCGCGGGTGGAACGAACTGCGGGAAGCAGAGCGGGACGCCCAGGGGTCGGTGGGAAAGTGGAAGCAACTCCAGGAGGAGCTGGGGCAAGGTCGCGATCATGCGCGTGCGCTGGATGACGAGATCCGCAAAGCGCGTGTCGAGATTGCGCGACTCCAACGAGTCGCGCGAACCCTCCCGTGGCTCCGGGCCCGGGCCGATGCGATGGAACATCGTGCGGCCATGGGCTCCGTGCGGGTGCTCGATCCCGACATGGCGCAGCGTCGTCGCGAACTGGCGCGTGAGCGCGACGAGGCGCAGCTGGCGATCAAGAGCATTCAGCAACGAATCGAGAAGACGCGGACCGAGCGGGACGAACTCGTGGCGCCCGAGGTGCTGGTCGCGATGGGATCGTCCATGCAGGCGTTCACCGAGCGGCTTGGAGCCTATCGAAAGGCGTCCCATGACCGGCCCGGTCTGGTGCACGAGATTCTTCCCTTCCGTCGTGAAGCCGAGGAGATCCTGCGGGAGCTCGGCCAACCCGACCTTCCACTCGACCAGGTGGAGTCGTTGCGCGTCCCGGTCGCGGACCAGGAACGCATCCGTGCCCTGCAACTCAAGCACGCGACGCGGGTGGGAAGCCTGGAGCAGGTTCGGGCTCGTGTCGCAGAGCTCGACGCAGAGCGGGCGGAAATGGCTGCCCGGATCGACGGTCAGACGGCCCCGCCGGACGTGGCCGTTCTGCTCACGGTCTGGCGGCAGTGCGAAGCCGAACGCGACATCGACGGCACGCTCCGGGAGGCCGAAGGGCGACGTCGAGAACTCGCGCGATCGCTCGCAAGCCGCGCTGCGACCCTACGGCTGGAGGGCGTCGACCCAGCCACACTTCACGGAATGCGTGTCCCGTCGGAAGAGAGCATCCTGCTCGCGGATCGCGAGGCATCGCGAAGTGAAGGCGATCGGGAGGCGTTCGCGGAGCGGCGACGGGATACGGCCGTCCGACTCGATGCCGCCCGACGAGAGCTGGCAGCGCTGGAGGACGGCCGACCCGTCCCCTCGCTCGGGGCGTTGCGCGAGAGTCGCAAGCAGCGCGATCGTCTCTGGCAGGAGATCCGCCTTGTGTGTGGCGGAGGGCTGGAATTCAACTCGACAGTCAGTCGCACCCCTCCACCCTCGGTTCTCTTGGAGTCCTTTGCCGACGCTGTGGAGCGTGCCGACCAACTCGCGGATGCCTTACGCGACGAGGCGTCGCGTGTCGCCCGACACGCCGAACTCATGGAACGGTGCCGCGAGGCCGAGGGACAAGCTCTCGCCGCCGAGCGCGAGGCCGAGGAGCGCTCCGCCGCTGATGGCCGACGACTCGCGGCGTGGGTGGCACTGTGGAAGGAAACTGGCCTCGTTCCCACGTCCCCCGGGGAGATGCTCAGCTGGCGAACCCGATGGACGGCGATGGTCGATGAAGTCGTGCGCTTCGAAGCGGCCAATGCCGAGTGTGCGCGCCTCGCACTTCGCCTCGCGGAGATGCAGCGAGCGGTCGCCAGCGCCCTCGACCTCGCGGGCATTCCGACGGCGGCGGACCTTCCGTGGGCGACGCTGCGCGCGATGGCGGAGCATGCGATCGATCAGGCATCGATTGCTGCGCAGGAGCGGACCAACGCCCTTTCCCGCCTCGCCGAACTCGAACGGGACGTCGCGCGGAGTCGCAGCCAGCGCGACGAGGCGGAGGTTGCCGTCACCGCGTGGCATCTCGATTGGAGGACCGCGACGGAGCGGTTCGCGACCCTGGAGACGATGCCGCCGGAGGCAGCGGCGGCGGTTCTCGACCGGCTCGCGAGGCTTTTCAAGGCGGTGGAAAATCGCGGGCGGCTCCAGAAGCGGATCGGCGCCATGGAGAAGGACATCGCCGACTTCGAGAAGACTCTCGACGAGCGGCTTGAGCGGAGTGGTCTGTCGCCGACGGGGTCGGCCGTGGATCGAGCAGAAGCGCTGCGGTTGGCCGTGACGAAAGCGCAGCGCGACGCCGATCGGCGCGGTGACCTCGATCGCGACCTCGATCGCCTCGAACTCGAACGCATCGGCTTCGAGGAGCGCCACGAGCGCGCGGAATCGGGCTTTCGGAGGCTGTTCGAAGAAGCGGGGTGCGAAGCGCTGGAAGCGCTGGACGAGGCGGAGGTGAGGTCAGACGCGGCGAGGGCGTACGACGCTAGGCGCGCAGAGGCGGAAAGTCGGCTCGCGGACCTCGGTGAAGGCTGGACCCTTGAAGAGCTCGAAGGAGCGGCAGCGGGCCAGGATAGTGATCGCATACGAGAGACGCTCGAGGCACTCCAAGTGAGCCTCGAGGAGCGCGAGGAACAGCGGCGGGCCGCGGACTTGAACTTGGGGGAGCTGCGCGGGCGTGATGCCGCCTACAGCGCCGGGGACGAGGCCGCGCGGCGCCTTCAGGACAGGCATGCCCAGGCCGAGAGGGCGCGTTCGCTCGCGGGTCGATACGCCCGTCTCCACGTCGCGATCGAGATGTTGCGTCGCGCGACAGCAAAATATCAGGAGGAGAGTCAGGGCGCGGTCATGAAGAGGGCGGAAGCGCTCTTCTCCAAGCTCACACGGGGTCGCTACGAGCGCTTGCGCGTCGAGTTTGAGGGCGAAGGAGCGACCATCCGCTGTGTTCGCGGTGGTGAGGCCGTACAAGTGAAGGAGCGCGTGATGAGCGACGGCACCCTCGACCAGCTCTATCTCGCGCTACGCCTCGCAAGTATCGAGCAGTACCTGACGGACCAGGAGCCGATGCCGCTTGTGCTGGATGACATCTTCATCAACTTCGACGATGGGCGTGCCCAGGCGGGCATCGAGGTGCTGGCGGAGTTCGCCCGGAAGACCCAGGTGCTGCTCTTCACGCACCATGGCCGCAATTTGGAGCTCGCTCGACAGGTATTGGCCCCCGGCACGTGGTCCGAGGTCCAGTTGAATCTTCCAGGGTAGTGCTCCTCGACTAGACGCACTGGTGCTGAGGAAGCCGCTCCCATGCGTGACTCCCGTCCTCATTTGCGGATAACGTCTGCGCCCGAACAACTGCACCGAGGGGCCCTTGACAATCGCTGACGCTGGACCTGAAGGCTATCGACTTCAACGCCTCCTGACGGCGTGGTTGGCGCTCGTGTGGCGCGACATCATCGAGGTCATTCCCGAGCCGGATGATGGAGAGGACGCCACCGTCCGGTTGAAGACGCCGAGCGGTTTCAGGAGCGTAGAAGTTCAGTCGAAACGTGGCCCCGCGTTGGTCAGGCCGCAGGAGCTGGCAGAGTGGCTTGCGCACTTTCCTCCACGAGCGGCGGAGGGGTCGCTCCTTGAGCGACTTCAACTCGAACCGGAACGAATCGCGATCTTCGTCATTGGAGGCCGCTGTAATGACGAACTCGATCCGCTCAGGATCGCCACGCCGCTGGTCGCGCCCGAGCCCAGGACGGCTCTGACGTTCTCCGGGGGCCGCGCGGTGCAAACCGCGCTCACTGAACATGCAACCGGTCTTGAGCTGCCACAGGTTGGAGCCTCGACCGATCTGCGGAAGGCGCGTGCCGCACGCGTGAGGCAACTCGCACTCGACCCATTCGTGAACGAGTTTCGCGTGACCTCGCGAAGAATATTCATCGTCGAGATGCTCAGCGAGTCAGCGCTGCAAGTTACGTTGGAGCCAGTACTTCGCGAGAGATACCGCGTCCCTCCTGGCAGGTTTTCGGAGGTTCTTCTTCGGCTTGATGACGAAGTAAGGAGGGCGAGTCTCGCGCACAGGGACGTGGCGCATTCTCTTGCGGCTGCGGTGAGATCGTTTCAGATCGATCGCATTTTGCGCGACGGACATGCGTGGCTCGATCGCCCCGAGGTGGCGTCGCTCGTCGAGACACTCCATAGAGACGCCGCTCTTCTCCTGACGGGCCGCCCGAAGAGTGGAAAGACGTGGCTCGCGAACTGGCTGGGTCAACGCGCGCAGGACCACGGCGTATACGTTCTCGTGGGGCAAACGCCCGAGGCCGCTGCGCGCCATCTGCTCGATGTTGGGGTCGTGGAGGACCGGCTTTTCATCCTGGAGGATCCGTTCGGAAGCACTCGCTTGCGTGTTGACGCGCACGAGCGGTGGAACGTGCTGCGAGACCTCGCCGAGAGGCTGCCGTCAGGGCGCCGCCTGATCGTGACTTCGCGCTTGGATCTTCTCCTCGCATTGAATCCAACCGATGGTGAACCTCTGGGGCTCGACTCGCGTCGGTGGATTGACGTGAGCGCCAGGAGCGATCTATTCGCCGAGTCGCTTTGGGCAAGGAGGTCCGCCGAGTCGCATGTGCCGGTTGAGCTGATCCCGTCGATCGGCCGACTTATCCTCGACGCGCACCTTCAACCCGGGCAGATCGATCGCATCGCGGCAGAGGGTCCTCGACTGGCCGGCCAATCGTCGGCTGATGTCCTTGCGCTTGCCCGGCGGGACGCCGCCGACATAGGCCGAGAGCTTTCGCGCGGAGGCGTGATGCGCAGGGTCTTGCAAGCGTTGTGGTGGTCGGCCGATACGCGTTCTCCAGTCCGCATCAGCGCGATGGCGTTCGCCCTGCACGGTGGCGCCGAGGAGTTTGGCCTCGTTGCTCTGGGCGTGGAACCCATATCTCTGGCAAGAAGCCGAACACCAACGGAGGCGGCCGTACCGCCAAAGCTGCCTATCGATCTCTCGCTGAGAGACGACGAGAGAGAAGCTCTCGACGAACTTGAGGCCCGGCGGACAATCGTCATGGATTACGATGGCTATCGTTTTCGCCATCCCGACGATATCGAAGCGGCCCGACAGGCTGTGCTGGGCCTTCAATCTCACGGCTGGAATGACGCGATGGCGCGCGCTCGCCGCGCTCTCGTGTACGGGTGTGAGAGAATGGCAACAACGGTGGTCACGCGGATCGTAGAACTCAGCGCGTCGTTGCCAGCTGGACAGCTGCGCGACCTGCGGGAGCTCTTGCGCACCGCTCGACGATCGGCCTTTCCAGTGGTGGCAGACGCCGCGTTGGCGGGCATGGCCGGTATGTGGGGCGTTCTGCCTCCCGACGAGACCGGCCAACTCCTTTCCGACATCAACGACGATGCGCGCCGCGGCTCGCCTGTGATCTACTGGACGAGCGAGGGGCGCCCGTTCTTTGAAACGCGATGGGAGAAGCGGCGTGACCTTTCGCGTCGTTCGGAGGATGTGCTTCCGCCCATGGATCCCTCCGAGGCCTCTGAGCAGATCCTCTGGTCGAGCATGTTTCATGACAGGCCGCCCCTCGAATGGGTACGACGCGCCGCACGAAGCGCGCTCGTCGAAACTCGATCGCGCGCCGCGAAGCGGTTGTTCCGTTGGGGAGGCGCGGAGAATTTCGAGCTGATGCGCGAGCTTCTGGGAGATTCGCATCCGCGTGTGGTGGCGCTGGCGGCCGAGGGCTTGGTCCTTGGATGGCGACACCATTCGGATGGACTACGTGAAGATCTTTCGGCGCTGCTCTTGGGCAGTGCCCGACGTCCCGTCGTCGCAGTTGCGCTCGATGCGCTCGTCGAACGGTTCCGTCAGATCTTGGGATTCGATGTCGATTGGTATCATGGCTATGCCATTCCGTGGGAGTTCGTCGCCGACCTTTTGTCCGCAGTAATGGCCGGCGCGCCGAGCGCGCACCTCCTCAATGCCTATCGGCTGACGGGGCTCGTCGATCAGGCTCTGGTCGAGGTTGCGCAGGATCGCGCGCTGTCCCTTATCGATGCATGGATAGGTCTCATCGAGCGATCCGTCGCGCTCGGGCCCGTGGACGTCGCGCACTTCACCGTTGCGGCCGGCCTCTTGTCGATCCGGTGTACTGATCGGACCCCGCGCATGTCGCGCCTCGCGCGGCTGTTGGCTCAACGAGACACGCTGTTCCAGTTCTGGGTAGTGTGCCAGTTGGCCACTCGGTGGGCGGAACTGACGGACGGTGAGCAAACCCTGGTTTGTGACCTTCTGCGAGAGCCGAGACGCGATCGTCATTGGATCGCGGCGGCAGCCCTATGCAGTGCTTCTAGCCCTCCGCCCGAGCCAATGTCACAAGCCCTCCGCCTGGGCTTGTCGCGTGACGCCTCCGAGATTGTCGGTGTCTGGAATCCAGGCGTGCTCAAGAACTGCTTGTTGACTCTCAGAGGTCTGGGCGGCGTGTCACAGTACACAGGCGCAAAGCGAGGAGAGATTCCCCTTTTTTGGGTGCCAGTCATCGTGGAAGCGAGTCGTCGGACGACCCATCCGGCTTTTTCTGCCGCCGTTCACGCGCTTATGTACCTTGCCTTCGATTCGACAGTCCAGCAGCAGTGGAAGGATCTCTGTGAGTCGGACGACTTGAGCGTGCGACGGTCCGTTCATGAAGCTTTCCTTGCGAGTGTTGTGGATGACGGATTTTGGAAGGAGGCATGGGCTCAGGTCGCGAGCGGTGTTCGTGCGGATGAGGAAGAAGCGCTTTCCGAGGCAATCGCGTTTCAGTTGGCTCCCTACCGTCATGAAGAATTCTGGTGGATCGCCATGCAGCAGGATCGCTTGAGCGCGGCAGTGCGAACGCGGCTTTTCTCCGATCTGGAAGTGTTAGCGATGTCTTTGAAGCCCAAGTTGTCGAGAACGAGTCTCACTCGTGTCAGGCAGCTGTACGGCAGTGCCGCACCGCCGCAGTTTCATGAGACACACAATCGGCTTTTCGGAATGCTCGGGTCGGGGCAGGAGTCGCAGGAGGTTCGATCACTCGTCGTGAAGCAGCAATCGCTCGCGCCGGATGGCGACCGCGGTGAGATGCTGCCAAGCCACCGTGTTCCCGAAGACTGGGTCGTCGGAGGCACAGACTAGCGATGCTCGCCGCTCGGTGAGACACTCGCCTCTTTCTTTGATCGGCCGAATCGGCAGATTGTCGGCTGCGGATGTTGTCGCTCACGCAGTTCTCGGGAGCACCGGAGGAGCCAATTATGATAACGGCTCGAATCCGACGAGGGGCGTCGCTACGTTGGAGCCGAAGCATTTGCGGCCTCAATCACTTGTCGTAGCGCTTCACCACAGGACGAGACGACCACCTTCATAGCCGCCTGCGCCCGTACCCGCACGGCGCGATCCTCGCTGACAAGGCCGTCCAATGTGTCGAAGAGCTCATCGCGAGAGCCTAGGCGTTCAGCGACGACTTTCACGCTTTTGGAGTTCAGAGCGAACCAGGCTGCGGACATCGGAAGGGCGCCTGTGATGAAGACAACCACGGCCTTCGCGCGACTCATCAGCTCGGCTCCTGTAATCGTTTCGGCTGCCCTGTCCTTGTCCCAATACGTCACCTCATCGCGTTCGCGGTTGTATGAGTGGCATCCGTGGTCGATGGCGTTTCGCATGCGGCCGGCAAACGGAAGAAAGGATTCAAGAGATGCATACGCCGAGTACCCTGGGTGGCTCCTGACGTTCCGGATCAGGGCTCCAAGCGAAGACGACTTGACGGCTGTATCGGTCATTCCCTGCGCCTGATCCAGTAGACTCTGGACGGCGAGAAGGCCTTCCTTGAGTGGGCGTTCCATCCGACTTAAGACGTCCCAGAGCCGATCGACCCGCTGCTGCCCGGACATCTGCCCCGCTTCGAGCAGGCGGCCCACAAGAGGGGCGCCTTGCATAAAGATTGGGGACGGTGTCGTTAACACCGAAACGGATGCCAACTCCAAGGCCGTTGACAGGGCTCGCACCGGATCGCGCGCTTCCGCGTCTTGAAAAAGGTGACGCAGGTCCGCGTCGATAGGAGCCGGGGGCTGGCCAGCGTCGTAATCAACGAAGAGCGACTGCACGAACTCGTGCAGATCTACGTCTCTGGTGCGGCGTCTGGCGGTTCGAGAAGCCACCCTCAGTGCGCTCCGCAGCACCGGGGCTGGCAGTCCGACGACTGCCTCGACCCCCTTTTCGCTGGCGTGCTTGAGCCTGACCAGGGTTTGGCGAAGAAGGTCGGACTCTTGCAGCACCGTCGCTGGGTGGACACTCCAAGCTACGATTGGGCCGGCAAGTGACACTCGGAGCAGCTTCGTCGCAAGATCAGATCGCAGAGACATGGAACCTCGACGGCGAGAGGTATCACTGCTATTCGACTTTGGCCAATTGCATGTGATCTCAGTGCGGCCTCCAGTCGGATGGTCGTAGATGGGAAGGCGTCGGAAGTCGCTTTGTACGTGATGCGCAATTCTCGTTGCGGGTGGGCCCTCGCGGCCTCCGTCCTGCGTCGGGCGAACGAACGACCCGACGCGTCGAAGCTTATAGGGCGGCCCGCTCGGCACGGGTCCCGACGGAGGCGCGCGGAAAAATGGCGGCCTGCCCGCCGTACCCGTTACGGCACCCGGTAACGGCAGGCGGCCCGGGACAGACCATCGGTTTCCGCGACCCGACACGGCGCCACGCGGGGATGGGGAGGGCACCCACGTAGCAGAGGACGCCCGCGACCGCGCGTCGATTTCAGAGTCGCAGGGGCCCGTCGCTTGCTCGCATGAGCGCGTCGAACTCCTCGAATGCCGAGAACCCGAGCGGGGACCCGTACGCCCCGAGCAGGTCCCCCAGCCCGCCGATGACGTCGCGGGGCTCCAGGACGGCGCCGTGCTCGATCCGGGCGAAGGCGCGCACGATGGCCGCGTCGCGCCCCGCGAACTCCCGTGCGAAGGCCCCGTTCATCCACTCGCGCCGGGCGACGATCGCGTCGACTGCCTCGCCGGCGAGGCGCTCCAACCGATCGGCTTCGACCGTCGCGAGTTGGGCGCGCCGTCGGACGAGGACGCAGGCGGCGTAGACGTCCGCCGCGACGACGGACGCGACCGCGGGCCCGAGGAGTACGCCGGCGGCGCCTAGCGAGGGCCCTGCGGCGGCCACGAAGGCGCTCGAGACCGTGCCGCAGCCCGCGCTCCCGATCGCTAGGGCCGCGTCCTGGGCGGTGATCTCGCCGCGCGCGTAGCGCAGGACGGCGCCGCCGATGTCGACGAGGGCGGACGTGAGGGCGCTCGCGAGGTCCGGCCGGGCGAAGGCGTCGATTCCCAACCGCTCGCTCGCGTACTGCGCGAGCGTCGCGACGCTCGCGCGGCCGGCGCCGGCCACCGCCCCGTTCAGCGCGTCCTCGACGATCCCTTCCAGCAGGTCCGTCCCCGCCCCCTCCGGGTCCGGCACGCTTCCGAGGGCCCGTTCGACGAGCGAGAGCGCGACCGACAGCACCGCCCCGGCCCGGGCCCCCTCCGTCCCCGCCTCCAACGCGGCGCGGGCGACGTAGGACGCTTCCAGGCCCGCCGCGTAGAGCCGGGGATGCTCGGTCGCGAACTGCGCCTCCGCCACCGTCGCCCCATCGGACCTCACGGGGCCCAGCCGGAGGCCGCCCGTGACCCCGCGGGCCGTGTCGAGGAGGTCGAACACCGCCGGGTCGCCCCGCCGCCCGGCCCGATCGGCCGCTTCCAGCGCGTGCGCGCGCACGGCGCCGACCAGGTCGATCGGCACGATCTTGTCCATGTTCCGGTATTTCGGTACCGCGAGGCGCTCCGTCAGCAGACGCGGGCACTCCCCCATCTTGAGCTGGGCCTCCCGGAAGACCCGCGCCCGGTGCACCACGTCGATGTCGCTCGGCGCCTGCGGGCGCCCGACCTCGCGGGTGAGCAGGGCCCGCGTGCCGAGCCGGGCGCGGACCGCCTCGGCGTTGAACTTCGCTCCCACGATGTACTCGAAGAGGTCGCCCCGGCGCTGTCCCGCCCCCTTGCGCTCCAGGCGGGCGGCGACCTCGACGAGCCGCTCGAGCCCGCGCCGCATGACCGCCGCCGCGGCCACGTGCGGGTCGGCGGAGGTGGCGCCCCAAGCCGACACCGCATGGTGCCCCGCCCCTCCGATGTGGTCGGCGGTCACGGCGACACCGGCCCTGAAAGGCGGCCCACGGCCGCGTCGAGGCAAGCCCGGGCCTCGGGGCTCTCGAGGCCGTTGTCCGTCCAGAGCCTCACCGACAGCAGGGCCTTCAACGCACGGACCGTCTCCACGTCGAGGTGGAGCCGTCCCTGCGTCGCGCGGTCGTAGCCCGGGTAGTCGAGGCCGTGGCTCGCGATCAGGGCGTGCACCCTCCCCAGGGCCTCGTGGGCCCTCGGGACGAGCCGTTCGATGGCGGCGTGATACTGCGCCGCGGCCCGCCGGCGCAGGTCGTGGCGGTCGCGCCGCGCGTCGAGCAGCTGCGCCTCCGCGCAGGCGCGGGCGTGCTCCTGCCGGGCCACGGCGAGGTTCTCCGCCGCCCGCGCCGCGAGGAGGTGGCCGGTCACGAAGAGGCCGCCCCCGACGGCGGCGACGTAGGGCGCGGCCTGCCCCCGGCGGACCCCGCCCCCGCCCTTGGACGTCGGACCGCCGCCCAGCCATGCGTCGCGCGCACTGTCCTTGGCCGCCCCGTGCAGCGACCGGATCGGCGTGCCCGTGCCGGCGGTGCCGAAGACCGACGCGGCGCCGAGGACCGACAGCCCGGTGACCACGGCCGCGCCGGCGCCCCCGACGCCCGCGGGCATCGGCCCGGGCTCGATCGGCTGCAGCGTCTGGTCGAACGGGAGCACCCACGGCGCGGTCGGGCGCGGCTCGCAGGCGGCGTCGTCCGCTGCGAGTTCCACCCGGCGGACGCGTCCCAAAGCGGAGGCGAACGGCGCGATCACGTCGGCCCAGCAGCGGTGGCGCAGGGCGTCGAGCGCCCCGACGCTCAGACCGAGCGCGAGCCGCGCGCCCTGCTCGCGCACGCGGGACGCGTCGTGGAAGTTTTGCGCCTCGGACCGCAGGGCTTGCGCCGTCGCGTCGTCGTCCCGCGCGCCGTTGATTTGGGCCGCCCCGACGGCCGCGCCGAGCAGGGAGGCGAGGGTGATGAAGATGTCCTGGCTCATGAAATGTGTTCTCCGTTGTCGACGATCGCCATCGCGTCCACGTCCGACCCTGCCCGCGTCACGATCGAGGAGGTGTGTGACCACTCGATCGTCCCGTCGTCTCGCTATCGTCCGACCCTCGACGCCCGGCGCCGGAGCCATGCCCAGAAGCGTTCCATCCGTCCTCGCGGCACGGCGGGGGGAGGGTCCGGCGCGACCTGTCCGGCCTCGGCCGGTTCGGGCGGAGCGGGAGACCGGCCCACCGGGGGCGCGGGAGCCGCCGGCGCCGTGGGCTCGGGGTCGGTGGCCTCGGCCGCGTAATGCCCGGCCTTCGCAGCCCTGTCCCGACGACGTTCGGCTGCGACGCGCTCGTCGCTCCATGTCCCGGCCCCGATCACCTTCCCCCGCTCGATCACGTAGTGCGAGCGGCAGGGCTGGTTCCAGTTCCCCACCGACGGCCATAACGAGACCGTCTCGCCGTCGTACGTCATGCGCCAGTCGGTCGGCGTGAGCGGCGTCACCACCTCCAGCCCGCACCCGCAACAGCAGCAGTGGGAGACCGCGCCGTACTCGAGGGCGATGTAGAGCACGCCCGGTTCCAGGCGGTCCGGGATGAACTCCACGAAGCGGTGCTCGAGGCGGGCGTGCTTCATGTCCCCTGGTCGCTGTTCACCAGTTGATTGCCGTCCGTCGTGTAGGTGCTGTGGTGCTCCCCCTCGAGGTCCCGGTAGAAGCCCCGCAGCTTCTTCCATCGGATCACCGCCATGGCGGCGTTGAGCGCGTTCAGGTCGGCGACCTGGATATTGGACGCGTAAAGACCCTCCTCTCCGCCACCGGTGAAGGAGATGCGTCCCTGGTGCACGTGATCGCGCCGCTCCGGGGTGCTCAGCGTCGTCCTCACGATGCCCCCGAGCGAGCCGTCGACCAGGTCGAGGCCCATGCCAGCGTCGACGAAGGGCACGCCCAGGGCCTCGAGCTTCCGCACGACGGCCCGCTTGGCCTCCCCGGCGTCCATGCAGAGGAAGGCGAAGGTCACCCCCTCGAGGAGGTGGAGGTTGTCCCCGCCGAGGAAGACGGGGTGGGCGACGATCCCCCGTCGCATCTTGGAGTAAATGGCCTTCAGGTACTCCACCTTCATCGGCGCGTCCCTCAGCTCGTCGAGAGAGGGCGCGCCGGGCGCGCGGAACGCGTTGTGCTGAAAGAGGATGTCGCCGTCGAACAGGCGGATGTCCCGGACCGGGGTCTTCGCCACGAGGTCCAGCACGTAGGAGCCGGTGCCACCGAGCCCGACGATGGCGACCGTTTCCCCCGCCAGGAGGTCGTTCAGCGCGCCGATGCCGGCGCGGCCGGACGCGGTCTCCTCGTAGTGGAAGACGGCGGCGTCGCCGTCCTCCGTCGCGCGGTAGACCCTCGCGCTGACGCCCGGCTCCACCACCGCGGCCGGTCCGGAGAGGAGCGAGGCGTAGGTAGTCATCTTGTGGTGGTAGTCGGCGTACCCGCCGGCGGGCTTGCTCGAGAACGAGTGCCGTGCGGTCACGCCCTGGCCGAGGTCGAACGGCTGGGTTTGATGGGAGATCCGCTGCAGCCGCGAGCCGTCGGCCTCGCAGGGGTAGTCGCCGTCGAAGTGGACGACGTGGTTGTCCGGAGTCTGCGTCGCGTCCCCGGCGAGCGTGAGGGAGGAGACGAGGGTGCCCTTGCGGACCTTCCGCTGCTCGTCAACGTAAGGCACCTCGCGCATGACGAGGAGGCCTCCCCGGATCTGCACGGAGTAGCCCTCCTCGCGGAGCCGCCTCAGGTCCGCGTTAAGACTGAACAGTCTGGGTGACATTGAAGATGGTCCCGTTCTTGATCTGGACGACGCCCCCCGCCCCCAGGTCCCCCTGGTGCGGGTCGGACGCGGCCTTGCGGTAGGTGATCGAGTAGGCGACGTTCTGCTCGGGCTGCGAGCCCGGGAACGCGAGCTGGACGAGCTGCTCGAAGGTCACCTGAGCCCCCGTGACGGTGCGCGGCCGCCCGTTCACGATGATGTCGAAGGTGAGCTGGCCTTTGGGGGCGGTGACAAACCGCTCCACCCCCGGGGCCGCGAGGTCGACCAGCGCGCCCGGGTCGATCAGGCGGTCGGTCCCGCCCCGGACCTCGAGGAAGACGCCGGTGTCGCCCTCCGCCTTCGCCAGCGCGTAGAGCTGGACCCCCTGGATCGCGGGCTTGCCCCACGCGATCGATCGCCCGTCCACGGTCAGCTTGTAGTCCCGGTCGGTCGCGAAGGCGACGAAGCGCTCGGCTCCGCGCCCGCGGAGGTCGACCGTCTCGTCGAGGCGCACGTCCTCGAAGTCCCCGCTCGCGAGGATCGCGAAGAGGCTGTAGTCGCCCCGGGGGTCGAGACCGGCACTCTCCAGGATCTGGCGGCCGAGCGGGACGGGGTCGCTCACCAGCCGGTGGCGGAAGTCGAGGCCGTCCTGGGCGAGCAGGATCCGGTAGGCCGGGGCCGGTCGGAGGGCCCGGCCCTCCCGCAGCGCGTCGCCGACGTCGTCGTAGTCTATGGGGTCGTTCATGGTCATGTTGGTTGGCTTTCTGTGGTGGGGGATGAACTCCCACCTCGAATGGCCAATCGTTCGGACCCAGCACGACCGGTAAGTCCCTACACTTTTTTCCTCAGGGTGCCGGAGGGCAGGGGACCACAGATGAAGAAAGCGGGGCAGCCGGGGCAGGTGCGAGGCGAGGGTTCCGCCGGGAACCGCCCGCGGCGGATCTCGTCCAGAATGCCAACCATCCTCTCCTCCCGGTTCTTCACCTCCCGGTCGGAGAGCGAGACCGGTCGGGTCGTCTGGTCGGCGAGGTGCACGAGCTCCACGACGGCGCTCGGTGAGGCCCGGCGGGCGGCGAGCACGAAGGCGGCCGTGCCGACGTCCTTCTCCTCCGACGAGCGACGGTGGCCGGTCCGGACGCGACGCAGCGTTCGTCCCCCGTCCGGGCGGACCAGGACCTCGTCCGGGCGGACCACCACCCGCCCCTCGCCGAAGGCCAGCACGATGTCCTCCGGCGCCTCCGGGCGGTGCCCCTGGCGACTCGACAGGAAGTAGCCGACCATCCCCAGTGCAAGCGCGCGGTAGTCGTCGAGGTACCCGTGCGCTTCCAAACCTTGCGCCGCGAGGGCCGCGTCGACCCGCTGCTCGAGCGCCGTGGGGCCCTCGGCCGGGTCATCTCCGCCGACGATGCCACGGACGACAGCGCGCACGGCCTCGTGCATCTGCGTGTACGGGGTGGGGGTGCGCCGCCCCCCAACCCGCAGGATGTGCGTGTAGAAGAAACGGCGCGGGCAGGTCTCGTAGAGTTCGATCTGGGATTCGCTGAAGGTCAGGGCCCCCTCGAGGGCGAACTCGACGACGTCGGCCACCGACGGCGGGACGCTCCGCGCAGGCACCTCGTGCCGTCGCGCCAGTCCCGCCCCGAGGCGATCGAGGAAGGGCGACAGGGCTCGTCCCTGCCCGTTGGACTTCCGCGTGGGCGCGTAGAGGAACAGCCGATCCCGGGCGCGCGAAAGGGCCACGTAGAAGAGACACTCCTGCTCCTCGGCCTGCCCGCGGCGGAAGACGGTGAGCGCGTCCCCCGCCGCGCCCGCCACCATGCCGTCGGGGGGCGGGCAGGTCGGCGCGGGCGGCGTCCTCGGCAGCGTGTCGGCGTTGAGGTCGGTCAGATGCACGACGGGGAACTCCAGCCCCTTCGCGGCGTGGATGGTCATCAGGCGCACGGCGTCGAGCCCCTGCGCCGCGGCCGGCAACTGGCGCAAGTCCCGGTCGTCCCCCAGCCGCGAGAGCCGGCGGACGCGGTCAAGCAGCCGCGTGATGGGCAGGCCGCCGCCGGGGGGCTGAGCGCGCACGAAGTTCAGCAGTTGCCAGACCGCGATCCCGCGGGTCCGCTCCGCCGCCCCGGTCGCGACGGCGATCCGGGCGGCGATGCGCGTGCGGTCGAGCAAGAGCGTCGCCAGCACCACCCACGGTGAGGCGGACCGGTCGAACCCGTCGAGCGCCCGCGCCAGCCCGGCCAATGCCGCGTGCCCTTCGGGCGAAAGCCCGCGGACGTCGCCCGGGTCCTGCAACCACGCCGCCCCCACCCGCTCGCCGTTGGCGTCCCGGAGGTGGTCGAGGACCGCCGCGACGTCGCTCAGGGTCATCGGGAAATCGGGCCCGCCGCCGATCCCCACCAGCCCCATCGCGCGGCGATCGGTCAGCACCGACAGGAGCGCTAGCAGCGCCTTGACCTCGGGGCGTTCGAACAAGCTGCCGAGGAAGAGGACCGGAATCCCCAGGCGCTCCAGGTCGTGGCCCAGCCGCGAGAGCTTCTCGTTGCCCGTGCAGAGCACCGCCTGATCGCGGTAGGTCCGCCCCTGCCCCCGCATCTCCTCGATCGCGTCCGCGAGCGCCACCGTCTGCTGGCCGGCCAGGTCGACGGTGCGCAGCGTCGGCTGGCGGCTGTTGGCCCCGCGGTACGCCTCGAGCCCGCCGTCGGCGGCCCCCGCCCTCATGCCGGCCGCGAAGGCTGAGAAGGCGCCTACGACCTCCGCCGTCGAGCGGTAGTTGTGCTCGAGGCGCCCCCGCACGCCCCCGGGGAAGTCCTGATCCCCGAAGCGGGCCATGCTGAAGGAGGAGGCCCCGCGGAAGCGGTAGATGGACTGCCGGGCGTCGCCGACCGCCCAGAGGTTCTCGCCATCGCCACACAGGGCCGCGAGCAGGCGGACGCTGCTCCTGTTCACGTCCTGGTACTCGTCCACGAGGACGTGGTCGTACAGGCCGCGGAGGTAGGCGCGGATCGCGGCGTCCCCTTCGAGGAGGCACACCGGCAGGTGCACCAGGTCGCCGAAATCGACCCGGGACGCGCGCACCTTCAGCGCCTCGTACGCCTCGTAGACGCGCGCGACCTCGCACGCCCGCTCGGCGGCTTCACGCTCCGCCTCGGTCGCCGCCCTTCCCAACATGGCAGCCCCGAGTGCGGCGTAGGCCGCCGGGTCGACCACCTCGTCCTTGGCGCGGGAGATCGCCGTCAGGATGTCGGCGACGACCTGCGTCGGGTCGTAGACGTTGCGGTAGCGGGCGAGGCCGAGCCGCGGGAACTCCCGCTCGAGCAGCTCCACCGCCTCGGTCCGGTCCATCATTCGCGGGTCGTGTGGGAGTCCGAGCTCGGCGTGAAACCGGCGGATCAGGTCGAGCCCGAAAGCGTGGAAGGTCCCGATCCACATCGCCGCGGCGGCGTCTGCGCGCGTCCGGGCGATCCGCTCGGCCATCTCGGTGGCGGCCCTGTTGGAGAAGGTGAGCAGGAGGATGCGGCGGGGGTCGACGCCATCGTCCAGGAGGCCTTCCACCCGCGCGACCAGCGTGCGCGTCTTGCCGGTGCCGGGCCCCGCCTCCAGGAGGTAGGCCGCCCCCCGGTGTCGGGCTGCGGCGTCCTGTCCTGGGTTTCGGAGCGGCGCGTCCCGCTCGGCTTCGACTTGGAGCGTGACCGGTGGCAGCAGGAGCGCATCGAACAGTTGTTGGGCGACCACGTCGAAGGGGGCGCCGATCCGGCGCGCGATGTCCGACGCGCTCAACCCCTCGTCGAGGTGGAGCCGACGGACGACCGGGCGCGGGAGCAGGAACTCCCGGGCGAACAGGTCCATCTGGACCTCCCGACGCTGCCGCCGCCCGTAATCCACCACACGGTCGACGCCCACGGGGGAATGCTCGGCCGGGCGGGCGGGATCGATCTCGCCGACCGGCTCGCCCTCCGCACCGTCCCCGAGTTCGGCGTGGCCGATCTCGTGTGCGACCAGGAAGGCGCGTTCGAAGGGCGTGCCGACGTTCTCGTGGAGGATCAGCCGTTCGTCGGGCAGGAGCGTCGCGCGGGCGCCCCGTAGCAGGGCCGCTCCGGGTGCGGCCGCCTCGACGTCGAACTCCCGACGCTGGGCCTCCGCCACGGCGAACTCGTAGGGGCGCCACGGGTCGAGGCCCTCGGCGACGGCTCGGGCGTGCAGGGCGGCCGCGGACTGGCGGGCGAGTTCGACCGCGTCCACCTCATTGGCCCTCGGCCAGAAGCGCGGCGCGCGCCTCCGCGGACAGGCCGGCGTCGAGCAGGAGCCGCTCGAACGTGACGGGCTGCTCAGTCTCGGGCTTGACCTCGGACTTGTAGCTCCGCGCCAGGGACGACGGGGGAGGGCCGCCGAGGGCGCTCAGGAGCGCCTCGGCGGGGCAATGGAGGGCGCCGGCGAAGTCCGCCAGGAATCGACGCGGCACCGACGCGGCGATCACCCTCCGCTCGCGGAAGGCGGTGATCACCTGCCGGGGCACGGCGAGGCGCTGGGCGAGCTGGCGGAGTTCGGGGACGGAGAGGGCGGCAAGGGGGTCCCGGGGCAGCGCGGGCGAGTCGCCGCGGTGCACCCCCAGGGCGGCCTCGATCCTCGCCTCGTCCGCCCCGGAGAGCGGTCCTTCGCCCTCCCCCTCCATGAGCCGCCGCTCGCGCGAAAGCTCGACGAGTTCCTCCGCGTACTGCGGGTACGCCCTGAGGTAGCGCTCCAGGGTGCGGCGCCCCGCGTCGGGCTCGACCGCGAAGGCGCTCAGCACCTCCTCCTGTGACGGATGGGGCGTGTGGATCATGGGTCGTCTCCCTGCGTCAGCGCGGCCCGGAGCGTCGCTCGGGCCAGGTCTCGGTGCGTTCGGATCGTCTTCTCGGACCTGTCCAGAACGGCGGCAATCGTCACGACGCCCGGCTCCTTGGAGTCGATGGGGATCTCCTGGCGGAGCATCTCGATGATGGTTCGCTGCAACGGCGGTAAAGCGCCAATCGCCGCGTCGAGGCCCGGCCGGTAAAGGAATCCGTCGATTCCGTTCACTTCGAACGGAGCGGGGTCGCGGGCCGCCTCCTCGGCCTCCCCGGACGCGCCGTCCTCCCCCTCGAGCGCGAGGGGCGCCCTTCGGCTCTCCTCGCGATAGGCCCGGCGCCGGGCGTCGAGGCGCAGGTGCGCGATGGCGCCGTCGAACCGCACCTCGAAGTAGTCGAGCCGCTCGGAATATTCGGAGCGGTCCTCCGCGAGCAGTTCGTTGAAGCGATCGAAAGCGCCCTCGCGGACCCGGCTTTCGGTCAGTGACAGCGTCCCTCCGAGGGCGCTCCTCCCCCCGGGAAGGGCGCGAAGCACACGCGCCGCGAGGACCCGGTAGAGCCGATCGAAGTGACCGGGCGGCCCGCCGGACCTGCACGCACGCACGAGCGAGAGGACGCACTCGCTCGGTACGTAGTCCGGGTCCTCGCGGCGGATGATCGAACAGAGGGCGACCACCCGGTCGTGCGGCAGCGCGACCAGTTCGGCAAGCCTGGCCTCGATCTTCCCGTCACGCGTGTAGACCCCTCCGTCGGGACCCTGCTTCCTCAATGGCGGCACCATGCGTCCTCCTGTCCAACCGTACCCATAGTCGACTCCTGCCGCGCCTCCGTCCACATTCCGCAACTCCGTTCGCCCGGGTGGACGTCCGCCCCGGCGGGGATCTGACGCCGACGCCTGCGCTCGTCGGTGCCCATCCCGGTCGATGGTGCTCGGAGGCGCGTCGCGTCCGGGCACCGCAAGGAGGTGCCGCCGATGACGTCGAACGAAGGGCCGGAGGGCGACCGCGCCGGATGTCGCGGGGAACGGGGCGACCGGTGAGCGAGGCGAAGAAGGGCGCGGCCGCGGGGCCGCTCGGACCAGGGCAGCGGTGGAGCCTGAGCCGCAAACGCGAGGTGGTGCGGCGCCTGCTATACGCGATGCGCAATCCCCATGGCAGTAGGCGTTGCGGGAAGCTGGGACACTCGCGGTCATGCGACCTACCAAGCTGTCCTGGTGACGCCCGACGAGGTCTGTCGTCGCGAGGTCGAAGGCCGGCCCGTAGCGGCCAGACCGTGCCCGACTACGCCCGCGACCACGGCCTCAAGCCCGACACCCTCTTCCCCTGGCGACGACGCTTCCGTCCGAGCGCCACGGATGTCAGGTCCTGGAGCCGAGTGACGTCGGGGATGTACCACGCCTGGATTCCGGGAAAACTGACTCCAGCGTGGCCCTATCAACGAGCGGGGTGGCCACGGTGGCCCCGCAGGAGGCCTCCCGCCCATGGCACGAAGAGATCGACGCACCCCCGTCTCGAAGCAGCAGTCCCAGGCGCTGAACGCCCGATCGTTCGATGCGATCAGGGCTCAGGCCGCCTACGACGCGGCGATGGACGGCACGCTCGTGGGAGCGCGCAGTCACGCCCTCCGCGATCGGGCCGTTCTGGCCGACGCCCGAGGCGACCGCGTGGGGGCACACGCGCTCTATCTTCAAGCGGCGTCGCTGCTCGCTCACGACGACGACGGACCCGCGGCGGCGGCGTGCCGGTACGACCTCGGGGAGTCGTACATGCGGCAGACCACGGGCGTCCGAGAAGAGAACCTCCTCCAGGCCCGTGCCCTCTTTGAGCGCGCGCTTGGCTCGCCCGCGCGACAGGGCGCACCGCTCCGTCTGGCGCTCACGCTCGACGCGCTGGGGCGTGCGCTTCGGGCGCTCGCCGACGTCACCCAGGCTGGGACCCAGCCGTTGCTCGACGCCGCCGAACAGCACCTGCGCCGCGCCTGCGTGATCTGCGAGGGCCTCGGCCCGGTGGGGCTCGTGGACGCCGCGGGTTACCGCCACAATCTCGGCAATCTCTTGCTCCAGCGAGAGCGCTGGAACGACGCGGAGACCAGCTTCCGCCGCGCGCTCGCGCACGCCTCCAGCGCCCGCAACGATCCCTACCAGCTGGGCTTCGAGGTGCGGAAGCCGACGCGTCCCTTCGAGCCGATGCTCCACCTCGGTCTCGCCCGGATGCTCGTGCGACGCGACCGCAGCGGCGACCTGGCGCCCGCGCTGCGCGCCCTCGAGCTGGTGATTCGTGACGGCGACGCGGCGATGGTGGCCGAAGCGCACCTGCTCGCAGGCATCGGCCTCCTCCATCACTCGCCCGAGCGCACCGACGAGGCGCACGCCCACCTGCGCGCGGTCGACCTCTGGGACCTCGAGCCCGACAGCCGGCGGGAGTGGCTCGGCACGCTGCGCGACTGCGGTCAGACGGAGATCGCCCGGCGTGCGCTGCGCCTCGCGCTGGCGGACGCGATGCAACGGCGCAAGGCCTCGATCGCCGACCACGCGGCAGACCACGGCGCACGCGAAGCCCAGCAGATCTCGCTGCTCGCCGCCGAGCTGCACGCCGACGAGGAGCGCCCGATCGAAGCCTTCCTCGCCCTCGAGGAGACCGCCGCGCTGCGCTACTTCGAGAGCGTCCACGCGTGGGGCTGGCAGCCGCGTGACCCCGTCTCGCGCTACCTCGCGCAGCGCCGCGACTCGACCGCAGTGGGTGCCCGAATCCTCGACGAGATTGCGTCGCGGCTCGGCTACCTGACCGATGCCGGGATGCGCGATGCGCTCGACGAGAGCACCAGCGAGTTCGAACACGTGCTCGCCCGGGATGGCGTGCAGACAGGTGCAGGGTCGACGCTCGACGCCGAACGCGCGGCGGAGGCCGAGCGCCTGCACCGTACGCTCATCGAAGCTCTGCGGAAGGCCCGACCTGCGCCCTCGCCACCGGCGGCGCTCCGCGAGGCAGCGCGTGAGCTCGGTGACGAGAGCCTGCGCGCGAACGAGGTCCTGGCAGACCGCGACCCGGAGGCCGATCACCAGACCCGTGAGGGCGCGGCCGCACTCAACGCCGACGGCCTGCGACGGCTGCTGGAGGAGCACCCCGGCGACGTTCTTCTGCGCGTTTCGCTGGAGCGGGACCTCCTGGCCGTGGCTGTGTGGATAGAACAAGGATCGCTCACGGGCCGGTCCTTCCGGCGCGTGGTCGGTCCCGACGAGTGGCGCGCCCTGTCCGCGCTCTACCGATCGGCGGCCACGAGCGGCGACGCGCCCGTCGGTGAGTCCGTCTCCGACGCCCTGGCGGTGCTGCTCCCGCGGCTCGATCTGACCGACGCGTTGCCCGACCGCCAGGTCGACCATCTTGTGATCCTGCCCTCGATGCTCGCGGCGCTTATCCCGTGGGCCTCCGCGGGGGCGGCGGGGCGGACGCTGCTCGACCGCGCCGACGCGATCTCCTACCTGCCGAACCTCGCGCCACGCGTGACCCGTCAGCACACCACCGTCGCGCGAGCGGGCACCGTGCTCGTGGCCCCTGGCGAATGTTGCCACGAGCGATCGACCCGATTCCACGGCGTGGCGTTCTCGACCCTCCGCGCGGGCGAGACGGCGCTGTTCGGTGCCGACGCGACCCGCGACCGGATGGTGGACGCGGCCTCGCGGGCCGACGTGGTGAGCGTGTACACCCACGGGCTCCACGTCGCGCAGCGAGGCGCCGAGCTCGCGCTCGCGGATGGCGACTTCTCCCTCGATGACCTCGACCGCTCATGGTTCGGCTGCGAGCGTGTCGAGCTGTGGGCCTGCCAGTCGGGCGTGAACCTTCCGACCGACTGGCTCACGCCGATGGTCGACGAGGCCTTCGGCATCGACGTCGCCTTCCATCACGGCGGCGTACGCAGTACCATCGGCTCGCTCTGGAGCGTTCCCGCGCTCGTGACGGCCCACCTCGTGCGCCGGTACCGGGAGGGGCTCGCGGAGGGGCGGGATCCGCGGCGCGCCCTCGCCGACGCGCAGCGCTGGTGGCGTGACGAGGTCATCGCAGACCTGCCCGAGCTGCTCGCGCGGACACCCGAGCACCGCGTCTCCGACGCGATCGCGCAACGGCTCGGGACCGCACTGTCACGGGACGACCTCGACGCCACGCTGGGAGAGATGCGCGACAATGCGCCACTCACCCCGGAGAAGCAGGCTGGATTGTTCCTGCAACTCTCGACCCCGGAGGCCTGGGCGGGGTTCCGGTTCACGGGCGTCGTCGACCGGCGGCCGGTCGTGGCGACAGGCGGCTCGGAGCGTCCGCTCTCGCCCGACGAGCGGGCCGAGGTCGATGCGCTGCTCGCCACGGAGCGGGAACCCGGCCGGGACGTCGACGCCGTGCACCGCGAGCGCCTCGCCGAGGCCACCGCCCTCGGTCACCAGGAGTTCCCGACGAGCGAGCAGGCTGTGATGGTCGCGCGGCGCTACTCCGAGCGCGGCCTCGGAAGCATGCGCCACAACCTCCTCCGCGGTCTGGCGTGGGTGCACGAGGCGCTCGCGGCCCCCGGGCTCACAGTCACCGACCTCGGCGCGCTCGCGCTTGAGGCGGCGTGGCTCTGGACCGAGCTCGCGCGTGGTGAGCTGGACGCCGAGCAACTGCGTCTGCTGTACCCGTCGGACCGGATCGTCGTGGAGCGTTCGCGGACGATGCTGGGGGCCTGCGCCGGGGCACCCGAGACGCCCATCCTCCAGGCCTGGGTCGATCTTCTGTCCTCGCAAGGTTCACCGCCTGCTGAGGAGGTGACCCGGCGTTGGCCCTCCCTGCGCGGGGCCGTCGGCGCGTGCGCAGGGCGTTGGCCGACGCTGCGTGCGACGGCCCTGGTCGTCGAGTGGCTGCTCGCCTGCGCCGACGTTCCCGAGGCGATCGTCCGCGAGGCCATGGAGCTCGCACGCTCGGTGCTCGCACCCGGCGGCAACGCCGACACCTACTTCGTGGCGCAGCGGCTGCGCAGCGGCCTCTCGACACTCGCACTGCGCGTCGATGAGGTGATCACGCCGCCGGCCCCGCACCTTCTGTCGGCGCGCGAGATCGTGCGAAGCGCCTCCTGGTTTGGGCGACTCGACCAGGCGCAGCCGGATCTCGGGGTAGATGGGCGCGCAGTGACTTCCACGGCCCTCGACCGCCTCGAAGGCATCCACTGGGGCGCCATCGACGATGACCTGACCGGCTTCTGGGACTCGTCAGGCACCCCCGGCGTCGCGTGGCAGCGCGTGGCGTCGAGCTACTTCACCTCGAAGTTTCACAACCAGCCGGAGCCCCGGCTCGCGCTGCACCACCTCGCGTCGATGCAGCTCGGCGCCGACCTCCGACTGGGCGCCCTGCGACGGCAGGTTCACCTCCTGACCTCTCCCGAGATCGTCGACCGTCCGTGCGCGCCGGCCTGGCATCGAGAGCACCTCCTCCAGCGCCTTGAAGACCTCGCCCGGCTTCCGGACCTCGAGCGGGGAGGTGATCGGACGAAGCCTGCGCGCCCCGACGGCTTCCGTGCGTCCCCGACGGCGTTGATCGAGGCGGGCGCGCGATCGGCGTGGATGCTCACGGGCTGGGGCGTCGCCACGACGGCGTTCGAGGGATGCGAAGACCCACCCGCGGCGCGAACCTGCGCCTTCCTCATCGAGCGGCACCTGGTCGCCACCGATGCCGCCATGCGCGAGAACTGGCAGCGCATGCGCAAGAGCGCGGGCGAGATGGCCTCCCGCTCGCCGGACGCGCCCGATGGGGCGCTCACCACCCTCCTCCAGACCTTCGCCCCGCCCAGGCGAATCTCGGATCTCGAGGCCTGGCTCGGGGAGATCCCGAGCGACCGGGTCGTGCTCGGCGTGTCCATCGGTCCGCTCGGCGAACTCGTGATGAGCGTGGTGTGCCGGGTCGACGCGGGCACCTTCGTGCAGCCACTACTGTCGCCCGAGGGACTGGGCTGGCAGGTGCTCGAGGCCCTGCGGGTGCTTCTCGCGCCGAGCCCCGCGGATCACACCCCCATGGTCGGGACCGACGCGACTCGTACGGAGGCACTCGAGCGACTGCGCGCCCAGCTCGACGAGCCGCTCGGACGCGCCCTCGTGCACGTGCCGGCGGACCGCGCACGGATGCTCTCGGTCTTCGCTCCGGGTGCTCTCCGGGCCGTGCCCTGGGGGGCCCTCACCGCCGGTGGGATCGCGCTCCGCGACCGCTTTGCCGCGGTGACGCACCTGCCTTGTCTCGGCTTTGGCGGCGATCCCCCAGAGGGCGACGGATCGCGGGTGTTCTGCGCGCTTGGCGACGAGCGCGAGGAGGGCGAGACGCGCTTCGGTGAATGCGCCGTGACGACCCTGCGAGGGCAGCTTCCCGGGACCCTCGCAGCGGAAACCGGTGGTCGCACGCAAGGGGCCAACGTCTCTGCGACAGAACTCCTCGATCGCCTCGCCGACCGCGTGGAGGTCGTTCGCTGGTATGGAGTCGGGGCGCCCTGGACGCTCAACCCGAGCACCGAAGGGCTGCGGCTCACGAGCGGCCACGTGATCGCGGGGCGCAACCTCTTGGGGACGGCACTGCCACGCTGCCGCCGCGTCGAGTACTGGGCCGCGACCGGCGACCTGTCGGCCCTCGTATCGACGACCACGCGCGACCGGGAAGCGTACCCGGAGCTCGTCTGGAGCGCGCTCGCCGCCGGCGCGGACGGCGTCCTCGACCTGGCGTGGCCCGTCCATGACCTCGTGAAGGCGCTGGTCTGTGAGCGCTTTGGGATCACCGCGCGGCGTCGCGAGGTGCCCGACGCCGTCGCGCTCGGCATCGCACTGCGCGAGATCGGCGCCCTGCTCGCCCGGTGGGAGCGCGAGGCGCCGCGCTTCGACTCGACACGGGCCGCGCTCGCCTGGCTCGACGAGGCCCGGCGCATCTTCGCCGTGGAGGCGGGCCTCGATGCGAAGGTCGTGATCGGGTTCGCGTCGCACGCCGACGCGCCCACCGTCGCGACGGACGTCAGCGCGCTCGTGCGCATCTGCAGCGCGCCGTCCCAGCTCGGGGCGTTCCGCTGGTGGGGGACGTGATGACGGCGCGCGATCAGTACGAGCCGATCAGCGACTGGAGCCTGGAGGGGCGGCGCCGACTCGTCGAGGAGCGCGGCGAACAGATCCGGCTGTTGCTCGACGCGGCGTTCACCGACTTCACCGACGAGAAGGGCGTCAACCTCCGCGAGTTCCGGTTCCGCGGCGAAGACCCTGTGACCGACGCTGTCGAGTGGAGCGTCGAGTACTTCCTCCGGCCCCACATCGACGTGGAGAAGCTGCCCACGAGATCGCGCTCCATGCGCCTGTTCACGGAGGCCTAGTTCTGGCTGGTCCACCGGGAGAGTATCGCGGGCTACCGCCGCATCCTCGCGCGGGACCTGCGAGGCGGACCGACCGTCGACGCGGCGCCGGACACAAGCACATCGCCCGAGGCCCTTGCCGCGACGAGTCTCGATGCGAGCCGGTTCCGCGAGAGGATCATCGCGGGCGTCCTCAACCTGCGCGACACCTGCTGCGCCTCCCTCGTCGGCTGGTGGCTCGTCGGCACTGCCCGCCAACGTCGCACGTGGTTCGCGAGCGACGACCCGTGGACTGCCTGGGCTGACGCCGTCGCCCTCGACGACCGCAGCCCCAAACAGCGGTCGTTCCACGTCGCCGACGCGCTGTTCCGATACTTTGCGTTGTTCGCCAACCTGGTGCAACGCGCCAGCAACGACCTGCCCCATCGGGCGTGCGTGCTGACGTGGTTCAGCCCGTGCGAGGACCGGCCGCCGTACGAAGTGGCCCGCGGGCCCGTGCGTGAGGCGCTCGGCGGCCTCCCATCGCGGCAGATGACCACGCTGCGCAACGACGGCGTTGAGTCACTCGTCCGCCGCTGCGTCGAACTGGCGGGACGCCCGGCCAACGAGTTCGATCCCCTGGAGCATGCGCTGTCCCGAGCGAGCCTTCGCCACTCGGTACTGCACCGCTTCCACCTCGAAGACGCTGCAATCGGCAGCGCGATCGATGCGCTCGAGAGGCACCCCCGATGACCGCGCGACGCCCACCCGACCTGCTCACGCTGGAACGCATGGTGCTCGACGCCGGCGATGATCCCGGCGCCTGGGACGACCTCCTCGCGTCGCCTCAGGCCGCCCAGGTCTGGCAGACTGCCGTGGAGCGCCGCCATCGCATCGACGCCTTCGCGGCCGTGCTGGCTGCACACCCATGGCTCGCCGCCCCGACGCTCACGTTGCGCCGCGGGATGCGTCGCCTGGCCAGCGGGACGTGGCCCGGCGCGACGCTCGACCTGTCGTCGGCGCTGTCGGCGACCCTCTCCGCCGATGCACCTCGGAGCGTCACGCTCGCGCTCGCGGAGACCCGCGTGCTGGAGCTCGCGCCCGGCACCTCCGTGCGCATCGCGTTGCCTGTCGGCACACGCCTCAGGCGCCTGACCGATTCGGGCGAGGGACCCTTCGACGCCCCAGGCTGGGAGATGGAGACGGGCGATGGGCTGGTCGTGCTGCTCGCGGTCCGCGACGACGGAGCACCCCTCGCGACGTTGCTGCTCGTCGAGTCTCCGTCCCGGGAAAACGCCGACTGAACGGCGCCTATGCATCAGACCGTCGTGGCCGATGGGCGTCACGAGGTCGGAGGCGCCATGGACCCGATCGCGATCAATTTCCACCTCTACAAGCCCTGCGACTCGCGCTGCACCTTCTGCTTCGCGACCATCCGCGACGTCGCCGGGCACCTGACCCTCGACGATGCGATGCGACTGCTCGACCGCCTGCGTGACGCGGGCGGCGAGAAACTCACCTTCGCCGGCGGCGAGCCGACGCTGCACCCTCACCTCGGCCCGCTGGTGGAACACGCGAAGTCCCTGGGGTTCGTCACCAGCGTCGTGACCAGCGGCTCGCGGCTCGACGTGCTCCTCGACCACCACGCCCGCTCGATCGATTGGGTAGCCCTGTCGGTCGACTCGGCGATCGAGACGGTGCAGCGCTCGCTCGGGCGCGGCCGGGGTGACCACGTCAGCCGCGTGCGAACGCTCGCGGCGCGCTGCCACGACGAGCGCGTGCGCCTGAAAATCAACACCGTGGTGACCGCGCTCAACTGCGACGAGGACATGCGCGCCCTGCTTCTCGAACTGCGCCCGGTGCGCTGGAAGGCGTTTCAAGTGCTCCGCGTAGAGGGCCAGAACGACGGACGCGTCGAGCCGCTGCTGATCCCCCGCGCGGCATTCGCGGCGTTCATCGCGCGCCACGCGTCACTGAACGATGCGGGCATCACCGTGGTCCCGGAGGACAACGCGGCGATGGAGGACTCGTACGTGATGGTCGACCCGCTCGGCCGCTTCTACGGCAACCACGAGGGGCGACACCGGGTGAGCGCGTCCATCCTCGACGTCGGGGTCCGCGCCGCGCTGGAGCAGATCGGCTACTCACCCGCGAAGTTCGAAGCGCGCGGAGGGCGGTACGCGTGGTGACGCGAAGGCCCAGGATCGCAGTGGTCGGCGGGCTCGGACTCGCGCCGAACGGCGCCGACGACGTCTGCGTGCGCTACTTCGGCAGCCCCCACGACGCGGGCCGTGGCGAGCTCGTTCGTCTGGAGCAGAGCCTCGGCGCTGGCGGTGTCGACCGGGTGGTCATCCGCACCCGATGGAACAGTCACTCGGCCACCGTCCGCATCCGGCGTCTGTGCCGAACGCTGGGCGTACCCGTGGAGTTCGAAGCGTGAACGGCGCCGCAACCGATGCCCCGTGTTGCCCGCTCACGCGCACTCGAGGTGTTGCAGAACCCAGCGGCCGAGCGCGCCCCCTTCCGACTCTCCCGGACGCAATCGCCACAGGCCCAGCCCGTGCGCCGCGAGGAATCCCGGCGACGCCCAGTTCGCGCAGTCTCTCCCCACCTCCGGCACCAGCAGCAACCCGGCCTTCGGGCGCCCCCCATGCCCCTGCAGAAGCAGGGCGTCACGATAGACATGCAACGACGCGAACGCCTCCGTGATCGAGGCCCGCTGCACGCGGTACTTCGCGTCGAGTACCACCCACGAGCCCTCGCCGTCGGCGCCGCGCCACGACACGACGAGGTCAGGTCGCCGCTCGCCCGTCAGCGCGTGCCGCGACCGCCCGGCCTGCGCGGAGAAGGTGTGGTTGTACCCGATGAGCAGCGTCCCGCCCGCGTGCGCGCGGCGCAGCGACAGCCCGCCCAGGTCGTGCGCGAGCAGCGGATCGACGCCGAAGGCGCCGTGCTCCCACTCCGCCGCGCCGAGGGCCTCGTCGATCGAGCGGCGGAGCGCGAGCAGGCACCAGAGCTCGTAGAGCTCGAAGCTCGCCCGCACCGGCGCGACGACCTCACCGTCTCCCGCGTCGGCCGAGAAGCGGGCGCCGATGATCCGACGAGCCAGCCGCATCACCCTCGCGTAGCGGGGCTCGTCCTGCAGGGTCAGCATCGCGCCCTCGTCGGGCGGAGCAGCCGGGACGCCTCCGAGGAAGCTCGATCGCACCAGGTGACGCAGTCGCTGGCTCGCGAGTTCGAGCGCGCGCGCCAGGGCGAGGCACCAGGCAGTGGCGTCATCCATCATGCCCGACGCGGCCTTGCGGAGCGCGATCGCGAGCGGATCGAGCACGCCTGCGACCCGCTCGGCGTACCAGCGAACGGCACGATTGGCGGGGTGATCGACCGTCGCCTCGGGCACCCGCGTCGGCACCCACGGGTCGGCGGGGACGCTCGTCTCTTGCGCGCCGCCCCCGAGCGCGGCGGCCACCTCCGGGTGCCGCGCCACCCACCGCAGCGTCTCCGGACGCACGCGGCGGATGGCGTGCATCCGTCGATCGACCGGGCGATGGAGGTCGTACGTCATCGGCGAACGTACCACCGCCGCGATCGCGTCGAGCAGCGGCGCCAGGAGCGGCTCCATCGCCGCGACCGCGAGGCCCACCTGCACACCCGCGAGGGACACGCTCCCGTCGCTCGCCGTCGAGAGGCCCAGGAGCACGTCGGGAAGCCACGCCGCGAGCTCGTCGACCAGCGCGGACCACGCCGCGACGTCGAGCTTCTCGGCGCGAGCGCGCCGCCCTCGTAGTGCTGGCGTGCCGCTCCGCGGCGGCGGGGGAGCGGGTGGCGGCGACGCTGCGAGCCGGGTTGCCCGCGGACGCCGGCCGGCTCGAGGTGGCGACGCTCGACCTCGCCGACCTCGCCTCGGTGCGCGCGTTCACCGCGGGGTTCCTGGATTCGGGGCGCCGGCTCGACCTCTCATCAACAACGCGGGCGTGATGGCTCGCCCGCTCACCCTCACCGCGCAGGGCATCGAGTCGCAGCTCGGCATCAACCACCTGGGCCACTTCGTGCTCACGGTCGGGCTGCGCCCCGCGCTCGGCCCGAGCGGCCGCGTGGTCACCGTCGCCACCGCGGCGCACACGCGCGGCGACGCCCGGCGGGTGCTCGAGACGCTGACGGCGGACCGCGCGTTCTCCGGGCGTCGCGCGCAGCACCGCCTCGACGCGTCGGGTGACCTCCAGCGTGCTCTGCAGCGAGGCCCCGGGGGGCGCCTGCACGTTCACGATGAGGAACCCCTGGTCCTCGGCGGGCACGAAACCGCTCGGCACGCGGGTGTACACGTAGCCCGTGAGCGCGAGCCCGACGGCGAAGAGCGCGAGCCCGGCTGCGGGCCGCCCGAGCACGGCGGCGAGCGAGCGGCGGAAGCCCGACGTCATCGCGTCGAGCCCGGCGTTGACGGCGGTGAAGAACCGCCTGCGGGCGTGGGGCTGCGAGTGGAGGAAGCGCGCCGCGAGCGCGGGCGTGAGCGTCAGGGCGTTGAAGGCCGAGAGCGCGATCGAGAACGCGATCGTGAGCGAGAACTGTTTGTAGAGCCGCCCCGTGGTGCCCGGGAACAGCGCGACGGACACGAACACCGCGATCAGTGTAGACGGCCATTGGGATCCGCTGTTTTTTGACCACGGCGGGCGCCGGGGGACGCCCCTCGCGTCGGCGGCCCCGTTCCTGTAGCTCCGACCGGGACGTCGCGGGCAAGCGGGGACGCCGGGTCTAGCCACCCGTCGTCCCCTGGTGTCGGTGCGGACGCCGACGACGCGGGTATCCGGCCCGGCGCCGTGGGTGTCAACCAGCCTTGGGGCGACACCGTGCGGACGTCCCGTGGAGCCTCTGTTGGAGCTGCGCTGCGGCGATTGCGGCGCGCTCTTCTACCTCTGCCAGTCCTGCTACCGCGGCCAGCGCTTCTGCGACGACGGCTGCCGACGACCCGCCAGCCAAGGTCAACGACGCGCGGCCAACCGGCGCCATCGCCGCTCGCCCGAGGGCTGCCTCGACGCCCGCGACCGCGCGCGCCGGCAGCGAGACCGCGACCGCGCGCGACGCACTTCGGTCACGGATCCACGTTTCCCGCCCCCGAGCCCCTCGGCCACGTTCACTTCGTGCGGAGCGGGCTCGGCCCGAGGCGCCTTGCGTGGGCCCGGCGGATTCTGCCGCTGGTGGCGTGGGGGGCCCTCGACGAGATGCCCGAACTGGTCCGCCTGTTCGGCCGCGACGAGATCCTCCGACGCGAGAAGGCCGCCGACGTGGACGCCGCGGCCGCCGCCAACCCGGATCGATTTGCGTTCAAGGCCAGGTGAAATCGGAGAGCGCCTCGCCGCTTACGTGGGGCCTTCCCGGCGATGGCGGCCCCCGATGCGCGCGGCCAAGGGCGTCGGCGGGAAGGTCCACGCGCGCTGCGCTCGCCGTCAGGGGATCGGGCGGAGGGACTCGAGGGGTGACGGATGCCCGGCGATCCACCAATCGAGGTCTATACGAAAGGCGGACCGTTGGAGTACCTATCGAAGTCGATCGCCGCCAGGATGAGGGGGACTTCGCCGCCATGCCCGAGGAATTCAGCACGGGTGACCTCACTGCCCTCCGACAGGCGCCCCTCAGCAGGGTTCCGCGGATCGCTCGTGAAACCCTTGGTTTGTAGGGGTTGAAACCGTCACGGCTTGAGGGGCGTGGGCCCGGAGCTCTCGCGGCGGTAGAGTCCGCTTCGCCATGGCGTTGCCCGAGACGTTCGAGTGGTCGCAGCTGACCAGTGATCAGTCCGAGATCCTGGAGGCGTACTTCGCGCTGTTCCGGGAGCGGGAGCCGACGAGCATCGGCTCGGGCGAGATCCTCCAGTGGTTTCGTGACCGCCAACGCACGGCGCCTTCGGAGTCACTCATCCGCACCGTGCTCGCCGCGGTCGACGTCCCGCGACGCGGCGGCGGTCGGCCCTCCAACGAGAGCCGCGCGGCCACCACCGCGTCCCCCCCTTTGACCACCGTGCGCCCGCAGACCCCCGCGGACGCAAGTCACCGCGCGGGTAGCCTCCGTCCTGCTCCCCGCACTGGTCGAGCGCGAGTTGCGGGAGGTCGCCGCCGCGCACCACCGCGCGCGTCTCGACGGCGCATCTGTCGATCGTATCGTCGGCTGGCTCGGGGCGTTGATCCCGCGGGTGATGTCCCCGAGCAGCCTGACCGCCGCGGCGCGACACGCGGGCGCCGAGCCGCTCTGGACGGGACGGCCCCGCGCCTACGCCGAGAGCACCCTGCGCCAGGCCGCCGATCGTCTCGACGCGGAGGGCGCGTGGGCCCACGTCGCGCACGCCGTCCGGGCGCAGGTCGAGGGCGCGGTGGCCAAGGTCGACGGCGAGGTGATCGCTCACACGGACATGCTCGACCAGCCCTACCTCACCAAGAAGCTCGCGCACGCGGCGCCCATCGGGCGACTGGGCAATCGCCTCCTGGGCTGCGCCTACTTCGGCCTCACGACCGTGGCCCTGCCGGGCGGGCCGACGCTCTTCGCCCACCTCTCCTGGCACAAGCCCGCCGCGCCCTTGCGCGACGCCCTGGAAGATCTGTTCGACGACGAGGCGCGCCTCGGCTGGTGGCACGAGCACGTGCGGCTCCACATCGTCGATCGCGGCGCCAACGGGGACCCGGTGCTGCGGTGGCTGTGGAGCTGGGAGGTGCCGTACCTGACGATCGGGCACCGGGGCGCCGAGCTGTGGCGCTTCCACGCGCCGACGCTGCGCAACGCGCACGCGCTCCCGATCGTGGTGCGCCCCGATCGCCGCCTGGGCGGCGACGCGGCCGACGGCCCGTGGGAGGTGATCGTCCCCGCCCAGCCGGACGACCCGGACGCGACGCGGGGGATCCGCTTCCGCTCGGCGGTGGCCTTCACGGAGGCGGAGCTGCTCTCGCTCAACGCGCTCTACAAGTCGCGCTGGCCGTCGATGGAGAATGAGCTCAAGGCGCTGCAATCGCAGGGCTTCGGCCGCAACCGCACCCGGCGCCTGGAGCTCGTCGTCAGCCGCGGCACCGACGGGGAGGTGACGCGACTGCGAGAGCACGAGGCGCGATGGCGCGGAAAGGTCCGTGAGCTGGAGGCCGAGCCACTCTCGGGCAAGGCCGTCGGTCGCCTGACCGCGGCCGCCGGGAAGGTCACCCACCGCGCGATCGAGGACGACCAGCTCGTCGCAGCTCTCGTGATCGCGGTCGGGCGTCTCCCCGAGCGCTGGGGCGCGGCCTTCGCATGCATGCAATCGGCGAAGCGCACGATCGTGCCTCACCCCGACGACGCCGTCGCCGCGATCCTCGGCGACTCCGCTGAGGTCCCCAAGGCCCTGCTCGAAGAGGCGCAGCGCGTCGTCCTCCGGGACGGCGACTTCACACGCTTCGGCGTCGTGCAGGCCATCACCCTCGTGGCCCACCAGACGAACGAGGACCCCGACGTGCGCTTCGCGATGGAGCGCCTCGCCGGGGACTACCTCGCCGCCACGCCCCTCCCGACGTAGCGCCTCTGCGCCGTCGACTCATGGCCCGCCTCCGCTCTCGGACGGCGGGTCATTCCATGTCTCCCTCGCGACCAACGAAACAGCCTGCGGTACATGCGGAGCCACAGGTCTGATCTGACTGACATGGCGAAAGACCCGCCCGAGGATCCATTGATCGTCGCTGCGACGCCCTTCGCCGATGCGTCCGCTCCAGCCACCGTTGACGCCGGGCCCATGAGCCCAGCAGAAGACCTACTCGTTCGCGCGTCTCGCTTGCACGGGAGTGAGCGAAAAATCGACAGCCCCCCTTGACCGATCCCTAGAGTAGGAGGATCAACGAAGGATGACGGTAGCTTGGGATGCGAACTGGATCGCATACAGGTCGACTGGGAGGACATGAATCATGGCAAGGCTATTCAACGTCGAGATTTTCAATTCCACGATCAACAGCGGCGCGACATACTTCAGCTCGCCCGACTTCAACGAGCTGCTAGGTCGTGCCGACTTCCTCGTGCTCCAGGTCATCGTTGATTCCGCACCATCGACCGCGACCATCACGGCTCAGTACCAGTCGTCAAATGACAACGGTTCGAACGCGAACTTCTGGGTCAACAACATCAATCTCGCGCCAGCAGTTAGCGCGACGACCGCCAATTGCCCTGGCGTCGACATGAAGCGTTCGACTTCTAGCGATGCGCTGGGGGCCTTCGGTCGCGTCTCGGTCTCGGCCTCTGCGGGCGTGGGCTTCGCCGTTCGCGTTATCGCCTGCGGCCATACCGAGGGCTGAAGAGCCCGTCCTCGTAGAGAGGCGACATCATGAGGGTGGAGAGTGGTCTGTTCGCCATGGAGATTGCGGTGACCTCAGACTGGTCGCTCCTGGCTGCGCTGAACTCAAACGTCGCCCGCCGAAGAACAGGCGGACAGCGGTTGGATCACTGTCCACTACCTCGCATCAACGTCTCAGAGAGGTTGCCGTGAAATGTCCTGTGAGATCTAAATTCGCAATGTTTTGATTATTTCGGCCAATGAGATATGGACGGTCGCGCAGTGGCTGGGAATGACTGGGATCACTTGAGGCCCGTGCCCTCACTATGTGTTGTTTAATCCAGCTGTGTCTGCTTCCGGGCAAATCGCCCTCTCGGGGGTTGGTCTCATGTTTCCCAGCCCGAACCCTCCTCTCAATAAATGTCGTGCCATCATGCGAAACCGCGATGTAGTTCGTTGTCCCAGAGGATGAGCCCGAAGCCCGATGTGTTTGGTGGTGCGGACCGAGGGATCAGAGTGCCGCAGCATTAATCTGATACAATCACACCAATCTCCCAATCGCATTCAATTCTGAAGAGGCGTGACATGAAGAAGCCGTATGAGATTCTGCCATCAGGTAAGGGCGCACCTTCCTCGGGTGGCGGTTGGAGTGTGAACGAGATGAAGCCGTATCAGATCCTGCCGGGGGCGGGGGGCACGACGCGTGAGATCGGTGGATGGGCGAAGGGGTCTGTACCCACCATTTCTGGAGGCACCTCGGTCCAAGGCTACGGAGTTCCTTCGGCAAGCGAGACCCCATACATGCTCACGGGACCGGAGGGGGTGCCTATCTTTGGCTCTGTGAGTCCGTTGAAGGGTTCGAACCCCTACACGAATGCCACCTATGGGGGCGTCCCGTTAGTCGGGAGACAGTCGAAGTCCTACGAGATCATGCCCGGTGCGGGGATCGCGGGACGGGAACTGAGGAAGCCTTTGGGCGGTGGATGCCAGGGCACGAAGGTAGGCGGATGCGGTTGCCTTGAAGGATGTAGTAGCGATGGGGGGCGTAACTTCTCGGGCGCTGGTATTGCGCCCCTTGGTTTGATTGAAAGTATTGCTGCTAGGGGTCTACACAGTATTGACGTGCATAGTCTCGTAGCGGATGTACGTGTTCTTGCGGCACGCTCCTCAATGGCCGCTTCTCTACAGGGCATTTTGGATATGGCGGATGCAGCGCCAGCGACTGCCATCGGCGCCTTATTGTCGATCCTGGACAGGTACGGGGTGTACCTGCCTCCGGCAATCCACCTTTCCGCGCAACAGATGGAGAAAGTGTTGCGCGATGCAGGCCAAGGCAACGGAGGGGCGCCGACAGGGTCTCCAAACTGTGTAGGGCTCGCCCAATTGATTTCAACTGTGGATGGTTTGCTTGATTCCGCTTTCCTCTTCGATCCCGAACTTGATGCTTTTCGCCAAAATATACGACAGTGTATGAATTCCGGGGGTGGAGGAGATCCTATTCAGCCTCCCAATCCGTGTGGTCCGGCTCCCATGATTGGAGGATCTCCGCTGTCTCATTGGCTAGCTTGTATGGACGTGTGGGCGGTCACTCCGTGGCAAAACCAACCGCGCAATCCCGCGCGTTGCCTAGCTGAAGCCCGTCGTACAGCGAGGGATCACGGTTGGCTGATGGGGGTGCTGATGGTCGATATCATGGCTGATGTAAGTCAGGCTCGCTCTACTCTTTGGGCATGCCAGAATTCACCTGGAAAGTTCGGTCCGGGCTCGCCACTGGATCGTGGAAATTGCTATAGATTAGGCGGGGCGCTGGTGTTCGCTGGGTTGCTACTGATCCTTATGGGGGCGCTTGGTCCCACAAATCCGGGTTACGATCCAGTTACGGGGAAGAACGATCCGCGATTCGCGTCGGGAAGAGGATCTGTGGGGGTCGGATCGATCCTGATTGGGCTTGGAGTTCTGGAGGGCGTTTATTGTGCGGTTACTTTCGATCCATCGCGCATCCCTTAGGTGCGGTGGTGACGATGATCGTCGTCATCATATTCTGATCTTCCAGTAATCCTGGTATTGCTGACCATGATCTCACGCTCTGAACTAGTGAAGCGCCAACTCGTCTTTGCGAAGCTCCGTGGCGCATTGGCATGTGTTGTCATGTTGATTGTTTTAAATCTTCGCATTGATCGCATTGATCCGATTGTGGTGGCGGTCTGTATCGCTTGTGCGGGAATTCTTGGGCTGTCTGTGTCGTTCGTTATTCACACGAGAATTCATGCTCGGGTGAGCGATTCACTCGAGAAAGCTCAAGACGCGTGGCATGTGGGTCGACATGATGAAGTGCTGTTGAGACTGGGCGAGATTGAGGATGCTCTTTGGAAGGCGAGGCGAGAGCGCTGATTGGCGAGTTCGGCCCCGTGCTTTGCCGGTTCGCGTGAAACACCTCACAATACGGGATTTCGTCGCGCAGCGTGCGCATGGATTCGTGCCTCACGCTCGATTGTCTCGAAGGCCATGGTGATGCGGCGAGGTTGATTCGGATGTCGCCCATCTCGCTCGAAGATTACGATGCGCTCGTGCAGCAATCGTCTCCACTCGTGGAGAAGGATCGTACGCGGTGCGCAATCCCCATGGCAGTAGGCGTTGCGGGGACCTGGGACCCACGAGTTGCGCAACTCGCCCTGCGTAGCCACGCGCGCAGGCCGTAGTTCCTGGGGATAGGAGCTCCTGCGCCACGGCGGCATCCTCTGGGTTGCTGAGACCGGAGGCACCCCATGGCGCAGAAGCGTTCACAGGATACGTCCACCACCGAGATCGAGACCACTCCCGAGCGGGCCCCGACCCCACCCCCCTGGTTCGCCGACGCCCTCGTGGTGCTGCGGGCCGTGCGCGTCCGCGCGCTCTGGACGGCCCTGGTCGAGCGGATGCGGGTCGAGCGCGGTCGCGCCGGCGTGTACGTCGCCGTCGACTACCTCCTGGTGCTGCTCACCTTCGCCGTCTCCGACGCGCCGTAAGCACCCGGTGAGGACCATCTTCCGCGACCGCGCCGGCGTCCCCAGCTTCGCCGCGTGACCGCCACCGCCACCGCCCTCGTCCTTGTCGCCCTCTCGCTCCTCGTCGCCTGGCTCTTCGGGCTACGTCTCCGGCGTGCCCGTCTTCCAGTTCATCGGCAGCAGCGCGCGCAGCTGGTCGTCCGTGAGCCCGTCGGGCATCCGGTCGAGGACGTCTCGCAGGTACTGCCACGGGTCGATGCCGAGCATGTGGCAACACCCGCAGAGCGAGAGCACCGTACAGAGGCGCTTCGCCCCGGCCTCGCTCCCCGCGAAGAGGTAGTTCTTCCGGCCCAGCGCGATGGGGGTTTCATTGTGCTTCACCTCGTGGTGGCGTTGTCGGATGCGGACGGTTGGGCTGTCCCGGTTCGGGTTCGGCGGGCGGCCAGCATCTCGCGGACGCCCGCCGACTGCAGATCCTCGGCGAGAATCTGCCATGGCGCGTCGGGGACGACCTGCTTCGCTGGCAGGATCCCGCGTTGGATGAGTCGACGGATGACATGATCGGAGACCCCGAGAGTCGCCGCTGCCGCGCGCATCGTCATCCACCTGGGATCGCCCGCCGCCGAGGGATAGGCGCGGATCTTCGTCGTCCGGCGATAGGAGGCGACCCGAAGGGCGTTCCACGGGTGACCTTGCCCCGTACGATGCCCTTCCTCATTGAGCACGATGGAGATCGCCTCGTCCGAGAGGTTGCCGGCCATCGCGCGGATTCGCGCGTCGGCCTCCGCCGAGGCGTGTCGGCGATGTTCTCCCGTCGTGGGTTTGCGGACGCGTACCTCCGAGTGCTGACCACCGCGCCAATGAATCACCAGGACGATCTCGCGTGTGGTCTCATCGACATCCGCGATGATCTCTTCAATCAGCACACGCACCAATCGCTGCCTCAATGCCTCATCAACGGCGGGTGACTGCCATGCCGTCTGGAGGTCCTTCGCCAGGCGCATCAACGCCTCGCGATCGGGCGCCGGCGCGACTGCGGCGCGGACCTCGACCAGTTGGGCCTCACACCGCTGGACCCTTTCCAGGGCGCCATTCCATCGCAGTTCCAACTCCGCGGCGACGAGGCGATGATCGGGATCGACAGCCTCATAACGGCGCTGGGCGAGACGCGCGTCGTACCGGGCCTGTTCCAGCTCCAGTTCGAGAGCGCGGCGGCGTTCAGCGTGGTGTTGATCGGCGAGTTCCATGGCGACCAGAGCGGCTTCGACCGCGAGGGGTTGCACCGCCCGAAGGACCTCCGTGGCGATGAGATCGTCGGGGCGGGAGGCGCCAAAGGTAATGCAAGGCGAGACGCCATGCATGCTCTCCCCGACCCGACAGAAGTACCGCGGGTGACGCGGCGCGTGCCCGGCGTAGAAGACGCGCAGCATACGTCCGCACCGCCGACAGCGGAGCAGTCCGGCGAGCAGGGCATGGCCCCCTCGTGCGGACTTGGGACTTCCCGCGCTCCGCCGGTAGTCGTTGCGGTGGAGTTGTTGCCGATTGCGTTCGAAGGTCTCCCACGAGATGTAGCCGGTATGATGATCGCGCAGGAGCACCGTCCACGACTCCATGGGACGGGAGTGGCCATAGCTCTTGGAGAGACGACCCTCGATCAACTGGGTCCGATGGGTCGAGCGCCCATACGCATAGACGCCCGCGTGGCATGGGTTCTGTAGGATGCTCATCACATTGCGGTAGACCGGCCGAATCCAGATTCGCGGCCCACTCCCACTCTTCCCATCCACGGGTCGCGGAAAGAGCAGCCCCTCGCGACACATGTGGCGATGGACACGGCGGCCGCTGCCGAGACGCTCGAAGAGATCAAAGACCGTTCGAATGACCTCCTGTACCCGGCGGTCCGGGTCGAGTTCGATCCCCTGTTCGCGAGTCCAGAGGAAGCCCACCGGGAGACCGATACGAAACTCCCCGCGCTTCGCTTTGGTCAGGACTCCGTCGAGCAGGCGACGGCGCATCAGAGTCAACTCGAACTCACTGATGGTTCCCTTGAGGCCCAGCAGAAGACGGTCATTGGGGACCCCAGGATCGTAGATGCCCTCGGGGTCGATGACCCGCGCGCCGACGAGGCCACACAGTTCGAGCAGGTGGTGCCATTCGCGGCCATTGCGAGCGAGCCGAGAGGCTTCCAGACAGAAGACTGCTCCGACCCCGCCCTGGCAGAGCTGGGCCACGACCGACTCGAATCCAGGCCGCGCTACGAGTCCACTCGCGGACCGCCCGAGGTCTTCATCAATCGTCACGACGTCACGAAAGCCATACTCGCGCGCGAGATCGGCGAGTGCGTACTGACGGCGCTGGCTCTCCAGATTGTCGTGAACCTGCGTGTTGCTGGATTGGCGCACATAGATCAGGGCGCGACGCTGGGTCACAGTGACCGGAAGGTCAGCGGCGCTCATCGTCCACCTCGGAGGGGTCGGATCCCGCGGGCGCCTTCAGGGCGCTCGCCAGCAGCTGCGCCAGCAACAGGATGATCTCCTGCCGCTGGGGCCCGTCGAGCCGATCCCGGGGTGGGCTCGTCAACGGGAGGGAGAGTTGCTCCGGGACCTGCCGAGGAGAGGACTTCATGGAGGGGCTCCTTGGCGGAGCCTGGGTCCGTCGGATCGGGCCGCTCAACTCCGAGGGTGTCGAGGAGGGCGCGCAGGTCGCGCAATGCCTCGACCGAGCACCGCGGAGCGCCGCTCGTCATGAGCGCGCAAGCGACCCGATCGACCATCCACGCCGGAATCACCGCACGGGAGCCGTCGGCCATCTCGCACACGGCGACCGCTTCGCCGCGACGGTGCTCACGATAGAGAAGCGGCACCTGCTGGCCGACGAGGGGGTGCCAGGGGTAGTGGACCTCGGCAACCTCCGTGATGGAGGCGGTAGAATGAACGGGTCGTCGCGACACGGCGATGTTGGCGCTCCGCCTCACCGGTATCGACCGGCAGGTCGCCATCGAGCACGAAGAGCCCGAGCTGCATCCATCGATTCGCCGAGTACCGCAGCGCCACCCCAAGCGGCGTGCGCGGCGGCGCGCTCGGCCACATCTCGGTGATCCACTCCCTCAACGCCTCGAGCACCGGCGCGCTCTCCGCCTCCCGCAAGGACTGCCGCTCCGCCGACGAGAGATCCTTCGCGCGGCGCTCGATGTCGAAGAGCGTTCGGAAGTACCCCATCGCGACCGACGCGCGCAGGTCCTTGGCCTGGAACGCTTTCTCGAAGTAGCGGCGCGCGTGGGACAAATCCCGAGCTCGGGATTTGATGCACGCGCGACGGGGCTTCTACGACGCCCGAGGGACCGACCGCGCTCGCGCTGACGTCGCGCTCGCCTTCTACCGGGAGGTCGCGATCGAGGAGCGGCGCACCGCGGCGATGGACCCGCTCGCGCGCCGTGGCGAGCGGGAGCGGGTGCTCGGCCCGCGCTTCGCGCGCTTCCACGCCTGGCTCGTCGAGGAGAGGCCGAAGCTCGGTCCGCGCAGTCCGATGGCGGAGGCCTTCGACTACGCCCTCCGACACTGGAAGGGACTCACGCGATTCCTCCAAGACGGCCGGGTACCGTGGACGAACAACGAGAGCGAGAGGCTGCTGAGACACCTCGTCGTCGGGAGGAAGGCGTGGATCTTCCGAGGGACCTTCGGGGGCGCGCGCCGCGGCTGCGTGCTGTGGAGCCTGACGATGAGCTGCCGGCTGCACGGCCTCGATCCGCGACGCTACCTGCTCGACACGCTGGAGGCGCTGCGCACGACGAGCCACGGCGGGCTGGGGGCGCTCACGCCACGTGCCTACGCCGAGAGGATGAAGGCGCTCGCGAACGCGGCCTGATCGGCGACGAGGGATTCACGGGTCGTCGTGGCGATCGATCGTGATGGCCTCGTCGCCGCCGGTCATGAGGACGTCGTCGAGCGCGCGCATGGTGATGGAGAGGAAGTGCTCGTAGAGCACATCCGTGAGGGCCTGGAACTCGGGCCAGAGCACCCGATCGTAGAAGGACGGCGGCGCCGCGACGACGACCGTGGAGCGCCGCTGGCGGGCGTGGCGATGGGGGTCGAGGCCATAGCGGCGGCAGAGCGCGATGAAGACCGAGCGGCCGCAGGGGTCCGGGATCGAGACCGTGAAGACCTGATCGCGCTCGCGAGTGCGAGTCTCGGCGAGCTGCGCACGGAGGCGCTCGACGCCGGCGCGAACGGCGGTGGTGTTAGCGCTACCGGAGAGCGAGAGGTAGCGGGCCTCGACGGCGCGCATGCGATCGAGCGCGGTGGTGTCGTCCATCGCGGCGCACGGTAGCGCGACGCCCGTGGCGGCCGCGAAGGAGTGGCAGCGCTGGCGGGACGCGGGCGCTCTGGCAGCGGCGCCCACCACACGACGTCATGGCTCGCAAGCGACGCGGCGCATCCGAAGGGATGGGGATCTCGCATCGCGTACTCGCGCGCTGGGATGGCGCCAGATGGGTCCCGGCGCTCGCGGGCCTCGAAGGGCTCGAACGCGCGGACCTCCGGGCGGTCTGGGCCGGCGACGGTGCGGTCTGGGTCGTGGGCAGCCTCTCCCCCGCGGCGATGGGTGAGGGCAGGCCCGCACCCACCGAGAGCGTGGCGTTGCGCTGGGATGGTGCGCGGTGGGCGCGCGTTGCGACGGAGATCACGGGCGGATTCGGCGCCGTCTGGGGCGCGAGCAGGAGCGAGGTCTACGCCGCGGGCGCCGCGGGCGTTGTGCGCTGGGACGGCGCGCGGTGGGCGTTCGCGCTGCGCTCGGGCGACGGCGACGCACCGGTCGAGCGGCTCGAGGGTCTCGACGCGAGGAACGTGTGGGCCGTGGGAGGCAACACCCTGCGGAGCTGGGACGGCATGCAATGGACCGTCACGACCTTCCGCATCCCCCACGGCGCTTTCGCCGCCCTGTGGGCCGCCGACGCCGAGCACCTCTGGCTCGTGGGTGGCCTCGGGCTCATCGCGCGGCACGCGCGCTGACCTGTCGATCGGATGAGATCGCGGGTGATGGCCACGCCTTCCGCGGTTCCCCTCGGGAGCGGGATACGCTCTCGAAGTGGTCCGATCCTTGCGCTTGGAGGACTGCATGACCCCTGCGCCCCACGGTCCTCACGAGCCTTCCGACGAGTCCTTCATTCCCGCGCTGCGCTTCCGGGTGCTCACCCGCGCATATGACGCCCTCCTCTCGGTGACGCTCGACGAGTCTCGTCACAAGCGCGCGCTCATCGAGCAGGCCGCGATCGCTCCGGGGCACGCGGTGCTCGACCTCGGGTGCGGCACCGGCACCCTCACGAGGTTGATCAAGGGCGCGCACGCCGACGCCTCTGTCACGGGCCTGGACCTCGACCCCGAGGCACTCGGGATCGCGCGGCGCAAGGCCGCTGACGCGGGGCTCGACATCACATTCGTGCAGGGCTCGGCGACGGCGCCACCCTTCGAGCCGGCCAGCTTCGACCGCGTGCTGACCAGCCTCGTGCTCCATCACCTCGTGCGGGAGCAGAAGAAGCGCGCCCTGGCCGCCGCATGGTCGCTCCTGCGCCGCGACGGCGAACTCCACGTGGCCGACTGGGGGCGCCCCCAGGATCTGTTGATGAAGCTCGCGTCCCTCCCGGTGCGGCTCCTAGACGGCTTCGCGCCGACCCGGGACAACGTGGAGGGCAACCTCCCGGCGCTCCTGCGCGAGGCGGGCTTCGTTGATGTCGCGGAGACCCGGAGTGCCCGCACCCTCTACGGTACCCTTACGCACCTCCGCGCGAGGCGGCCTGCGTAGCCCCCCGGAGGACGACCAGCCGCGCCGCTGAGAACCTTGACGAGCCGGAGATCACCATGACGAGGCGGTGCGACCACACGATGACGATCCATGTCGCCTTCGCCCGAGCGCAACCGCTTCGCAGGCCCGCCGTGAGGGGCAACGGACGATGAACCTGCTGATGATTCTGGAGGTGCTCGCTCGGCGTCGTGTGTTGCGAGGTCACGAGCGGTGGTCTCGCGAGCACCTCCTCGCGTACCAGTCACGACAGCTCGAGCGCGTTCGCGCGTTCGCGTACGCCCGCTCGCCGTTCTACCGCGAGCATCACAGGGGGTTGGAGCGTGCGCCGTTCGACGCGGTCCCGGTGCTCACCAAGAAGACGCTGATGGATCGTTTCGACGACGTGGTGACCGACCGCTCGCTCCGTCGCGCCGACGTGGAGTCGTATCTGGCGTCGCTCCAGGACAACCGCCGCCTGCGCGGGCGCTACTGGGTCTCGTCGACCTCCGGCAGCTCGGGGCTCAAGTGCCTCGTCCCCAGCACCGACCGCGAGTGGGCGACAGTGATCGCCTCGTACGCCCGCGCCAACGAGTGGGCCGGCGTCACCGCGGGCCTCACCCGGCGGACCACCATGGCCGTCGTGAGCTCGACGACCCCGTGGCACCAGTCGTCGCGGGTCGCGGCCACGGTCCAGAGCCCGTTCGTGGAGAGCGCCCGCTTCGATGCGGGGTCCCCTCTCGTCGAGATCGTGGCAGGGCTCGACTCGCAGCAGCCCGAGGTCCTGGTCGCGTACGCCTCCATGCTCCGCGTGCTCGCCGAGGAGCAGCTGCGAGGGCGGCTGCACATCCGCCCGCGCGCGGTGAACTGCTCGTCGGAGGTGCTCACCGCCGAGGCCCGCGCGCTCGCCACGCGGGCCTGGGGCGTCGCACCCTTCAACGTGTACGCGGCGACCGAGACCGGAGGCATCGGCGCTGAGTGCGGGCTCCACACCGGGCTCCACGTCTTCGAGGACCTCGTGATCATCGAGCCGGTCGACGAGCACGACCGCCCGGTGCCCGACGGAGTTGCGGGCGACAAGCTGCTCGTGAGCGTGCTGTTCGGGCGGACGCTCCCGCTGCTGCGCTACGAGCTCACCGACCGGGTGCGCATGGCGACACGCACATGCCCGTGCGGCCTGCCCTTCCGCCTGATCGAGGCGGTCGAGGGGAGGACCGACGACCTGCTGCGGCTTCCGGGACGAGCCGGAGGACTGGTCACTGTCCATCCCATCGGGGTCCACCACGCGCTCGATGACGTTCTCGCGGGGGGCTGGCAGGTGCGCGAGGAGGAGGGTCGGTTGCGAGTCCTGATCGCGCACCCGGGCGTGGGTTTCTCCGTGGAGGGCGTCACCGCGGCGCTGTGCTCTGCGCTGGAGGCCGCGGGCGCCGCGCCCATGGCCGTAACCGTGGACGTCGTCGACAACATCCCCGCCGGCGCGGCGGGCAAGCGGCCGCTCGTGATAGCGCGGCGCGGGTAGGCACCACTCCCTATGAGTGTGCCCCGTTCGGCCACATCGCCTTCACGGCGCGACAGCGTCGATGCGCTTCACCACGTCGAGCGCCAGGTCCCTTACATCGCGGATCGTGAAGCCCGCGTCCCGGACGCTGGCAACGGTCTCTCGGGCGATGTGTGCTCCCACGAGGCGCGCCGTGATCGGGTCGAGCCCGCGCATGATCTTCCGCAGCCAGCGACCCTCCGAGAGCACGTGTTCGAGCAGGAGGAGGCGCCCGCCAGGGCGAAGCACCCTCCGCAGCTCCCGAAGGCCGAGGACCGGGTCGGGCACCGAACAGAAGACGAACGTCGCCACTGCGACGTCAAAGCTCCCATCCGGGTATCGGAGCGCCTGCACGTCGGCACGCTCGAGCACCACAGGCGAGCCCTTGAGATCTGCCCGCCGTTGGGCGCGTTCGAGCATCTTCGGCGCGATGTCGATCGCGGTGACACGCGCTCGAGCTGGGTGAAATCGAAGGTTCTTCCCGGTTCCGACGCCGACCTCGAGCACGTCGCCATCGATCACCTCGGTCCACAAGTCGCGACGCCACTGCGCCGCGCGCAGCTCCATGATGCTCTCGAGCGTGTCGTAGAACGGCGCGACCCGGTCGTAGCGGCGCTGCACACGTTCGTTGGAGTCGTCCGCGCTCACGTCGCGTCAGTGCCCGCACCGCATCCCGCCGCTTGCAGACATCATCGACTGACTGTGCATCTGCATGCGGCTCATCATGCCGTCCATCGCCTGCTGGTGTCGGCCCTCCTCCGCGCGCAGGGCTGCGCCGTCCGTGATGGCCGCCATCGAACTGCGGTGCGCGCGGCACTCCCGCTCGACGTCGTCCATCGCGGCCATCATCGCCGAGCCGTCCATCGATCCGCAGCTCATCATCTCCCGCACGTCGCCGCGCATGCCGTCCATGTGGCCGAGCGTTCGAGTCAGGTGACCCTCCTCGACGGCGGCGACCTCGGCGAGCGCGGCACCCGTGACGCCCGACGCGTGCGAGGCGATCTCAGTCCGCACGTAGACCATGCGCTGATCGTACTGACCGAGGTGATCCGACATCATGTCGAACCCGCACGACGCGGCGAGCACGGACATTCCCAGAGCGAAACCCAGGTTTCTGATCATCGATGCTTCCTCTCTCATCCTGTAGCCGCCGACGTGACGGGACGTGCGCATCCGCTTGGGGGACACGCTCGCGACGGCGCGGGCGGGGAGTCTCAGCACATCGATGTCGAGCAAGAGCCGCGCCCGTCGAATGCACGCGAATGGAAGACATCTCCCGCGACGTCTTGCGCGAAGAAGCGCTCACAAACGCACCGATTGCGCGCGCTCGGATTCGCGCTCCGATCACACACCGCAAGGCGGGCACTGCGCGCGGCGCTCTCATTCGCGAGCGCTGCGCATCGATCGCACCTGGGACGAGTAGATCCCGCCGGGGTAACGCTGCAGGAACCGGTCGGCCTCGCGCTCGACACCGACGCGCGTCGAGTCGAAGGCGCGAGCCCGGAAGGTGAGATAGTCCCGCTCCTCCGCGAGGTCGGAGCGGGGAAAGCGGCGGGCGTGGTCGCGCAGCACGGCGAGGGACAGGGCGGTCTCCCCGGTCGCGAGCAGGTGTCGCGCGCGCTCGAGCGCCGCTGGCCCTGACTCTCCATCGCCGCGGTCATCGCTCGCGACGGACGGGGGGGCGAGCGCGACCCGCGCGGTGATGGGTTCGATGGGCGCGACATCGTCATCGGAGACCAGCGGCATCGGTAGAGTCCTCTCCGAGACTGAAGATGGAACCCGCGTCGGCGACGGCGGCGCCGACGAGGAGGGATGCGAGGTTGTCGGTGGGCACGTTTCGCGAGGGGCCATGGAGGGGCCCGCGACGCCGACGACGCCCAACGCGACGATGACCCAGAGCGCCGGTCACCCCACTGAATCGTCGCGAACCTTCTCCCACCTCCCAAGGTCGTGGGGCGTGTTCCGCCTCGGTGCCCACGTCAGCGCATGCTGCGGTGAGCGTCGATGGCCAATGAGAGGACCGCGAGGTCTCTGTGTGCAGCGAGATCACGGACCAGCCCGCCATCACTCTTCGTGCCGCGGGCGAAGCCGAGATCCGGGTATGCCATCCGCGATCCGTGGGATGCGTTGTGGCCGCCCCAGCCATCGCGCTGTGACTGAACAGGTCACACTGTAACGGAGTGACGCCTCATCCCGGGGGCCTGGCAGGTCGCCGGTCTCCCTCCGCTACGGCATTCCTCCGGTGACGTGCCAATGGGAGATGCCGTTCGGCGCCTGGCCGACGGCGATCGTGGCCACGGCTCGCCGCGCGGCCGTGTCGACCACTGTGACCGTGTTGTCCGCGACGTTCGTGATGAACGCCGTCATTCCGTCGTCGCTCGCGACGACGCCGTGAGCGCCGCGGCCGACCTCGATCGTCGCGGTGACCGTCGCTGACTGAGCGTCGATCTCGAACACCTTGTTCGACGCAGGCCGGTCGAGCAGGAGCCCCTGGTCGCAGACGTAGATGTGCCCATCGCGTAGGGGGTAGAGCTGCACCGGACCCTGCGCACCTGATGGAAGCGCGATCCGGGTGAGAGCGCCGGTGGCGACCTCCAACCGCACGACCTCACGCGTGTCGTAGAGCGACGCGAAGACGTAGCGCCCGCCCAAGGCGCAGGCCACCTGCACTGCGACGCCGCCGACGGCCACCTCGCGGACCCCGCCCGTCGCCGGCTCGATCACCGAGACGCTTCGGCCGTCCATGTTGGCTACGTAGAGCCGGTCGCCGCAGAAGCGCATCCCGTGCGGGGCTCGACCCGCGCCGAGGTCGTAGCGGTTCACGATCTGCCGCGTCTGGGTGTCGATGCGCAGCACCTGGCTCGCCTCGTTGGCGCTCACGTAGGCGTAGCGCGACGCCGCGTCGAGGACGACATGCGCAAGGTGCAGCCCGGAGCCGACCGGGATGCGCGCCGTGACGCCGTCCGTACGCGGATCGATCACGATGACCTGCTCCGCGAGCGCTCCCCCGTGAGCGGCATGCCCTTCCACGCGTGGCATCGCCGTGACCCACACCGAGCGGCCGTCGGGTGCGACCTGGACATTGTGCAGCGTGAAGTGCACCACGGTGTCGCCTGTCGTCTCGCTCAGGTCGATCGTGCGGAGCCGGCGCTGGCTCGCGTGATCGATCACCGAGAGCGCGCCGCTGTCCTCGTCGGCCACGTAGATCTTCGAGCCCGACTGGACTGGCACGCCTTCCTGCGCGCAGGCCATGGTTGCCGCCGCGATGACGGCTGCGATTGATGTCCGGGTGATCATGGAAACCTCCGTGATGTGGCTCCGGCGCTCCCGTGAATGCGGCGCCTGCCGCCTGCATCGTCGCGTGCACACAGCGCGCTGACTTGACGGCCATCAAAGGCACACGATGACGCGCCGTTCGTCGACGGCACATGTCCTGCTCAGGGCTCGCGCAGGAGTGCATCGCCATGAGTCCAAGCGTTCGAGTCATGATCCTCGGAGTCCTCGGTGGCGCGCTGGTCGCGTGCAACAACGACGGAACCGATCCCCACGGCCACGCGGATGTCGTGGACGTCGAGTTGCTGATCGATCGCCCCGCGGACGACGCGACGTCCATGGATGTTCCGTCGACTGACGAGGCGCCGACGGACGATGTGCCGGGGGATGTGCGTGGTGATCTTGGCCCGACGTGCAGCCCCCCGTGCGGAGTCGGTCAGGTGTGCTGCACGGATCAACACGGCCACTTCCCGGCCTGTAGCGCCGGGAGCACGTGCGCGGATGCAGGCGGTTCGTGACCCTCGGGCGCGGCCTCCCGCACGCCCCTCGAGGCGGTGCGACAGCCCCGACTTCTAGAGTCGAACGCTGCGCAGACGGAGGGCGTTCGAGATGACCGACGCGGAGCTGAGGCTCATGGCCGCCGTGGCGTACGCCCACGCGGACCTCGCGCGCCTCGCGCGCTTCGTCGCCGGTCACTTCGAGGTGCTCTCCGGCGAGAAGCGGATCGTGTTTCACATCGAGGCGCTCCATGCGCAGGTCGACCCTGACAAGGTCCAGCGCATCGTCCTGAATCTCCTGTCCAACGCGCTCAAGTTCACGCCCAGTGGCGGTGGCGTGAGCAGACGCTCCGGGGGACGCCCGAGGGGGTGTGCGTCGGGGTGGCGGGTATCGGTCCAGGGATCCCGCCGGACAAGCGGGAGACCATGTTCGAGCGCTTCCGACAGCTCGAACGCGGCGCGACCCGCCGCTTCGGTGGAACGGGGTTGGGCCTGTCCATCGCTCGCGAGCTGGCCCTCCTGCAGCAGGGCTCGATCGCGATCGACCGGGCGCCCGAAGGGGGCGCTCTCTTCGTGGTCGAGCTGCCACGGTCCGCTCCGGCGGGGGCGCCCGTGCGCTCCGAGGAGGAGCACGCGCAGCCGGCCAAAGATCACGCTCGGCCTCACCGACCTCGGCGAGCCGTTCGCGACGCTGCGCCTCGCCAACGAGGAGCACCAGCGCGGGACGTACTCCACGCCTGGCGGGTGGAAGGAGCTCAACGTGCGATCCAGCGCTTCGGCGCGAAGGAGTCGCCCTCGCGCCCGAGGTCGACGGTGGGGTCGATGAGCCGCCGGGCGGGGCGGCCGTTGAGCGACGCGAAGGCCTCCGCGGTGACGACCACGTCGGGGAGACCCCGGCGGGCGAAGTCGTCGCGCACCATCCCGGCAGCCTGCACGATCATGTCCGGGACGGGCGCCATCATCCGCGCCTGCAACGGGGTGAGGAATTCCAACGGGTGGACTGTCCAGCGCTGGCTCGTGCGCGGGTCGCGGACGCGAAACTCCACGTCGCCGGACTTCTCGGTGAGCATTACTCGCCACGAGAGGCGGAAGCCTTGCTCGGTCCAGAGCACGTCGCCGGGGTAGAGGAGGTAGCGGAAGGGGAGCAGCGCCTGGACCAACAGGTAGAGGGCGGCCACCAGCTCCGGACGTCGGGAGCTGGGGCTCCAGACGTGTGTAGCCGGAGCGCGAAATCGGAGCCACCGCCGCGGCCACGAGGGATCGAAGAACACCGTGGTGCAGACGATCATCACCCACGGGAAGATCCCGATGCGGAAGAGCCAGCCGGTGAGGCCGTGGAAGAGCACCACGGCGGCGTAGGCCCACGGACGCGAGCGTCGGTGGCAGAGCGCGAGGGCCACGAAGAGGTCGAAGACGAGCCCTGCGTAGCTGAAGCCATACGCGGTCGCCCGATGTCGGAAGAGCGGCCCCAGCACAGGCAGGTCGGAGCGCGCGAGGAGCCACGTGCGCAGGGGCTCGGCGCGCAGAAGCCAGTCGGGGTTGAGCTTCGCGACGCCCGCGAAGAAATAGACCATCCCGAGCTGCGCTCGCAGCAGCCAGATCGTCCATGTTGGCACCTTCGCCCGGGCGAGCGACGGGTCGCGACGGGCGTCGAGGGAGAGCGTCGCGCCGGAGGGGAGCGCCGCGAGCAGGAAGGCCAGCAGCGAGACCAGGTAGTAGTGGTTGAGGTAGACGGTCTTGTCGATCAGCTCGACGTAGGTGAACGAGAGCGCGAAGGTGAGGGTGCTCGCTCGGGTGCGCCAGCCGAGCGCGAGGCCCAGCGCCGAGGCGCCCATCACCGCGAAGAGGAGGTACATCGCGGGCGCCGGGAGCGGGCGCACCCAGGAGAATCCCACGTAGGGGAAGAAGTGCGTGGGGACGACGTAGAGCGAGCGGATCCATCCCCGCGCGGCGAAGCGGATCACCCCGATGAACATCATCGCGCCGAAGAGCGCGCGGAGCGCCCCGAGGGAGGCGCTGTCGACGGGGGCCCGCAGCCGCTCTCGCAGCGCTCCCACGGCCGTCTCAGTCGCCGTCGTTGGAGTTGAAGGAGATGGTGACGCCGAGGAGGTTGGCGACGTCGACGCGGAGGAGGCGCTTCAGCCGGCCCAGCTCGGTGACCGCGGCGTCCACGGACGGGCGCTGCTCGAGCACGGCGCGCTGCAGGGGGAGGGTGATCGCGCGGAGGCTCGCCTCGCAGGCGTCGAGCTCGGCGCGCACGCTGCGGTCGAGCGAAGGGCTCCGCGCCGCGACCATGCTGGTGAGCCCGAGTCCGCTGCGCGCGCCGTAGGTGCCGAGGTAGATCGCGCGGACGCCCCGCAGCCCCGCGCCCACCTCCGCGACGGAGGCGTTGCTCCGGCTGGACTCGACCCGCTCGGGCTGCGGGGTCCCGCCGTTGCGCGACCCCTCGGGGACGCTCAAGCGCGTCACCTGAAGCGTCTCCAGGGTGTTGCTGAGCTGGTTGACCACCAGGTCGACGGCCTCGCGGGTGGTGGCGAGGGTCGATCCCTGTCCCGCCGTCGCGAGGGTGCGACCGTAGGCCCCGCCGGACGGTTGCCACGCCGCGACGAAGGCCTCGGAGGTGCGAGCGACCTGCTCGCCGACCGCGACGAGGTACTGACATCGCCGCGATGGCGCCGCGCCCTCTCGCAGCCTCGCCACGAGCGCCTCGTCGGCGATGGCGCCGTCGAAGAGGACGACCTCCAATCCCGGCAGTCCCCGCCGGTTGGCACCCAGGCTCGCGACGCTGTCGACGGTCAGCGGATCACCGCCCTCGATCGTCGCCTCGACAGCGCTCGCGTCGACGGGATACCAGTCCACGGTCGCCTGCATCCGCAGCGCCTCGAAGGGACCAGCCTGGAACACCTGCGCCTCCTTCCACGCGAGCCGCGTCGCCCACCACTGGTCGCGGGCCTGTCCGAGGAGCCCGGCGGTGGGGCTGGCGCAGAGCGCGTCGAGCGCGGTGGCGAGCGCCCGCGCGCTGGTGCCGTACCGCGCGCAGGTGGGGATCAGCACGTTGTCGGCGAGGTCGCGCAGCACCGCGTTGCGATCGACGTCGACGGCCTCATCGGAGCACGCGCCCAGCAGGGAGAGCGAGGCCACGAGCCACGGGGATGAGCGCTTCGTCACAGGGACTCCAGGAAGCGGATGAGGGCGGCGCGGTCGCTCGCGGGCATCTGGACGAAGCGGTCGCGGGAGGCCGCCGCCTCGCCGCCGTGCCAGAGGACGGCCTCGGTGAGAGACCGCGCCCGCCCGTCGTGGAGGAGAAAGGTGTGACGGTTGACGGTGCGGAGTAGGCCGACTCCCCACAGCGGAGCGGTGCGCCACTCGCGGCCGTCGGCGAGGAAGTCCGGTCGACCGTCGGCCAGGGCGTCGCCTAGGTCATGGAGCAGCAGGTCGGTGTACGGGTGGAAGGTCTGCCCCGCGAGCTCGGGCAGCGCGGCGTGCGCGCTGGTGTGGAGCGTCGGGGTGTGGCAGGCGGTGCAGCGCGCGGACCCGAAGAGGTCGGCGCCGCGCCGCACGGTGGGGTCGTCGGCGTCGCGTCGCGCGGGCACGGCGAGGGTCTGGGTGTAGATGGTGACCGCGGCGATCTTGGCGGCGTCGATCTCGGGCGCGCCGCCGGTGGGCGCCGCGCGGCAGCCGGGCTGCGAGGCGGGGCAGTTCTCGTCGGGGAAGAGCGGGGACGTGATGCCGAGGTCGCCGACGAAGGCGCCGGAGTTCTGCTGTTCGAGCGAGGGCTGGTTGGCCTTCCATCCGAAGCGCCCCAGCACGGTCTGCTGGAGGCGCACGGACCACACCCGGTTGGGGCGGCCGGAGACGCCGTCGCGGTCGCGGTCGTCCGGGTCGGCGAGCGCGAGGAGCTCGGGCTCGGGGACGGACTCGAGCAGCCCGAGCCCGAAGTTGGCGGGCGCGACGCGGGGAGAGAGCATCACGTCGGGGCGCATCGCGCCGAAGGACAGCGCCTCGAAGGTGTAGGTCGGCGCGCGGAGGCTGTAGGCCTCGCCGTCGGCGAAGCGCCCTGGCTGCTCGGCGTAGCGCACCACAGCGCGGCCCTCGCCGGGGACCCCGAGGACGCCCTGGTGATTGAACTGTCCCCCGTAGGTCGGCTCGCCGACCGGACCGCCGTGGGCGTCGGAGCCGGGGATGCTCAACCGGATGAGCAGTCCCTCGAACGGCTCGTCTTCGGTCATCGGCGGTCGCCCGCGGCCGTCCTTGAAATGGCAGCCCGAGCACGCGCTCGCGTTGAAGGTCGGACCGAGCCCGTCGCGCCCTCCGGTCGAGGCCGGGGCGGTCACCCAGTTGGAGTTGAAGAACGAGTTGCCGACGAAGAACTGGTTCATCCGGGAGGGATCGATGCCCGGCGCGGTGCGCGAGTAGGCGTCCCGGGTGGCGTCGACCACGGTGGTGTCGCCGCCCGACAGGGGGTCGGTCTTCCACGCGTCGGCGGAGTCATCGGGCGCCGCGTCGCAGTGGGACACCGCGGCGCCTGCGACCAGGGCCAGCAGCGGGAGCGCGAGACGGATCGCGGTCGAAGCGCGGGTCATGATCAGCCTTCGAGGGTCAGGCGCAACCCGAGGAGCGTGGCCACCTGCACCACCGAGTCGCGCACCATTCGGAGCGACGCGATGCCTCGGGCGATGGCGACGCGCCCCGGAGCGGAGTCGGCCCCGAGGATGGCCTGGTCGAAGGGCGCGGGGATGGCGCGGATCGCGTCGATGCTGGCCTGGAGCTGATCCCTCATGCGCTGGTCGAGCGCCGGGTCGCGGGCGCGCACGAGCTCGTCGATGCCCGGACCGTCGGTGCTGCCGTAGCGTCCGAGGTACACGTTCTGCAGGCCGATGGCGTTGTTGAGGAGGTTGTCCGTGGTGGTGTCGCTGAAGCAGGAGTGCTCGTTCTCCTGGTCCCTGGTCTCATAGGCGACGCTCATGCGCTCGCCGGAGAGCTCGACGCCGGCCAGGGCTCCGACCCCTCGCAGCATGCGACGGAGCGCCTCGTTGGTGTCGCTGCCCCAGCGCGCGGCGTAGTTGCCCGCGACGCCGGGCGCCCACGCGTCGCGCACCGTGGTGAGGTCGGCGATGAGCTGATCGGTCACCAGCCGGAGGTATTCGCGGCGGCGCTCGGCGTTCATGGCGGTGCCCCCGGCGCCCAGCACATAGTCGGTGTGCGGCCGGGCGCCCGGGCCCGTCGCGCTGCGATCCTGCCCCCACAGCAGGAACTCGATCGTGTGCCATCCCGACGCGATGTTGGTCTCTCCGCCCCGCTCGTTCTGCCCGACGATCGCCTCTCGGGTGATGGTGCGAAGCTCCTCGGGGCGATTGATGAGCCCACTCGCGGGCATCGCCTCGACGTAGTCGACGAAGTTCTCGTCCATGGGCCACGCGTTGAGGCGCCCCTCCAGGTTGCCGCTGGCCTCGTCGTCGATCGGGCCGCCGTAGAAGCGGAACGCATCGGTCCGGTCATAGGAGACCCGCGCGGTGATCCACGCCTGTCGCGCCGTCGCCAACGTCGCCTCGGAGGGCGTCGCGAGGAAGGCCACGACGGCGGCCTGCATCGCGGTCGCGCCGTCGAGCATCAACCCGTAGCTGCCATGGACGACCGTCGCGTACTGCCGCACCACGGGTGTCGCCTCGGCGGCGGGCACCGGCGGCGGCTGCGCCACCGCATCGTCGCCGCACCCCGCCAGCGACCCGACCATCAGCATCACCCACACGCCCGACAGGCTCATCCGGTTCTTCACTCAGTCACTCCATTTGTCCGACCACCTCCGCCGATCCACCCTCGCTCGGATGTCCGTTGGGTCGAATATGAGAATGACTATCATTTATTCCGTCGCGATGTCAACCGTCGGCTGGGGCAGCAGGCTCGCGCGAATGAACGATGTTTCCAGCGATCCGCCGGGGTCGGTCCCCTGTCGCTGAAGTGATTGTCGAAGGTCAGCGTGGCGATGCGCGCCGCGGCCCGCACCCTCATGGAGGCCGTGTGTCCGTCTCGACTCCTACAGTCGAACGCTGCGCAGACGGAGCGCGTTGGAGATGACCGACACGGAGCTGAGGCTCATGGCCGCCGCGGCCAGCATCGGGCTGAGAAGCAGGCCAGTGAGGGGGTAGAGCACTCCGGCCGCCACCGGAATGCCCAGGGCGTTGTAGCCGAACGCGAAGGCGAGGTTCTGCCGGATGTTGGTCATCGTCACGCGACTCAGTCGACGCGCCCGAACGAGGCCCCCGAGGTCGCCCTTCACCAGGGTGACGCCGGCGCTCTGCATGGCGACGTCGGTTCCGGTGCCCATCGCGACGCCGACGTCGGCCTGCGCGAGCGCGGGCGCGTCGTTGATGCCGTCGCCGGCCATCGCCACGCGACGGCCCTCGGCCTGGAGCCGCTTCACGACGTCGGCCTTCTGCTCGGGCAGCACCTCCGCGATGATCTCGTCGATGCCCAGCTTGCGAGCCACCGCCTCGGCCGTCGTGCGGCTGTCCCCCGTGAGCATCACGACCCGCAGACCCTCCTCCCGGAGCGCCCGCAGCGCCTCGGCCGCGCTCTCCTTCACCGGGTCGGCGACGCCGACGAGGCCCGCCAGCGCGCAGTCGACGGCGACGAACATCACCGTCTGCCCCTCGGCTCGCAGCGCCTCGGCCCGTGCGGCGAGGTCTTCGACGCGAGCGCCCACGTCCTCCATCAGGGCGCGATTGCCGAGCGCCACGGCATGGCCCTCGACCTGGCCGGTGACGCCCTTGCCGGTCACCGACGCGAAGCCCTCGGCGCCCGAGAGAGTGAGTCCGCGCTCCTTCGCGCCCGCGACGATGGCCGCCGCCAGCGGGTGTTCGCTGCCCTGCTCCAGGCTGGCCGTGAGGCGCAGGAGGTCGCTCTCGGTGTGGTCGGCGGACGGCTCCACGCTGACGAGCTTCGGCCGCCCCTCGGTGAGCGTGCCGGTCTTGTCGATGACCAGCGTGTCGACCAGGCGCAGGACCTCGATCGCCTCCGCGCTGCGGAAGAGCACTCCGACCGTGGCGCCGCGGCCCGTCGCCACCATGATCGACATCGGCGTGGCGAGGCCGAGCGCGCAGGGGCACGCGATGATCAGCACGGCGACCGCGCTGACGAGGGCATACGCGAGACGGGGCTCCGGGCCCCAGACGGCCCAGACCGCGAAGGTCACCGCGGCGGCCAGGACCACCGCCGGAACGAAGTAGCCCGAGACGGTGTCAGCGAGTCGCTGGACGGGGGCCCGGCTGCGCTGCGCCTCGGCCACCATGGCGACGATGCGCGCGAGCAGCGTGTCGCGCCCGACCTTCTCGGCGCGCATCACCAAGGCGCCGGTGCCGTTGACCGTCGCCCCGACGACGCGATCGCCGGGGCGCTTCTCCACCGGGATGGCCTCGCCGGTGATCATCGACTCGTCCACGCTGGTCGCGCCATCCTGCACGGTGCCATCCACGGGCACCTTCTCGCCGGGGCGTACGCGGAGCCGGTCTCCCGGCTGCACGGCGTCGAGCGGGACGTCCTCTTCTGTGCCGTCGTCCCGGAGGCGTCGCGCCGTCTTGGGGGCCAGCTCGAGCAGGGCCCGGATGGCGGCGCCGGTGCGGCTGCGCGCGCGGAGCTCGAGCACCTGGCCGACCAGTACGAGCGTGACGATCACCGCCGCGGCCTCGAAGTACACCGCCACCTGCGCCCCGTGGCCACGCAACGTCGGCGGGAAGAGGCCCGGCGCCAAGGTCGCGACGAGGCTGTATCCGTAGGCGACTGCGACGCCCAGGCCGATGAGCGTGAACATGTTGAGGTGGCGAGTCGCGACCGACCTCCACGCGCGCACGAAGAACGGCCACGCTCCCCAGAGCACCACCGGCGTGGCCAAGGCGAGCTCGACCCAGTTGTGGATGTGAGCAGGGATGCGGTGACCGACCGGGTCGCCCGGGAGCATCGCGCCCATGGCGAGAGCGAAGAGCGGCACCGTGAGCGCGACGCTCACCAGGAAGCGCCGCCGCATGTCGGCGTACTCGGGGTCGACGGCCTCCTCCTGGGATGCGAGCGGCGTGCGGGGCTCCAGGGCCATCCCGCAGATCGGGCAGCTGCCGGGCGTCGGCCGCACGATCTCGGGGTGCATCGGGCAGGTGTATTCGCGCGCAGGCGTCGCGGGCGTCGCAGGCGTCTCGAGCGCGATCTTCGACAGCTCTGCGCAGCGCGCCGGATCCGCGCGGAACTTCTCCGCGCAGCGGGCGCTGCAGAAGTGCCACGTTCGCCCACCCCACTCGTGGTGCTCCTTCGCGGTCGCGGGCGATACGCTCATGCCACACACGGGGTCATGGACGGTCTCGTCGCTTGTGGGGAGCACGACAGCGGCACTGCCGTGAGGGGGATGAGTGTGGGCGTGATGTTCCATGAGCGCCTCGTCGATCGGAGCGGGTCCGTGATCGTCAGGCGGGCGCAAGCGGCGTGCCGTCTCCGCGGCGGCCTCTACGAAGTCAAGTCGCGCGCGATCGCCTCGATCGGCTTCAGCCCAGTGCCGAAGCGTGCGATCGCCTCCCGGTTTCGATCCAGCTCGCCGTAGGGGAGATAGCGCACGCGCAGATTCGCGACCTGTCGGAAGGCCGGCCGCGAGAGCTGTGCTCGGACCTGCGCCTCCCGGTCGTCGGGCGCGACGATGAACAACCCCTGCGTGGCATCTCCGCCGTGACTCATCGCGAGGTCCAGGAGGCGCACCACCCCCGAGCAGATCGTGGTCGTGTGCTCCACTTCGAAGGCGGCCGCGGCGCGACCCGTCGCCGCGTCGAACCAGATCACGTCGATCAGCCGGATGATGTCCGCTGCCGGAGAGGCCGCCGTTGCCGCGGGGAGCGCGTCGAGGCACCCGTCGGCGAGCGGTCCGCCCGCGTACTCGCGCGAACGATCGTTCGACGCCACCCAGACGGCGAAGCCGAGGGAGCGCCCGAGGTCCCGCAGCCAGCCCTGCATCCTGGTGTGGGTGATGTCCGCCGCGCGTGCGGCGACGCGTTCGTTCTCCGCCCGCTTCGACTCCTCGCGCGCTCGGAGAAGGTCCTCCGCCCAGGCGCGCTGGGCTTCTACGCCCTCGCGCGGGGGTGGCAGATAGCGCCCCGAGCCCACGTCGTAGAGCAGCCCAGCGATGGCGCCGAGGTCGTTCGAGAGGAGCGCTCGCCACTGCGCGTTGAGCCGAAGGATGCCCTCGCGCATGGCGAGGTAGTCATCCCAGCGGCCGAGTCGCACGCGCGCGCCGACCACGGCGTTGTAGCCGAGCACGATGGCGGTGTTGAAAGGCGTGATCAGCGTCGGGTGCAGGAAGTACAAGAGGTTCGCCGCGGCGGGGCCGAGGCCCTTGATCCGGTGTGAGTCGAGCTTCCGTATCGCGTCGAGCACGGTGCCTTCGTTCGTGCAGCACGCGCAGTCCGAGAGAAATCGCCCGAAGGCGCGCTGGTTCTCGCGGTCTTCGTAGATGTCCGGGATCCTGAGCTTGGGCTTCCAGAGAAAGGCATGGTCGGCGCCCCGAAAGATCTGTCGCTGCTCTGCGATGGAGCCGACGACGGTCTCAAGCGACGAGCCCCGGTAGGCGCTGCCGAACGCGTCACGCTCGATCTCGCCGACTACCTCCGCAAGTCCACGCCGGATCGAGCGGAAGTTCTTCAAGCGCTCTTCCCAGAGGAACCACGAGCGGTACGTCGCGCCTTCGTCTTCCTTCCAGCGACGGATGAGCGTCTCCATCGGGTTGTCAGTCACGCTCTACCTATACCAGCGTCACGCCGTCAGCTCTCGTCGTCGCTGTCGGGGTCGTGGCGGGTTCCCCGTGCTCCCACCGGCTCCGCCGCAGCCTCCTCACGGAAGCGCTCGGCGCGGACGTCGTGCCGTCGGATCAGGCGGTGAAAGCTCTCTCGCTCGACGCCCGCATGAAGCGCGGCGGCCGTGACGTTGCCCCCATATCGGGTCAACACTCTCTCGAGGTAGCGACGGGTCACCTCGTCGCGGGCGACGCCGATGACCTCCCGGTACGTCATCTCCGAGAGGTCCCTCCCGGGGCCCGAAGTGACCACGAACGACGACGCACCGTTCACCTCGGGGGGGAGCGACTCGGGACGGATCATCGGCCCCTCCTCGACGATCGCGGCTCGCTCGACGGCGCTGCGCAGCTCGCGCACGTTGCCCGACCAGCGGTGCGAACGGAGCGCCGAGAGCGCCTCGGGGGAGAAGCCCTTCGGACCGCGCGGCGCGTGGGAGGCCAGGAAGTGATGCGCGAGCAGGGCGATGTCGTCGCGCCGGTCGCGCAGCGGTGGGACGCGCAGCACGCAGACGTTGAGCCGGTACCAGAGATCCTCCCGGAACTCTCCGGACTTCAGCATCGCCGGCAGGTCACGGTGGGTCGCGGCGATGAGCCGCACATCGACCTTCCGCTCCTTCGACTCGCCGAGCCGACGGACCGCCTTCTCCTCCAGCACCCGCGTCAGCTTCGCCTGCACGGTCGGCCGCATCTCGCCGATTTCATCGAGGAACAGCGTTGAATGCGACGCCTCCTCGAAGAGGCCCGCCCGATCGGTGCTGGCGCCGGTGAAGGCCCCCCGGGCGTAGCCGAACAGCTCGCTCTCGATGAGCGATCGAGGGATGGCCGCGCAGTTGACCGCGACGAGGCGCTTACCGGCACGCGATGATCGGTCGTGCACCTCGCGGGCGACGAGCTCCTTGCCGACGCCGGTCTCGCCGAGGATGAGCACGGTCGCGTCGGTCGGCGCCACGCGGTCGATCATCCGATAAAGATCGCGCATTCCCGGGCTGTCACCGAGCAGTCGGCCGAAGGGTACGCTGGCCTTCTCCGTTAGCGGAGAGCTCGTCGGGGAGGGGGTCTCCTCGCCGCGGGTCGCCGTCGCGCCCTGGGCCAGCACGGCGGATTCGCCGAGCGCGCGGAGCACGAGGTCACGCACGCTGTCGGGGTCGAAGGGCTTCGTGACGTAGTCGTAGGCCCCCTCGCGCATCGCCTGCACCGCCGTCGGCACGGTGGCATACGCGGTCATCAGGATGAAGGGCGCCGCGCAGCCACGGCCGCGCAACGCGCGGAGCACCTCGAGGCCGTCTCCGTCCGGCATCCGAAGGTCGCAGAGGACCGCGTCAGGCATGGACTCATCGAGCACGCTGATCGCCTGCCGCACGCCCCGCGCCGTGACCACCTGAACATCGCGCCCGAGCACCTTGCTGAGGAGCGTGAGGAAGTTCGGCTTGTCATCGATGATCAAGACCCTGGGTTTCATGTGTCGGCCCCGCGCCGTCCACCCCTCGCTGCGCCTGGGAGACGGACCACGAACTCGGTCCCTCCGCCCGCCCGGTCGCGCACCGCGATCTCCCCGTCGTGCGCTCGCACGATGCCCTCGCACACCGCCAGTCCCAAGCCGGTTCCGCCCGGGCGGGCGCTGGCGAAGGGCTCGAAGAGGCTGGCCCGTACCTCCGGTGCGACACCCGGACCCCGGTCGGCGACGATCACCTCGTACTCCCCTCCGGGGCCGCGCCGTCCATCCACATCCAGCGGGCCGACGCCCCCCATCGCCTGCGCTCCGTTGCGCAGCAGGTTCACGACGACCTGGCGCATCCGCAGGGGGTCGATCTGCAGCGTCGCCGTCTCTACCCTCGCGCGCACCTCGCAGCCGCCGACCTCGCCCGCGGCCTGTAGTCGCTCGATCGCTTCGCCCACCAGGGTCGCGGCGTCCGTGGGCGTGAGCGCCAGCGCTGGGACACGCGCGTAGGTGAGGAGGTCCTCGACGATGCGCTGGCAGGCGAGCGCCTCCTCGTCGAGGATCGCCAGCTCGGCGCCGAGCCCCTCCTCCTTCACCTCGTCGAGCATCGTCTTCAGGTAACCTCGAATCACCCCGAGGGGGTTGTTGATCTCGTGCGCGACGCCCGCGGCGAGTCGGCCGACGACGGCCAGGCGTTCGGCGTGAACGAGCTCCTCCTCGCGTCTGGCCAGGCGATCGAGCATCAGGTCGAACGCGCGACCGACGACCGCGAGCTCAGCGGCGGGAAGCGCTCCGACCCGGGCCGCGGCGTCACCCGACGCGACGCGTTCGGCGGTCGACTGCAGCGCCGCGAGAGGGGCGGCCACCCCGGCCCAGACGCGTCGGGCGGCGATCAGCGCGACCGCAGCGGCCAGCATCGACAGGACACCGCCGAGCCCGATCGCGACGCGCTCGCTCCCGTCGGCGCGTCGCGAGGCGTCCAGCGCCCTCTGTTCGAACCGGTCGCCCAGCGCGTCCGCCCCGGTGATCATCTGTTCGACGAGCGACTCCGCGCGCTCGTGGGCGTCTCGGATCCCGTCCCGGTCGCCGCGGTCGACCGCCGGGAGGACCTCCGTCGCGAACACCCGCTGAAGCTCGGCGCTCTGCGCCACGATCGCGTTGAGCGTGGGTCGGTCGCGCTCGGGCAGCTCTCGCGCGAGTTCACCGGTGCGGGCACCGAACGTCGCGACCCACTCCTGTTGGTGACCGACGTGCGAGCGATCACCCACGATGATCGTGTGCGCTTCGTGGATGTACTGCTCCCGCGCGAACACGCCGAGGGCGCGCGCACGGCGAGCCAGCCCGGCGTCCCGCTCCAGCGACGAGATGGTCGCGTGATATCGGGCCGCCAGCACCAGGAGGACGCCTGCGTTCGCCAGCACGATCGCCACGAGCCCAGTGAGGCCGAGGCCGAGTCGGCGCCGGACGCCGTAGGGCACTCGCGAAGGCTGATCCCGCACGGGAGCGCGGCGGTGTAACTCCGGCGGCCGCTCTTCGAGAGAATGTGTAACCGGGATGGTCACAGTCGCGCCAGTCGACCGTCCCTGATGGCCCGACCGTAACCCGTATGGGGCCACGGCGGAGTCCGCTGCGGGAGGCTGCAGGAACCAGCGCGAATATCGGCACGGTGGCGTCTCGATCGGTCTCTGTGGATCTCCGTCGCCATCGCCTCACACTCCTCGAAATAGCTGCGCATCCAGTCTGACGTGCACAGTGACTGAGCAATGGTCGCGCCAGCGGTCCATCGGCTCCGACCGGCGCGGGGGACCAGGTTCGGCGGTTGTTCTTGTGGCCTCCGCGGTAACACGGAGACGGCTGGATGTGACCGGAGTGGTTACGGCGCGTGAGGGAGACGCGCTGGGTTTCGCTGGCCTTTGTGGTCCTGGGCGCTGGCACATCGTCTGCTCAGGCCCTCGCTGGTCAACAGGAGGAACGATGCCACAACGATGGATGGTGCTGGTCGTCTCGTCTCTCGGACTCGCGGCATGCAGTCAGAGGAGCCCGGCCCCGCCCGACCCTCCAACGTCAGAGCGCGCGCTCGCTGCTCCGACGCCCTTGGCCCCTTCGGCGCCCGTAGCTCCGACACCCGCGGCACACGCAGGACACGCAGCCAACGAAGCGCCGGGAGCACAGACGACCGCGCCCCCTGGCGGTGCCGCCGAGACACCGGCGCACGGCGGGCACGAGCACACCCATGGATCGCCCCACGGAGGCGTTGTGATGAGCGTCCCCGGTGGGCACGTCGAAGCTCGGCTTGAGTCGTCGGGAAGGATCTCGGTGTGGCTGCTCGACGAGCGCGAGCAGAGCGTGAGCGCTCGGGGTTCGTCCGGCCGCGTGAGGCTCGCGGTCGCGGGGGCCGCGGATGCCCCTCTCGCCTTCAATGCGCAGCTGAACGCGCTGGTGGGACAGGTTCCCGCACCCACCGGGGACCACGTGGTGGGACTCGTGACGGTCACTCGTCCCGGCGGGCAGCCGACCAACGTGCGGTTCTCGTTCCACCTCGAGGGTGGGGGTCACTGATCGGTGGCGCTCCTGCCGGCATTCGTGTCCGTCGTGATCGGCGTCCTGGTCGCGTTGCCCGCGTCCGCGCAGACGCTCACCTGGGAGGAGACCCTGCGCCGGGCGAGGGAGCACGCCCCGGGCGCCGTCGCCGCCGGACAGTCGGTTCGGGCGGCTCGCGCGGATGCCGCGGGCGCTGGTCGCTGGCCGCGCACGAACCCTGTCGTCCGACTGGGTGGTGAGTACGAACTCGACACCGATCCTAGCCGTGGATATGCCGTCGGCGTCGAGCAGCAGTTCGATCTGGCGGGGGTCGCGTCTGCTTCGTCTCGACAGGCGGCGGCGCACGCCAACGCTGCCAGAGCCTTCGCTGAAGTCGAGACGCTCGACGCCCTGCGCGCGGCGGCGGATGCCTTCATCGACCTCGACCTCGCGCAGCGCGCGTTCGCAACGTGGACCGAGCTGGCCGTGCTGTACGAGCGGATGCTGGACGCGACGCGGCGCACGGAGGCCGCGGGAGTCACGCCCCGGCAGCAGACGCTCCTCGCGACGATCGAGCAGGGAGCGGTCACGACCGAGCTCGCGGTGGCGACCTCGGCGATCGCACGGGCCCGCGCTGCGCTCGCGGTGCTCGTCGGGCTCGATGACCCCGCCACGTTGGCGGCCACATCGCCGGATGACCTCCCTCCGCCGGATGACCGGACCGAGGAGGCGATGGTGGCGTTCGCGGTCGAGCACCGGCCGGAGTTTCCCGCGCTGCGAGCCCGCCTGGACGAGGCCCGACGAAGGGCGATAGTCGCTCGGCGGTCGTTGATTCCTGCGCCGACGGTCTACTTCGGCGTCCGGGGAGAGCGCGCCGTGATCGACCCCAGGGAGGTCCGTCCCAGCGTCGCAGGACAAGTGGAGTCGCTGGGCTCGGATCATCGCTCGATCCTGCTCTCGGCCGATGTGTCGTTTGCTCTTCCGATCTTCGATCGTGCTCAGGCGGCGCGTGCCCGTGCGGACGTCGACGCGCTCGCGATCCAGGAGAACCTCTCCATCGAGGCGCGCCGAGTCCGCGCGGAGGTCGGTGCTGCTCGCGCATCTCTCGCCGCGACCCGGGGTTCGTATGAGCGCTGGCGCGCGATCGGGACCTCGCTGGACGAGGCCACGGTGCTCGCGCGGAGGGGCTACGAGTCCGGACAGGTCGGCATCATCGACTCGGTGGTCATCCTCGAGCGGATCGCTCGTGGGCGCATCGCGCAGATTCGTAGTCGCGCCGAGTACTGGCGCGCCCGCACGGCGCTCGGTCGCGCCTTAGGCGTCATCCGGTGAACCGAATCACTGCCGTTCGAACCCTCATTGCACTGCTGTTTGCCCTCGTGGGCAGCCCCACGTACGTCTGGGCTCACGGCGGCGAGGACCACGGCCCTCCACCCGCGACCGGCGCGCCCGATGTGTCGGAGCACGTCGTCGCGGCGGAGACGGAGCTGTTCACTGTCGTCGTGAAGTACGCTCCGCGCGGTGTAGTCGGCAGGCTGCCTCTTCGCATTTTCGTGGCCGACACCGCGACGAGTGTGCCGGTCTCCGACGCCAGCGTACGGCTCGAGATCGAAGGCGTGGCCGACGTCCGCGCGACGGCGCTCGAGCCGGGGATCTACACCGCCACGATTCCCGAACCTCGCGCGGGTGCGCACGCCGATGCGGTCGTGACCGTCGAGGGCTCCGCCGTGGATCTGGTCACCCTCGAGCACCTCGAGTTCGGTCCCATTGCGAGCGCCGGGACGGTGCCTGCGTCCGGAGGGACGGCTGCGAAATCCGGTGTCACGCGTATCTGGTGGATCGCCCTCGCGTCGCTCACCGCCGCGCTCGCGCTCGTCACGGTTGCTGTTGTTCGGCGCCGCAGGATTCGTGCGGCAATTACGTCAGGGGAGGCCGAGGGATGAGGTCGTTTCAGGCTGCTCTCGCCGCGCTGTCCGTGCTGCTCGTCGCGGTGCACTCGCTCGCTCACGGGGGCGAGGATCACGGTCCGCCCGCCGCGAGCCCAGCCCGAACCAGCGACTCCTTGACGGTGCCGATCGAGACCCAGTTCATGATCGGTCTCCGCACGGCCCGCATCCGGCGCGGCGTCGTGGCCGAGTCTACGGGAGTCTCCGGGCATGTCAGCGCCCGGCCCGACGGCGACGCGCGCATCGCCGCTCCCGTCGCGGGCCGACTCGTACCACCGCCGGGCGGCTTTCCGATCCTCGGGGCACGCGTCCGTCGGGGGCAGCTCCTGGGACACCTGGAACAGACCCTGGGCGCCTCGGAAGCCGCCTCCGTCGCGGCGGCGAATCAGCAGGTCGTCTTCGCCCGCAACGGCGCCCAGCAGCGCCTCCAGGCCGCCGCCGCGCGGTTGCTCCTCGCGCGGCAGAATGCCCTCCGGCTCCAAGGGCTCCAAGGGGTCGTCGCGGCCCGGGACATCGCCGCGGCGCAGACCGAGGCCCAGGTCGCGCAGACCGAGGTCGAGCAGGCACGGCGCGACGTCAACGCGGCCGGAACGGGCTCGGCGCTGCTCGTCGAACTCCGCGCACCCCTCGACGGGACCATCGTCGTGGCTAGCGCGTCCGCGGGTTCCCAGATCGCGCAGGGCACGGAGGTCTTCCGCATGGCGGACCTCTCGCATCTCTGGATCGATCTCCAGCTCTCGGAGTCGCAGGCGGCGTCCCTCGGCCCCGCGAGCACCGCGGTGATCACCAGCGAGGTGGATCCGACGCTGCGGCTCGTGGGCCGACGGATCGCAGTGGGCGCGCTCGTCGATGAGCAGACCCGCACCGTGCAGGCGATCTTCGAGGTCGCCAACGCGGACGAGCGGCTGCGCATCGGATCCATGGTGGACGTCGCGGTGCAGGGCGCTGCCGCCGTAGACGTGATGGTCGTGCCACAGGGGGCGATCCTTGAGCGCGAGGGCGCGCCGGTGGTCGTGGTCAAGACGGGACCGGAGACGTTCGCCGTGCGGGGGGTCCGGGTGGGGCCGCGCAACGCCTCGATCGTTGGCGTGCTGAGCGGACTGGAGCCCGGCGAGCGCGTGGTCGTCGAGGGTGCCTCCAGCGTGCTCCTGGCGGCGCAGTAGGGAGCTGCGGAATGTTCGACTGGCTGATCGGCTTCTCACTCCGCAATCGCCTGTTCGTGGTCGCGACGGCCGCGATGGTCCTGGTCTACGGGGGGTGGGCGCTGGTCCATCTGCCCGTGGACGTCTTCCCGGATCTCAACCGCCCGACCGTGACGATCATGACGGAGGCCGAGGGGCTCGCGCCCGAGGAGGTCGAGACGCTCGTGACCCTCCCCATCGAACGCGTGATGAATGGAGCGCCGGGCGTCGAGCGCGTCCGAAGCACCTCGGGGATCGGGCTCTCCATCGTGTACGTGGAGTTCGCGTGGGGCACGGACATCTATCGGGACCGCCAGCTCGTGGCCGAACGGCTACAGACGTTGCAGGGGCAGCTACCGGGTCGCGTCACTCCGCAGATGGGACCCATCGCGTCGATCATGGGCGAGATCATGCTGATCGGCGTGCAGGCCGACGCCCGACTGCCGGAAGCCGGGCGCCCGACCCCGATGCAACTGCGGACGCTCGCGGACTGGGTCATACGCCCGCGGCTCCTGACACTGACTGGAGTGGCGCAGGTCATTCCCATCGGTGGCGAGGTCCGCCAGATCCACATCCTGGCCGACCCCGCGAGGCTGCGACAGTTCAACCTCTCCCTCGACGACGTCGAACGCGCGGTGGCAGGCGCCAACGAGAACACCACCGGCGGCTACGTCGATCGGCGCGGCGTCGAGCTGCTGGTCCGCGCGATCGGTCGCGTCCGATCGCCCGAGGACTTCGAGCAGACGGTGGTCGCCTATCGCGGCGGCGTGGGGGTGCGGCTCGGACAGGTTGCGAACGTGCGCGCGGCACCGCGGATCAAGCGCGGCGACGCAAGCATCGACGGGCGGCCGGGCGTGATCCTCTCAGTCCAGAAGCAGCCGGGCGCCGACACCGTCGCGCTGACCCGGCAGATCGAGACCGCGCTGGCGGATCTACAGCGCACGATGCCGCGCGGCGCGCGCATCAACTCCCACCTGTTCCGCCAGGCGGGGTTCATCGAGTCTGCGGTCGCCAACGTCGTCGAGGCGCTGCGCGACGGCGCGATCCTCGTGCTGATCGTGCTGTTCCTGTTTCTCCTCAACTTCCGCACGACCTTCATCACGCTGACCGCGATCCCGCTCTCCTTCGTGGTCGCCGGGCTGGTCTTCAAGGCCTTCGACCTCAGCGTGAACACGATGACCCTCGGCGGCCTCGCGGTGGCCATCGGCGAGCTCGTCGATGACGCCATCGTCGACGTCGAGAATGTCTTCCGTCGGCTTCGGGAGAACCGCGAGCTCGCCCATCCCCGAGCAGCCCTGCTCGTGATTCGCGAGGCCTCGAGCGAGGTCCGCAACTCGATCGTCTACGCGACGATCCTCGTGGTGCTGGTGTTCGTACCGCTCTTCGCGCTCTCGGGCATCGAGGGGCGGCTCTTCCGACCGTTGGGCATCGCGTACATCGTCGCGATCCTCGCCTCGTTGGTGGTCTCGCTCACCGTCACCCCGGCGTTCTGCTCGTACCTCCTCCCGAAGATGAAGCTGCACGCGGAGCGCGAGGGATTCCTCGTGCGGGCCGTGAAGGCCGCCGACCGCCGCGTCCTACACTGGACGCTGTCGCACCCGATCAAGGTACTCTTCGGCGCTGGCGTGCTGGTCGTCGTGGCGGCAGCGACGGTGCCGTTCATGGGGGGCGAATTCCTGCCGCCTTTCAACGAGGGCACGCTCACGATCAACCTGCTGGCGCGGCCCGGGACGTCGCTCTCCGAGTCCAACCGCATGGGGACGCTGGCCGAGCGGCTCGTCCACCGCGTACCGGAGGTGATTTCGACCGGCCGCCGCACCGGGCGAGCCGAGCTCGACGAGCACGCCGAGGGCGTCCACTACACCGAGATCGACGTCGATCTGCGGCGCTCGGCACGGAGGCGTGAGCAGATCCTGAATGACATCCGGGAGGAGCTCGCGCGCGTCCCCGGCGTGGTCGTCAACGTCGGCCAGCCAATCTCGCATCGCCTCGATCACCTGCTCTCCGGGGTGCGGGCCCAGGTCGCGATCAAGATCTTCGGCGAGGACCTCGGCGAACTGCGATCGGCCGCGGGCAGGGTGCGCGACGCCATCCGCGATGTGCCGGGCGTGACGGACCTGCAGGTCGAGCAGCAGGTGCTGATTCCGCAGATCGCGATCCGCGTCGAACGCTCCCGCGCCGCGAGGCTTGGGATCAACGCCGGGACGCTGGCGCGGACGCTCCAGACTGCTCTCCTGGGCAGCGTTGTGACCCAGGTGTTGGAAGGTCAGCGCACCGTCGACGTCGTCGTCCGCTACCCCTACGAGAACACCGTCAGCATCGATGCCGTTCGACAGAGCCTGGTCGACCTGCCCTCCGGCGCGAAGGTACCCGTCTCGGAGCTAGCCGACGTGTCCGAAGCGCTGGGCCCCAACGCCGTCAATCGCGAGAACGCGCAGCGGCGGATCGTGGTGTCCTGCAACGTCGCGGGCCGGGACCTCGGGGCGGTGGTCGGCGACATCCGCCGCGCCGTCGGGGGCGTGCGTCTGCCCCAGGGCTACTACCCCACCATCGGCGGGCAGTTCGAGAGCCAACAGAGCGCCACGCGCCTGATCGGTCTGCTCTCGCTCGCGTCGCTGCTGGCGATGTTCGTGGTGCTCTACGCACACTTTCGCTCGCCCTTCGTGGTCGTCCAGGTGCTGCTGAACATTCCCCTCGCGCTGGTCGGGAGCGTGGTCGCGGTCTTCCTCACCGGCGGCGTGCTCAGCGTGGCGACCCTGGTCGGATTCATCACCCTCTGCGGCATCGCCTCCCGCAACGGCATCATGATGATCTCGCACTACCTCCACCTCATGACCGTCGAGGGCGAGGCGTTCTCGCGCGAAATGGTGATGCGCGGGTCGCTCGAGCGGCTGGTTCCGGTGCTGATGACCGCGCTCACGGCGGCGCTGGGGCTCGTGCCGCTCGCGCTCTCTGGCGGCGCTCCGGGCAAGGAGATCCTGCAGCCCGTCGCGGTGGTGATCCTCGGCGGCCTCTGCTCCTCGACGCTGCTGGACATCGTAGTGACTCCGGCCGTGTTCTTCCGGTTCGGTCGCAGCTCCGCGATGCAGCTTGCCGCCGACCATCGCGACCCTGCGGACACGTCGCGATCGCGAGCAGTGGCGTGATGTCTTTCGCTGGTCTATGGAGGCGGACGAGTGCGCTGGGAGTGGCCGGTGCAGAGGAGGAAGCCCGTGATGGCAAGAGCGTGTCCAAACCCCGCCTGCGGGGCGATCGCGACCGACGACGGCGCTGCCTTCTGCGCGCGATGCGGAGCGCCGCTGTCGGCGCTACTGCCGCGTACCGTGATGGTGCCGTCGCTCTCCCCGCAATGGGTGCCGCCGCCCGAGCGATCGAGCCGGACATCGTCCCTGCTCGTCGTGTCGATATTGACCACGGCGCTCGTGGTGGGTGGAGGTGTCCTTGCCTACTTCCGTCTGGGCGCGAGCGACCATCCCGTCGCGGCCACCGCAGCGTCCCCGCCCGCGCTCGCGGGCCGCGAGGAACACCACGACCGAGTGCCCGCCCCACCATCGCTGCCCGTCGCGGTGCCGGTCGCTCCGTCCGCGGACGCGGCGGCGCCGAGCCTGCTGACCAGGCCTGGGTGGCTCTCGTCGGTCCACTACAGCAGCCCGCGGGGCGTCGATCTCCACCCGGGCGACCTCGATGGCGTGGACGGTCATTGCATCCGACTGACCGGCGCCATGTTGACCATCGAGCTGCCCGGCGGCGACCAGTTCGTTTCGGATGGCGACCCGCAACGCAGCGACCTCGAGCTGCATATCGGATCACTGAGCTCAGGTGCGTTCGAGCTGGAGATCGGGGTCGGACACAATCGGTTCGTGCCCGTCGTGGGCAACCTATCCGGCGATCAGGCGCTCGACCTCGATCACCTCGGAGTACGGGTGGGCCGGTTCGTCAGGATCTCGACACGACGCTCCGGCGGGAGCGTCTGCGTGGACGGGGTCTCCGTCAGCCGCGCGGTCCCTGCCGCACCTTAGGCAATCGTTCCCCGGACGTCGTCGCCGTCTGGGCCGGACGGCGGAACGCATCAGATCCGGAGATTCTCTGGGGCTCGCGACGAATTGGGGTCACGCGTTGCGATGCCCGACCTAGTACCCCGCGAGGTTCGTGGATGCGGTGGTTGCTTTGGCTGGTGGCGTCGGCAACGACCGGCTGCCTGGCCGGTTCGACGAGTCGGTTGGTGGATGAGACCTTTCAGCTGCCTGCGTTGAGGAGGCCGCCCATTCCCGCGAGCGAGGTCGCTCGGGAAGACACCGATCTGTCGGGGAGCTTCGGACGAGCGCAGGTCCTGGCGCTGGTGGTCGCTCGTGATCCCGGGCTGCGCTCGCTGGCTCACGAGACCCGCGCCGCCCTCCATGCCGCGCGGGCGGAGGGCGCGCTCCCCGCGCCGGAGGTCAACGTCCAGGTGTGGAACCTCCCGCTCGCACGGCCGTACGCGCTCGGCGAGGCCTCGATGTACATGGTCGAGCTCCGACAGATGTTTCCCGCGGCGGGCGCTCGGGACGCGAGGGCGAGGGCCGCGACGGAGGAGGCCCGCGGTCGCATCGCCGAGCTCGTCGCGCGCGAGGCGGAGGTGCGCGCCCGCGCCGGCGGGGCCTACGCCGACTATGTCCAGGGCACGCTCGAGCGGCGGGTTCGTGAAGCGCACATCGAGCTCCTCGGCGCCATGCTCGATGCTGCCCGCTCGCGCCTGGCCGGCGGTGGACCGCTGACGGACATTCCGCGGATCGAGACCGAGCAGGCCCGCACCCGCCGCGCCCTCGCGCGCGTCGAGGCGGACGTCGCGAGAGCCCGGGCCGCCCTCAACGCCCTGCTTCGCCGCGCCCCCGACGCGCCCCTCGGACCGCCCTCGGACGTGGCCCCGGAGACCGTTCCGCTACCGCTGGATGAGCTGCTCTCGCTCGCGGCGCGTGCCCGCGGGGACCTCGGCCAGGCGCGCGCGAGGATCCGGGCGGCGCATGCCCGCACCGAGGCCGCCACCGCCGAGTCCCGCTGGCCGACCATCACCGCCGCGCTCGGCTACTGGCAGGACCCGCAGATGCGGCCGGGCCTCGGGGCGACCGTAGCCGCGGCGCTGCCCTGGGTCTGGGCGGGTGCCCGGGAGCGTCTCGCCGAGGCCCGGGAGCGGGAGCTCGCCGAGTCGGAGGCCGTCGAGAGCGTGACGGTGACCGCGCACGGCGAGGTGACGGTCGCGCAGGCGCGGCTCCACGGACTGGAGCGCGAGCTCGTCGTGCTCCGTCGGGAGGCGCGGCCCGCCGCGGCCCGGTCGACGGACGCGCAGCGCGCCGCGTACACCGCGGGGCGCGGCGGGTTGCTCGACTGGATCGACGCCGCGCGACAGCTGCACGACATCGGGGAGGAAGAGGCCGACGTCACCGCGTCGATGGTCCGCACGGCGGCCGACCTCGAACGCGCCGTGGGCGTGGCCTTGCCGAGGACGACGATCGCCATCGATGAGGAGGGAGCGCGATGAGCGACGAGTCTCCCGACCGGGCGGAAAAGGTGAATGACCATTCAGAGCCGTCGCCCAGGAGCCTTCGGGTCATGGCGGTGGTGCGGTGGGCGATCCTCCTCGCCGTCACGGCGCTCGCGGTGCACAGCGTCTGGCGCTACTGGGGTCCGGGCAGCACCGCGCTCCCGGCGCATCGCGAAGACCGCTACTACTGCCCGATGCATCCGCAGATCCGCTCGCCCGACCCGGGCGAGTGCCCCATCTGCCACATGACCCTGGAGCCCATCCCCGAGGAGCGCCGGCAGCCGGCTGCTCCGAGGACCTCCGCGAGCGCCTCGGACGCGGGGACCGATGGCGGACCGGTGACCGCAGCGGCCCCTGTTGGCGTGACGACGTTGCCACCTCCGGGCGTCGTTCCGGTGACGCTCTCGCTGGAGCGCCAGCAGCTCATCGGGATGACGACTGCGCCGGTCGTCCGTCGCGCCCTCGGCCAGCAGCTCCGTGTCCCCGGCGTGGTCGAGGCGCCCGAGAACGCCGCCGCCCAGGTCCACGTGCGGACGCCCGGATTTCTCGAGCGGGTCGAGGTGCGCCAGAGCGGCGTGCGCGTCGCCCGCGGTCAGACCCTGGCGTGGATCTACGCCCCGGAGATCTACCAGGCCGAGCAGGAATTGCTGACCGCGCGTCGCTGGGCGGGCGCGTCGACAGACGGCGGGATGACGGAGTCGGGACACGACGACGTGTTCGCGTCGGCCCGTCGCCGCCTGCAGTTTCTCGGCGTCGCGGACGGCGACATCAACGAGGTGCTGCGTCGGGGCGTGGCCATGCGCGCGGTGCCCGTTCGCGCCCCGATCGACGGCTACGTGACGCGCTACGCCGCGGTGCTGGGCCAGTACGCGACGCCCGAGATGACGCTCTACGAGCTCTCCGACCTCTCCCGCGTCTGGATCGTCGCGAGCCTCTACGAGCGCGACCTCGCGCGGGTCCGCCGAGGGATGGCCGCGCAGTTCGCAGCGGCGGGCGAGAGCGGTCCGCCCATCGCGGCGCGCGTCGATCTCATCGAGCCCTCCGTCGGGACGGAGACCCGGACGGCGCGCGTACGCCTCTCGGTCGCCAACCCCGCGATGCGCCTCCGACCGGGGCAGTACGGCGACGTCACGTTCTCGCTGCCGAGCGCTCCGTCGCTGGTGGTTCCGAGGGACGCCGTCGCCAACACCGGGGTCGCGCAGTACGTCTTCGTGGACTCTGGGGGCGGCCGCTTCGAGCCGCGTCGGGTCCGCACCGGGGCGCTGGTGGGCGAGGTCCTGGAGGTGATCGACGGCCTTCGCGAGGGCGAGCGCGTCGTCGCGCGTGGCAGCTTCATGGTGGACTCCGAGAGCCGCCTCCAGGCAGCGCTGGCCGCGAGCCCGGCGGCCTCCGATGCAGGGACGGTGACGCCGTGATCGGACGGCTGATCGACGCCTCGGCCCGCAACCGCGCGCTGATGCTCTTCTTCGCGCTCGCGCTCGCCGTCGGCGGATGGACCGCCGCGCGCCACATCCAGCTCGACGCCATCCCCGACCTGTCCGACCCGCAGGTGATCGTCTTCACCGAGTGGATGGGCCGCTCTCCCACGCTCGTCGAGGACCAGGTCACCTACCCCCTGGTGACCGCCCTGCTGGGCGCTCCGCACGTCGCCGACGTGCGCGGCCAGACGATGTTCGGCATGAGCTTCGTCTACGTGGTCTTCGACGAGGGCACCGACCTCTACTGGGCGCGCTCGCGGGTGCTGGAGTACCTCAGCACCGTCCGCAACCGCCTGCCGCCCGACGCCACGTCGCGCCTCGGGCCCGACGCCACCGGCATCGGCTGGGTGTACCAGTACGCCCTGGTCGACCGCTCCGGCCGGCACGACCTCGGCCAGCTCCGTGCGCTCCAGGATTACTCACTGCGGTATGCCCTCACCAGCGTGCCCGGCGTCGCGGAGGTGGCCTCCGTCGGGGGCTTCGAGCAGCAGTACCAGGTCACCGTCGACCCGGTGCGCCTGCGCAATTTCGGGCTGACGATCGCGGACGTGTCGCGCGCCGTCCGTCGCTCCAACGCCGACGTGGGCGGCCGCATCCTGGAGATGTCCGAGCGGGAGTACTTCGTCCGCGGCCGCGGGTACATCGCCCGCTCGCAGGACCTGGAGGAGGTCGTGATCCGCGCGAGCGCGTCGGGCACGCCGGTGCTGGTGCGCGACGTGGCCACGGTGCGCATCGGCGGGGACATCCGGCGCGGCGCGGCCGAGCTCGACGGCCACGGGGAGGCGGTCTCGGGCATCGTCGTGATGCGCTACGGGGAGAACGCCCTCGACGTGATCCGCCGTGTCGAGCGCAAGCTGGAGGCGCTGCGCACCTCGCTCCCGCCGGGCGTCGAGGTGGTGACCGTGTACAGCCGCGCGGGCCTGATCGAGCGGGCGATCGATACGCTCAAGCACGCGCTCATCGAGGAGATGATCGTCGTCTCGCTGGTGATCATCCTCTTCCTGCTGCACCTGCGCAGCGCGCTGCTGCCGATCGTGTCGATCCCGCTGGCGGTGCTCGCGTCGTTCATCCCGCTGTACCTCCTCGGCATCCCCGCGACGATCATGTCGCTCGGCGGCATCGCCATCGCCATCGGCGCCACCGTGGACGCCGAGATCGTGATGGTCGAGGCCGCGCACAAGAAGCTCGAGGGCACTCCGCCCGATCTTCCCCCCGAGGAGCGAGAGCGCCTGCTCGCCGAGGCCGCGCGCGAGGTCACCCCCGCGATCTTCTTCTCGCTGCTGATCATCGCGGTGTCGTTCATCCCGGTCTTCGGGCTCACGGGGCAGGCCGGGCGGCTCTTCCGTCCGCTCGCCTTCGCCAAGACCTTCGTGATGCTCTCGGCGGCGGTGCTCTCGGTCACCGTGGCGCCCGCGATGCGCGACTACCTCATTCGGGGGAAGATCTACCCCGAGGCGCGCCACCCGGTGTCGCGGGTGATCCGGGCCTTCTACGAGCCCTTCGTCCACGTCGCGCTCCGCAAGCCGAAGACCACGGTGCTCATCGGACTGATGGCGCTGCTCTCCGCGCTCCCCATCGCAGGGCGGATCGGGTCGGAGTTCATGCCCCCGCTCGACGAGGGCGACCTGGTCTACATGCCCACGACGCTCCCCACGATCTCCATCGAGGAGGCGCGGCGGCAGCTCCAGCGGCAGGACGCCATCCTGCGGGAGTTTCCCGAGGTGGAGCGGGTGCTCGGCAAGGCCGGCCGGGCCGAGACCCCGACGGACCCGGCGCCGCTCCCGATGTTCGAGACGATGGTGAAGCTCCGGCCGCGGGCGCAGTGGCGCACCCGATACGTACGGCGCTGGTACGTCGGCCGCACGCCGGTCTTCCTCCGCCCGGCGCTGAACTGGCTGCAGCCGGAGTTCGTGCCCATGACGCGCGAGCAGCTCATCCAGGAGATGAACCAGCGGCTGCAGTTGCCCGGCTGGACCAACGCCTTCACGCAGCCGATCCGCAACCGCGTGGACATGCTCACGACCGGCATCCGCACCCCAGTCGGCATCAAGATCTACGGCAGCGACCTCGCCGCGATCGAGCGCACCGGCACCTCCCTCGAGCGCGTGCTGCACGCCGTCCCCGGCACCCGGAGCGTGCTCTTCGAGCGGTCGGTCGGTGGGCTCTACGTCGATATCGTGCCCGACCGGCACGCGCTGGCGCGCTACGGGCTGCAGGTCGAGGACGTCAACGAGGTGATCGAGATGGCGCTCGGCGGCGCGCCGGTGACCACCACCGTCGAGGGGCGCAACCGCTTCACGGTCAACGTGCGCTACGCCGAGGACTTCCGATCGAGCCTCGAGCGCATCCGCGAGGTGCTGGTTCCGCTCCCGACGCCGGGCGAAGCGTCGGGGGGCATGGGGGAGCCCGGGGCCCGCACCGCCGTCGCGCGCCAGGTGGAGCTGGGCGCTCTCGCCGACGTGCGGGTGGTCACCGGGCCGCCGATGATCCGCGACGAGGCGGGGCTGCTGGTGGGCTACGTCTACGTGGACATCGACGCGAGCCGTGACGTCGGTCGGTACGTCGACGCCGCGCGGGGCACCGTGGAGGCGGCCACGCGCCGCGGCGAGGTGCGGCTGGCGCCGGGGTCGTACCTGCGCTGGACGGGGCAGTACGAGCTGCTCGCGCAGATGGAGGAGCGGATGAAGATCCTGATCCCCCTGGCGCTGCTGATCATCGTGGTGCTGCTGTACCTGCAGTTCAAGAACTTCACCGAGGTGCTGATCGTGCTGCTCTCGGTGCCCTTCGCGCTGGTGGGCAGCGCGTGGGCGGTCTTCCTGCTCGGCTACAACTTCTCCACCGCGGTGTGGGTGGGCGTGATCGCGTTGGTGGGCCTCGCCGCGCAGACCGGCGTCGTGATGATCGTCTACATCGACCACGCCTACGAGCGGCGGTTCGCGGCAGGCCAGATCAACTCCCTGGAAGACATCATCGAGGCCCACGCCGAGGGGACGATCCAGCGGGTGCGCCCGAAGCTGATGACCGTCGGCACGATGCTAATCGGCCTGGTGCCGCTGCTCTGGGCGGAGGGATCGGGCGCCGACGTGATGAAGCGCATCGCCGCTCCGATGGTCGGGGGCCTGGTGACCAGCGCGTTCCTGACGCTGGAGATCATCCCGGTGATCTACACCTACTGGCGCGCCGAGCAGCTTCTCTGGCGCCACGTCGGAGAGCTCGCGCCCGCCCGGCTCGCCCCGCTTCAGTGGTTCGAGCGGGCGATCATGGCGGGCCTCGTGGTGCTGCTCGCGGCCTCCGTCGCGCGCCTCTACCTGAGCTCCGTCCCCGCCGCGCTCCACGTCGCGAGCGTCGCCGGGGCGGCCCTCGCGGCGGCCTCGCTCGTCGCCTACCTCGCGGCACGAGGGGGCGCTCGCCACGCCGTGGAGCGCGGCCGCCTCGCTACGCTAGAGACCTCGGGAGGTCCGATGGCCTCCCCGAATCCAACGACCGGAGAAGACCCATGAAGCGTCGAACGATCCCAAGCCTGCTCCTCCTCGCGTCACTCGCCCTCGCGGGCTGCAACAAGGCGGCCCCGTCGGGCGCGACGGCGGGCCGACGAGTGGCCATCGCGGTGGGTGAGCAGGGCTACTCGCCCGCCTCCGTGACCGTCCCGGCGGCGCAGCCCGTTACGCTGGTCTTCACCCGGACGAGCGACCAGGGATGCGGCACGCAGGTGGTGTTCCCGTCGCTGAACATCCGGCGCGACCTGCCGCTCAACCAGCCGGTGGAGGTGACGTTCACCCCGGCCGCCGGGACGATCGCGTTCACGTGCGGAATGAACATGATGCGCGGATCGGTCGTGGCGCAGTAGTGCCCTGGCGAAGGCTCCTCGCGGCGCTGGTCGCGGCGCTCGCGACGCACTGCGGTCCGACGCCGGTCGCGTCCAACCTCTTCCGGGTTGCCATCAACGGCGCTCCTGGCGGCGCGTTGCTGGGGGTCTGGGTCTCACCGATCGATGCGTCAGCGTACGTCTGCGGCGGGTACGTGGGCGTGGATCCTGCGCGGGTTCCCGCGGGCGGCGCGGGCCGACTGCTTGGGTACCAGAACGGGCGCTTCACTACGCTGTGCCGGACCCCGAGCGTGCTCTGGTGGGTGTTCAGCACCGAGGGCGTCGTGTTTGCCGTGGGGGAGGGCGGCGCGGTGCTCCGCTACACACTGTCGCGAGGATGCGAGGCGCTCGAACTCGGAGGCGACTGGTCCACCGGTCCTCCGACGTTTTGGGGGGTGTGGGGGCCGTCTGCGAATGACCTCTATCTCGTCGGCGGATCGGCCTTGCCGACGGGACCGAAGGGCGTGCTGCTGCACTACGACGGCGTGCGGTTCGAGCGGCTGGCGGTGCCTTCCGCTGCCCGGGAGGTCAACCTGTACAAGGTGTCCCACGGGGTCGGCCGGACGATCGTCGTCGGGGCTTCGGGCACCGTACTTTCTCGCGCCGATGGCGAGGCCGCCTGGCAGGTGGACGAGGTTCCGGGGCTCAGCCCGGAGGACACCCTCTTTACCGTGGCATGTACGCGCGACGAGACGGCCTGCGCCGCCGTCGGCGGGGCAGGGACCGGGCGCGTGCTCCTCCGAACGAATACCGGCTGGACGCTGGTTCCGCTCCCAGACGGGCTGCCAGGGCTCAATGGTGTGTGGCCGGAGAACGACCGGAGCCTCTACCTCGTGGGCCGCGATGGTCGCGCGTTTCGCTACGCGGGTCCGAGCGCTATCACCGGGACGAGGTGGCTCACCGGCGACACGTTCCACGCCGTCGCGGGAAACGATCAGATCGTGCTCGTCGTCGGCGGTGAGATCGGCAACGTCCAACCCAACCAGCGAGGCACAGTCCTCGTTCGAGGCGCGTCGGAAGAGCACTTCCCTCTCGACGGGCGGGTGTACGAGGCAGCGCGCGACGGGCGGCCTTCGCTGGGTGGTCCGACGGGCCAGTAGCGTCGGTCACCCGGCCGACATTCAACTGACTTCGCGCCGCCGGGAGAGCACCACGAGGCAGCGCCAGCATCCCCAGGCCGCGAGCGCCTGGGACACTGCGGCGGCGAAGAAGAGTCCCCGCAGCGCGTCCGCTCCCCGTGTGAGCGCAGCCGCCGCGAGGAGGTTCGCGGCGGCCCATGCGACGGACTGGACGACCATGCGCCAGGACGCCGCGGTCTCTCCATCCTGCGGCGTCAGCGCGGCATGCAGCGCGGCGGTCCACAGCGGGATCGCGGTGACCGAACAGGCGTACCGCGCGACGAGCGCCACCACAGCGCCGCCCACCGTGCCCGCCATCGCAAGCCCGACGAAGCCCGCCGCGGCCCCGAGCTGGAGGAGCGTGAGCGCGCGTCCGTTTCCGATGCGTCGTGCGACCCGGGGGACCACCAGGTTGCCGAGGGTGCCCGCGACCATCATGGCCCCGAAGTACCAACCCACGTGGTGCGGCGGCGCGCCGTACGCGACCTGGAGGTGCACCTGGAGGAACGGCACCGCGAGCCCCGCCGCGAAGAACAACACCGCGTCCGGTGCGAGGAACACCGCGAAGCGCCGAAGCTCCGAGAGTCGCAGCGAGCGCGCGTCCCGCCGCGGCGCGTCGTCGCTCGATAGCCCTCGCAGTGGCAACAGCGCCAACGCGACCGACGTCGCACCCATCGCGAGCGCGACACGGTGGCCGCCCACCACCGAGACGTAGGTCGCCGCGACGCGCTGCAGCTCACCGCCCAGTACGGCCCCGAGGAGCCCCGGCGCCGTCTGGATCGCGATCATCTGCAGGGCGTACGTGCGCACGCGATCGCGGTCGGTCACGCGCCGGGCGAGGAAGGGTCCCGAGGCCATCGTGAGCGTCTGGATGCCGAAGCCCGCGAGGGCCGCACCGAGGATGAACTGCCACGCCTGCGTCGCCCCGACCTGCACTGCGAACCCGGCGGCATTCGCGAGAGCACCCGCGCGCAGCGCCCACGCCGCGGGGCGCCTCGGCAGCAGCCATAGCCCCGCCACGCCTGCGATCACGCCCGTGACCGCGCCCATCCCCTGCACGACCCCGAGGAGCGCCATGGGAAGCTCGAGGTCGTGCAGGAGCTGGTTGCGCAGGACGACGTAGACCTGTTGCCCGAAGCCGATCAGCGCCGATGCGGCGATCCAGCGTCGTGCGTCTTCGTCCATCTCGTATCGATGGAGGACACTCGCACAGGGGCTCGACGCATCGAGCGAAAATCATGCGTCGGTGACAAGGCACATCTGCCCACTGTGATCCTCGAAGTCACACCGACAAATCGCGCAGTCACACTTGAAAGAGTCGATGGGGCCGCCAACTATCGGTCCGTACGTAGCAGGTGCCGCGTACGAAAGGATTCGTCGTCATGAAGATCGAGTCGATGCTCAAGGTTGGTGCTCGGGTGAAGGTGCTGCAGGCGAGGGGCGACCTCGCGCAGGAGCTTCGGGTGCGCGGAATCCGCCACTGCGGCACGGATCTCCGGCCGGTCGAGCCCGCGACGAACTGCCGCTTCTGCGGCGGCGACTGCGACGGCCTGCACTGAAACCCTGCCAAGGCTTCCCTTCCGTCCCCCTCCGCCATGTCTGACCCGCCCTCAGCTCTCGCCGGTCACGAGATCGATGTGATCGTGATCGGCGCGGGCGCCGTCGGCGCTGTTGTCGCGGCCGTCCTCCGCATCGAGGGCGCGCGGGTGCTCGTCCTCGATGCGGGCGAGCCGCCGGACGCCGCGGACAGCCCGACGATCGCTCCACCAGACGCCGCGTGGCGCCATCGCTGTGAGCCCCCCGAGGCCCGCTGGCTCCGCGAGATCGCGGTCGGGGGGCGCACGCTCGTCTGGGGCGGCTGGTGCGTACGCGCGTGCGAGCAGAACGTCACGGACGCGCGTCTCGCGGAGACTCCGTGGCCGCTCCCACTCTCCGACCTGGACCCCTACTACGCACGCGTCGAGCGGATGCTCGGCGTCGTCGGCAACCGTGACGGGCTCGGTGTCGTTCCCGACGGAGTCTTCGCGGACTCCGTCACGCTTCACCCGCGGCTCGTCGGGCTCGGAGCTTCGCTCGACCTGCCCATCATTGCGGGTCGGCTCGCGCGCGTGAATGGGCGCCCGTGGCGGGCGATGGACGCCCTCCATGGCGTCGAGGTCGTGCCCCGCACGACGGCGCTCCGGGTCCTCGTAGAGCGAGGGCGGGTCGTCGGCGTCGAGTGCCATCGCGAGGGCGGGGAGCGGGCCGTCGTTCGCGCCGAGCGGGTGGTCCTCGCGGCGTCGGCGGTCGAGAGCGCCCGGCTCCTGCGCGCCAGCGGCTACGGGCACGATGAGCCGTTGCGGATCATGGGCTCCCTCGTCGCGAGTCACCTGGTGCTCGTGCCGGGACGTACCGCGGACGTTCCGGGCGTGTCGTACTCCGCGTTCGTCCCGCGCTTCACCAACGTCGCGGGCGGGTCGGCGCGGCCCTACGTCGGCGGCTTCAGCCTCGAGGTGGTGGGACCGTCCCCGGCCGCCGTCCTCGGCGACAACGTCGGGCCGATGCTCGGGGTCTCTGCGGACCTGCTCGCCGACTCGACGATCTACCAGGTGCACGCGCTGGGGACGATGCTCCCGTCATGGGAGCGGACGATCCGCTTCGATGACGCGGACCGCGACACGCTGGGTCGCCCGGTGCCCGTGCTCCGCCTCGCCTCCAGCGACAACGACCGCTCGATCGGCGAAGACATGAACGCCGCGTGCATCGCGGTCGCGGAAGCGCTGGGGCCGGACGCGACCTGCGTCCCGTTCATGCAGCCCGACGGCCTCGTGCTCGGGAGCGAGGTGGTCTTCGGTCGCGGCGACGATCACGACTTCGACGCCAGGGGTCGTCACCGCCGGGTCACGGGACTACACGTCGCGGATGGTCGCCACACGCCCCTGGTCGGAGACCGCCACCCCACCCTCACCATGCTCGCGTGTGCCGCCCGCGCCGCGGACGCAGTGCTTGCCGACCTCGCGCGGTGACGCTTCGCGGCCGCGCCGAGCGCGGCGCCTTCCCCCTTCCTCTACCGCAGTGAACCCATGATCCTCCTGTGCCCACGCGCTCTTCTTGTGGCTGGTGCGACCACCCTCTGCCTGGGTTGTGGAGGCCGCGAGGTGCCCGTGCGCTTCGCCGAGCAGTCGGCCCTCTCGGCGGGCGCGCGCGAGGCGCCCGTCGCGGACCCCACCGTGGCGCTCACCTCCGATCCGCCGCTCCCGGGAGAGCCCACCGGGGCCTGGATCGGCCTCGCGATCGACGGCGGCGTGCGCGAGGGCGGAGGTCACGTCCATGCGCACTGAGCGGCTCATCGGCGGCGCGCTGATGCTGCTCCTGCCCCTCGGCGGGTGCGCCACCACGTCGTTCTCCGCCGACCTGCGCCGCGTGCAGGAACTCTCCCGCTCCCCCGTTTCTCTGCGCGTCGCGGACGCTCCCCCGGAGGATCACGACCCGGCCGTCGTCCAGGCGGTCCTGTCGGCGCCGCTCACGGCCGATGGAGCGGTCTCCATCGCGCTTCGCAACAACCGCCACCTGAGGGCATCGTTGCGGGATCTCGGCGTGGCGCGAGGTTGGCTCGCGCAGATGGGCACGCTCCCGAACCCGGTCGTCGAGTTCGACATCCGCTACCAGACCGACCGCACGCAGCCGCTCCAGGGAGACATCCGACTGGAGTACGGGCTGACACGGGCGATCCTCACGGCGCAGCGGTCGGGCGTCGCGCGGGCGGAGCTGGAGACGGCGCAGGCGCGGGTGGCGGGCACGGTGCTGGAGACGGGCTACGAGGTGCGCGCGGCCTTCTACGCGTCGCAGGCCTCCGAGGAGCGGCTCATGGCCGCGCAGCAGGCGCTCGACGCCTTCGCGGCCTCGCGCGACGCGGCCCGTGCGCTCCACGCGGCCGGCAACATCCCCGCCCTCGACGCCTCGGTGCAGGAAGCGGCCTACGAGACCGCGCGGATCACCGTCGCCGAGATCGAGCTCGAGCGCCTCGACCGGCGAGAGCACCTCCAGCGACTCCTCGGGCTCCACGGCGACGCCACGGAGTGGACCCTCGCCGGGGGTCTGCCCGTGACGCCAGACACGCTCGCGCTCGAGACGATGACCGAGACGCGGGCGCTGCAGGCGAGCCTGGATCTCGCGGCCCAGCGCGCGAACCTCGAAGCCCTCGCGCGTCGCGTCGGCCTGAGCCGCGCCGAAGGGTGGCTCCCGGACATCACCGTGGACGCGCACGGCGAGCAGGACGGCAACACCGTCGAGATCGGCGGCGGGGCGCGCGTCACGTTGCCGATCTTCGACCAGCGGCGTGGCGCCACGGCCGCGTACGGAGCGCAGTTCGACGCCGCGCTCGAGCGCTACTACGCCAGCGCCGTGGACCTGCGCTCGGGACTCCGCGAGACGCGCAACCGGCTGCGCTCGGCCCATGCCCGCGCGCGGCAGTACGACGCCGTGATCGTCCCGGCCCGGGAGCGCGTCCTGCGCGAGACCCTGCTCCAGTACAACGCGATGCAGGTCTCGGTGTTCCAGCTGCTCCAGGCGCGGCGCGAGCTGCTCGACGCCACGCTCGCTCGCGCCGAGGTCCGCCGGCAGTTCTGGACCGCCGCGGCGTGCGCCGAGACCCTCTTCGCAGGGCGCCAGGTTGGCGCGGCGGAGCCCTCGTCTACCGGTACGTCCATGAGCGCGAGCGGCACGTCCGCAGGAGGTCATTGAGCCCGATGGATCGACGGTCATTCCTTCAGGTCGGCAGCACGGCGACGGCGCTGGGGTTGATGGCGCGCGCGGAGGGGGTGGACGCGCAGACCCACGATGGCCACGGCGCGACGGAAGTCCCCGCGGCGGTGCCGACGCCCGCGCCCGCGGCCGCTCACGCCATCACCCGACGGTTCCCCGGGGGACAGCCCGCGGTGATGGTTCCAAACGGGGAGACACTGCCGCTGCGGGTGGTTGATGGAGTGAAGGTCGGTCATCTGGTGGTCGAGGCCTTCCCCAACGAGTTCGCGCCCGGACTCACCGCAGAGGTGTGGGGCTACAACGGCCGCACGCCCGGTCCGGTGATCGAACTCGTCGAGGGCGACCGCCTGCGGATGTACGTCACCAACCGGCTGCCCGAGCCGACGACGGTGCACTGGCACGGCATCGTCCTGCCCAACGGGATGGACGGCGTGAGCGGCCTGAACCAGCGTCCCATCCCGCCAGGCGAGACGTGGACGTACGAGTTCACGCTGCGGAACCCCGGCACGTTCATGTACCATTCGCACTTCGACGAGATGACGCAGATCGCGCTCGGCGCGGTTGGCATGATCGTCGTGCATCCGCGGCAGGCGCGGGGCCCGCGGGTCGATCGCGACTTCGTGCTGATGGCGCACGAGTGGAAGATCGAGGTGGGCGCGAGCCGCCCCGACCCCAGCGCGATGAACGACTTCAATGTCCTCACCTTCAACGGGAAGGCGTTTCCGTCCACCGAGCCGTTGCTCGTGGGCAAGGGCGAGCGGGTGCGCATCCGCCTGGGCAACCTTGGTCCGATGGATCACCACCCGATTCACATCCACGGGTTGTGGTTTCACGTGACGGCGACGGATGGCGGCTACGTTCCGGTCAGCGCGCAGAAGCCCGAGACGACGGTGTTGGTTCCGGTGGGCGCCACGCGGGTGATCGAGTTCGTCCCGACGGAGTCGGGCGATTGGGCGATGCATTGTCACATGACCCATCACGTGATGATGCAGATGGCCCACGGCCTGCCCAACATGGTCGGGATGGACCCGCGCACGCTCGCGCGGCGGATGAGCCGGGTGATGCCCGAGTACATGACCATGGGCTCCACGGGCATGGGGGGAATGGGAGAGATGCGGATGGAGATTCCCCCCAACAGCGCGCCCATGCGCGGAGGCCCGGGGCCGCACTCGTATATCGAGATGGGCGGGATGTTCAGCGTGCTGAAGGTGCGTGACGACCCCGCGAACGCAGACCCCAACGGGTGGTACGAGGCGCCCGCCGGGACGGTTCCCGCAGCGGCCGAGGAGGCGCGACTGCGAGCCGACGGGATCGACATCACGCGCACGTGGCGGCACGGCTGAGCGGTTGCAGCGGATGAAGAGCTGCTGCGCGCCGCCATCGCCTCCCGGCCGCCCTCGAGGTCGTCGGGCGCTCGTCGTCGGCGTGGTGATCCTCGCGGTCGCGACGTGGGCCGTCGTGACGGACCGCGCGCGCGGCGAGGCGAAGGGCCATGGGAGGGCGACGCCAGCGGCCATCATCGAGCCGTAACCTGAATGATCAGATCGTGTTACGAATCGATAACACCTTTATAATAATCGTGCTACACGCCGTATTCTATGGCCGATCGCTGGATCTGGCGGGTCGTCGTCACTTTCGGCGCCTGGCTCCTCTCGTCCCAACGCGCCCTCGCACAGGAGGTCGGTGGGCCGGTGGGTGTTTCGCCGACGGACGAGAGCACCGTGTTCGGCTCGGCGCCGATGAGCGCAGCGTCGTCGCAGGTCGTACGCGACCGTGACCTCCAACTCCGCCCGCGCATGCGGCCGGCAGACATCTTCGAGGTGGCCCCGGGGCTCATCGTCGTGCAGCACGCCGGCGGGGGGAAGGCCAACCAGTACTTCCTCCGTGGTTTCGATGCGGACCACGGTACGGACCTCGCGCTCTCGCTCGACGACGTCCCGATCAACATGGTCACGCACGGCCACGGTCAGGGCTACGCCGACCCGCACTTCATCATCCCCGAGCTCATCGAGCGGGTGGAGGTCCGCGAGGGACCGTTCTTCGCGCAGGACGGGGACTTCGCCACGGCGGGGGCGATCAACCTTCGATTGCGGGAGGCGGTTGAGCGCAGCTCCGTCATGCTCGAGGACAGCCTCGTCGCCAACCCCGCGCTGGGCGTCGGGATGCTCAGCAACCCACGTTTCCTGGGCATTCTCCGCACCGACGCGGGGCCCGTTCGGGGATACCTTGCGGCGGAGTTCGCGCACCTCGACGGCCCCTTCCTCAATCCCGTCAACTTCAACCACGTCAACGTCGTGGGTCGCTGGGGCCTCAACCTCGGCACGAGCGCCAACATCGCGCTCACCGCCATGTCGTACACGGGCGCCTGGAACGCCTCGGGACAGATCCCCACCCGCCTGGTCGGCCAGCCCTACGAGGGGCGGGTGTTCGACCAGTTCGACTCGGTCGATCCGAGCGAGGGCGGCCAGTCCGAGCGGCACATGGTTCAGGCCGCGTTCCGCGCGCGGGTCGGCTCGGGGAGCGAGCTTCGGCTCATGGCCTACGCGGCCACATACCGTCTCGCGATCTATTCCAACTTCACCTTCTTCCTCGAAGACCCGGTCCACGGCGACCAGATCGAGCAGACCGATGCCCGGCTGATGACGGGGTTCCGAGCGACCTGGCGGAACACCGCCACCGCGGGCGCGTGGCGCTTCGTCACCACCGCGGGCGCGACCCTGCGCCACGACGACATCGACAACGGCCTGCACCACACCGTGCAGCGCCAGCGCCTCGAAGACCGCGTCGTAGACAGCGTGCAGGAGACCGCGCTCGGCGTGTTCGCCGAGGAGCAGGTCATTCCCAATCGCAACGTTCGCTTCGTGCTCGGACTGCGCGCGGACACCTTCAGCTTCGGCGTCGCCGACACGCGCCCGGGCGTCGTCGTCCCAGACCCCTCCCGCAACGGTGTGCGTCAGGCGCAGGTTCTCTCGCCGAAGGCCACGCTCGTCGTCTCCCCCGTGCGCGGTCGTAACCTCGACCTGGACCTCTACGCGAACTTTGGTCGCGGCTTCCACAGCAACGACGGGCGCGGAACGATCATCAGTCCGAGCGCCGCGCTCATCATGCAGTGCGCTGACCCGCTGCGCGTCCCGTCCGGGACGCGGTGTCCGGTTTCGCCGCTGACCGTCGCCACGGGCTACGAGCTTGGAGTGCGGGCCCGCCTCTTCGGCAGCATCGACCTGTCCGTGGCAGGCTGGCTGCTCGACCTCGACCAGGAGACGGTCTGGGTCGGCGACGAGGGCACCACGGATGTCGCGGGCGCCACTCGTCGGCTCGGGCTCACCATTGAGGCGCGAGTGCAGATCCTGCGGTGGCTCTGGGCGGACGCAGACGTGTCATTCGTCAACGCGGTGTACCGCAGAGGCGGAGCCGTCGCGCTCGCGCCACCGTTCGTGCTGGCTGCCGGGCTCTCCGCCCGCCACCCGAGAGGCTTTTTCGGGGCAATCCGCCTGCGGATGATCGCGGATCGGCCCGCCGATCCCGACAACAACCTCCATGCCCAAGGCTTCTCGATCTTCTCCGCGCAGGTCGGCTATCGCCACGCCTGGTACGAGGTCGCAGCGCTCGCCGAGAACCTCCTCGACGCCACCTGGCGCGAGGCGCAGTTCGAGGGGGACTCGCGGCTGCGCGGCGAGCCATCAGAGTGTTCCGCCACGAACCCCAGGTGCCACACGGACATCAAGTACACCGCGGGCACGCCCTTCACCGCGACCCTGCGATTTACGGTGTCCTGGCGATGAATTAGGGTGTGTCGGGGGGTTACGAGCGTGGCGGGCGCGACTAGGATCCACACTGTGGGGCGCTCATCATTCATGGGCGTACTGCTTCTGAAGGAGCAACTGATCTGATGAACAATGAAGCTCGCGCGAAGCTATTGTTGATGGTGTCCGTGGCTCTTGGCGGCGTTGCCGTGGAGGGATGCGCGAGCAGCCCGCCTCCGGCGATGGCCCAACCTCCGGCGAGCGCGACCGCTCCGCCCTCCACGGCGACGACGCCAGCACCGGCCCCCACCGGGCAGGCTGGCGGATGCGGCGCGAACATGGGCCAGGACGGTGGCTGCGGCGCACACATGGGACACGCGCCAGGCTCGATGGGGGCGCCCGCGGCGGATGCGGGAGTTGCGCAGGCACCCGCGACGGGGCAGGCCATGAGCTGCGGCGCGAGCATGGGCATGGGCGCTCCGCCGGCCCCAGGCACGACCGCGGCCCAGCCGACTCCGGCGCAGGCTCCCGCGCCGACGACCACCGCGCCCGCCGCCACGGCTCCCGCTCGGCCTCGCACCGTTCATCACTGAACGCAGCTGCGCCGCGAGGCCTGCCTGGAGTCCCGGACGGCGCGGCCCGGCGACCTCGGCAGGCGCTCGTGCGGGCTCACGGAGATGTGTCGGACGCTGCGGGCGGCGAGGTCAGGCCCCGCGCCCGCCGTAGGATCTCCTCGACGGTGGCGGGGTCGTCGGCGCGGATCGCCACCGCGAAGCCGTTGCCGGTCGAAGTGACACGCGCCTGGACCCCGCGAAGCGCGAGTGGACAGTAGGGCATCTCGGGGACCTCGTGTCCGAGCGAGGCGCCGCGCGCCATGTGGCAATCGATCAACCGCTGGAGCCACTCCGCGGTCATTCCCGGCAAGGCACGGAAGGTCACGACCGCGCCGACGGAGCGTTGCGAAGTCACGCGACCGGACGTGGTCGGTTCGGTGAGCGACGCGACGCCGGCGATGTCCTCGCGGTGCGCGAAGGGGCTCGTATCGCGGTCGTCGTCGCGCAGCCCCGCACACGCACGCGCCTCCGCGTCTCGCAGCGCCTGAGAAGCCGCCCGGTGGTCGACGGCCATCCGCCGGTGGCGCTCGGCCTCGCGGAGGTGATCCGTCGTGGGGTTGGTGACCGAGGTCCAGCACGCGTCGGTGGGCGCTGTGCCCGCCGTGGCGGTCATGCAGCGCTCGCGGGCTGCGCGGGCCGATGCGTCGTACTGCGAGGCGTGTCGTCCAGCTTCGGTCTCGTGGCTCGAGGCCTCTGCCTCGTGGTGGATCACGCTCATGTCGTGGGGCTGCGCGCCGGACGTGGACGCGCACCCGGCGAGCAGCACCAGCGAGAGGACGGATCGGGCGGTGAACATGGACATGGGACTCCTTCGTTTGTGTGAGATGAGCTCACGGCACCTTCTCGCGCGGGGACGGGAGCGCGAGTCTCCAGGCGACCTTGCCGAGCTCCACCGCCGGGACGATCAGAGCAGAGAGGACCAGCACCAGTCCCCATTGCGTGGGCTCGATCGCAGCGCTGTGGAAGACCGGGCGTAGCGCCGGGAGGGCAGCGCCGAGCGCATGAATGACCACGGAGACGAGCACCGCGAGCACCAGGGGCCACGGGAAGCGCGGCGAGAGAGCGAACAGGGAGGTGCGTTCGGAGCGACAGTTCCAGACGTGGAAGAGCGGGCCGAAGCCGAGGACCGCGAACACCATCGCCCGCGCGGTGGATGGCTCCCGCACGAATGCGTGGACCGTGAGCGCGGCCGCCGCCATCACGGCCCCCGAGGAGCCCACCAGCGCAAGCTCACGACGAGACAGCAGCGGCGCATCGGGGCGCCGTGGGGGAGCGTTCATCTGGTCGGACGAGGGCGGATCGACGCCGAGCGCTACGGCCGGAGGCCCGTTGGTCACCAGGTTGATGCAGAGGATCATCAGGGGCGTGAGCGCCAGCAGGCGTGCGTCGAACACCGCGGCGAAGACCGCCAGCGCGAGGGCGACGTTGGACGAGAGCAGGTAGACCACCGACTTCTGGAGGTTCGACCAGATGGCCCGACCCTCGCGCATCGCGTCGACGAGCGTGGTGAAGTGGTCGTCGGTGAGCACGAGATCCGCCGCGGCGCGCGCCACGTCCGTTCCGCTGCGGCCCATCGCGACCCCGATGTGGGCCTCGCGCAGCGCCGGGGCGTCGTTCACGCCGTCGCCCGTCATGGCGACCACCTCCCCGGCCGACTTGAACGCGCGCACGATGTTGAGCTTCTGTTCGGGCGAGGTACGCGCGAAGACCGACGCCTCGGCCAGGCGCGCCGCGAGCTCCCCGTCGCCCATCGCTGTGAGTTCAGCGCCCGTGATCACCGAGCGTCCGGTCGCCGCGAGCCCGATCTCCCTCGCGATGGCGGCCGCCGTGGCGGGGTGGTCGCCGGTGATCATCACCACCCGCACGCCGGCCCTCCGGCACGCCTCGATCGCGCCCGCGACGCCCGCGCGGGGCGGGTCGATCATCCCGACGAGTCCGAGGAGCGTCAGGCCCTGCTCCGGGTCGTCGGCCGGGGCGGAACGGCGCGCGACGGCCAGCACCCGGAGCGCGCGATCGGCCATGGCCGTCGCCTCGGCGCCCACCCCCGCGCGGGCCTCGTCGTCGAGCGCAGCGTCACCGTCTGGCCGACCGATTCGCGTGCAGAGGGGGAGCACGCTCTCGACGCTCCCTTTGACGTGCGCCACCAGCTCGCCGTCCGCTGAACGGGTCACCACCGCCATGCGTTGGCGCTCGGAGCTGAACGGCCGCTCACTCGCGCGGGACTGGCTTGCACGCAGTGGCAACGGCTCGACCCCCAGCTTCGTGGCCAGCACCACGAGCGCCCCCTCCGTCGGGTCGCCGAGCAGCTTGCGCTCGCCGCCCTCCTCACGGAGTTCGGCGTCGTTGCAGAGGGCCCCGCTCTCGGCGAGGAGCCGCAGGGTCGGGGGCACGGCACCGCGCGTCTCCGCGCCGTCGGGCCCCTTGACGCTACCCGACGGGGCGTACCCGTCGCCCGTGACCTCGAAGCGCCGCCCGTCGCACCAGACGGCGCGCACGGTCATGGCGTTCTCGGTGAGGGTGCCCGTCTTGTCGGTGCAGAGCACCGTGACCGCGCCCAGGGTCTCGACAGCGGGCAGGCGCCGCACGATCGCGCCTCGCTTCGCCATGCGCTGCATCCCGAGCGCCAGCACGATGGTCGTGATCGCGGGCAGCCCCTCCGGGATGATCGCGACCGCGAAGCTGATCGCCTCCACGAGCACCTCGGACGGTCGGCGACCCCGGACGGCCACGCCGAGCACCAGGAGCGCTGCGCTCACGGCCAGACAGATCCAGAGCACCTGCCGCCCGAAGGCCGCGAGGCGCTTCTCAAGCGGCGAGTCGTCGGCGCTGGCCGAGGCGAGCAGCGCGCCGATGCGGCCGAACTCGGTGCGGGCCCCCGTCGCGACCACGACGGCCGTCGCCCGGCCTCGCGTCACCGTCGTGCCGAGGAACAGCATCGTGGGGCGGTCGCCCGCCGCGGCTGTTGGGGCGACCACCGCCGCCGGGTCCTTTGCCACCGGGAGGCTCTCGCCGGTGAGCGACGACTCGTCCGTGGCGAGGTCGGCGGCCGCGACGAGGCGGAGGTCCGCCACGACGGCGTCACCGGCCTCCACCACCACCACGTCCCCCGGCACGAGGTCGGCTGCCGGGACACGCGCCTCGATGGCGTCACGGCGCACCCGCGCCGTCGGGTCGAGCGCGTGCCTGAGCGCATCGAGGGCTGCGGCCGCCTTCTCCTCCTGCGCGAACCCGAGCACGGCGTTGAGCACGACGATCGCCAGAATCGCGATCGCGTCGGCGAAGCGCGCGATGCCACGCCCGGTCTCACGAAACGCGAGGCCGGCGGCGACGACGGCCGCGACCATCAGCACCAACACCAGCGGGCTGGCGAATTGGGACGCGAGCCGCAGGAGACGCGAAGGGCGCGGCGCCTCGGGCAGACGGTTGGGGCCTTCCGTCGTGAGCCTGCTGGCGGCATCGTCGCGCGTGAGCCCGCGCGCCGGATCGACTCCCCACCGCTGCAGCACAGCCTCGACCGTGGTCGCGTGGGGCGCGTCCCCTTCGGCAGGCACCTCGCTCACGGGTCATCCCGCTGAGATGGCGGGACCGCGATGTGGTCGCGGCAGCACGTCGGCAACTCCTCCTGAAGGGTGCGGAGCGTCGCGGTGAGCTTCTCCAGGAATCCCTCGGTGCTGTCGATCACGACACGGCGGGGGTGACCCTCCCAGGCCACGAGGAGGTGCTCGTCGAGGGCCAGCGCGTCCTCGGAGGATTCCGTGCGGACGGGGTTGTCGTGGTTGTACCCGGCCGCGGCCGGGGTGCGGAGGTGGATCACGGTGCGGTATCGAGCGAACGCCTCGGCCCGGGTCAAGCCGACCTCGCCCCAGTAGCTCTCGGGGTCACCGGGCCAATAGACGCTCCCATCGACGACGCCGCGATCGCACAGCACCAGCGCCGCGGTGCCCGTCTCGATCGCCAGGCGCTCGAGCTCGACCTGCACGTGAAAGATCGCCCGCTGCGACGCTCGCCGCCCGACGTCGTCAGCCCGCCGCGGGAAGCCGCCCCCGAACACGACGCTCGCAGCCTCCGGCAGCACGGAGACGTGCTCGCAGAGGTGCTGTCGCACCACCTCCAGGACCGCGGTCTTTCCCGCGCCCGGGCCTCCGGTCAGTACGACCCGGGTGGCGTCTCCGTGCGTCAGCATCGTGCAACTGCAACGCGTCGTCATGGGGCTCCGTTCTCCGCGGTCTCGGGGCCAGGCGCCGGGTTCAGCTCGCCCGCGCGGAGTTGGCGGTGGCGCCAGAGCGCGTACGCCGCGGGCAGCACCACCAGCGTCAGCACCATGCATGACCAGAGGCCGCCGACGACGGGCGCAGCGGTACGCGCCGAGACGTCGGCCCCGACGCCCGACTCCCACATCAACGGCAGCAGGCCGAGCACCGTGGTCGCGACGGTCATCACCAGCGGGCGGGCGCGCATCGCGGCCCCCTCGACGATCGCCGCGTCGAGGTCCGCCGGCGTGGGCGAGGGGGCCCGCTTGAGGCAGCGGTCGATGGCCTCGTCGAGGTAGACGATCATCACCGTCCCGGTCTCCGCCGCGACGCCCCCGACGGCGATGAGGCCGACCCACACCGCGGTCGAGACGTGGTAGCTGCGCACCGCGAGCAGGGCGACGCTACCGACGAGGGCGAAGGGCAGGCTCAGGAGCACCAGCGAGGTCTGCGCCCAACCGCGCATGGACATACGCAATAGCGCCACGATGAGCACCAGCGTGAGCGGCAGCACGTACCGCATGCGGTCCTCCATCTCGCGCATGAACTCGTACTGGCCCGTCCAGGCCAGGCGGTAGCCGCTGGGCATCGGGACGCGCCGCGCGACCAGGGCCCGCGCCTCGGTCACCCAGCCGCCGATGTCCCGTCGCGCGGTGTCGACGTCCACGAAGACGTAGCCCGCGAGCACCCCGTCCTCGTCCTTGATCATGGGTGGGCCCTGCACCACCCGCACGCTCGCGAGGGTCCCGAGGGGCACCACCGCGCGCCGAGGGGCCCAGCGCTCCACGGCCTCGCGGGAGCTGACACCTCCCGCCATCGGGCTGTTCATCGGACCGGCGCTCGCCGTCCGTGAGGACGACCCGCCCATCGACCCGCCCATCCCTCCGCCGGAGGTGCGCGCTGGCGATGCCCCGGCGCCGCTCGCCTCCTGACCCGGCGGCGCATCGAGGGGCGCCGACTGCGGCACCGGCACGAGGATCTCGCGGATCGACTGGGGGTCGGTGCGGAAGTCCTGCGCGAGGCGCACGTTGACCGAGAAGCGCGCCCGCCCCGCGATCACCGTGGAGACGCTCATTCCGCCGAGGGAACTCTCCACCACGTCCTGCACGTCACGCACGGTGAGCCCGTAGCGCGCGATGGCGTCGCGGTCGGGCACCACGTCGAGGTACTCCCGCCCCGTCTGCCGCTCGGCGAAGACGCTGCGGGTGCCAGGCACCTCCCGGAGCACGCCCTCCAGCGCGATCGAGAGGCGCTCGATCTCTTCGAGGTTGGCTCCGAACACCTTGAGCCCGACGGGCGTGCGCACTCCCGTGGTGAGCATGTCCACGCGAGTGCGAATGGGCGGCGAGACGGCCATCTGGTAGCCGGGCATCTGCAGCGCCGCGGAGAGGTCGCGCGTAAGCTCCTGGATCGTGCGCGGGCGGCGGTCGGGCCATAGCTTCCGCAGTGCCGGCGCCAGCCATCCAGGTGCCTTTCCGCTCCACCAGCGCACGGCAGGGCGTAGGGGCCAGCGGTCGCGCGGGCGCAGTGACACGACCGTCTCGATCATCTCGAGCTGCGCCGGGTCCGTCGCCGTCTCGGCGCGGCCCGCCTTGCCGTGGACCGAGGCGACCTCCGGGAAGGTGCGGAGGATGCGGTCCTGCGCCTGGAGGGCGCGGCGCGCCTCCTCGATGGAGATGCCCGCGAAGGTCGTGGGCATCACCAGCAGCGATCCCTCGTCGAGCGGCGGCATGAACTCCGACCCCAGGCGCATCGCCACCGGGACGGTGCCCGCCAGCACGAGCAGGGCGAGCACCAGCACGACCCCTCGACGGCGCACGGCCCAGCGGACGATGGGCGCGTAGACGCGCGAGAGCACCCGGGCGACGGGGTTCTGGGCCTCGGTGCGGATGCGGCCGCGGATCAGCAGCACCATGAGCGGCGGGGCGAGGGTGATCGAGAGGATCGCGGCCGCGAGCATCGCGAAGGTCTTGGTGAAGGCCAGCGGGCGGAAGAGCCGCCCGGCCTGCCCCGCGAGCGTGAAGATGGGCAGGAAGCTCACCGTGATGAGCAGCAGCGAGAAGAAGATCGGAGAGCCGACCTCCTTCGCGGCGTCGATGATCACGCGGCGTCGGTCTGCGCCGGGGGGCGCTTCGGCGAGCCGGACGTGGGCGTTCTCGATGAGCACGATGGCCGCGTCGGAGAGCTCGCCCACGGCGATGGCGATGCCGCCCAGCGACATGATGTTGGCCGAGAGCCCCAGGTAGCGCATGGGGATGAAGGCCAGGAGCACCGCCAGCGGCAGGATGATGATCGCCACCAGCGCGCTGCGCAGGTGCAGCAGAAACACGATGCAGACCAGGGCGACGATGAGCCCCTCCTCCAGGAGGGTCGTTCGCAGGGTGCGCACCGACCCCTGGATGAGCTCGGCGCGGTCGTAGGTGGGCACCAGCTCCACGCCCTGGGGCAGCGCGATCTCGTGGATGCGCGAGCGCACGGCGCGGATCACGTCGAGCGCGTTGGCGCCGATGCGCATCACGACGATGCCGCCCACGGCCTCGCCCCGGCCGTCGAGGTCCGCGGCACCGCGCCGGATCTCGGAGCCGAAGCGCACGTCGGCCACGTCGCGCACCCGCACCGGCGTCCCTCCGCGGCCGAGCGACACCACGGCGGCGCCGAGGTCCTCGAGGTGGGCGACGTAGCCGCGACCCCGGAGCACGTACTCGCGCCCCCCCATCTCGACCACGCGACCGCCGACTTCGACGTTGGAGTCGCGCACCGCTCGCGCGACGTCCGCCAGCGTCAGGCCGTAGCCCGCGAGGCGGTGGGGGTCCGCCACGATCTGGAATTGCCGCTCGAAGCCGCCGAAGGAGGCCACTTCCGCGACGCCTCCGACGGCCTGGAGCGCGGGGCGTACGGTGAAGTCCTGGAGCTCGCGGAGCTCGGCCAGGTCGCGGCGTCCCGATCGGTCGACGAGGGCGTACTGGAAGACCCAACCGACCCCAGTGGCATCGGGACCGAGCACCGGCGACACGTCCGGCGGCAGGACCGATCGCACTCGTCCGAGCTGCTCCAGGACCCGGGTGCGGGCCCAGTAGATCTCCGTGCCCTCCCCGAAGATCACGTACACGAAGCTCATCCCGAACATCGAGTAGCCGCGCACGGTGCGGACGCCGGGCGTGGACTGGAGCGCCCGCACCAGGGGGTAGGTGACCTGGTCCTCCACGAGGTTGGGGCCACGCCCCATCCATTCGGTGAACACGATCACCTGGGGGTCGGTGAGGTCGGGGATGGCGTCGAGCGGCGTCTGGCGGACGCAGACCACCGCCCACACCGCGAGGGCGAGGACCGCCGCGAAGACCAGCCCCCGGCGGTTGGCGCAGAACTCGATGATGCGCGGGACCATCAGTGGCCCCCGTGTCCGCTGTGCCCGCTCGCGCTCGTTCCGCTCGTCGCCCGAAGCCGGCTCTCCGAGTCGATCAGGAACACCCCCGAGGCCACGACCGACTCGCCCTCCGCGAGCCCCTCGCTCACCTCGGTGCGCTCGCCGATGCGCGCCCCGAGGGTCACCGCGCGGGGACTGAAGCGGCCGTCGCCCTCGACGACGAACACGTGCGTGCTGGCGCCGGTGTCGACCACCGCGTCGCGCGGTACGACCAGGGCGCGACGGGTGGAGACCGCGAGGGTGGCCGTGCCGTACATCCCCGGACGCAGGGTGCCGGCCGCGTTGGGCACCTCGAAGCGCACGCGCAGGGTGCGCGTCTGCTCATCGAGCGTGGGGTAGACGAAGGCTACCCCCGCGGCGACTGCGGCTCCCCCGGCCGCCTCGAAGGTGAGCTCGGCAGCCTGCCCGGTGGCGACCGCCGAGGCCTCCGACTCGGGGATCTCCGCGAGCACCCAGACCGTCGAGAGGTCGGCCACGGTGAGCAGCTCGGTCGAAGGGTCCACCGCGGTGCCCACGGCGATGCCCCGGTGGAGCACGACGCCGGAGCGGGGCGCCACCACCGTCACGTTGCGCATCGGGCGGCCCGTACGCTCGACCTGGGCGATGTCCCCGGCGGACATCCCGAACACCGAGAGGCGGCCGCGGGTGGCGGCGAGGAGGCCCTGCGTGGCCATGGCGGTTGTCGGGTTGGTGAGGTTCTGGCGGAGCGCGATGAACTCGTTCTGCGAGGCCAGCAGCTCTTGCGAGAAGATGGCCGCGAGGGCAGCGCCGCGCTCCACCCGCTGGCCCGTGGTGTTGACGTAGAGCCGTTCGATCCAGCCCGCCACGCGGGTGTGGACGTGCGAGACCCGCGACTCGTCGAGCGCCACCGTCGCCACGGCGCGCACCGGTCGGCCGACGTCGTCCATCACCACGCGAGCGAGCCGCACGCCGATCGCGTCGAGCTGCGCGCGGGGGACCGCCACCGCCACGCGGGACGGCACGGTGTGGGCCGCGTGCGGGTCGACGGCCCCGTCTCCCATGGCGGTGGTCGGCACGGCGGCGTCGTGCCCGGCGTGAGGGTCCACCGGCGTCCTCTCGTGGTGCAGCGAGAAGGGCCAGCCGTGGCGGAGGTGCTGCGCGAGCAACAACCCCAGCGTGAGTACGAGCGCGGCGAGCGCTGCCAGGGAGAGCGTGCGCCACCAGCGCGCCACCAATGGACGAATCATGGCTGCGGCCCTCTCCCGAATCGTCCGACGGCGCGCCCCAGCCGAGCGCGGGCGATGCCGACCTCGACCTCGGCCATCACCCGCTCCTCCTGCGTCATGCGCAGCGACACGGCGGCCTCGATCACCGCGACGAGCGGCGCCTGACCCGCGGCGTAGGCCGCGATCGTCGCCCGCAGCGTCTGGACCGCCTGCGGCTCGACCTCGTCGCGTAGGGACGTGGCTCGCACCCACGCGGCGTCCAGCGAGCCGTGGGCCGCGCGCACCTCGCCCTCGATCATCGTGCGGGCCCCGCGCAGCTCGGCGTCGGCCATCGCCCCCATCGCGCGGGCCTCCTCGACGCCCGCCGCAAGTCGGGACCGCCAGATCGGAACGCTCACCCCCACCATCACCATTACCCCCGGGCCGTCGCTCATCGTGATCGACGGTCCTGCACGGACGAAGGCCATCGGCGCGTACATGGCGCGCATCGCCTCGACCTCCGAGCCGTACTGCCGTCTCGTGGCCTCGACCGAGGCGAGCTCCGGCCGCGCTCGCAGGGCCTCCGCGACCAACGCCTCTACGGGCGTCTGCGGCTCGTCGGGCAGGTCCGCGAGCTCCGGCACCGCGAGATCGCCCGCGCGGCCGAGGGCGGCGTTGAGCATCGCCTCGGCGGCGACGGTCTCGCCCCGGAGCGCGGCCCGTCGCGTGGCCTGCCGTCGCCGCTCGGTGTCGGCGCGCAGCACGTCCGACTGCGGCGCCGCGCCGGCCGCGTAGCGCGCGGTGGCGATGCGGGTGAGGTCTTCTGCGAGCGCGACCTGGGCGTCGAGCACCGAGGCCATCCGTCGCACGCCCGAGAGCATGTGGAACGCCCGCAGCGCCTCCGCCGTCACGTCGAGCACGGTCTCGCCAGCACGCAGCCGCCGTGCTTCGGCGGCGGAAGCGGCGGCCCGGCGACGCGCTCCGAGCACCCCGGAGAGGGGAAAGTCCTGCTGAACCAGAAGGCTCCCGTCCACGCCCATGCCCGAGACGGGGATGTGGTCCGCCGAGAGCATCACCATCGGGTCGGGGAGCGACCCGACGATGGCTGGCCGCTGCGCCAGCGCTCTCGCCTCGGCGCGAGCGGCCACGATCTCCGCGCGGTGCGTGTCGGCGTACCGCACCACCGCCGGTGCATCGAGCGGTGCTGGGAGCGCGTCGCGCGCCTGCGCGTGGGCGCTCCGTGTCGTGAGGCTGACGAAGAGCGCGAGCACTGCGGCCACGAGGGACGCCCACGAGGGGGAGCCGCTCTGCTTCGAATCAGCCTCGCCTTTTGTTGTCACTTGTTCCTTTGCTCAAATTCGTCCGAGGCCAAACCTCGGACGGAGATCGATGATTGGCCAGTGTGACCGGGTTCGTCACACGCGTGACGCCCCCGCCGGTCACCGCGACCGTCAGGGTTCTCTCACCTGTCCGTCGGGGGCACGGCTTCCGCAGTCTCAAGCCCGCCCTCGACGGGGGGAAGTCCGCGCGCGGCCGACGGGGTCAGAGCACCTGGATGGTGCCCTTCATCGCGCCCGAGTGGTTGGTGCAATGGAAGGGATAGAAGCCCGGCGTGCGGAAGGTGATCGAGTGCACCGACCCGCTGGAGAAGGGCTGGATTGGCGTGCTGGGGGGTTCGGTGCCCGCCTCGCCCGGCGCGAGGCCCGGCGCCAACGGGTGCCGAGAGAAGGTCCACATGAACATCACCGCCTGACCGGCGCGAATGGTCATGCACGGGAAGTCGAAGGTGTTGGTGCTCCCGCGGGTCATGATCATCCGGTCGCTGGCGGTGCCGCCGGTCTGATCGACGTACAGGTCGGACGTGCAGCCGTTGAGCGCCGCGACGGTGCCGGAGTCGGCTTCCACGGGCGCGCCCACGTCGGTCGCGGCGGGCGTGTCGGTGACGGTGACGACGTCCACAGGGGCCGAGACGTCAGGGGCGCTCCCAGCGTCGGCGGTTCCGGCGTCGGCGGTCGTGGTCGGGGTGGACTCGGACGAGCCGCAGGCCGAGAGCGTCAGCGCAAGCAGCACGAAGGGGATCGGTCGGCGTTGCATCAGGATTTCCATTGGAGGGTGTGAAGGTGGGCGTCTCGTGAGGGGCACCGGGTCAGCGCTCGACCATGACATCGGCCATCATGCCGTGGTCGACGTGCTCGAGGATGTGGCAGTGGAACATCCACATGCCAGCGCGGTCATCAGGGCGGAACGCGATGCGCACCCGCTCGCGACCGCGGACGTTGACGGTGTCCTCCCAGCTTCGCGCCGCTTCGGGCATGCCGTCTCGGGCGACGACCTGGAAGAAGAACCCGTGCAGGTGGATCGGGTGGTCCATCTCGCTCTCGTTGATCACGTCCCACAGCTGGGTCTGGTCTACCGGCGCGCGCAGCGCCGGTACATCGGGCCACGAAGCGCCATTGATCATGAAACGAACGGTCTGCGTGGCCTCGTCGACCTGCTCGCTCAGGCGCACCTCTCTCGGCGTCGCACCCGCGGTGTCGACCGCGTCGATCGTGCGAGCGGTCGTGGGAGCCGGAAGGGATGCGAGCGGAGCGTCGGCGGTGTACGCGATGGCGAGGACGTCCTCCGCAGCGAAGACGCCTGCGCCGTGGCCGCGCGAGTAGGGCAGGTTGCGGAGCGTCTCGCGGGTGCCCGGCGGGGCGACCGCGTCGACCAGGACGTCAATCCGATCGCCCGGCACCATCAGCAGCTCGTCGAGCGTGCGCGGCGTCGGGAGCATGCCGCCGTCGGTGCCGATCACCGTGAAGCGATGCCCCGGGAGCGAGAGCCGGTAGAAGCGCGCGCTCCCGGCGTTCACGAGGCGCCAGCGCTGCCTCTGGCCCGCGCGCATCGGCAGCACGGCGCCCGCGCGGCCGTTGATCACCTGGAGGCCGGTGTCGCGTCCGCTGTGGATCTCCAGCAGACCGCCCGGCGGCGTGATCTGACCGTCGTCGCCGAGCGTCACGTCGTCGAGGACGATCACCGCTTCCGCGTCGACGCGAGGCTCGTCGTCGCCCCGCACCACGATGGCGCCGTAGAGCCCGGCCTCCATCTGTCGGGCCTCGGCGGCGTGCGGGTGATACCAGTAGGTTCCGGCGTCGGGGAGCACGAAGCGGTACTCGAACGACCCGCCCGGCGCGACGGGCTGCTGCGAGCGGGGGCTGCCGTCCATGTCGGCGGGCACCCGCAGCCCGTGCCAGTGGATGGTGGTGGGCTCGGCGAGGCGGTTGGTGAAGTGCACCACCAGCGTGTCGCCCACCCGCGCCTCGATGAGCGGACCGGGCACGCCCCCGTTGTAGGTCATCGCGCGGACGCGTCGGCCAGGGGAGAGTTCCCACTCGCCCATGCGGGCCTCGAGGTTGATCTCGACGACGCGGGGGTCGGGGTTGAGGTCGACGGCGCGAGGGAGCGCGAGCGCGGCCGCCGCGGGATCGGGGCCGGTGCGCGGCGCTGTGACGACGGCCGGATCGCTGCCGCAGCCGAACACGACCATCGAGACCCCAAGCAGACCGCGTCGTGCACTTCTCATGAGTTGATTCATCGGGCTCGGTGTCTGGTGCGAGGTTGGTGAAAGTTCAAGATCGACGACTGCGCAAAGGAGACGAGATCTCCGTTTGAGGGGTCGCGATCACGATGCGGCGCGAATGCGTGTTCGCTATCATGCCCGCCCCATGCATTCAAGTGAGGCAGTATCGTGAGCGCTGCGATGGTCGTCGTGTAACCCGTTCGGTTACAGCGGGATTCGTAGGGTTACTGGCTCGTGCTACTCGGGCGTTCATTACGCATGTGCGGTGGCATCTCTGTTCTGGTCCGATATCCGTACTCACCTTTACGGCTCATGTGTAGATGGAGTAGTCAGACGATCCGAGGGAGAGCTCAGGATGCACCGTTCGTCATATGTCTCGTGGGTGTCTGGTCTGATGATGGGTCTCGTCGTGGGCTGTGGCAGCGAGGCGCCTGGCTCTCAGCCTTCAGGCGACGCGGCGGTCACCGCCGACGCCTCAGCCCCCGCCGACGCGGGTCCCATGGGCCTTCCGGTGTTGGGTCGCGGTACGCACCGCGCCGACGCCGTGCAGGTTCGAATCATCGCGACCGCCGAGAGCACCCTCGCGACGCCTCGTGACCTTGCGTTCAACCCGGAGTCACCGCGAGAACTGTGGATCACCAACTTCGGCGACAGCTCGATGACCATCCTCCGCAACGCCGGCGCGGCCGACCAGGACTTCGTCAATCGCGCGGGCCCGCAGCACACCCACTTCATGCCTCACCCGTCGTGCCTCGCGTTCGGCACAGCGGGCATCCTCGCGACCGCCCACGAGGAGGACCAGCTCACCCAGGGACCTCCTCCTCGCGGAACCCCTGCGGACTTCATGGGTCCGACGCTCTTCCTCTCCGGGTACGATGACTTCGACGGCGGTCACGCCTCGCACATCGACATGCTGCACAACAGCCCAAACGCCCAGGGCATCGCGTGGGAGAGCGCCAACATCTACTGGGTCGCCGACGGCTTCCACCACTCGCTCACCCGCTACGACTTCCGCGTGCCTCACGAGCCGGGCGGCGTCGACCACTCGGGCGCGATCGTGCAGCGCTTCGCCGAGGGGGAGATCAGCTACGTCGAGGGCGTCTCGGGTCACGTCGAGTTCGACCACGACGCCAACCGCGTGTACTTCGCCGACCCGGGCAACCACCGCATCGGGGTGCTCGACCCGTCGACCGGCCGCTCCACCACGTCCATCAGCCCGAACTACGACGGCTCGACGCAGCGCCGCATGATGGGCGCCGAGACCACGACCCTCCTCGATGGCGCGACCGTCGGAATGATGGCCCCGTCGGGCCTTGCGCTGAGCGGCGGGCGGCTCTTCGTGACCGACAACGCCACCTCGCGCATCTACGCGCTCAGCCTCACCGGAGCGGTCATCGACTGGATCGACCTCTCGACCACCGTTCGAGGGGGTGGCCTCCAGGGCATCACCCTCGACGCCGACGGCCGGATCTATGTGACGGACGCCATCGACGATCGCGTGCTCGAGATCGCCGCGCGCTGACACTAGCGCGGTAGCGCGCCACGCCGTCGTACCCAGTTCGGGAACCGCAGGCCCTGCGGTGCGGACTCCGACGGCGGCTTCGTGCTGACCTGGTCGAGCTGCGACGGTCGTCTCGCGATCAGGTGCCTTCGACTGAACCGGAGTCGGAAGCGATGCGCAGCCTCGCCACGATGACGTCGAGATGCGGTGCTCCGCGCAGGTCGCTTCCCGCATAGACGCGACACGACGACCCATCGACCGGGGCGCCGCCAGTCACCTCGCAGCGATCGATGAGGATGGTCGGTGAGCCATAGCCCCGAGCGTGCTCCGGCGCGTTCTCTGCGCTCATGTCGACCTCGGTCCAATGGGAAGGAAGACCGGCGGCGGCAAAGGCGCGAGCAAGCTGCTCTCGAGCGGCTGGGACGTTTGGACAGTCGGGGAAATAGAGCAGTTCGACGTCAGCCATGGTTGCCTCCCGGTATAGCGCGGTGCCGATCTACACCAACCCTCTTTCGCTGCCTCCCGTTCGGACGCTGATGCGGCACAGCATGGGCTGATCGTCGGCGAGGACGCTCCCTCCGCGAGCGGGATGGCTCCCCACCCGTCAGTGGCGGTGCCGATGGTGCGCGTCGGGCGTGTGCGGATGCTCGTGGGTGAGCGGCGCGTGGTGGTGGACGTGCGCGTGCGGCTCCCCCGGCAGATCGTCCGGGCCGTGCTCGTGCCGGTGGTGCTCGTCGTGGACGTGCGCGTGGGCGTGGTCGAGCGGGTCGTGCGTGTGGCCGTGCCCGTGGCGCTCGCGCAGCAGGAGCGCGACCCCCGCGGCCATCACCGCCATCGCGAGCCCGTCGGACCATCCGAGGCGCTCGCCCGTGAGGAAGGTCGCGGCCAGCGCGCCGATGAACGGCGCCGTCGCGAAGTACGCCGCCTCGCGCGCCGCACCCACGAGCCGCAGCGCGTAGGCGTCGAGGACCATGCTCGCGCCGTAGCTCACGCTCCCCAAAGCGAGCGCCGCCGCGGCGACCCGGGGCGAGGGGAGCCGCCCCGCGACGACGAGCCCGAGGACGAGGTTGAAGGATCCCGTCGCCAGGGTCTTCACCCGCACGAGCGCGAAGGGATCGCGCAGCGAGAGCCGCTGGGTGACGTTGTTGTCGAGCGCCCACGCTGCGCAGGCGCCTGCGAGGAGCAGCACGCCGAGCGTGTCCGCGCGGTGCGACCCGGGCTCGACCCGCAGGATCACGGCGCCCGTGAGGATGCACACCATCGCGCCGGCGGCGTAGCGTCCGAGGTGCTCGCGAAACACCAGGACGGCGAGCGCGATCGTGAAGGGCGCCTCCAGGTTGAGAAGCAGCGAGCCCGTGACGGCGCTCGTGCGCTGGAGCCCGAAGAGCATCAGCAGCGGACCCGCGACGCCGCCGGCCAGCACCACAACCGCGAGCCTCGGCAGGTCGGCCCGCACGAGTGGTGCCTCCGTGGTGGCGGGTCGCACCCGGCGGTAGATCGTGAGCGCGAGGCCCGCGCCCAGGTACAGGAGCCCGGCGAGAACCGACGGCGTCACGTCCCCGAGCAGCCGCTTGGAGAGCGGCGCCGAGACGCCGCACAGCGCCGCCGCGAGGAGCCCCAGCGCGGCCCCTCTGGACGCCTCTCCCCGGCTCATGCGCTCACCTCTCCGACGCTCTGCCCAGGCCCCCGCGCGAGGGCGCCGAAGCGCCGGTAGAGCGCCGGGACGACGAACATGTTGAGCACAGTCGAAGAGAAGAGCCCGCAGAGGATCACGACCGCCATCGGGGCCTGGATCTCGCTACCAGGTCGTCCCCCTGCGAGGGCCAGGGGCACGAGCCCGAGGCCCGCCGCGAGCGCCGTCATCAGGATCGGCACCAGGCGCTCCATGGCACCGCGGCGCACTGCCTCGTGCGGGTCCGTCACGCCCTCCTCGTGCGCCAGGTGCCGGACGTGGGAGACGAGCATAATGCCGTTGCGGGTCGCGATGCCGAAGAGGGTGATGAAGCCCACCTGCGATGCGACCGAGAGCACCCCGCCTTCGAGGTAGACCCCGGCCACCCCGCCCACGAGCGCGAGCGGCAGGTTGAGCATCACGAGCAGCGCATCCCGCCCCGAACTGAACGCCAGCGCGAGCAGCATGAACACCCCGATGATCGCGACTGCGCCCACGAGGACGATCGTGCGCGTCGCCCCCTCGGCGCTCTCGAACTGGCCCCCGTAGGCGATGCGGTAGCCCGGCGGGAGCGTCACCTCGCGCGCGATGGCGCCCCGGACGTCGCCCACCACGCTGCCCACGTCGCGGCCGGCGACGTTGCAGCTCACCACGAGCTTGCGCTCCACGCCCTCGCGGCCGATCTCGTGCGGGGCGCGGTCGCGTCGAACGTCCGCCAGGGCCCGAAGCGGCACCCTCGCGCCGCGTGGGGTCAGCACGAGCGCGTCACCGAGCTCCGCGATGGTGGGCGTTCGGGCGGGGTCCATGCGCGCGACGAGCTCGAAGATCGCGGTGCCCTCCACCACCTCGGAGACGACGTGCGTGCCGGTGGTGACCTCCAACGTTCGGGCGACGTCGGCGACCCGGAGGCCGTGGCGGGCGATCGCGGCGCGGTCGAAGCGCACCCGCACGAAAGGGATGTCCGCCTGCTGCTCGCGGGCGAGGTCCACGACGCCCTGGACGCCGCGCATGGCGGTCTCGACGGCGGCCCCGAGGCGCCGCAGCTCCACGAGGTCGGGGCCGAAGAGCTTCACCGCGACGCTGGCCCGCGTGCCCGAGAGCATGTGGTCGATGCGGTGCCCGATGGGCTGCCCGAGGGTGATGTTCATGCCCGGGAGCACCGAGAGGTCCCGCCGCAGCGCCGCGAGAAAGGCCTCCCTAGAGCGTGCCGTCTCGCGCAGGCTGACGTCGAGCTCGGAGGCGTGAACCCCTTGGGCGTGCTCGTCCATCTCTGCGCGCCCCGTGCGGCGGGCCACCGACACCACCTCGGGGTGGCGAAGGAGGATCCGCTCGACCCGACGGCCCATGGCGTCGGATTCTGCGAGCGAGGTCCCGGGGAGGGTCACCGTCGCGATGGTGAGCGTGCCCTCGCGAAACTCCGGCAGGAACGACCGTCCCGCGAACCCGAGCGCGACGCCCGCCCCGACGAGGAGCAGCAGGGCCACCGCCGCGAGCACGCGCCACCCACGGAGCGCGCGGTCGAGGAGCGGGGCGTAGCGGGCCTTGAGCCAGGCGGCGAAGCGGGGCTCTTCGGCGCGGGTCACCGCCCTCGCACCGGGGAGGAGGAACGAGCACAGCACGGGCGTGACCGTGACGGCGACGAGCAGCGACGCGCCGAGCGACACCACGTAGGCGAGGCCCAGCGGCTGGAGGAGCCGGCCCTCGACGCCAGAGAGGAAGAAGAGCGGCGAGAACACCGCCACCACGATGAGGGTCGCGAACACGATGGAGCTGCGGATCTCGCGGCTCGCAGCGAGCACGACGGCCAGCGCGGCCTCGCGCCGATCGGGCGGCAGGCGGGCGTTGTCGCGGAGGCGGCGCACGACGTTCTCGACGTCGATGACTGCGTCGTCCACGAGCTCGCCGACCGCGATGGCCATGCCGCCGAGGGTCATGGTGTTGAGCGTGGCGCCGAAGGCCGAGAGCGCGAACACCGCGGTCATGAGGCTCAAGGGGATGGCGACGATGGTGATGACGCTCGCCCGCCCGCTCGCCAGGAAGAGGAGCACCACGAGGAGCACGAGGCCGACGCCGTCGCGCAGGGCCGTGGTGACGTTGTGGATGGCCACCTCGATGAAGTCGGCCTGGTGGAAGATGTTGCGGTGGATGGTCATGCCCGCTGGGAGGGCGCGGCCGATCTCGTCGAGCTCGCGGTCGAGGCGCGCGGTGAGCTCCAGGGTGTTCGCGCCGGGCTGCCGCTGGATGCCCAGGACGACCGCCGGTTCAGCCCGGTATGAGCCCTCACCCCGGCGAAGTGCCGCGCCGACGCGCACCTCGCCCAGGTGCCGCACCAGCACGGGCTCGTCTCCGCGCATCGCGACGAGCGTCTCGGCGACGTCCTCCACCGAGCGGACGCGCCCGGTGCCGTGGACAAGGTACTCCTGCGCCCCCTCGACGAGGAATCCCGCCGACACGTTGAGGTTGGTGTCCCCGAGCGCGCGGAGCACCTCGTCCACGGTGAGGTGGTAGGCGACGAGGCGGTCGGGGTCGAGCACCACCTGGAACTGCCTCCGCTCGCCGCCGGTCACGATCACCTGCGACACCCCGGGCACCGCGAGCAGCCGCCGCCGGACCGTGAAGTCCGCCGCGGTGCGCACCTCCATCGGTGTGTGTCGCGAGCTCGTCATCGCGACGAAGAGGATCTCGCCCATGATGGACGAGACCGGCGCAAGCACCGGCGCCTCGACCTCGGCGGGGAGCGAATCGCGCACCAGCTGGAGCTTCTCGCTCACGATCTGCCGCGCACGAAACACGTCCGCGCCCCACTCGAACTCGACGTAGACGATGGAGATGCCCACTGCCGTCGAGGAGCGCACGCGTCGCACGCCCGGCGCTCCGTTGACCGCCGTCTCGATGGGGTAGGTGACGCGCGTCTCGAGCTCCTCGGGGGCCATCCCGTGGCCCTCGGTGAGGATCGTGACCGTCGGGGCCGTGAGGTCGGGGAAGACGTCCACGGGCATGCGCGAGGCCGTCCAGGCGCCCCATACGAGGAGGACGAGCGCGAGCCCGAGGACGACGCTCCGGTGGACCAGGGACCAGCGCAGGATGGCGTCGATCATGCCGGCCTCAATGGGAGTGTCCGTGGGCGGGCACGGCGCCGCCCGAGGCCGCGAGCTTCACCGACCACGCGCCCCGGGAGACGACGCGCTCGCCTGCGCGCACGCCCTGGGTCACGGCGACGTAGCCGCGGTCGGAGGGGCCGAGGCGCACCGCGCGGCGCTCGAAGGACTCGCCCTCGACCTGCACGAAGACCACGCGCTGGCTGCCGTCGTCCACGACGGCCTCCGCGGGGACGGCGACGGCCTGCGACGACTCGCCGACGAGGAGGTGGGCCGTGACGAAGGCGTTGAGTGGGAGGCGGACGCCGGGGTTCTCGACGGCGAATAGGACGGTCATGGTGCGCGAAATGGGATCGATGCGGTGGCTGTCCCCGAGGAAGGCGTCGGCTCCGAGCTCGATGGGCTGATCGAACCCGGGGACCTCGAACCACGCGCCGCGGAGGTTCGAGACCCGTCCCGCGTCCGCCTCGGGGACACGGGCATCCAGCCAGAGCCGGGTGAGGTCGGCGACGTGGAAGAGGGCAGCGCCGGCCTCGACGAAGGCGCCCGGCGCGACCTCGACCTCGATGAGTGTTCCGGCGAGGGGAGAGCGCACCTGGACGGCCCCGCCGCTCCCGCGGTTTCGGGTCTGCTCGACGCTCTGGAACTGCAACCGCCGACGCTCGGCGGTGGCGAGCGCGGCGCGGGCCTCCTCCTCGATGTGCGCCGCCGCGACCACGCGCTGCTCGGGCACTGCGCCCTCGGCACGAAGCGCGTCGAGGCGGCTGCGCTCCTGGGTGGCGCGCGCGAGATCGAGGCGGGCGCTCGTGACGGCAAGGTCGAGGGACGCGCGGTCGGAGGCCTCCAACCGCGGCACGAGGAGGGCGAGCGGGGCCTCCGCGGCGACCTCTCCACCGATGCGCGGAAACGCCCCGCCGACGCGGACGACCCGTCCCGCGACGGGGGCTGCGACGATCACCTCGCCGTCACCTCGCGCTCGGAGCGTTCCGGTCACGGCGATGAATGGACGGAACGTCCGCTCGGTCGCGGCCTCGGTCCCGAACTCCACCTGCCACTGCTGCTCCTTGAGAAACGGGATCCGCCCGGCGGGGTCGGGTGTGTAGGGAATGGCGCGTCGAGCGGCCTCCACCGTCTCGAACACCACCACATCGCCGAGATCGTGCGTGGCCGTACCATCGCCCGACTGGACCTCGACGAAGAGGTGCCGAGCGCCCGCCGTGGTGGGGATCGCGACGGGGCGGAAGATCCCCGGCACCTCTGGTCGCTCGGTCGAGAAGCGCTCCTCCGACGGACCGCCGCGCAGGATGACCGTGACCCGCCCGGCGCCGAGGGCCGAGAAGTCCGGGAGGCGAGTGACGTGCGCGCCGAAGGGAGTCGGGCGCCCTCGGACCAGGGCGCGCAGCTCCACGAAGAGCTCGGTCCGATCGGTCCAGCTCGTGAACGAGAGTGCTGGTGGCGCTGCGGTCGTGGGTGCGCTGGTGGCCGCGTCGGGCCGTTCGTTGCTTCCGCTACAGGCCGTGAGCGCGGCGAGCAGGATGAGACTCCGGGGTGTCATGGGGCCTCCGTGGCGGTCGTGCGATCGAGCTCGATGCGAGCGCGTCGGGCGGCGTGGTCGAGGTCGAGCGCGGTGAGCTCGTCGTCCCCGGCGCCGCGGTAGGCGTCGAGCAGTTCGAGCAGCGTCATCTCGCCTCCCTGGTAGCCCGCGGTGGCGATGCGAACGAGGTCCGCCGACGCCGCGTGGGCGTCCTCACGGAAGCGCCGGGCGGCCCGCAAGAGCCGCGTCGCCTCGGCGTGGAGCCCTGCGACCTCGCCCGCGAGCTCGGACTCCAGCAACGCGCGCCGCCCCCCGAGCGCTCGCACGTCGCCCGTCGCGTTGAGGCGTAGACCCCCGGATGCGTCCCAGAGCGGGAGGGTGAGCGTCGCGCTGAGGAGGAAGCCATCGGTGCGTCCCTGCGACCCGGCATCGACGCCCTTCCAGCCCGCTTCGAGGCGGAGGTCTGGGAGCCACCACCGCGTCGCCGAGGTGAGCTCCAGGTTGGCTGCACGGAGCCGCTCTGCGAAGCCCTGAAGGCGAGGCCCGCGGAACGCCGTCGCGCGCAAGGTCGGGACCGCCGCAGGCTCATCGTCGGGAAGCAACCGGCCCTCCAGGGTGAGTCCCTCGGCGGCGCCATCGGGGAGTCCAACGAGGGCCGCGAGTCGAGCGAGCGCGTGATCCCGGGCGGCCTCCTCGATCTGCGCCCGTCCCTCCGCGACGATGCGCTCCCGCTCCAGACGTCGGCGGTCGTAGAGCGCCGTGTCGCCACGCGCCGTGCGTCGTCCGACGATCGTGAGCGCGGCCTCGATGCGACCGATCCAGGCGCGCAGCGCCGCCGCTCGCTCCTGACGATGGAGGGTCTCGTAGAAGCGCAGCCGTGCGTCCGCGGCCACCTCGACGCGCGCAGCCGCGCCCTCGTGGACCGCCGCGTTCGCTCGACGGTCGCCGGCCTCGACGCGGAGCCCTCGACGATTGCCGAGGTCGATCACCTGCGAGACCGAGAGGTAGTCCTCGCCCGTACCTAGGGCGCCGAAGGTCTGTTCGCGCAAATAGGTGATCTGGGGGTTGGGGTACGCCCCGAGCGTGCGCGCGGCTCCGCGCTCGGCCTCGATCGCCCCGCGGATCGTGTCCGCCAGGGGCGCCCTCGTGAGCGCCCGCCGCACGGCCTCCTCCGCGGTGAGCGACGTGGCCATCGCGACCTGATTCGCGCGGGGTGCCTCGACCTGAGCGCGCGCGATGGACGGCAGGAGCAGCAGGGTCAGAAGAAACCGCCCGACGACCGGTTTTTTGGATGTGGCGATCGGCGCGGGGTGGACTCGACGCATGATCGTCGCCTCAGTGGGTGAGCGCCCCGAGGAGCGACTCGGTGACGTGGTGGAGGGGGGCGCTCGCGGCGAGGAGGCCGAGCGTGGCGAGGGCGGCGACCGCGAGCGGGCGAGAGAGGGTCCCCGAGGTTCGGGGCGGTTCGAGGAGCGCCTCGACGCGCGCGGGCACATCGCCCCCGAAGGAGGCGGCGACCGGGGCGAGCCCGGAGGGCGTCTGGAGGAGGCGCTCGACCTTTAGGATGACCTCGGCGACCAGGAGTCGATCGCCGACCGCGCGGCCCGCAGCCTCGTCGCAGCTCTGCTCCGCGGAGAGCGTGAGCGCGTGCAGGAGGCTCGCCCGCATCGGGCGCCACACGAACAGGGTGGCGGCGTCGGCAAGGAGTCGCAGCAGGGTGTCGCGCCGGATCGCGTGTGCCCGTTCGTGGTGGAGCATGACGGCGAGGTGGGCCGGCGAGACCTTCGCGACGAGACCCTCCGAGACAACGACGGCAGGGCGAACGACGCCTACGAGCAGGCACAGCGGCGTCTCGATCGGCAGCACCCGTGCGCCCAGCGCTGTGTTGTCGTAGCGGGGGTCGAGCAGCCGCGCCGCGACGCGTGAGGCGCGCAGGAGCCCGGCCAGCGAACCCGCCGAGCGCACGGCGAACCAACCGGCCGCGAGCGCGAGGAGGATCCACGAGGCCGCGTTGGCGGCGTGCGTGGGGGGATGGAGGAAGCAGAGGTGAACGTGCCCGTGGTGGGCGGCACAGTGGTCGTGCGCGGGCCATCGCAGCGCGAGGAGCGAGGGCACGAGCGCCGCGAGGAGTCCAGCGAGGCCGAGAACGAGCGGTGCGAGCGAGAGCAGGAGGAGCGCGCGATGCCGCCGCTCGGGCGCCCACGGTGCGATGCGCGCAAGCACGGCGGGGGTGATGGCGGACACGACGAGCCCGGAGAGGAGCGCGAAGCCGAGGCCCGCGAGCAGCACGAGCTGGAGCGCGCCGAGGGCGTTCACGGGCGCTCCTTCGCGCGGGCGCGACGCTCGGCGACCAGGGCTTCGAGGCGCGCGAGGTGCTCGGGACCGGCGCGTTCGGTGAGTTCGACGAAGGCCGAGACCATGGCGTCGGCCTCGCCTTGCATCAGCTCTCCGACGAGCTCACCGAGGGCGCGGTGCTGAAACTGCTCCCGGGTGACGGTCGGCCGGTAGACGTGCGCGTGGCTCACCTTGTCCCGCTCGAGGAGGCTCTTCTCGAAGAGGCGCTTCAGGGTCGATTGGACGGTGTTCACGGTGATGCCGCGTCGCGCTCCGAGCGCGCTATGGATCGCCTTCGCCTCGCCGTCTCCGCCCCTCCAGAGGTGCTCCATCACGGCGGCCTCGAGGGTGCCAAGGAGCGGCGGTCGGACAGGGCCAGATCGCATCGCGCGAAGGTATCTGAAGAAAACCGGGCGTCAATCGGTTTTAGCAGAACGTCATCGCCTCGGACACAATGCTCAGCAAGCCCGACCGCCCCTCTCGGGGGTGAGCGCGCAACCAACGGCCGCTCAACGACGGATGCCGCCTACGAATCCATGGCGTGCCACCCGGACTCGAGGATCTACTCGGAATTCCTCGCGACTTGCCGAGCGCCGCGTGATGCTGGTTGCGCATCTCGTGGGCCCTACGCCCGTAGCATTCGGAGGCCGTTCGCGATGACCAGGAACTCGCTCACCTCGTGCGCGAGCACCGCGACGGGGAGGGCGAAGACGCCGCCCACGGCCCCCACCGCGAGCACGGCGATGACGACGATGGAGAGCACGACGTTCTGCCGGATGACGCCCCAGGTGCGCCGGCTGAAACCGACGAGGTACGGGAGGCGCATGAGGTCGTCGGTCATGAGCGCGACGTCGGCCGTCTCGAGCGCGACGTCGGTGCCGGCCGCGCCCATCGCGATGCCGACCGCGGCGGCGGCGAGCGCGGGCGCGTCGTTCACGCCGTCGCCGACCATCGCGACCTCCCCGTAGCGCGCGCGCAGCTCGGCCACACGCCGGGTCTTGTCCTCGGGGCTCAGGTCCGCGAACACCTCATCGACGCCCGCCTTCGCGCCGATCGCGCGGGCGGCGCGGGCGTTGTCGCCCGTGAGCATGACGACGCGGGTGATGCCGGCGAGCTTGAGCGCGGCGACGGCCTCCGCGGCCTCGGGCCGCAGCGGGTCCGCGATCGCGACGAGCCCGTGGAGGGCCTCCTTCGTGCCGAAGAGGACCACGGTGTTGCCGGCCTCCTGGAGGCGCTCGACGTGCGCCTCGGCGCCCGCCAGGGGGGTACCCAGTTCCGCGAAGAGCTTGGGGCTGCCGACGTAGAGCCGGCGCCCCCCGACCGTCCCCTGCGCGCCGAGCCCGGTCATCGACTGGAAGTCCTCGGCCGGCGCCGCCTCGACGCCCGCGGCCTTGGCGCGCGCGAGGATCGCCCGGGCGAGCGGGTGCTGCGAGCGGGCCTCGAGCGCGGCCGCCTCCGCGAGGAGGCTCCGCTCGTCGTGGCCCTCGAAGGGCACCACCTCGGTCACCTCCGGCCGACCCACGGTGAGGGTCCCGGTCTTGTCGAACGCGACGACCCGGATCTTGGCGAGCTCCTCCAGGTGGACGCCGCCCTTGATCAGGATGCCGCGCCGCCCCGCGGTCCCGATCGCCGCGACGAGCGTGATCGGGACCGAGATCACGAGGGCGCAGGGCGCCGCCGCGACGAGGAAGACGACCGCCCGGTGGAGCCACGCCGAGGCCCCGAGCCCGAGGGAAAGGGGGACGACCGCGAGGAGCGCCGCGGCCGCGAGCACGGCGGGGCTGTAGCGCCGACCGAAGCGCTCGATGAAGCGCTGGCTTTTGCCCTTCTTCGCCTGCGCCGCCTCGACGAGCTGGATGATGCGCGAGATCGTGTTCTCCGCGAAGGCCTTGGTCGCCCTCACGGCGAGCACGCCCTCGCCGTTGATCGACGCGGCGAACACGGCGTCCGCGGGCGCCTTGTCCACCGGCACCGACTCGCCCGTCACGGGCGCCTGGTTGACGGCCGAGCGCCCCTCGATCACCTCGCCGTCGGTCGGCACGGCCTCGCCGGGCCGCACGATGAACACGTCGCCGGGCCGGAGCTGCTCGACCGGGACGCGCTCCTCCTTGTCCCCGCGGCGCAGGAGGGCGGTCTTCGGCGCGAGGTCCATGAGCGCGCGGATGGCGTCGCGCGTGCGCTCGGCGGTGTACCCCTCGGAGGCCTCGCTGATCGCGTAGAGGAAGACGAGCGCCGCGGCCTCGGCCCACTCGCCGAGGAGGCCCGACGCGACGGCCGCGACGGTCATGAGGAGCTCGATGCCGACCTCCCGCTCCTTCACGAGCTCCTCAAGGGCCTCGCGGGCGAAGAAGTACCCGCCCACCGCGACGGCGGCGACGTAGAGCCCCGTGGCGACGCCGGCCGGGAGGCCGAGCTTCCCGCCCACGTAGCCCACGGCGAGCAGGACCCCCGCGGCGGCCGCCGAGAGCACCTTCGGGTTCCGCCATGGCTTCGGCATGGGGCCCTTCGGCTTGGCGTGGCAGCCGTCGCTGCACGCCTCGTCCTGGTCTTCCTCGCGGTCGCTAGTCGTGTCGGTCATGGCGCCTGGTCCTGCGGTGGGGTGGGCCGGGGGTCCGTTGCTCGGCGGCCGCCGAGCCACGCGTAGAGTGCGGGGAGCACGAGGAGGGTGAGGAGCGTCGAGGACACGATCCCGCCGATCACGACCGTCGCGAGGGGGCGCTGCACCTCCGCGCCAGCGCCGTCGGAGAGGGCCATCGGCACGAACCCGAGCGAGGCGACCAGGGCCGTCGTCAGCACGGGGCGCATCCTCACGAGCGCCGCTTCGCGGACCGCGCGGGCCGGGTCGTCGCCCGCCTCCTCGCGGTGGCGTGCCGTCGAGACGAGCACCAGGCCGTTCAGCACGGCGACGCCGAAGAGGGCGATGAAGCCCACCGCCGCCGAGATCGAGAAGGGCATCCCGCGCGCGGCGAGCGCGAGCACCCCGCCCGTGGCGGCGAAGGGCACGTTCAGGAAGATGATCGCGGCCGGGCGGGCCGCGTTGAAGCTCGTGTAGAGCAGCACGAAGATGAGCCCGAGCGCGAGCGGGATCACGACCGCGAGCCGGCGCGTCGCGGCCTCGAGCTGCTCGAACTGCCCGCCCCACTCCACGCGGTAGCCGGGCGGGAGGCGCACCTCGCGCCCGACCCGCGCGCGGGCCTCGGCCACGAAGGAGGCGAGGTCGCGCCCGCGGACGTTGGCCTGGATCGCCACGCGCCGCGACACGTCCTCGTGGCTCACCTGGGCCGGGCCGGGGTCGTCCGTGATCGTCGCGACCTGCGCGAGCGGCACCGTGCGCCCGTCGAGGGTCGCGACGGGCAGGTCGCTCAGGGCGTCGGGGGCGGCGCGCGTCGCGGGGTCGAAGCGCACCTGGATCGCGTACGCGAGCGCCCCCTCGCGGACCTCGCCCACCGTGATCCCGCCGAGCGCGCTCACGGTGTCGAGCACGTCGCCGACGCGCACGCCGTAGCGCGCGGCCGCCCGGCGGTCGATGGCGACCCGCCGCATGGGGAGCCCGCTCACCTGCTCGGCGCGCACGTCCTGGGCGCCCGGGACGCGGCGCAGGCTGCGCACGATCTCGTCGGCCGACTCGCGCAGGAGGTCCAGGTCGTCGCCGAAGAGCTTGACGACGACGTCGCCGCGCGCGCCCGCGATGAGCTCCGCCATCCGCTGCTTGATGGGCTGCGAGAAGCCGAAGACGATGCCGGGGACGGCGCTCCGCACGCGCCGCTCCATGGCCTCGACCAGGTCCTCGCGGCGGCGGAAGCGCCAGCGCTCGCGCGGCCGGAGCATGACGAGCACGTCGGTCATCTCGACGCCCATGGGGTCCATCGCGATCTCGCCCCGCCCCGTGCGGCAGACCACGGTCTCGACCTCGGGGAAGGACCGCAGGGCGCGCTCGAGGTCGGTCGTCTGGCGCGCGGCCTCGGGGAGCGAGGTGCTCGGCAGGCGGAAGACTTCGAGCGCGATCGCGCCCTCGTCGAGCTCCGGGATGAACTCCCCGCCGCGTGTCGTGGCGACCCCCGCCGCGACCGCGAGCAGGGCGACGGCGACCCCCATCGTCACGAAGCGCCACCGGAGCGCGGCGTCCAAGAGCGGTCGGTATACGCGGCGTGCGGCCGCGACGAGCCAGCTCTCCTTCTCTTTGAGCCGGAGCGGCAAGAGGAGCGAGGCGAGCACGGGGGTGAGCGTGAGCGACAGCACGAAGGCCGTCGCGAGGGCGAAGATCACCGTGAGCGCCATCGGCCGGAACATCTTCCCCTCGACCCCTTCGAGGGTGAGGATCGGCAGGTAGACCAGCGCGATGATGAGCTCGCCGAAGGCCGTCGCCGAACGCACCTCGAGCGAGGAGGTGAGCACGACCTCGTCTCGCTCCGTTGGCGTGAGCGCGCGGCCCTCCTTCGCGTGCCGTTCGGAGAGGTGCCGGACGGCGTTCTCGACGATGATGATGGCGCCATCGACGACGAGGCCGAAGTCGATCGCGCCGAGCGACATGAGGTTGCCCGAGAGGCCGGCCGCCCGCATGCCGACGAAGGCGCCGAGCATCGCGAGCGGGATCATGGCCGCGACGACGAGGCCCGCCCGGAGGTTCCGCAGCATGAGGAAGAGGACGAAGACGACGAGGAGGCCGCCCTCGACGAGGTTCCTCGCCACCGTCGCGACGGTGCGGCGGATGAGGTCGGTGCGGTCGTAGTAAGGCTCGATCCGCACGCCCGGCGGGAGCGTCGGCTGGATCGCCGCGACCCGCGCGCGCACCCGATCGACGACCGCGCGGGCGTTCTCGCCGAGGAGGAGGAGGGTGACCCCCGCGACGATCTCGCCCCGGCCGTCGCGCGTGACGACGCCCTGGCGCACCGCCGGCACGAAGGCGACCCGGCCGAGCTGCCGGAGGTAGACCGGCGTGCCGCCCTCGCCCAGCGCGACCACCGTGTCGCCCAGGTCGTCGAGCGAGCGGATGAGACCGTCGCCGCGCACGAGCACCTGCTCGCGGTGGCGCTCGAGGTACGCGCCCCCGGCGCTCCCGTTGGCGTGCTCGACCGCCTCGAGCACCTCGCGGAGCGTCAGGCGGTGGGCGACGAGGCGGGCCGGATCGAGCTCGAGCTGGTAGGTCTTGAGCTCGCCGCCGAAGGTGTTGACCTCGATGACGCCCGGCACCGTGCGGAGCTGCGTCGCGATGGGTCCCTCGAGGAGCGCGCGCAGCTCCATGGCCGAGCGGCCGGGGCCGCGGACCTCGAACTGGTAGATCTCGCCGAGGCCCGTGGTGATGGGCGCGAGCACGGGCTCGCCGTAGCCCGCGGGGATGGCCGCGCGGGCCTCCTGGAGCCGCTCGGAGACGAGCTGACGGGCGCGGTAGATGTCCGCGTCGTCGGCGAAGATGATCGTCACCTGCGAGAGGCCGAACTTCGAGACCGAGCGCACGTCCACGACCTCCGGGATGCCCGTCATCGCTCGCTCGATGGGGGTCGTGACGAAGCGCTCGACCTCGAGCGGTCCGAGGGCCGGCGCCGTGGTGAGGACCTGCACCTGGACGTTGCTGATGTCGGGCACCGCGTCGATCGGGAGGCGGGTCGCGGCGTGGACGCCCGCGACCGCGAGGACGGCGGTGAAGGCGAGCACGAGGAAGCGGTTCTGGAGCGACCACTCGACGAGGCGTTGGATGACGATCACGGCCTCACTCCCCTTCTTCCTCGCCCTCGCCGAGGTTGGCGCGGTCGAGCTCGGCCTTGAGCGTCACGCTCCCCTCGGTCGCCACCTCGTCGCCCTCGCGGAGCCCCCGGCGGACCTCGACCCGGTCGCCCGACCGTTCGCCGAGCTCGACCCGGCGCGCGGCGAAGCGCCGCGGCGCGACCTGGACGAAGACCACGTCGTCGTCGCCCACCTGGTGGACGGCCGAGACGGGCACCACGAGCGCCTCGCGCGCCTCCTCACGCCCTCCGGGGCCCGCGTCCTGACCTTCTTCCTCCGTCTCAGGTTCCGGCGCGTCGGCGGCGCGCCCCGCGTCCGCCGGGGGGGCGGGCGCGTCGCTCGTCGCGAGCTCGGCCCGGACGAACATGCCGGGCCGGAGGGCGCCGTCGGCGTTCGGGACCTCGACCCGCACCGGCACGGTGCGCGTGCGCTCGTCGAGCGTGGCCCCCACGTACGTCGCGCGTCCGGGGAAGGTCCGGTCCCGAAAGGCCGTCGTCGTAAGGGTGACGGGGGCGCCGACGGCGATCCGCCCGAGGTCGCGCTCGTAGGCGCGCAGGAGGACCCAGACCTCGGTCGGGTCCGCGACCGTGAAGAGCGTCGCCGTCGCCTCGACCGGCTGCCCGACGATGGCGTCGCGCGCGACCACGACCCCCGCGATGGGGCTCCGCAGCACGACCGTCGCGCCGGACGCGCCCGCCCCGAGCCGGAGGGCCGCGAGCGCCCCCTCAGCCGCTACGAGCTCGGCCTCCGCTGCCCGCAGGCTCGCCCGGGCCTCATCGACCTCGCGCGTCGCATTGATCCCCTCGGCGCGCAGCCGCTCCTGGCGGGTAAGGATGACCTGGGCGGCATCCCGACGCGCCCGGGCCACCGTGTTGGCGCCGCGGGCGGCGGCGGACGCGGTGCTGTCGAGCGTCGCGAGGATCTGCCCGCGGGCGACGCGGTCGCCGACCCCGACGTGGAGGCGCCCGACGCGCGCGGGGACCTGGGGTCCGACCGCGGCGACGCGGTCCGGGTGGAAGACGACCTCCCCCGTGAACGACAGGGCCCGCACGAGGGGCTCGCGCCGGGCCCGCGCCGTCTCGATCCGCGCGTTGCGGAAGCCCTCCTCCGAGAGCGTGACCTCGCGGCGGCCCTCGCCCTCCTCGCCGTGCTCGTCCGCCTCCGCCGCGCCCTCGCGCGGGGCGTGCGTCGGGGAGGGCGACCCGCGGCGCCGGACCCACTCCTCGACCCCGAGGGCGACCCCCGCGACGAGGACGACGGAGACGAGCAGCCTGCCTCTCCGCGGAGTCATCGGAACACCCCCCGGGCGGCGTCGAGCGCGGTCCCCGCGAGCGCGACCTCGAGGAGTGCGTCGAGGTGCTCCCGGCGCGTCTCCGCGGCCTGCTGGCGGACGACCAGCACGCGCGTGAGGTCGGCCTGCCCGAGCTCGTAGGCGCGCTGCACGAGCCGCACGGTCGCCCCGAGGTTCGGCAGCGCGTCGGCGTCGAGGAGGCGCAGGCCCTCGTGGGCGGCGTCGAGCCGGGCGCGCGCCGCGACGACCTCGGTGGCGGCGCGCTGCCGCAGGAAGTGCTGCTCGGCCCCGAGGAGGCCCAGGCGGGCGCGCGCCTCGGCGACCGGACCCTGGTTGCGCTGGAAGAACGGCAGGGGCAGCGCGAGCCCCGCGAGGTAGACGTCGGCTCCCTCCTCGCGCTGGTAGCTGAGCTGGAGCGTCGGGACGGGCAGCCGTCGGCGCTCCTCGAGCGCGACCTCCGCCTGGGTGACCGCGAGGGAGAGCTCGGCGGCGTGCAGGTCGCGGCGCACCCCGGCGGCCGCGGGGACGTCCGCCGCGGCGTAGCGCGAGCGCACCTCGTCGAGCGCACCGGCGAGGGAGAGCGCCTGGTCCGCGTCGAGCCCGAGGGCGAACCGGAGCGCCGCGTCCGCCGCGGCGACGCCCGCGTCCGCCGCGGCGACCGCCCGCCCGGCGCGCGCGAGCTCGACCCGCGCCGCGAGCAGGTCCAGGTCCCCGGCCTCGCCCGCGCTCCGGCGGGCCTCGGCGACGCGCACGATGTCCGCGGCGAGCGTGCGCTGCGCCTCGGCGGCGTCGCGCAGCGCGGCCGCGTGGAGCGCCCGGTGGTAGGCGTCGAGGGCGGCCATGGTGGCGCGCCGGGCAGCGTCGTCACGGAGCGCCTGGTCGCGCGCGACCGCCCCCTCGGCTGCGCTGAGCCTCAGGCCGCGCACGCCGTAGACCTCGAGCGGGACGCCGAGCGTGACGTACACGTCGGTGACCTGGTCGGCCGTGCGGAAGCGCGGCCCGGCGACGAAGCCCACGGAGGGGTTCTCCTGGAGCCAGGGGCGCGCCGCCGCGACCTCGCTGCGCGTCACCTCGACGCGCCGCTCGGCGGCGACCGCCTCGGGGCTCCGGCGGCGCGCGAGCGAAAGCACCTCCGCGTACCCAACGCGCAGGGCGACCCCCTGGGCCGCGACGGATGGCGTCGCGACCGCGATCACGGCAGCCAGCAGCGCGGGCACCGCGTGACGAACGAATCTCTTCACGGTCTCCTCCTCCTCGAGCGTCACGCGCCGGGCGAAAGGCGCAGGACGACGTGCTTGCCGCGGGGTCGCGGCGACGTGCCGGAACGAGCGAGGCGCTCAGGCGCGCGGGGGGTGGAACACGTCGCCGGGATGCCAGCGAGAGAGGAGCCTGGGGGGTGGGGACGGCACGGGAAGGAGCGCCGGGGCGGGCACGACGAGCGGCGGGATGACGGCATCCGGCAGCGGCGCCAGGTGAATCTTGGCGCAGTCCCCGTGCGTGCAGTTCGGCGGGCAGTGGCGCGCGTCGTCCGACGACGGGCAGTCCGCGTCGCAGGCCGGCTCCTCGAACCCGAGCACGGGCGCGGCGAACGCGGGCACGCCGGAGAGGAAGGTCGCGAGGAGGAGCGCGAGCACCAGCCGCACGACGAAGGCGAGCGTACGCGGCCGGCGGAGCCTCACGACGCCGGCCCGCCTTCGACGCGTCGGCGAGCGTCGGCGAGGAGCGCGCGCACCCAGCCGCTGGTGAGGGTGTAGTAGGCGAGCTTGCCCTCCATCCGGTAGGCCACGAGGCCCATCCGGCGGAGCGTCTGGAGCTGGTGGGAGGTCGCCCCCATCGACCGCCCGAGGATGCGCGCGAGGTCGCACACGCACAGCTCCGTCCGGGCCAGGGCGTAGAGGAGGCGCAGGCGCGTGGGGTCGGCGAGGGCGCCGAAACCGTCCGCGGCGCGCGCGATCACCTCGGGCGCCGGCAGGGCCGCCTCGGCGGCCGCCACCCGGGCCTCATCGACGTAGCGCGTCTGGCACACGCCCTCGGCAGGCGCCCCGGCGCAGCCGTCCGAGACGGCGGGCGGCCGGACGCGAGCTGGGCGGCGCGCTGTCGATTGCATGCTTGCGCAAGCGTCGCTAGATGGAGGGGTGATGTCAAGGGCCACCCTCGAGGCCGACGGGAAACGCTTTGACAGCGAGGTGCCCCCCGGCCGATCCGGGCGTGAGCTCGGACGAGGGGTCGTCGGTCACCGCACGCACGTCAGCGCGGCGCAGGTCCGTCCTGCACGCGGCGCGCGTCGGCGGTGCGGTTCCCGCCGTCGGGGTTCAGGTCAGGCGGCCTCCTCGCGTGTCGGGGCTGCGAGCGTCGGCATCGTCGCTCGCCCGGCCAGCAGCCGCGCAGCCCGCTTGAGGTTGACCACCACCAACCTCGAATACGAGGCCTGGTATGACTTCCTCGGGCGCAAGGAGATGGTCAAGGCGCTCCTCGACCGCCTCCGCCACCGCTGCACGACCATCGCCGTCGAGGGCAGCTCGCTCCGCACGCCCGAGCCGTAGCCCCACCTCCCAGACATCGACGACGAACCGACGACGACGCCCGCGGCGACGCCGTGCTCACACGCACGCGCCGAACGTCGCCGACAACCTCGCCAGCGACCCCATCGCAAACACGATCAGGAACACGACCGCGACGGTGACGCGAAACGCGTCTCCCGAGGGGGGGCACTACGCGTGAGCGCAAACGGGTTCGTTCGCGTGAGCGCCGACAGCCCTGGGTGGCGAGCTGCCAGGTGAGCAGGCGCCCGAGCCCGGTGTGGGACGCGAGCGCGAGGCCCGTGCGCACGAGCGCCGCGCCGAGGGACTCCAGCGCGTCGAGCACCCGCGCCGCGAGCGCGCGCACGCCGTCGGCGACGGCCCGGCTCGCGGCCCCCACGCCGTGGGGGGTCTCCGGGTCGAGGCGCGGCCACCGCGAGGGCCTCGGCGGGGTCGATCAGCGCGGCGGTGAAGGCGGTCCATCGGCGCACGCTCGTGGGGCTCGCGCCGATGGCCTCGGCGACCCGCCGGGTGGGCTCCGCCGCGCCGGCGTGCATCGCCGTGGCGTGCGCGACCACGTCGGGCTGGAACTGCCACCGCGGGTACGCGCCCGCCGGGTACGTGGTGAAGGCCACGCGACAGTGCGCGCACCGCTATCGCTCCCGCGTCTGTGCCTCGCGCAGGAGTCGGGCCCCAGGGGCCGGGATCACCGTGACGGTGACGAGCCGCAGGCCGTTGCGCCAGCTGCGGGACTGACAGCACGGACTGCTCGGCACATCCTCGGGCCGCGTGCGTGCCGGCTCCGGGTCGCTGGGACTCCTGCGCGGCTCGCACCCTGGATCACCCGCCATGACGACCCCTGGACGCAACGACCCATGCCGCTGCGGTAGCGGCAAGAAGTACAAGAAGTGCTGCCTCCGCCGCGACGACGAAGCGGCGGCGCTCTCCGCGCCACGCAAGGTCGCGGTGGCGGCGGCTCCACCGCCCGCGACGTGGACGATCGTCGAGGGCAAGCTCGACCTCGACTCCAACCGCGTCGTGACGCTCCTGCGGGAGGGTCGCCTCGACGAGGCGGAGCAGGCGCGGGACACGCTGCGCGAGCGCTATCCCGACACGATCGATTGGATCGAACGCACGGCCATGATCCACGAGGCACGAGGGAACCTGCGCGAGGCCATTGCGTGGTGGGAGCGGACCCTGCGCTTCATGGAGAGCGAGGACGGCTTCGACGACGAGGGGCGCGACGACATCCGTGGGCTCATCGACCGCCTCCGCGCGAAGGCCGACGCGGCGCAGGCGGTCACGCCGTAGCCGTCATCCGACAGAGAGCTCGGGTCGAGTCACGACATGGAGCGTGGGCGGTAACAGCTGGGCGTGGGTCATCGGGGCCCTCGCCTTCTACAACAGCCGCAGCACCGCCACTCGCGGCGCCGTGACGCGCAGACCCGCGGACCGCACCCGGCCGCGGATCTCTTCGAGCGTTGGCGTGCCGCGCCCATCGGGCCTCGTCGAACTCATCGCGGGCCGAGACCCGGTTGCCTTCCCACCGCGGCGAGGCTCCGTCGGCGGCGTCGGCCGAGCGCGGCCAGCGCGAGCGCGATCCATCCTCCGACGCGCACCGGCGCAGGTCCCGTGTGGCATCCGCAGTCGGAGGGCGCCGGTGGTCGCGCGGTGATGGCGCTGTCGCTCGTCGCGGCCATTCCGGTGTCAGTGGACGGCGCTCCGACGTCGGCTTGCGGTGTGTCCGATGAGACCGCATCCAGGCCGGCCGCATCGGGGGCCGCGTTGCCAGCGTCCATTCGTGGGGTAGGCGGTTCGAGCTCCTGTTGGAGCGTCGGCCAGCGCTCTCCGCAGATCACTGTCCCCTCCGACGGCCTCGCACACGCCGGCGGACCGAGGACGTCCTCGAAGCGCAGCACGCTCTCGAAGTGTTCGCCCCCGTCCATCGAGCGTCCGAGCGCCCACGGCTGGCGCACCCAGTCGGTCACCAGCCACAGCACCCCCGCGTGGAAGCGTAACCCATGCGTCGGGAGCATACCGATCTGGGTAAACCGCTGACCGCCGTCGGTGGACCGGAACAAGCCCTCGTCGGCGCTGCCGTACCAGACCGTGCGGCCGTCATCCGAGAGTGCGAAGCCGACCATGGCATCGCGGGTGCGGGCGACGACCTCGAAGTGCGCCCCGCCGTCGCCACTCCGCAGCAGGGCCGATCCGAAGCCCTCGATCACCCTCACGTAGAGCACGTCGGGGTCGGTGGGATCCACGCCGGACACATACGCCGAGTCGCCGAAGCCTCCGGGGGCGCTGAGCTCGCGGAAGGTCCCGCCGCTGTCGTCGCTGAGGAGCACCCGCGGAGTCCGCGAGGGCGTGTCGTCGAAGCCGCTGGCGTAGACGCGATCGGGGCGCGACGCGGCGACCTCGACGGTGAGGAAGCGCAGCCGATCGACCCCGTCACCCATGCGCCGAAACGCCAGCGAGGTGTCCGCGCGAAGGACGTAACTCCGCGACCCGGTGGTGCTGTCCGTCGCGTAGAGCATCGCGCCGTCGGGGGTCGCGGCGAGGTCGGTGATCTCGCGGTGCGTGACGCTGGCAAGGTCGCGGACGTCGCAGCCGTCGTTGAGGGCGTGCGCGCCATCCTCGAAGCCCACGGCGATGTCGCCGAGGGCCGTGACCTCCACCGGCGGGTCGAAGCCCAGGCCCGGGACGAACGGAAAATAGATGAGGTCTTCGCAGTACCAGCGGAAGGTGCGCCCCGCGTCGCGGCTCACCAGCAAGCCGAAGGTGACGCGCAGCGCGATGACGTCCGAGCGCGTGCCGGGGCCGAGCACCACCTGCTGCGCCGCGGGGAAGCGCCCGTTGGCGTGGGAAGCGCCAGGGGAGAGAGCCACGAGGACGGCCGCGAAGAGGGCGGCGCCGAGGGGTCCGGCGCGGTGCGCGCGAGCGGGAGGGATCACGGGCATCGGAAGAGCGCCGTGAGGTGCCGCACGTCGTCGTCGGAGAGCACCTCGTTGGAGAACGGCGGCATGCTGCCAGCGTAGCCGAGGAAGCTCCCGTGGCGGATCTTCTCTACGACCACCGTGCGCATGTACGTCGTGGCGTCGGGGTAGGTCGGCGAGAATACGGTCGCGCAGTGCTCGCGCTGGGTGTCCTGCGGGATGATGGACACGAGCGACCCGAGCCGTCCGGCACCCGTCCCGATGGCACCGTGACAGTTCGCACAGGCGCGGTCCCAGATGGGTCGTGCGCGGGCTGCGTCTCCATCGCCGAGAGACCGGACGGTGCGCGGCCAGGTGTACGCCAGCGGCTGCGTTCCGGCCGTGGAGCCCTCCGGGGCGAGGGAGTCGAGCCAGGCGGAGAGCGCCTCGCCCGTGGGCCCGTCGAGGTCCGTCGGCGTGCCGCGCTGGAAGAAGACCCAGCACCGCTCGACCGCCTCGCGCAGGTGCAGCACATCACCGCCCCAGAACGACGGCCGTCTTGCCGCGCCCTCCAGCGTCGCGCCCGGCAGCAGGCGGTCACCGACGTTCGCGGGGCGCACGGCGTGGCAGGTGGTGCAAGAGAAGACGTTGTACCGCGAGCTGCTCGACGCGGGATCACCGGCGATCTCGGCGCCGCGCGCGGCGAGCGGTTCGCGACGCTCGGTGTCGGCGCACGCGGCGAAGAGCAGGGCGAGCGCGACCAGGGATGTGAGCCTCACGGGCGTGGCCTCGCGAAGACGATCGCGTCGGGGAACACGCCCACCGTGAACTGGCGCACCACCGAGAGGTCGTCGGGGTTGAGCGCGAGCACGGTCCCCGGCTGGTTGAGGGCGGGATTGGTCCCTTGGCGGCCCTCGCAGACGAGGTAGTAGAGACCATCGGGGCCGTAGGCGACCTGGTGGGGAAGGACGCACTGGTCGGGAGCGAAGGCGACCTGCTGGAGCACCGTGAGCGGCGCGTGTGTGGTCACGCGGGCGAGGGAGTCGCGTCCCTGCGTGGGCACGACCATGGTGGCGCCATCGGGGCTGAACCCCGGGAAGTACGGCTTTCCAGGGAGGCGCCGGGTGAGCCGGGTCTCGTCGAAGCGCCCCGCGGCGACGTCGTACGCGAGGAGCACCCCCGACACGGTGCAGCCGACCCACACCGTGCCGCCGTCGGGCGAGAGGCCCAGGGAGTAGGGGCCGTGCGTCGGGCTGACGGCGCTCGTCGGGACCCCGGCGATGTGGACGAGCCGCGCCGACGGTCGGGGTCCGTCGAGCGAGACCACGCCGAGGGCGTCGTCGCCGTAGCAGGCCATGAAGACCGTGCGACCGTCGGGTGAGACCGCCATCCCGTGGGCGGCCACGCAGACCGGCACCGTCGCCGTGCGGGTCATGGTGCGGGTGTCGATCACCAGGAGGTTGGAGCGCTGCGCGTCGGGATTGCCCACGTTGGAGAGGGCGCGGCGCAGGTCGAAGTGCGAGATGTACGCCGTGCGACCGTCGGGCGAGAGGACGAGGTCGCCGGGGTTGGGGTCGAGGTCGATCTGCCCCAGCAGACGGAAGTCGCAGAGCGAGCGCTTGACGAAAACGCCGGGCGACGCGGCGGAGCCGTGTTCGGCGTGGGGCCCCGCGGGAATCGCCGGCGCCGGGAACGAGAGGGGCGAGTAGAGCACCCCCGCGGCGAGGTCGATGGCCAGGTGGTGCGGGCCGTTCTCGGCGAGCGGACCCACGGAAACGGGGTGCGTCGCGAGGGTGCGGCCCGCGGCGAGGTCGAGGACCGAGACGGAGTTCATCAGGCTGTTGGAGACGTACGCGACGTTGCCGACACCGCCATCGGGGAGGCTCGCGCGCTCGCAGCGGGGACCCCAGGCGCTCGCGTCCGGGCGGTCGTAGACGACACGCTCCCCCCCGCAGCCGGCGAGGCCCGTGGCGATGAGGAGCGAGACGACGAGGGGCGCTCTCCGCGCGCGCCTGGGGGTCTGAGCCAGCGGCTGCATCCTGTGTCCGATCTACGGGGTGATGGTGAAGCGGCGCGGAGTGCTCTGGACGAAGGGGCCGCTGCCGCGTGGGATCAGATTCGCGCTGAAGGTCGCCGTCTGGATGGTGAGGGCGAGCGCACCCCCGGACGCCGCCGTACGAAGTCGCGCCCAGGCTGCGGCGTCGGGCGTCCAGGAGGTCCCCGACTGCTGGCGACGGAATACGACCTGGTCTCCGCTACGGAAGATCAGGTCGTAGCCGCGGCCACTGAAGGGCGGACAGTGGGCCTGGGCCTCGGGGACGAGGGTCGTCCAGCGTCGCCACTCGTCCGCGAGGGTCAGTGCGCGCGGCGCGGGCACACGCCAGCGCAGGGAGGTGGGCGCCATCCATTGGAAGGTGAAGGGCGTGGTGCCGGCTACGGCCTGCCCTTCGGTAGGCGCGGCGATGGAGGGCGCGCGCGCGTCGTTCGCCATCGACTGCCCGTTCGTCGTGCGGTCGTCGAAGCTCTGGCACGTCTCGTCGCTGAACCCGTCCTCGGTCGGGCAGGTGGGGAGGCTGATCACGTTCCGGTCGCTGCACGCGGCGCTCGTCACGGTGTGGTCGTCGCACGCGACGGCGAACACCAGCGGCAGGGTCAGAGCGGAGAGGGTGGCGAAGACGACGCGGGCCTGGTTCATGGACTCACTCCTTGATGGGCTCGAAGGGTTCGATACGGGAAACCCGACTCGTCGTCGCTTCCGAACGAGTCGTCGATGGGGTGCGACGATCGGACGCGCCACTTCGCAGGCGCCGGCGAGACCACGCGGCTAGCAGGGCCACGACGCTCCAGCCGATCCCGTTGGACCGCGGTCGGACCCCGACCGCCGAGCAGCCACCACCGCGCGGCGACACGCCGCCTGTATCCGCGCGACCGCCCGCATCCATCACCACCGGTGGCGGCTCCTTCACGACCCCGCCAGCGTCCGCCACGCGCTGCAGTTGATCCTGCACGCTGGGCCACTGCCAGCCGCACACGACGGGGCCCATCAGCCCGGGGTCGCACGTGAAGGGACCGGCGACGTCTCCCCACCGCAGAACGGACTCGAATGTCCGCCCGCCGTCGCGCGAGCGCCCCAGCGCGAAGGGTCGTCGCGTCCAGTCCGAGCAGGCCCAGAGCACCCCGGCGTGTTGCCGGAGACAGAGCGTCGGCAGGTCGCTCACCGGCGCGAACGAGCGCCCGCGGTCGTCCGAGCGCCAGAGCCCGTCCTCGGCGCTGCCCATCCAGACCACCTGTCCATCGTCGCTGAGAGCGAAGCCCAGCATCGGTCCGCTCGTCGAGGCCACGCGGGTGAAATGCGCGCCGCCGTCGGCGCTGCGCAGGAGGGCCGTGCCCCCGCCCATGTACGACCGCACGTAGAGCACGTCGGGGTCCGTCGGATCGACGCCGCTCAACCACGCGTCCTCGGCCGGTCCGAGGTCTGGCGCCAGTGGGACGAGCGTGACGCCGTCGTCGTCGCTGCGGAAGATGCGCGGGGATCGCGTACCCGCGGTGAAGCCGCTGGCGTAGAGTCGCCCGGGTCGGCTCGCAGCCACGTCCAGGTTCGTGAACAGGACGCCCGCGACGCCCGCGCCGAGGCGCTCGAAGCGGAGTCCGCGCGAGTCCGCCCGGAGTACGTGGTTGGGCATCCCGGGATCCGACTCGATGGCGAAGAGACGCTCCCCTGTCGGGTTCGTCGTGAGGTCTGCGATGTAGTGGTCCATGGCCGCCGGGTCGCGCGCGATCTGGCAGCCATCTGGCGACAGGTGGATCCCCCGCGGGAAGCCGAACACGATGCTCCCATCGGCCGCGACCGCGATGGAGGGATCGACCTCGCCGGTCAGGAATAGCGGCCGGTAGATCTGCGCCTCGCACATCCAGTGAAAGGTCGCCCCCGCGTCACGACTGACCACGAGTCCGAACGTGGTCCGCAGGACGATCACGTCGCTCCGTAAACCCGGACCAACGACAACGTCCTGCGCTGTAGGGAAGCGGCCGTTCGCGCTCGCAGGCGTGGCGCCGTAGACCATCGCGGCGAGGACGGCGGCGGCGCGGCGTGGGCGAATGGTGGGGCTTTCAGTCACGTCGCGGGCTTACGGCGCTGGGGGCCCAACGGTCTCCGTGTCTGCGGCCTGCGGCGGGGGCCGGGCGTCGTCCTGGAACAGGTACGCGTAGACCGTCGGCAGCACGAAGAGCGTGAGGAACGTCGAGCTGATCAACCCCCCGATGACCACGGTCGCGAGCGGTCGCTGCACCTCGCCGCCCGCGCTCGAGGAGAGCGCCATCGGGATGAACCCAAGAGCCGCCACGGTCGCGGTCATCACCACCGCGCGCAGTCGGCCCTCGGCGCCCTTGCGCGCGGCCTCCTCGGCCGAGCGACCCTCGGCCCGCAGCTTCTTCACCGTGGTGAGGAGCACCACGCCGTTGAGCACCGCGATGCCGAAGAGGGCGATGAAGCCGATGCCGGCGCTGATGGAGAAGGGCATCCCCCGGGCGCGCATCAGCAGCACACCACCGACCGCGGCGAACGGTACGTTGAGGTAGATCAGTAGTGCCGTCTTCATCTCCCCGAAGGCCATGTAGAGCAGGATGAAGATGAGCCCCAGAGCAAGCGGCACGGCGACGGCCAGGCGCTCGGAGGCCGCGGCAAGGTTCTCGAACTGCCCGCCCCAGTGCAGCACATACCCGGGCGGCAGATGGACCTGGGCGCTCACCCGCTGCTGGGCCTCGCGCACGAAGCCGGCGAGGTCCCGCCCGCGGACGTTGACCTCCACGTTGGTGCGGCGCCGCACGGCCTCGCGGCTGACGCTGGCCGGAGAGTCCACCACCTGGATGCTCGCGATCTGCCCCAGCGGCACCTGCGTGTTGCTCGGCCCGCTCACCGGCAGAAGGCGCACCTGGTCCATGTCGTCACGGAGCGCCTGCGGAAGGCGCACCTGCAACCGGATGCGTCGCTCGCCCTCGTACACCTCGCCGACACCGCGGCCGCCGATCACCTCGATGGCGTCGAGCGCGTCGCGCACCGACACCCCGTAGCGCGACGCCGCCGCCCGATCGACGGTCACCTCCAGGGTGGGCAGCCCCGCGAGCTGCTCGCCGCGCACGTCCGTCGCGCCCGGCACTCCCCGCGCCACGGCCTGGATCTGTCCGCTCAGGCGTTCGAGCGTGCCGAGGTCGTCGCCGTAGAGGGTGATGGCCACGTCCGAGCGCGTGCCGCTGATGAGCTCGGCCATCCGCAGCTCGATGGGCTGCGAGAACGAGAAGCCCATGCCCGGAAGGGCCTCCGCGAGGCGCTCCGAGATGCGCGCGATGAGGGCCTCGCGGGTGTGGGCCGTGCGCCACTCGGCGGGCGGTCGCAGGGCCACGATGACGTCGGAGAGCTCGACGCCCATCGGGTCGGTGGCGATCTCCGCGCGCCCCGTCTTGGTGACCACGGTGATGACCTCGGGAAACTCCCGCATCACCTGCTCGAAGCGGGTCGCGCCGCGCACGCTCTCCTCGAGCGACACGCTCGGCAGGCGCATGATCTGGATGGCCAGGGCGCCCTCGTCGAGCCTCGGGACGAACTCCGCCCCCATGCGCGACCCGACCACCGCGGTCACCGCCAGTAGCACCACGCACAGCGCGATCACCAGACGCGGCGCGCCCATCACCGCCGCCAGCAGCCTCGGGTAGACCCGGTGCAGCAGCCGGACGACGAAGGGCTCGTGCTCCTCGGGCTTCTGCCGCAGCAGCGACGCGACGAGCACCGGCACGAAGGTGAGCGACGCGATGAAGGCGCCCCCGAGGGCGAACAGCACCGTGATCGCCATGGGCTTGAACATCTTCCCCTCGACGCCCGCGAGGGTGAGGATGGGGACGTACACGAGCACGATGATGGCCTCGCCGAAGAGCGCCGCGCGGCGCACGTCGAGCGTCGAGTTCAGCACCACCTTCGCGGCCTCTTCGTAGCTGAGTGGCCGCCCCTGACCCTTCGCCGCTGCGGCGAGAAACACCACCGCGTTCTCGACGACGATGATGGAACCATCGACGACGATGCCGAAGTCGATGGCGCCCAGGCTCATCAGATTGCCGCTCAGGCCGAGCGCCTTCATGCCGGTGAAGGCCACCAGCATCGCGAAGGGGATCGCCGCGGCGACGATGAGCCCGCCGCGGAGGCTGCCCAGAAGGAGGAAGAGCACCGCCACGACGAAGAGGGCGCCCTCCGCGAGGTTCTTGGCGACCGTGTGGATCGTGCGCTGCACGAGCTCGGAGCGGTCGTAGAAGACGTCGATACGGACGCCGGGGGGGAGCGACGGGGCGATCACCTGGAGGCGCGCCTTGACGTCCTCGACGACGGCGCGGCCGTTGGCGCCGACGAGCATCATCACGATGCCCGTGACGACCTCGCCCCGCCCGTCGCGGGTCACCGCGCCCTGGCGGATCAGCGGCGCGAAATGCACCCGGGCGACGTCCCGCACCCGAACGGGCACGCCGTCGGAGCGGGTCTCGATGAGCACGTCGCCGATCTCGTCGAGGGACTGGATCCTTCCTTCGCCGCGCACGAGGAGCTGCTCTCCGGCGCGCACGAGGTAGCCTCCGCCGGAGGTGCCGTTGTTGCGTTCGATCGCTTCGAACAGGCTGTTGAGCGACACGCCGAGGGCGCGCAGCCGGTCGGGCAACACCGCGACCTCGTAGGTCTTCAGCTCGCCGCCGAAGGCGTTGACCTCCACGACCCCGGGGACGGACCGGAGCTGGAAGGCGACGAACCAGTCGAGCGTCGAGCGCAGCTCCATCGGCGTGTGGCAGGCCTCGGTGTCGGGCTGCCCCGCGGCGCACATCCGGTCGCTGCGCACCTCGAACTGGAAGATCTCCCCGAGGCCCGTGCTGAGCGGGCCGAGCTCCGGCGAGACCCCAGGCGGCATCCGCTCGCGCGCCTGGATCAGGCGCTCGGAGATGAGCTGCCGGGCCCGGAGCAGGTCCATGTCCTCCTCGAACACCACGGTCACGGCGGACAGGCCGAAGCGCGACACGCTGCGTACCTGCGTCAGCCCGGGGAGACCGCTCATGGCCGACTCCACCGGGAAGGTGATCCGGCGCTCGACGTCCACCGGGCCCAGCGACGGCGCCTGGGTCAACACCTGCACCTGGACGTTGGTGATGTCGGGCACCGCGTCGATCGGCAATCGAAGCACGCTCTGCACCCCGACCAGGGTGACGAGGACCACGAAGGCGAGCACGAGCACCCGCCACTGGAGGCAGATTTCGAGGATCTTCTTCATGTCAGTCGGCCTCGCCGAGCTCGCCGCTCTGGAGCGCGCTCTTGAGCGTGAACGCGCCGCTGACGGCGAGGGGGGCTCCCTCCGCGAGGCCCCCGCGAATCTCGTAGTAGCCCCCTGCACGGCGGCCCAGCTCCACCGCCTGCGGCCGGAAGGTGTTCGGCTCACCCGCGGGAACGAACACCGTCGTCTGCCCCTCAACGGATGCGACCGCGTCGATCGGCACGACCAGCACACGCTCGTCCGCGGCGCCACCCACCAGCTCGACGCTGCCGAAGAGGCCGCTCCGCAGTCGGGCGTCGGGCCTCGCGAGCGAGACGCGGATCGGCAGCGACCGGGTGTGCTCGTCGAGGGCGGGCGCGACGTAGACGATCGTCCCGGGCAGCGAGAGGTCCGGGAAGGCGTGCAGTCGAACGATCGCCGCGCTCCCGACCTCGACCCGCGCGATCTCGAGCTCGGGGACGTTGCCACGCACCCACACCCGGCTCGGATCCGTCACGATAAAGGCCGCGCGGTCGGCGCTCGCGGTCTCGCCGAGCGTCGCCTGCACCGCGACCACGACGCCGTCGATTGGCGAGCGCAGCTGCAGTTCGCCCGCGGTGCCGGCCCCGAAGACCGCGAGCTGTCGCTGGGTGCCCTCGACCTCGGCGCGCAGCTCGCCGACCTGCGCCTCCGCCTCGATGACCGCGCGCTGGGCGCCGATGCCCTCGGTGGAGAGGAGGCGCTGACGTCGGAGTGTGGCGTCCGCGGCGGCGAGGCGGGCTCGTGCCTGCCCGAGCCGAGCGCGCGCCGTGGAGACATCGCTCGATGCCACGATCCCCAGGAGCTGGTTGCGAACCACCCGGTCGCCGAGGCTGACGGCGACCCGGGTGATCCTCCCGGGTACGAGCGGGCCGACCTGGGCGGTACTACTGGGCTCGAACTGCACCTCGGCGGGCACCGCGACACCGCCACCCAGCGCGCGGCGCTCTACCTGCCCGGTGCGAATGCCCGCGAGCCTCATGGCCTCGGGGGTCAGGCGCACTTCGTGAGGGTGGGCGGGCTCCTCGGGTGCGGCCGCCGCCGCTGGTGGGTGACCGCCCTGGCAGGCGGCGAGGGCGGGAAAGATCGCGCAAAGCATCCACGATCCGAGTCGCTTCATGGGGAGGCCTCCGGGCTGTGGTCGTCGCGCCAGAGGTCGACGCCGACCGTGCGCTCCAGGTTGGCGAGGGCGACGAAGTAGTCGAGCTGCGCGTCGAGCGAGTCGCTCTGGATGCGGAGGAAGCGCTCGCGCCCGATGGACAGGGCGAGCACGTCGATCTCGCCCAGCTCGAACGAGCGCCGCAGGAGCGCGAGGTTCTCCTCGAAGCGAGGGAGCACCTCGGTGCCGTAGCTACGCATCCGCTGCGCCGCGGAGGCGACCTCGCTGTGCGCGAGGGCCACCTGTCCGTCGAGGAGCGAGAGCGCGGCCACCACCTCCGCCTCCGCGACCCTCACATCGGCTCTCGATCGGGCCCGCTCGCCCTGGTTGCGCTGGAAGCTCGGGATCGGCACCGAGAGCACCCCCAGCACGGTGTGATAGGGCCCTTCGGAGGTCGGGTTGCCCTCGCGCTGGTACTGCAATCCCACCGTCGGTTGGGGCCACGCCTCGCGGTCGGCCACCGCGACGCGCGAACGGGCCTCGCGCACGGCGGCGTCTCGCATGCGGAGGGACGGCAGCTGCTGGCGCGCGGTCACGAGCAGCGTTTCGAGGGGAGGAGGCTCACGCGGTGTGTCCACCTCCCCGATCGGGACCGGCGGCCTCGCGACCGGCCAACCCGAGAGCTGGGCGAGCTGGATGCGCGCGCTGAGGTAGGCCTGCGTCGCCGCGACGGTGAGCTGCCGCGCCTGCGCCACCTCGGCCTGCGTGAGGCGCAGGGTGAGCCCGGCGGTCTCCCCGGCGCGAATCTGGCGCTCGACGATGCGCAGCACCTCCTCCTGGAAGGCGAGGATGCGCGCGGCGAGGAGGGCGCGGTCGCGCTGGACCAGGGCCCGGTGGAAGGCCGCGTGGACGTCGCAGTGCACTGCCCAGCGCAGCTGCTCGATCTCGGCGTCGGTGAGGTCCCGCTGTCGATCGGCGGCCGTGAGACGCAGCCCTCGCTCGCCGGCGACGAAGAACTGCTGGGTGATGCTGGCCTGGACGTCCACCCCGACGCCGGTGAGGCCGAGGCGGGGACCGACGGCGAGGCTGACCTCCGGGTTGGCGGGCAGCCACGGTGCCGCGGCGGCGCGCGCGGCCGAGGCGCGTGATCGGGTGCTGCGCGCGACGAGGAGCACCGGCGCGCGGGCGTCGGCGTAGGCGAGGAAGGACGAGAGCTCGACCTCCTCGCGCCCGCTCGGATCGGGAAGGGCTGCGGCGCGCGCAGGCGTCAGTGAGGCGCTGCTTCCGCCGGAGGTCGCGAGGACGCGGAGGTGGGGCGCCATGGACTCTGTCCGCTCGATGGGGGCGGTGGTCGCGCAGGCATGCAACGCCGCGAGCACCAGCAGGCCCATGCGCTGGGGGATGGTTCTCATGTCACCACCCTCTCCGTGCTCCCGGGCCTCGTTGGCTGGACCAACTAGAGTCGATCGTAGGTTGAGGCACCAGTCGTTGGGGTCGGCCTGCGTCATGGCGTTCAGTTGCTGGCGAGCAGCGCGGCAGCGCGCTCGGAAGCCCGGTGGATGGTGTCGAGGGGAAGGGTGCCCGCGTGGTGCGGGAGGGCGAGAACGACTCCCAGGAACACCATCGCCGGGAGGAGCGACCAGGGTTGACCTGCGGGCTGCGGGCGTCGGTCGGCGTAGGCGAGGAGGAGCCCAACGCGGAGCCTGATCGCCTCCGCGTGGGCGGCGCCGAGGGCGGGCTGGGGCTCGCGGGCCGGCGGGCGCGCCGCCGAGACAAGGGCCTGCGCGAGCGCGGGCGCCGAGGCGCCACACACCACCGCCGCGCGGTCGCAGTGGAGCTCGCGGGCCAGCACCCAGCGAGCGAGCTCATCGCGGAGCAGCCGCCGCCCCAGCGGGTTTACGGCCAGCGCCCATCGGGCCAGGAAGTACCGCAGCGGATCGCGGCCGCGGATGTGCTCGAGCTCGTGGTGCAGCGCGGCGCAAAGGGCCTCGTCGTCCAGGGTGCGCGCGAAGCGGGTGCGCACGAGCACGCGCGGGGCGACGACGCCCGCCGTGGCGATCGGCGTCGCGCAGGTGTCGTCTACCGCCACCATGCCTCGGAGCGCATGGAGCGCCGGCCGGTCGGCGAGCAACCCGTCGATGCGCTGGAGTTGGAGCGAGGAGTCGGCGCTCGGAGCAGAGGCTCGCGCCGGGCCCCATTCGCGAAGCAGGCTCGGAAGCGCAAGGCCGACGATGAGCGCTGACAACACCATCGAGAAGCCGATCGCCTCGAGGTTGAACCCGCCCGGAGCACCGTGGGCGGCGCAGATGATGAGCCGCTCGCCCGACTCGGCCTGGTGCAGGCCCGCCGAGAGGAACCACGCCAGCGGCACCGCGCTCGATGCCACGATCATCGCGTACCGCAGGGCGGATTGCTGCGGGAGTCCTGTGCGGGGCTCGAAGCGCGAGAGGGCAACCAGGATGGCCTTGGCGGCCAGCGCGGAGACGGGCAGCGCCAGCGCCACGACCAGCACAGGACCGAGCAGCGGGAAGATCGCCTCGTTCACGAGCCGAGTTCCTTGCGGCGCAACTGGATCAGCTGCTCAAGCTCGTCGAGCGTGGAGGTGTCGGCCGACGAGACGGTCTCCACCAGGAGCGCCAGGGACTCCCGGCCCGCCGGCGCACCGAGGCTCTCGAAGACCTCGCGCGCGGTGGACTGGAGGAACTCCTCCCGGTCGCCGCAGGCGGAGTAGAGGTACCGCTTGCCGTCGCGCTCGCGCGACAGGAGCCCCTTGTCGTGGAGTCGGGCGACCGTCGTCATCACGGTCGTGTAGGCGACCTCGCGGCGCTTCTCGAGCACCGCGAGCACGTCGCTGACCGCGAAGCGGCGCAGCTTGCGCGACCACACGACGTCCATGATCTCTGCCTCGAGATCGTGCAGTCGGAGGGCCACACCAGTCTTCCCCGGTCGGATGCGGAAGGTCATGATTGCGCACTGATCTACTATGACGGGTAGTACCACGCAATCCCTTCCGAACACGGACGATGGAATCGACGGCGATCGTCGGCTTCGCGCTCGGCGTCGCAGCGATGCTCGGCATCCGCGCACCTGGTTGCGAGGGCGAGGGGGAGGGCGGAACAGCGTCCGAGCCAACGAGCTCGCTCACGCCCGGCTGCTTCACGAACGTCGCCGCCCGACCAGTTTCAGCGCGAGCGCCAACCCGACCACCCACCCGCCGAGCGCGCGCTCGGCACGCCCGCCCCGCGCACCCAACGTGCACCCGGTCTGCTCCATGGGTCCGACGACCGCGCCCGCATCCACCCCGCCGTCACGCGGCGTCCCGGCGTCCATCCCGCCGTCGCGCGGCGTCCCGGCGTCCGTCCCCGCGCCCGCGTCGGGCAGGCTGCCGAACCTGCTCCGCACGGTCGACCACGTCGGCGCGCACACCTCGCGCACCGCCGTCCCCGCGGCGCAGCCCGTCGGCGGACCGACCATGCGGAAGTCCACCAACGGCACCATCGTCCGCCCGCCATCGTCGGAGCGGGCCAGGTTGAAGCCGTCGACCGCGTGGTTCCCGCACACGTAGAGCAACCCCGCGTGCCAGCGGAGGCACTGCACCTGCACCCCCGACACCCGCTCGAAGGGACCGCCTCCCACCGAGCGCAACAGCCCGTCCTCGGGGCTGCCCACCCAGACCGTCTGCCCATCACCCGACAGCGCGAACCCGCGCATCACACCGACGGTGCGGGTCAGCTCGGTGAAGTGCGCGCCCCCATCCGCCGAGCGCAACAGCAGCGTGGCACCCGGCTCTCGCAGCGGATCGAGGGTGAACGAGCGGACATAGAGCACGTCCGGGTCGGTGGGATCGACCGCGGAGATCCACCCTTCGGCCCCGCCCTGCAGGTCGAGCGGCAATTCCAGCAGCGTGGCTGCCCCGTCGTCCGAGCGGTAGAGCAGGGCTCGCTTGGGGTTATCCGCGAAGGCCGTCAGGTACACCCGCCTCGGGTTCGACGGCGCCGCCTCCATCGTCTGGAACAACACCCCCGGAGCGCCTTCGTACACTGTCTGAAAGCTCCGCCCCCCGTCGTCCGAGACGCGTACCCGGTTGGCCATGCGGTTCGTCCTCGGGTCGAGGAACGAGCCCACCCAGTGCACCGTGCGCCCATCCTCGGTGGCGCTCACGTCGGCGGTGAAGTCGCTTCCCACCTCGGACACGGCCGTCGACGCGCACACGTCCGTGGTGCGCCGCAGCCCCGTCGGGACGCCGAGCAGCAGCGGCACGCCGTCGGCGCCTGGCGAGCCCAGGGCCACCGGCGGGTCCCAGGTGGCCGTGCGATCGTACTCGAAGGCGCTCTCGCACATCCACGACCAGCGCCGACCGTCATCCTCGCCAATCAGCACCCCGAACGTGGTCCGGAGCACGATCCGGGCGGGGCGTGCGCCCGTGCTGAGCTGCACCATCTGCGCGGTCGGAAAGCGCCCGTTGCCCAGGGCCCCCGCCGCAGCGGTGGCCAGGATGAGTCCGAGGGTGAGGCCACGACGCCAGGGCAGGGTCATCGCCCCAACATAATGCCCGCGGCGGGTTCACCCAGAGGGATGTCTCCCGGCCCACAGGGATGCCTTGCATCGCCACTCCGCTCGGCTGGTACTACGGACTCGGGGCCCACTGCGTGGTGGCGCCGGGCTGCTCGGTGGGGCGGCCTGCCAGCCCCAGCACGATGCCGCCGACGCCGAGACCAAGGCCGATGCCGAGGGTCGTCCAGCCCGCGATGTCGGAGCCCGCGGTGCGGGGGCTGGCGCTGTCGGGCAGGGCGAGCACCACGCCTCCGACGAGCGAGAGCGCCGCGCCGAGTCCCGCCATCAGGATGCCGCCCACGAGCGCACCCACGGAGGTGGACTGACGCCCCATCGCGTGTCGCGCGATCGACGGAGTCGCACCGACGTTCACGTAGGCCGCGCTCGAGCGACCGCTCGACGGATCGACACTGGTGAACAGGATCTGGTGCGCCCCGACGGGCAGGTTGACCGCGCACGGGGTCTGACAGAGCGGGCGCAGGGTGTACTGCGTCGAGGGTACGAACGCCGCGTGGCCATGGTGCCCGACGTAGGTGCCTCCCTGGGCCCCGGCGATCTGGGTGCGCTGGGTGATCAGCTCGGCGCTCGCGGGGCCATCGGGGGTGTCGAGCGTGACTCGCCCTTCGCCCTCCCGCAGAGCGACGGGTTCGTTCTCGACGCGCGGTGCGACGCGCGCGGGTTGCCTTGGGGGAGGAAGGTAGCGCGTGGCGCATCCCATCGAGAGCGAAGCAAACAACAGGATCGAGAACGTGTGACCCGATGTGGTGTGCATGCCGCGAAGAACCAGGGATCTCCCAGTTTGTTCCCGCTCGTCCCCACGGGTGCGGCCGCCTGCACTCCGCGGTGAAGCTGGCCCTCGGTGGCTTCCTACGATCTCCCGTAGTAGTAGTGCGCTTCGGCCCGCGTGGACGCACTCCGCGCCAGGAGACATCCCGTGACCAGGTTGCAGCTCGAGATCGAACTTGTCCTCCCCGAGGCCGGTGGGGCTGATCCCTGCGTCGAGCGCCTGCTCGGCGCCGTTCGTGGAGTTCGCGGCGTGGTCGAGGCCCATGTGGACGACAAGGGGCCGAAGCCGAGGCTCTGCGTGCACTACGAGCCCGAGGGCCTGAACGTCGGGGAGCTCGAAGCCGCCATCCACAAGGCCGGGGCCGAGCTCGCGCGTCGCTTCGGCCACGCCCGGTTTCCGCTCCCAAACCTGCGGCACGCGAGGCACGCCCGACTGGTCGAGGAGGTGCTGTCGCAGGAGCCGGGCGTGCTTCACGTGGCGGTGAGCCTGGCGGCGAAGGTCGCGAGCGTGGAGTACGAGCCCGACCGCGTCGCTCGCGCGCGCCTCGCCCGGGTCGTGGCCGACGCAGGGGCGACGTGGGAAGCAGAGACGACCGCCGCTGAGACCGTCGAGGACGACCGCGGGCACGAGGGCCACGATCACGGGGCCGCCGGGCGCGAGGGCGATCGGGAGCATGCCGCGAAGGAGAAGAAGCACGGTCCGGGCGACGGGCACGCGCACCGCCACGACGGCCCGCTGGGGGAGCACGCCGAGCTGGTGTTCAGCCTGAGCTGCGGCGTGCTGGCGCTCGGCGGCTGGGTCGCTGGCAAGCTGGGTGCGCCGCACGTCGCGTCCAACGTTGCGTTCTGGCTCGCGTACGGGCTCGGCGGCTGGTTCACCGTGAAGGAGGCGGTGCTCGCCATCCGGGCGAAGAAGTTCGAGATCGACTTCCTCATGCTGGTCGCCGCCGGCGGTGCGGGCGCGCTGGGAGAGTGGTTCGAGGGGGCGCTGCTGCTCTTCCTCTTCAGCCTCGGCCACTCGCTCGAGGGCTTCGCCATGGGCCGAGCGCGCAAGGCGATCGAGGCGCTCGCGAAGATGGTTCCCGACACGGCGCTGCTCATCGCCGACGACGGCACCGAGCGGGAGGTGCCAGTCGCTGAGGTGAAGCGTGGCGCCCGGGTGCGCGTGAAGCCGCACACCCGCGTCCCCTGCGACGGGATCGTCGCCGCGGGCACCAGCTCGGTGGACCAGGCTCCCATCACGGGCGAGAGCGTCCCCGTCGACAAGTCCCCGCCCCCCGACCTCGATGCCGCTCTGCGCGCCCCGGACCACGCGCCGCCCGCGCACCGCGTCTTCGCCGGAACCATCAACGGCGGAAGCGCGCTGACGGTGGTCGTGACCCGCGCCTCGAAGGAGAGCACCCTCGCGCGCGTCGTCGAGCTGGTGAGCCAGGCCGACTCCCAGAAGTCACCGACGCAGCAGTTCACCGACCGTTTCGAGCGCGTGTTCGTCCCGGTCGTGCTCGCGCTGGTCGCGGTGCTGCTGTGCGCGGGCTTCGTCCTCGACGAGCCGTTCCGCAAGACCTTCTATCGGGCGATGGCGGTGCTTGTGGCCGCCAGCCCGTGCGCGCTGGCGATCGCGACGCCGAGCGCGGTCCTCGCCGGGGTGGCGCGCGCGGCGCGCGGCGGCGTCCTGGTGAAGGGCGGCGCCCACCTCGAGTCGCTCGGCGCCGTCGAGACCTTCGCCTTCGACAAGACGGGAACGCTGACCGAGGGGAAGCCGAAGCTCACCGACGTGACTCCCGCCGAAGGCGTGGAGCGTGACGAGCTCCTCCGCGTCGCGCTGGCCGTCGAGAAGGTCTCGGATCACCCGCTGGCTCGAGCCATCGTGGAGGGAGCGGCCGACGTCGCCAACGTCCCCGAGGTGACGGACGTCGAAGCGATCATCGGACACGGCGTGAAGGCGCGCATCGCGGGCAAGGAGGTCCTCGTCGGGAAGCCGTCGCTCTTCGACGGGAGCGGCGGGCTGCCGACGGACGTCACGGCGGCCGTCGAGCGGCTGCGCTCGGGGGGTCGGACGATCATGGTGGTCGGCGAGCCCGGTCGGGTCCTCGGGGTCCTCGGGGTGATGGACACGCCGCGCGAGAGCGCGAAGCAGGTGTTGAAGGAGCTGCTCGCGCTGGGGGTCAAGAAGACCGTGATGCTGAGCGGCGACCACCAGGGGGTCGCCGACGCGGTGGCTCGGCAGGTCGGCCTGACCGAGGCCAGGGGTGACCTGCTGCCGGAGGACAAGGTCCGGGTCATCGACGAGCTCGCGAAGTCGGGTTCGGGCGTTGCCATGATCGGCGACGGGGTCAACGACGCGCCGGCGCTCGCCCGCGCGACGGTCGGCATCGCGATGGGGGCAGGAGGCTCGGACGTCGCGCTGGAGACGGCCGACATCGCGCTGATGGGCGACGACCTGCGCACCCTGCCCTTCGCGGTGGGGCTCAGCCGGGCCTGCCGACGGATCATCCGACAGAACCTGTGGGCGAGCCTCGGGATGGTCGCGTTCCTGATCCCGGCGACCATCTTCGGACTCGCGCGCATCAGCGTCGCGGTCGTGCTGCACGAAGGCTCGACGCTCCTCGTCGTGGCCAACGCGCTGCGGCTGCTCTCCTACCGTGAGCCTCGCCGCTCCGACCCCGCTCCCACCGTAGGCTGAGGCACCGCTCGTGGATCCACTGGTCCGCACGACGGGCGGACACTTCGGTGTCAGCGAAGAGGTTCGATAAGCGCCGTTGATTCAGCCAACATCCTTCACCCGATCGGAGTGTGCTTCGATGCGCGACGACGTCACGGTTGTGCCCCTACGCAAGCGGAATCCCAGACTGAAGTGTGTGCGCGTCGCCCTCGGGTTGCTGCTGGGCGCGGTGACCCTGAGTCCCTCGTCGGCGGACGCCAACGGGCGCTTCCCGGCGGCCGGCTACTTCGTGGCGGGTCCGGGACCTCGCAGCGACGTGTTCGCGCTGCGCACGACCTTCGGCGTGCTTGTCTCCCGCGATGCCGGGCGTGCGTGGAGCTGGGTCTGCGAGTCGGCCTACGGCGCGGTCGGCTCGGGCGATGCCACGATCTCGGTCGGCGCGGACGGGACCCTGGTCCTCGCGTCCTTCACCGGGCTGACCACCGGTGCTGGTGACTACTGCGCCTGGCCGCCGTCGACTGGCGTTCCCGTGCGGGACTTCGCCGACATCTCGCACACCGCTGACGGTCGATCGATGGTCGCGCTCGCGGGGCCTGGCGGGGAGAACGCGCTCTACCTCTCGTCCGACGCCGGCCACACCTGGGCTCCGGGCGCGCGCCTCGTCGGCTACGCCACGGAGACCGTGGACGTCGCGCCCGGCGACCCGATGCGGGTGTATGTCACCGGGTACGCGAGCACTGGCGAACCGGTCCTGCTGCGGAGCGACGACGGTGGCAGCACGGCGCGAGAGACGACGAGAGACTTCCTGGGAGGCCAGAACATCTTCCTGGCCGGGGTCGATCCCACGCGCCCCGACGTGCTCTACCTCCGCGCCGTGCGCGGTCTCGCGACGACGTTGCTGCGCAGCGACGACGGGGGGATGACGCTCCGGATGGTGGGTCAGACCGCGAGCGAGATGCTGGGCTTCGCGCTCTCCGATGACGGCACCACCGTCTGGATCGCGAGCGCCAACCGCGCCGAAGGGATCCAGAGATCGGAGCGTGGCGGGCCGTGGGTCCGCATGGCGGCGGACGTCGGCGTGAAGTGCCTCCGCTTCCACGCGGGCACCCTGTTCGTCTGTGCGGACGAGGCGCGCGACGGCTTCGCGCTGGGCTACTCCCACGATGGCGGCGATCACGTCGATCCGCTGCTATCCCTTCGCGCGCTCGACGGAACGACTTCGGCGTGCGGTCCGAGCACGCCGGTCGGCGGTGCCTGCCCGCCGCGTTGGGCGACGGAGACGGCGCTGCTGCGGAGCATCGACGCGAGCGCGCCGAGCACGCCGGTCTTCCACGACGCGAGCACCGACCACGGGGTCATCACCGACCGGGGCGGTCCGCGCGATGTCTCCGTCTCGCCCGTCGATGGGATGGCCGGGTCCCTCGACGCAGGGCGGCCGATCGACGTGACCCGCGCAAACGACATCCCGAGGGTGAACGACGAAGGTGGCATCGCCGACGCAGCGGTCGCACCGATGCCGCAGGCGGGCGGCTGCGGCTGTCACGTCGCGACCCGCGGCGGTCAGGACCGCGATTGGGGCGCGCCCGCGCTGTTGGCCGCGGGGCTCGCTCTGGTAGGGCGTTTGAAGCGACGCTCACGGTTGAGATCGCAACCCCTGACCGGCTCCGCGAAAGGCTCCCCGCCCCGATGACCCGCCCCGTCGCATCCCCCCGGCTGCTGCCAGCGCTCCTCGCGTGGGCGGCGCTGCTGTTCGTCCACCCGGCCTTCGCGCGGGAGCGGTGCGAGGGCCCCCCAGAGTGCTGTCCCGTGGAGCACGTCGAGCACCTGCCCACCCGCGTCACGGTGTCCGTCGGCGTGGTGTTCGTCGGGCTCTACAACATCGACGACCGCGCGCAGGCCTGGGAGGCCGACTACTACCTCTACGAGGCCTGGGCTCCGACGCCGGGCTTCACCCCGCAGACGGAGCTCATCAACGAGACCTCCTCCCACGCTGCTCACTTCGACGAGACGGTGTTCGAAGCAGGGCGCTGCGTGCGCACCCGGCGCCTCCACTCGGTGCTGCACTCCCCGTTCGACCTGCGGCTCTTCCCCTTCGACCGGCAGCGCCTGACCCTTCGACTCGCGGACGCCGAGCGCTCCTCCGGCGAGGTCGCCTTCGCCGCGACACCCTACGCCCTGAGCCTCGGCGACGACGCGCGCGGGGAGGCGCTGTCGTGGGTGGTGCCACCGAGGCCGCGCTACGCGGTCGCCACGCGACCCTTCGCGCACCACCCCTCCGCCCCGGGCTACGACGTCGCCACCGTCACCATCGACGTCGCGCGGCGCCCTGGCTTCTACCTCACGCGCTTCTTCCTGCCGCTGCTCCTGATCCTGGCGGTGTCGTTCACGGTGTTCTGGATCCACCCCGAAGACCTCGGCGCGCAGGCCGGCATCGGGGTGACGTGCCTGCTCGCCATCATCGCGTTTCAGTCTGGCCAGTCGAACACGCTCCCAGCGGTCGAGTACCTCACCATCGCTGACCGGATCTACGCGACCGCGTACACCCTCGTCGCCCTGGCGGTGGTGGAGTCCGTTTACACGAACATCCTCGCGCGCCGTGGCCATCACGAGGCCGCCACGCGGATCGACCGCGCAGCGCGCCTCGCATTCCCCATCGGCGCAATCGTGTTCTCCGCGATCGGCGTGCTCCTCGCGTTCTGGCAGCGCCGGTAGAGTGTTGATGGCTGCGACGAAGCGCCGTTCTTTGATGGACCGCCGACAACAACCTCACTCGCGGCGTCTCCGACCTCGATCCGCGTTGCATCGTCGTGCGCAAGGACGACCGGCGGCACCGTCAACGCGCTCCTAGCGCTTTCGCTCGGCGTGCGCTGGCCGACGCCCCCTGAACTCTCGGCGGAGCCGTGTTCCTGGGCTTCGTGATCTCCGGGCTCAACCTGATTTTGTTCGGGCAGGCGTTGTGTGTCCCACCTCGGCGGGCGAGGCGGTGTCGTGCTTGCGCCTGCGCTCTCCGACGTGCAGGCGATCGCTCGGCCCGTCGATGTCGAAGCGCAGCGCACGGATCGTGAGCCGGTCCAGGGTCGCCGCCACCTCGAGTGGCTTCGCGAGCGGGTGTTTCGGAGGGCCTGAGCGGCTTCCAGACCGCGGTGACTCGGGAATCCACATGATTGCCAGTTCTGGAAAACATCGTCACTATCGTCACTATCGTCACTTTCGGTACGTTCCTCACCAGGAGCCGACGACATGACCGTTTCGAAGCTCGCCCGAAAACCAGCCGCTCGGACCCCAAAGGCCCAGCCCGAGTCACGATCTGCCCGCGCGCTGCCCCGGCCTCGACTTCCGCCACCGACACCCGCCGAGAACCCCGGCCATCCTGCCGTCCCGGAGATCATCGTTGGCTTCGATGAGGAGGCCGTCGCCAACGAGGGCATCGCCGCGCTTGCTGCCTGTCCCGAACTCTTCGTCCACGACACCCAGCTCGTGACACTCGTGCCGGGAGCCCATCCGGGGCTGGCTCTCGCCACCGCGACGCCAACGCTTCGCATCGAGCCGCTTCCGTCCCCACGGCTGCGCGAACTGCTCAGCCGCTCGGCGCGCTGGCTCGTTCCGCAGTCTGGCGACGGCGCTCAGCGCGTCGTCAGCCACGTACCGAAGTGGGTCGTATCCGGCATCGCCGCCCGTCGGCACTGGCCGGGCTTGAGATCGCTCACGGCCGTCGTCACCGCGCCGGTGCTCCGACCCGACGGGAGCATCCTTGCGACGCCGGGGTATGACGCGGCGACCGGCCTGTACCTCGCTCCGCGCGAAGCGCTTCCAACCCTCGAGGACAGCCTGACCCAGGCCGACGCGCGGGCTGCGGCCGAGACCCTGCTCGAGTCCGTTGAGCATGTTCCCTTCGCCGCGCCGATCGACCAGGCGGCGTGGCTCGCGATGGTCCTGACGCCGCTCGCCCGCTTCGCCGTCGCCGCGGGGCTGCCGCTGTGCATCGTCGAGGACTCCCCGCGCTCGCGGTGGTCCGACGACGTCATCACGGACATCGCGAACCTCATCGGCGCCGGTCCGCCCGCGGCCATCGACGCCGACGACCTCGTGCCCTCGCCCCGTCGTTCGATCGACGCCCTGCGCGAGAACGGAGAGTCCATCGCCCGGATCACCAACGGAACGATGAGATCGGCGATCGTCTGGCGGCGCATCCACGAGGTGCTGCAACGCACGCGTGCCACCAACGGATTCGTGTGGTTTGCTTCGACAACCCGAGCACTGCGCGACGCTGAGCTGAGCCGCTTCGCCCTGACTGCACGGTGCGAGGGCGGGCTCATGACGGTCCGCGATGGCGACGCGTTCATCCGCGACCACACGACCTCCGACCTCATCGTCGCAGGACTGACCATCCTGCGTGCGTACCAGGTCGCCGGACGGCCGGACATGCGCCTGACCCGTTGGGCGGGCTTCGAGCAGTGGTCCGCGGTGGTCCGCGCGGCCGTCGTCTGGTGCGGATTGCCCGATCCGGTCACGTCGCTCGGACATATGCCCGAGCCGACGAATGCGACCGACGCCGCGGCCGCAGACCTGGTCGTCGGTTGGTCGGAACTGACCGCAGACATTCCCGGTGGGGCCACGGCGAGGCAAGCACTCGATGCTCTCCAGCAGGCTCCGAAGGATCAGTACCCTCGCCTGCGTGCGGCGGTCGAGGTGTTCGCTCCCGGGCCGCTCGATGAGCAGGGGACTGCCACGAGACTCGGCCGAAGCCTCCGCCGCCATCGCCACGATGTTCACGAGGGTTGGTCACTGGTACTGGCGGGCAGCGGAAACCAGGGTAACCGGTGGGCGGTGCGAGCATCCTCGCCGGCATCGCCTGCATAGGGGCGGTCGTGTTCCGATGCTTCTGGTCGGGCGACGCGTGAGGTGACATCCGCAGAGTTCGCGCCCCAGGTGGTGGTCCGCCGTCGATGTCGCCAGCGTCGGCGCCAGCCGGGTCGCCAGCCGAGTCGCCAGGGCTCGCTTCGACGCTGGCGAGATGGCTGGCGACTCGGCTGGCACCGACGCTGGCGACTCGGCTGGCGAGACGCGCGGCGCGGGAAAACCGCTGTTCGATGGGTGCCCGCGCGCTGGCAGGCTGAACTGGCGACGTCCGCTGGCGAGTCGGGTGCTGGCGAGACCCCGCACCCGCGGTGCCCACCGGCACCGCTGCGGCGGATCCGATCGTCGGCTCGCCCGGCCATCAACACCCCGCGACCGCGTCCCACGACTGCCCGCGCCTCGCTCGCCGTGAACCGCGAGCTCGTGTCTCTCTACTGGTAGATCGGCCGGGACATCCTAGTCCGACAGACGCGGGAGGGCTGGGGGGCGAGGGTGATCGACCGCCTCGCCCACGACCTCCAGACGGCGTTCCCCGAGATGAAGGGGTTCTCGTCGCGGAACCTCAGCTACATGCGGTCCTTCGCCGAGGCGTGGCCCGACGCTGAAATCGTGCAGCAGGTTGCTGCACGATTGCCATGGTTTCACCTGTGCACGCTGCTCGACAAGCTGCGCACGCAGGATGAGAGGGCGTGGTACCTCGCGAAGGCGGTGGAGCACGGGTGGTCCCGGAGCGTCCTGACCATGCAGATCGAGACGCGCGCCCTGGAGCGCTCGGGGCGCGCGATGACCAACTTCGAAACCAGCCTCCCGCCGCTGCAGTCCGACCTCGCGCGGGAGTCGCTGAAGGATCCCTACCGTTTCGACTTCCTCGGTCTGACGGAGGCGGCCCAGGAGCGGGATGTCGAGGACGCGCTGATGGCCCACATCACCCGGTTCCTCCTCGAACTCGGGGCGGGCTTCGCGTTCGTCGGCAGGCAGGTGCACGTCGAGGTCGGCGACGAGGACTTCTACCTCGACCTGCTCTTCTATCACCTGAAGCTGCGCTGCTACGTCGTCGTCGAGCTCAAGGCCGGTGCCTTCAAGCCCGAGCACGCGGGCAAGCTCAACTTCTACCTCAGCGCCGTGGACTCGCTGATGAAGGCCGAGCACGACAACCCCACGATCGGCATCCTGCTCTGCAAGACTCGCAACCGCGTGATCGCGGAGTACGCGCTGCGGGACGCGAACAAGCCCATCGGTGTGGCGGAGTACGAACTCGTCCAGGCGTTGCCCGAGCGTCTCGAGACGAGCCTTCCCAGCATCGAGCAGATCGAGCACGAGCTGGAGGTTCCTCCCGCGGTGACCGCGGCTCAGGGCGGACGTCGGGGCATCGACGACACGCCTGGCGCGGCGTCGGCTGAGCGGGCTACGAGTCCGGCGGTGACGCGCCGGAAGCGGCGTTGATCACCGGACGGCCTGGAGGCTCGCGATGACCCAGGTTCCGATGGCGGCGTTGCTCGAGCTCGCGGCGACCCACAGCGGATTTGACGTCGATCTCGCCGCCCCGGCGGGCTGGATGGGCTTCGGCAGTACGCACGCCCCGCTGCGGGTGTGGTTGCACGGGGGGGACGCCGGTCTGGTCATGGCGCTCTCGATGCGCAGCGTCCTCGGCGCCCTCGACACCGAGGCGCTCGGCAGCCCGGTGACGACCACCCTGCCCGCGGGGGCGGTCGGCGCCCGGGTCGTCGAGGATCGGCCGGCACTGCAGCGCGCGCTGCGCCGTGCATGGCAGCTCTCGCGCACCCTACCCAACGAGCTACTGCACGCGTTCGAGCGGAGAACCCGGGCGCTTCCGAGGAGCACCGAGGCCGAGCGCCTCGTGGTGCAGCGCGTGGGGCAGGACCTCTTCCGCGAGGGTCTCCTGGACTACTGGGAGGGCCGCTGCGCCGTGACAGGCCTCGGTGTCCGCGAACTCCTGCGGGCCAGTCACATCAAGCCGTGGGCGGAGTGCGAGACCGACGCCGAGCGCCTCGACGTGTTCAACGGATTCCTGCTGGAGGCGCGGATCGACGCGGTCTTCGACCAGGGCTTCGTGACGGTGGCCGACGACGGTCGCGTGGTGGTGGCAGCCGAGCTCGGGACCGACGCGCGCGAGCTGCTGGGCCTGAATGACGGGCGCCGCGTGGCGTGGCTCGACGAACAGCACCGCACCTACCTGGCGTGGCATCGTGCGCGGGTGTTTCGCGGGGGGTGACACTGACTGTGGACGGCCATTGGGGTCGGCGCTCTGGGTGGCGACGAGGTGGCCGCCAGTTGGAAGCTAGCTCTGGTCGCCATCCTCCCGAGATGGCGACCAGAGCTGGCGACCACAGATGGCGATCTGCAACTTCTTGAAATTGCTGGATCCCTGGTTCGGATGGCGAGCCAGACAGCCACCTGACCGAGGCTAGCTGCTCGTGATGGGACCCATGTGCTCGTCGCGGAAGAAGCGCACGGCGTCAGCCTGTCTCGGCGTTCGGGCGGCGCCTGCGTCGATGTCGGGGAGAGCGCATGCGTGTGGGCGCTCACGCGAACGGACCCGTTTGCGCTGACACTTCGCGGTTCGCGTTGAGGGTGGGTCATGCGGCCGCGAGCTCCCCCTCGGAGGGCTCGTGACGGCGACCTCGCCGGCTTCGGCCGACAGCAAGTTCCGCGGCGGGCGACACCGCGCGCCGAC